>Ga0214925_100114_pt1 | contig 77189 bp, 74 predicted proteins | sample Stichaenrichment_FD_168299 | JGI IMG/M metagenome (GOLD analysis project Ga0214925, IMG submission 168299) | Xylose enriched microbial communities from anaerobic bioreactor in Madison, Wisconsin, United States - 63SRT | ecosystem: Engineered > Bioreactor > Anaerobic > Unclassified | place: USA... | reverse complement strand
CCCCATTATAAAGGAACGATATGAAAAAACGAGTTATCAATAAATGAACATCAAAAAAAGCCAAAAAACAGCGATGCATGCAATTATTCGTGATAACTCAAAAGTATTGATAACCTCTGTCGTATCTTGCAACCGGGATTCCTCCGAAGCGGATCTCAAGCTTGCTGATCTTGCCGCCATCGATTCCGTAGTCCTCGCTCGGATGCCCGTAGACCTTCGCGCTGTAGGTGAATATCTGGCTTTTAATTTTGATGCTTCCTTTTTTCCACATGGTCTTTTTCCTCCGTTTCTTTTATGTGCCCTTTTCCTTTGGCATGTACATATATCACTCTGCGCCGGATATAAAGCAAGGAGAACCAACGCATATATGTGACAAAGATCAGCGGAAGAAATTGTGTGTATTTGTACGAGGAACAGGGCCTTTCATAAGGGCTCCGTTCCCGATTCTTTTTACTTGAATGGCACCTCCGCTCCGGCGATGCCTCTCGGATCCATCTGCATCGATATGGCATCCGGGTAATGGCTTAAGTGCGCTAGTTCTTCCCAGAGCCGGTTCTCTTCCTCGTACAGAGAATCGTAAGCACCGGGAGGCGCCATTCCGCATCCAAGCTCATCATCGACGGCAATAAATGTTTCGATTTCGTCAATCTTCTTCAGGATTTCCTTTTTCTGTCTTGTCATGGCCTTCGTCTCCTTTCCGTGTTCCAGAAGTGGAAGGCCCCTCTTCAGGGCCCTCCCAATTCCCTTAATTCAGGATCATCTTGAAGGCGTGGCCCTTCTCATAGCCTTTGCCGAAAAAGTCCTTCCGGAGGTTGACCTCGACCATCTCGCCGATCGTGCAGCCTGCCTCTTTAAAAAGCCATAAGGTTTCGATTGCATCCGTTGCCCTGCAGGAGTAGGTGAAGGCCTTGATGCCGTTCTCCTTCATGCAGGCGGTGAGGGCTTCCACATCCCGGTCCCAGATGATGTCGTCGAAGTCGAGGATCTCGTTCTCGTTGTCTCTTGATTTCTCGTAAGCCCTCCAGATCTTCCAGGCGATGTCGCCCACCGCATCGATCCTGTCCTCGGCTGCCTTCGCCGTATCCCTTGCGGTGTCCCTCTCCTCTGCGGTGGTGGCTGCCTTGTAGGCTTTCTTTGCTTCTGCGATGGTGTTGTAGGTTTCTTCAAAAATGTTTGTCATGGCTTTGTCCTCCTTGCTTTGTGCTTGTTTGCCTTTTCCTTTGGCATGTACATATATCACTCTGCAGGCGATATATAGCAAGGAAATAAGCCTCATAACCTGCACAAAGATGTACCGAAAATCCTGTGCTTATCTGACATCTCCATGGAGAATAAAGCGGACGTATTCGTCCCGGTGCTCCTCAATAAAGAGCACCAGATCGTAGTAATTCCGGTCGAAGGCGAGGCGCTGCACGTAGGGCAGGTCGAACATGTTCGTAAGGCCGCTGTCTCGAATCGCAATAATTTGTTGCCTGATCTTCTCATCCATATCAGTCCACCACCTTCCGCACGATGTCCTCGCCATAGATCACGCTTAGTCCTGAACCGTTATCCCAGTGGACGAGCAAGGACCCCGTGTCATCGACACCATAGACGGTTCCTTTCGTTCCGGCAGGCGGTGCCTGGATGTCGTTCATCTGAAGCAGCTCCACACGGGTGCCGTTCGGATAGATCTTGCGGAGTTCTTCAAACTCCTCTGGTCTGATTAGCTTCATGCTTCCACCTCCTTTGTTGGAGCGCCGTTTCGGAAGGCGGAGCTTCCAGAGAGGTTCTTCAATAGGATCTTCCGTGCTTTCTTAAAGTCCGGCCCAATGAAGCCCATCCGAAGAAGCCAGGTGCGGAAGGCGTACTTTTCATTGTCGGTCTCGACAGGTTTGCTGCTTGCGTGCTTCAGCTCCTTCGAGAGCTTGCAGAGCTGGGTGAGAAAAAGCATGTAGGCGTTTGTCTCTTCCGGCGTCAGTTCCCGGTCAAACCAGGGGAACTCGATCTTCTCATCCGTGATGTTGATCCGTGTGTCGGTGATCCCGAGCGCCTTCTTGATGAGGCTCTCCTTTGCGCTGATCAGGTTCCTAAGCGTTCCGACGTTTGCGGATGCAAGCGGAAGGCTGATCGTCAGCGCCGGTTCCTGCTCGTCCAGGTTGGAAGATTCCTTCTCTTCCACAGCGGTGGTTTCCTCTTCTGTGGTCTCCGCCTGCTCGGGTTGCTCGGTCTTGTCATCTTCCTCTGCAGTGAATCCCTTCTCGTTCAGTGCGTACATCACCTTCTGCATCTTCTCCTCATCGCTGCAGCTGATCCCACCGTCCTTGTCGACCGTGATGTTTCCGATCTCGTAGGCGCAGGTCGGCATCCGCTTGTAGTCGGCCTTCTCTCCGGTGATCTCTGCGATTGCGTTAACCAGCTCTTTTCTCTTAGTTCCTGTCAGGTTGTAGTTTGCTTTCATGGCATGTGCCTCCTTTTCTTTTGGTAGTACATACATCACTCAGGAGCGCCGCAATAGCAACTCATACTGGCAGGAATTATGAACAAAGATCAGGCAGAGCTTTTGGCGGATGTATACCTGCTTATGCGCTCTCCTCCTTCGGCATCGCCGCGATCGCTTCATCGAGCGTGAGCTTCTGGCCGTCACGAAGTACATACGCATCATCGGAGTTTCCAACCTGTTCGACGTAGCGCTTTACGATGACATCTACAAATTTGGGATCCAGCTCAATGCCTCGACAAATCCGGTCGGTCTGCTCACAGGCGATCAAAGTGGATCCAGATCCGAGGAAGGGATCCAGAACAATTCCGTTTGTCATCGAGGAGTTCCGGATTGGATACGCCATCAGTTGCACCGGCTTCATCGTCGGATGATCCTTGGATGCTTTCGGACGATCGTACTCCCAGATGGTGGTCTGCTTCCGGTCCGAGTACCACTCATGCCTGCCGCCTTTCTTCCAGCCAAACAGGCATGGTTCATGCTGCCACTGGTAGGGAGAGCGTCCCAGGACCAGCGCATTCTTTTTCCAGATACAGCAGCCGGAAAGGTAGAAACTTGCATCCACAAATGCCCTGCGGAAGTTCAGTCCCTCCGTATCTGCATGGAATACGTAGATGGAACCGTCATCGGCGAGGTTGTCATGCATGCAGGTATAGGCAGCAAGTAGGAACTTGTAGAAGTCCTCGTCGGCCATGTTGTCATTCAGGATCTTCCCTGCTGTCTCCTCCACGTTTACGTTATAAGGCGGGTCCGTCACGATGACGTTCGCCTTCACACCGTCCATCAGTTTCTCGTAGGAAGCGGGATCTGTGGAGTCCCCGCAGAAGACGATGTGACGTCCCAGATGCCAGAGGTCTCCTGCCTTGGAGAAGGTCGGATTCTTCAATTCCTCGTCCACATCAAAGTCATCCTCTTTGACTTCTTTCGACGCCACCTTGTTAAAGAGCTGCTCCATCTCCGGAGGCTCGAAGCCGGTGAGCGCGGTGTTGAAGTCGCTTGCCTCAAGATCGTGCAGAAGATCGGCAAGTAGGTTTTCATCCCACGCACCGGTGATCTTGTTGAGCGCGATGTTTAATGCCTTCTCTCTGGTTTTATCGATGTCGACGACTGCACAGGGAACCTCGGTGTAACCGAGATCCTTTGCTACCGTCAAACGCTGATGTCCTCCGATAATTGTCATATCGGCATTCACAACCAAAGGATCCGCAAAGCCAAACTCCTGAATGGAGTTCTTGATCTTCTCGTATTCTTTATCGCCCGGCTTCAGTTTCTTTCTCGGGTTGTAGGCTGCCGGTTTCAGATCCTTCACTGGTATTGTTTTTAACGTTGCTGTCTTCACGTTCTCTTCTCCTTTCCCGTTCCATCCTCTTGTTGAATGCCCAGCGGCAGCGGTTACTGCAGAAGCACCTGGGCCTGCCTCGCCGATTCACTTCGATCGGCTTCCCACACTCCGGACAGAACCGCTTCGCACAGGACTCGAGGAACAGGGAAAGATCCTGCTTTCTTTCGATGTCTTCCATGCATATCTCCTGTCCGCAAAAATGCCCGAGGCCTTGGAAACAAAGGACTTCTGGGCATGAAAAAAGCAGTGGCGGATCTAGCTCCAACACTGCCTGTAAAAGTTATCAATTTTTCAAACAAATCCGCATTCTATGCGGATATTGCACGTGAAATGTACCTTTCCGGGACCCGTCCGGCGGCCGTCTGACCCCGGGGTATCAATTTCGCGGAAATCAACGCAAGAGGGGGCGCCGGTCCCTGAGGCATCTCGTTTTAGAGATTTTGACCTCCCCCATGAACACAAACACAGCGCTTGAACACAAAATTCCAATAAAAAAGCACTCGGGAGATTTCTCTCTCGAATGCTCTGTCATCAATCTTATGTTGTTACTCTTCCGGGCGCTTCTCACCCGACAGGATCAGCCCTGCATCAACTCATCTTCTGCAGCCTTTTCCATGAACTTATTCACGGACATCTTTTTCTTCTTTGCTGCAGCAGCCACACGTCTGTGAAGGTCCGGATCAAACCTCAGCAGCATCTTTCCTGAATATGGTTTCTCAGGATCGACACCATCCTCACTGCACCACTCAAGGTAATCGTCCACAGAATCATGAAAGGCCTGCTCCAATTCAGAAACAGACTCACCCTGAAACGTGATGACGTCCTTGAGACCCAACACTTCACCGGAGAAGATGTGGGCGTCCTCATCGAACTCTGCTATTCCTTCATATCCTTTATACATCATCTCGCGTCACCTCCGCTTCCTGCAATAACCTGCGCACCGATTTCACAGCTCCTTTGTCTGTGACCTTCTCTGGGTGCGGCCGATGGAAAACGGCTCGTATACCATTTAGCTTCACCCTGACTCGCGATCCGTTCCCTTCCGTGATCTCTGCACCAGCTGCCGCGAAGAGAGCTTCGATGTCATGCCACTCAATGTCAGACTTTACAGGATCAGTGAAGATCGCGTCCCAGGTTTTCTTATTCTTGCTACTCATGAGATAATGATAGCACTTTTTGATATCACTTTCAATACTTGTATTCCGGTCTGCTGTCGAACTCTCCTGTCTTCTTGTCGTGGCATTTCTTGCAGAGTGCCTGCCAGTTGTCCGGATTCCAGAAAAGCTCCGGATCACCTCGGTGGGGTCTGATATGATCGACCACTGTCGCCTTGGTGTACCGGCCTTCCTTCAGGCACTGCTCACAAAGCGGGTGTGCAGCCAGGTACATTTTGCGGGCTTTATTCCACCTGGAACCATAGCCTCGGGATGCTGCCGACCGCACTTCCTCCGGATGCATCTTCTTATGCTTCTCACAATATTTCTCCCCATACGGCACCAGCTCCGGACAGCCGGGATGTGCACAGGGATGCTTCGGTTTATATGGCATTTATATAATCTCCAAAAAGAAAGCCCTGTAGAACTCGTCCACAGGGCAGCCAGTATATTCAAATGCTGCGCGTCGTTGTACAAAGTCGCAGCTTAAACTGGGTCATAATAAAAAGGCGGCACAGCTGAAAGGAGTCAAAGACCGTACCGCCAGCCATTGAAGGGCTTGCAAAGAAAAGCCCGGCAACCGCACCACCAGTTACCGGACTTCTTATTTTCTTTGCGATTATATACTATCATGCTCGCAGGGGTGAAAAATAGCGAAAAAACATGAAAAAGTGCGAAAAAACATGAAAAGATTTATGCCGTTTCATCGTACTTTTCCGGCACCTGGAACTCCTGCAGTGCCTTGCCATGAAGGATCTGGACATTGCGGACGGTGTATCCCAGATCAGCTGCGATACCCTCCCACGTTTCCCCGTTCAGATACTTCTCCTCAAGGATCAGGCGGCATCTCGCGTCCGGCAGCAGGGAGATCTGCTTCCTTACTTCAGCCTTCAGGTCCACCAGCTTGTCGATCTCTTCGTCAATGGAATGCTCCATATCGATGATTTTCAGGACCGTATCCTCCAGCCGAGAATCATTGTTGTGGCTCTTCGGCATGTCGGAAAACGTCGATGTGGTGTGGGTCGCAAGAGCCCTCAGTCTTCCGAGCTGTTCCAGTTTGCAGTTGATCTGCTGGTCAATATTCATGATCTGCATCAAATATGTCTTCGCGTCCATCACTGTACCTCCTTGTTCAGTCTCTCGATGAGATATTCAGGGTTTACGTCTGTCAGGCAGCTATACCACCGGGAATGGAAGAATCGAAGCAGGCTGTCACGTTCTTCCTTGGCTTCCCTGTTCTGTGGATTCTTCCTGAGCCTCCGCAGGGCACTTTGATAATCCCGGGCTGCCTGCAGGACGATTGCGTTTGCCAAATTCTGGTACGGGTCCATAGCTCATCCCTCCTCTACGCAGTTCAGATCAAACCTTCTGATCTTCATGTTCTTGCTCTTGGCCCGGATGATCTCCTTCTTCATGCCGGGAGAAATGGTCCCGTCAGAGAACACCCATACCTCTGCACACCTGTTGATCAGGACCCATCCGAAATACAGTCCCAGGTCTCTCTCCACAGGATCATCGTCGTGCAGGATCTGCGGATACAGAAGATGCGTGGCAAGAGGGATACAGCCCTCATCGATCGCAAACCGGCAGAATCGGATTGCGTCGGCCTTGTTCTTCTCAACATCTCCTGCATACCGGCTGCAGATGTACACGAGCGGCATGTGCCGTCTCTGTCCTTCAACGTTCCTGATTGCGGTTTCTGCTGTAGGGTCCGCATAGCCCTCAGAATTCTTACCTTTCATACCAAAACCTCCATGAATATCGGGGATGGGGTCCAGCCTTTGCCTTCTCAGGACTGTGTCCGTGGCCTTACGTTCGTCCTTTCAGGACCATCTCCCGGGCCTTGCATCCGTCCCTCAAAGGTCTCTGCAATTCACCAACCCCTTGTACACTCGTTCACTGAAATCCCCAGAAATGCCCATTTTTCAAGGGATTTCAGGAATGGTGGCGGTGCACAAAATTTTTCTGCACTTCTATACGCACTATTTCAGTTAGTTATTCTTTCTTCCTGTTTTTCGTTTTTTATTTTTTATATTTCTTATTTTTTTTGTTCACTTAAAGAGAAATAATAGAAAGAATCCTTATAAATAAAGGGTTTGTGGGGTGTGGACCGGTGAACAAAATGAATCAATTCCTGTTCATCGAATTTGTTCACCTGTACACCTCCTGAGGGATGTCCTGTATTCCAATCTGGGACCAATCCCTGCAATCCCTGTGATTTCCAATTTTTATGATTTCGCCTGTTCGTTAATCCCCTGCGTGGACTTTCCAGAGGATGGATTCTGTCGCCTGCTGTAATGCTCAAGGAGCATTCCGGTATGGCTTTCCAAATCCTTCAATTATGGAGCTTTTGGCTCGTATCCTTCTGCCGCATGAATACTCTTCTCGTCTTGCCGTTCTGTTTCGACCTTCCCAAACCGATCTTGTACAGATCCCATACAGCATCCTGAAAGAGCTTTGATGAGAACTTCCTGTCATCACTTGTCCATTCCATGAAGTCCATCCTGATCTGGGTGATGGTCTTGCCGACGATCTCGGTGTCGGGATCAAGGTCCTTTGCATACATCAGGCAGACGTTGTTGTCCTCGTGATACTGATTGTTGTAATCCTCGACCACCTTGCAGACTGTCCACTTACGATTCTGATAGAGACGCTTGTACCCCTCAACGATCAGCCTGATCCAGTATTCCAGAGCCGGTTTTGCTGTCATCTTCGTGATGAAGTACGGGTCCGGCTTGTCCACCTTGTTGAACATAGGCAGCCACTGGATACGACGCTTGAAGGCATATCCCTTGTCAAAGGACAGGATGTCTGAGTTCGTCGTGAAATACAGTTTGACCGTGAAGGTTGCATTCTCTGACTCTTCGTACAGCTTCCTGGTGCTGACAGTGTCCGCCGTGGAGATATTCTTTAAGACCTTCAGCTCATCGTGTGTGATGGCCTCCGCCTCGATATCATCACCGAGATTTGCAAGCTTCCCGATCATCGTGACCTTAAACCTGTCGTCCACCAGCTGCTTGATCGACAGGCTTGTGCAGTTCTTCGGATTATAGATACGCTTCATAATCTGGAGCAGGGTGCCCTTGCCATTCGCGCCGTCTCCCCGGAACATGAAGAACTTTCCAAGGCTCCTGATACGCTCCGGGTCCGTGATCATCACAAATCCGATAACCTCCATCAGAAGCTTCCTGTAGTCCGGGTCCTTTGACGTCAGAGAATCGATGTAGTCATCTACCTCCTGGACCGGTGCGGCATCCTCCTTGTAATCGACGTCGATCATAAAAGGAGTGAAGTCCGTGTAGTCCTTCATCGGGATGAACATGCCCTCCTGCAGAACGCCATTGTTGAATTTGATCGGGAAGACGGTATCGGCATCAACGATCATTGACCGATATTCGATCTGCTTCACAACCTCGTCGACATACCGGGTCGTCTGGCCTTCGCACATCTCATACACTCTCCGGATCAGCCTCTTGTTGTCAGCGTCGGCAATGTACTGTCCGTCCTTCCTCCACCAGATCATGCCGGAGTACAGCACCGTGTGGCATTTCTGAATGATGTCCGATGCGATCCAGTACTTGTCGTCGGTCTCGCTGTCCTCGGAGATGTCCCGGAGAATGGTCCCGAACTCATCGTCGGTCAGGGGTGTGGCGAAGACATGCTTGTTGATGAAGCCCAGCATCTTCTCCCAGTCCTGACAGTTGTTCAGGGCCTTCCGCTGCGCAAACAGCGCCTTGTTCCTGCCGTCGCCGTCGTCCATACCGGTCAGATTCTGATAGGGCTTCTTCTTGGTCCCGACCTGGAAGATGTCCGGCATATAGGCGCGGAGTCCGATATTGTCGATATCCCTTGTCACGCCATTTCTGCGGACCGTCATCCCACCGGGGTTAGACTGCATCGTGTGCTGCTCGATCTCGAAGCCCAGTTTGCATACTCCGTCATGACGCCGGGTAAACCATACCGGCTTCTTAAACCAGAGATGTGCACCTCTCTCCGTCCAGACCACCTGGGTTTTGATACCGAATTCCTGTATCATAGCCTTGATGGATTCCTTCGGGAGATGGTCGATGTCGATCACCACCTCGTTGTCTGCGATCAGTTCGCCGCAGCTGTTGAAGGTTGTAATGTTCTCGGAGAGTTCGGCCCTGTCGATCTTGCCGGTGTGTTTCTCACCGTCCTTATATTCGATAAACATGGTTTCCTCCTGTTTCATGGAGGTCAGACACGGCAGCAGGTCCACGTTCCGTGGATGCACCTATGCTGCTGTATGCCTTTCCTCCTGTTTCAAATCGGGTATGGTCTTGCACCACACCAGCCACCGATCGTGGCAGATATGGTGCTGTCATACCCTTGTGCCTTATCCATACACGTCCTGCGGCCAGCCCTTGAGTTTCTCATTGACCATCGTGTAGTAATGCTCGATGTCGATGATCTTTCGGAACTGGTCATCCGGAATGTCATTCACGTCCTCGTTCCAGAGAAACATCCTGTCCGGCGCATCCGGGAAATTCACCTTGCCGCCGTCTGCCCGGAGTTTGTACAGCCGGGTGTAATCGCAGGATTCTGTTGCCGCAAAGACTCTGTTGACCTTGTTCTGCAGATCCCCGTTGCTGTCACATACTCCCTGAAACGTAGACCCTGCCTTCAGCACGTACTGCCAGAGGATGTGGTCGTCGATGTGATCCATGAGCGTTGTCAGGACCGGGGTGCCATACACGAGCTTGTCGACCAGAGCAATCTGGATGATCCGGGCATTGTTGTTGGAGAAGTACTTATTCTCCAGATACTTGTTGACCTCGCCGCCCTTGACCGTGATGTTGTCGCCGTCGACAGCGATGTAGTTGTTCACATCTTTCTGAATCCACTGATCGAACTCATCTGTCTCCAGCTGGAATCCGTCGAAGGTCTTCTCCCATTCGCTGCAGATCTCATCATCCCTGCCGTTGAGTTCAGGTCTGTCCTCGTAAACGACGCCATCCGTGTTGATGTTGATGATCCGGTACCCTGCTGCATCCAGTTCCCGGCAGAGGGAGAACAGGCTGATCATGCCGTAGATACAGACGATCGATGATGCCAGCGGATTGCAAAGAGTGGAATACTGGTTCTTGAACAGACCATACACGCTGTTCAAGATCAGCTTCAGTGCTGCTGCCTTCAGCGGGTCCGAATGCTTGATGCGGATACGTTCCTGCCGAATCTGGTCATATACAGGAGTCGCATCCCCGAGAGCTCTCAGGTGGCAGATGGCTGACGGATACATGGATTTCACATCCTTATGTCTGCACTTTCCGACCCTGAGCGGTTTCGACGGTGCTCCGTGCAGTCCGCCAAGACCCAGAACAACGTCGCATCCGAATGCCTTGATCTTCTTTGACTTGCCTTTTCCCATCGTGGCTTCAGGAGATGCCGTGAGTTCTTCCCACATATCCCAGACCTCATCCGGGATACCGGGCACATTCCGCCAGTACTTTCCGAGGAGCTTCCGCACCATCTCCGGCCCCCACCAGACGGTTGCTTTCCCGCCTGTCAGGATCGTTGCGGCAATGGTTGTGGTGTTCCATTTCTTCGCCTTCTCCCTCTGTTCTTCCGGCAGCATTTCGATCAGCTGCTTCTTGGTCTCGAAGTATCCGTATTCACGGAGCTTATAGACCTCAATGGCAGCGCTGACGTCATTGCCGCAGTAGAACTCGGTCTCTTTGCGCTCTTCATCTGTCAGCGGACGGTCAATGTTGAAGTCAATCTTGGACTCCACGATGGAGCGTCCCATGTTCGCTTCGATCTGTTTCAGGCTAGGATGTGACACGTCGATCTGCTGCATTGTGTCCAGAGAATCGATGTCAGGACTGACCTTCCCGGCAAAGCCATCACCGGCGATAATCTTGTCGTTGTTGGCCTTGATAACGTACTGCATCGACGTCGCCTGATTCATCGTGAGGGAGAGGATGCAGTCGTCGTAGTGAAAATTGTTGTAGCCGATTAGGATCTTGTCCTTGATAAGATCAGGAATGCCCTCAAAACCTGAGGGCTCTTCCTGTGTCTTACGATCGCGGTTGTTCCAGAAGACTCCCGCGATACTGCCATCGGGATTCTTGAACACGATGAGGGTGTCACTTTTGAATACTTCCATATCGTAGAAAAGCTTTGTCTTCATCGTGCCCGGCCTCCCTTACTTCTTACGAGCCGGGAACTTCTTGATGTCGCCCCAGTAATGGTCTCCGAATGCCGGTTTGACCTCGACCATGATCGGATGGCCGACGAGCTGGTCACGATCCTCGACCTTGACGTGATACTTGTTCTCGAACTTCGCGAATTCCTTTTCCTTCTTCAGCGGGTCCACGAACCACTGCTTCATATCCTGCAGATACGTTCCGAAGGTCTGCTTGGATTCGTAGGTCTTGCCATCGATGGTGTAATGGATCTTGATGAAGTAATCATCGAGCACGACTTCGTCGATGGCAGTCTGGTAAATCTGGCCGACCTGGTCCTTGGTGAACTTCGTGATGATCTGCACCTCGAACAGGCTGTTGAAGTCGTCGTATTCGTAAACCGTGTACTTCTTGCCGACGCAGGACGGCAGCTCGGTGAATTCGCATCCGAAGATGTCACGGCACCATGTGTCGACCTTCTCCGCCTTGGTATCGTCAGCGACGTACTTGTTGTCGCGGTACACCTGACGATTGAAATTCACGGTTCTTACCTCGGCGCGTTCCTTATCCAGGAATGTGAGAACAGCCTTCTGCCCGTTGTTCTCAAACGCCACATTCACAAGCTCAAGATTCTCTCTCTTTTCCATAATCCTTATTCCTTTCTGAAATTGATGTTGTTATCTTTCAGGAGCATCTCCGCGAGTGCGATATCCTTCTGTCCGTACACACGGAACACCGCGACCTGCTCCTCAGGTACTGTGTCGTCCGGTGCAGCTTCCACTGCATGCCGTCTGGCGTTTCTGGCATTGACCGTCTGGATCGCTGCTGCAAGATCCATGGAGTCCAGGTACTCAACGAGGATCTCCTTGTCCATGCCCTTCAGGGTGGCGATGTCCTTCTCGGTTCCTTCCAGCCAGTCGACCATGTCTGCTTCCACGGCCTTCATGGACTTGCTCTTGTTCGCCAGATCTTCATGCCACCAGCGGTCGAATGCGTCCGGGATCAAGGTTCCGATGGTGTACTGGCCGATGCGCTTCAGGAACACCTGCCGGATCTCTTCCTTCTTCTGGTCCCGGGCCTGTTCCTCCAGAGCATTGGCCTTGCCGCGAAGCTCTCCGTCGGCCTCGTCAATGATGCCCTTCAGCTCCTTGACCTGGCTCTCGAATGCTGTGTAGTCCGTCAGGATGATCTTCTTGATCTGGACCTTCCGGCTGTTCAGCGCATCTGTGATCTTCCTTGCCGCTGCCAGCTCCTTCTTCACTTCCGGGAGATTATCTTCCGTGACTTCTGTATTCCTGATATGCTCAGCAATCAGAAGGCACTTGTCCTTGTACTCCGGGAAGGAATCGAAGGTAACCTTGGCGACCTGGTACTGTACGTCGGGAGTCTGTTCGTCCCGAATCATTACGTCTTCCATATCGATTTCCTTTCATCTGTGTGGGGATTGCTGTCGGATGCCCTTTCGCCGTACCGGCGATATTGATCCGACTGCCTGCCCCTCAATAAAACCTGCTGCTCTTGTGGAGTTCGATCAGCTGTGAGTCCCTGTCGCGCCGGTGCACGTAGTAGAATTCCCTGCACTTCTGCGTTGACAGGTGTCTGTGTGCGTTTGCGATCGGATCATAGGACCCTTTCGCGTACCGCTTCCCGATCTCAGCCAGCTTCCTCTCGTCGTAGTTGCTCTCAAGGAAGATGTAGTCGAGCGGGATATCCACCGGCATTTCCACCGTGTTGCTGTCCGTCATGTACAGGATGTTCAGCCCGTCCTGCTGGATGATGTAGCCGGTGACGGGGATGTCGTGGCTGCCGTCAAAGGGAATGATGTGTCTCCCCTTCGGCAGGTCGAACGGCATGGTCCCGACCACCTTGTCTACGTCATACCGGTAAGCAACATCGCTGTTTCCGAATACTCGGATTCGCGGGAACTCTCTCCTGATGCTCTCCAGTGTTATCGGCTTCACGTGGTCGCTGTGTGCGTGGGTGATAAGAAGGGTGTCAACCTGATACAGGTCTTCCTTCATCTCCGTGAATCCCACGCCGCAGTCGACCATGATGCTGCCGATCCTGACCGCGTTGCCGGATGACCCGGACGCGATCACGTTGTAGTTAAGATTCTGCTTCTCCTTCATCGTCATCCTTCTTGAAGTCAGGCTCACCGTAAGCCATGAGATTCAGGATGATCTCAGATTCTGTCAGGGACCGAAGCTCCCCGTCTTCCGTTTCTCCGATGATGACCATAGGTCCGCAGTAGACATCGACGGGATATCCGTCCTCGTCCCTGATGACCCGGTTCGGTTCCATTCCGAGAGCGATGCTGTTGTCATTGGTGATGACGGTGACATCGTCCGTGATCGGATTGGTGAACTCCATGATCCCGCCGACGAGCTTTGCCAGAACGTCCGTGGATGCTGGAATCTGATACACTTCTGCCTTCTCGAACGGCATTGCGATGATGACCTTATAAGTCTTGTTCTTCATAAGATTCTGTCCTTTCATTTTTCTGGTGTATGTTTCTGCCTGTGGATATTGCCGGAAGCAGCTGATGTGCCGGGATCTCTGATGTGATGCACCCCGATATGAACGATCTTCATGGTGTCCTCCTTTCAGGTGGTATTTCCCGATGTGGGGAGGACCCGATATGGTATAATGGAAATCAATCAAAGCACGAAATCCATGGTCATATCTGATAGTCCTCAAGGCTCCGTTTCCTTTACCTTCACTTACGACCCTATGGTTGGTTTCGAAGACCTCAATCGTTGGTTCAGTTGGTTGAGTTGGTTCAGTTGGAAGTTTTAATGAAAGGGGAAATTCTATGGAGAATGCACCGTATTTGTGTGGCAGTTTCTTTTACGGGCTGCTTCTTCATGTCAAATCCAATGGCGCAAGTCCACGTGAACATAAGAAAGGAATAAAAGACAGAGTTAGTGGAAAAGATATCTTCTGGGGGCTGAGCTCTTTCATCGATGCGGATGCGCCATTCCCAGCATCTGACTTCTGCTCAGACTATCTGAAAGGTGATCTTCCGAAGAGCACTGTCTTCTTCAAGATTGATGATGATTATCTGATCGCATCCTTTGACCGGCGGGTCAGGAAACAGTACGGAAACGAACTGAAACGTATACATGACAACGTTGTCAGCTGTCTGAAGGATTCAGATGAAGCCCGTATATGGCTGGCACAGGCGTTATTGCGGATTATCCACGATGACAGCTCTCTGGAAGGCGCACAATTTTATTGCAGGGAAGATGGAACACCGATCAGCAGGGATGATCTCCTGAAGCAGTCATCTGTATGTCTTGAAGCTCTGCTTCTTGGAGTCTGGCACTTCCTTATTATTAATAGGAAGGAACGTGACGATTCTATCTGGCCGGACATGTTCGAGCACTATTTTGAACACGAGACACAGCGTCCATGGGATGTACGTCCCGGTGTTCTGAATCCGTGGACTGTCGTGACCGACGTGTACAACTATGACAAGACCGGAAGCCGGAACAGCGATACTGCAGCCGAAAGTGAAGAGCATGCAGACGCAGAGTATGTTGAAGCTGAAATCGTGGATGAAGATCCGCGCAAGAAGGAAGAGAAGTCGGGGACCACTCAGAATATATCCATCGTTAACAATGGTTCTGGTATTGCCGCATGGAATATCGGGGAGCTTACCGTCAATATGGGGGACAAGAAATAATGCCGGATGAAATTGATACCCGGAATGTCAGAGATATTTCGATCAGCGCCAGTGGAAGTGGGATCGCAGCGGGAAGTATACAGAGCCTCAATGTCAATATTGGTGGAACAGATCTTCAGACCCTGTTACCCTTATTGCAAAACGCCGGTCTCTTCTCCTCTCCCGTACCTGTGCCATCAAACGATCCGATAGAGATCGGCCAGCTGCGCAGGGATTACTACAACCTGTTTGTAATTGAAGACGAGACATATAGGGACGGTTCTTTCTCCATTTCCCGTTCTGATGCCCTGACCCGGTACACACATAACGCAGATCACTTCCGCCCGATGACGGCAGACATCATCGCAGAGATTTTAAGCATGCCCTGCCTGTTCACCATCCGGAACGATGACTTTTCAAGATGCAGTGAGAACTGGGTATGTGTGGCAGGAAAACTCAGCAAGATCACCGTCCATGGCTCGGTCATCAAGTTCAAGTTCGGATATTACGCTCCGGCTATTCCTCAGAACCTGCTGAATCAGAATGCGGAATTATTCGGATTGGCAACTTCATCTCTGCGGAATGAACTGGATGATGAGCACTGGGCAATAAAGAAAATCGACCTTCTCAGCGTACTGAAGGATCGGAATTATGAGATTCGTTAGGAGGTATTATGCAGAAGAAAATTCAGACTGAAATTACAAAAGTCACGCTGAACAGTCCGATATTCACAAACAAGAGCTTTAACCCGACGCTGGTGAATTTTATCTACGGCACGAATGGTACCGGAAAATCCACGATCAGCAGACTGATGGACCAGAAGGACTACCCCGGTCTTGAGTTCAAGCAGCCCAAGGACGATGCGGTCATCATGGTGTACAACGAGGATTACATCCGGGAAAATGTGCAGAGCTATGGCAACATTCCGGGTGTCTTCACGCTGACCAAGACGAATGCAGAAAAGAAGAAAGAGATCGACGACACCACTGCCGCCCAGAAGAAACTGCAGCCGAAGATGGAACATGCGGCGCAGGACCTGGAAAAGAATAAGGGTGAACAGACCGACCGTGAAAAGAAAGCTATCGCGGACGTCTGGAAAGAAACAACAGAACTCAGAAAAGCCAAGTATCCGGATACCCAGGCTGGTTACAAGAATGACACGAAGAAGTTCTTCCTGCAGCTTCAGAAGACGCAGGCTGTTGACCATGATATTGCTGAACTTGATCAGCTCTACAAGACAGCTTATCAGGAATCTGGTACAGCCATGCCGGAATATAAGCCTGCCCATCTGCAGTTTGGGGACGACATCGATAACCTCCTCGGCAGCAGCATTGTCAGTGTCAGTGACACTCCTTATGCTTCCCTCCTGAAAAGACTGGGAAACAGCGACTGGGTCCGTGATGGCCATGATAAGTATCAGGAAGCGGCTGGTGACGTCTGCCCCTACTGCGGACAGCCCTTGGACCGTCATCATTTTGAAGAAGATCTGGCCGCTGTATTCGACAAGCGGTACGAGCAGGCAGTTGCTGCTCTCAGCAGAATGTGCGAGAACTACAGAGGACAGCTGAACAATGCAGCCTTGACCCTTCAGCACAATACCGGCTTCACCGGTCCGCTTGCCGATGAATACAAGAGCCGTGTTGATCTGTTCATGGAGAAAGCACACCGTAATCTCGATGCCATCAAGGCAAAGATCGCTGCTCCGGCAACGCCCACAACAATCGACAATCAAGATCTTCTGGATGCGCTGCAGCAAGTCAATGACACCATCGAGAAGATCAATGCCGAGATCCGGAAATATAACGACATGCTTTCAAACCCGAAAAAGAAGCAGGCATGCAATCAGGCTGTCTGGGAGAAAATGGCTTTTCAGTGCCAGACTATCTTCGCCGGTTACAGTGCGGGCATGGAAGAACTGAAGAAGGTACAGACTGGAATTGAAACAAGACAGAAAGAGCTGGCGCAGCAGGATCAGGAATACACGGAAAAGATCAAAGAGCTGAATCAGCAGACGGTCAACACCACAGTTGCCAAAGATGCAATCAATGCTCTTCTGAAGAGCGCAGGTTTTCAGGGATTTGAAATGGTCGAGAAGCCAGGTACACAGTATGTGTATCAGCTTGTAAGAGATGACGGGTCCGGGAATAAGACGATTGCAAAGGATCTGAGTGAAGGTGAGAGGAACTTCATCGCATTCCTCTATTACTATCAGACCGTCGTGAAGAGCCAGTCCGATGATGGGATCAAGCATCACAAGATCGTCGTGATCGATGACCCGGTATCTTCCATGGACAGTGGCACCCTCTACCTCGTTGCCTCTCTGGTCCGGAACCTGATCAGCATCTGCTACAACAATTATGATCTTTCCGAGGACGGAAATCGTGATGACTACATCAAACAGTTCTTCTGCCTGACGCACAATCCGTATTTCTTCCGTGAGATCACATACAGCTGGCAGGACAAGTATGAATGTGTATCCTTCTTCCAGTTGAAGAAAGGTGCCGGGAATCAATCTGACATTTATCCTTGCGTAGAAACAATCCCGACCACCCCACCTACAGAAGTGAACACGACACCAGTCAAGAATGAGTATGATGCTCTGTGGAAAGAGTTCCTGACGACTGACGATTCCATGATCGCCATGAACGCAGCGAGACGCATCCTCGAATACTACTTCCTGCAGGTCAGCGGAAAACGCAGTCTCAGGAAGCTGATCGACGAACACAAAGAGTCCTTTGTCGAGAAAAACGATGATGGCTCAGATAACACAGGCAGATATGATCTGGCAGTTGCCATGGTCAGCTGTCTTGATACAAATTCTGCCGGATTTAATGACAGCCTGTACTACGATGCCTCTGCTGTAAAGCCGGACGTATACCGGGAAGTATTCAAGGACATCTTCTACTCTCTCGGTCAGGATGAGCATTACGAAATGATGAAGAGTCGGGCGGTATAATCTGGGTTAGTTAAATCTAACCGTGAGGGTAAAAAAATACCCCGGAGCAGTAATCAGGAAAGTCCTGAAAACCACTCCGGGGTGTTGATTTCTATGTGTGTTAGTTCTTATGCTTCTCTCTCCAGCGCTCGACCCGCTTTGCGTTGCCGGACTTTTCCTCGAGATCATAAACCACCTTACCGTAGGGAAGATAAGTCTTCACAAGCGTTTCTGACAGACCGAGCACCTTGGCGACCTTAGCCACCGATCCATACTTCTCATATAATGCGCAGACCTCCCTGCTCCGTTCCGTAGTCCAGCATCCGCCGGTGATCAGGATCTTCCGGATCTTTGATGTGGAGAGTTTTATGCCATACCCTTCTTCCAGTTCTTTCTGGAAAGCAACAAGGGAGGTATGCAGAGCCTTCTGACCCGGAGCCCAGTCCTCCCCACCGATGCTACTGTCCTCTTCCCGATCATCATAGACATCATCATACAGAGAGCAGATCTGGTCTATGAACTCAGCACTGGGATTCTTCTTCTCTCTCCTGCGTCCGTCGTTTTCTTTCATGCCGATGTTCTTCCTTTCATGTTGTATCCTTTCTATCTGTTTGTTTCTAGTCACACATTACAAGTCACACTTGTAGACCCCCGCCCCCGGGTGCGGAACCTGCCGCAGTGCCGAGGGGGATGAGGGTATGCCAGTTCATCCAGCCTTGCTGGATCTATACATCCGGACCATGACAACTCCGATCACCGCCCCGATGCTATTTGCGATCCAGTCATTCCAGTCGAACATTCCGAAACCAGTTACTTCCTGCAGAATCTCGATACATATCGATACAGCTGAGCAGATCAGGATCGTCCGACACGTATGCTTGGTATGTACCAAATATCCCATCGGCACAAACAGCATGATGTTCAGGATAAAGGCTTCCCTGTAGCTGCTCGTCTTCATACGGAAGATTTCATAGGCTGCGTTTACCCACCAGTGTTGCTGAACTGGAGTTGATGTCGCTACCACTGCTTCTGTCGTCGTTGCCAGCTCCATCCGGGACAAGAAGGTGTAATAAAAAAGTGCAATTCCGTAAACTACAGCGACTATTGGGTAGAGCTTACGGTGTTGGCTGAGCAGGAAGCCCACGATAATAAATATCAAGAAGACTGCGTATCTGAGCACATTATTACCTTAGTTCTTCATTTGCCTTCTTCAGTGCAGCAGCGATGACCTGATCCATGTCATAGTACTTGTACTCGCCAAGCCTACCACCGAAGATTACCTTCTCCTCTGCATCACCGAGCTTTTTGTACTCCTGATAAAGATCTCCATTCTTCTTATCATTCACAGGATAATATGGCTCGTCGCCTGGCTTCCATTCAGAGCTGTACTCACGGCTGATGACCGTCTTCGGCAGATCATTGCCATTCTCATCCTTGCCAAACTCGAACCACTTATGTTCAATAATCCGCGTCCAAGGAGTCTCTCTGTCAGTATAGTTTACAGCAGCATTGCCTTGGAAGTTCGGCTTGTCCAGAACTTCAGTCTCGAAGCGGACAGATCTGTATTCCAGGGTACCGAGCTTGTAGTCGAAGTATGCGTCAATTGGTCCGGTGTAGACGACCTTGTCAGCAAGACCATTCCATTTCTCACGATCAGCAAAGTAGTCTTGATTTAACTCGACCTGGATGCCATCCAGCATGTTCGCAACCATCTTCGTGTATCCGCCAACTGGGATGCCCTGATACAAAGCATTGAAATAGTTGTTATCAAATGTCAGGCGTACCGGAAGACGCTTGATAATAAACGCAGGGAGTTCTGTACATGGTCTGCCCCACTGCTTTTCCGTATAGCCTTTGATCAGCTTCTCATAGATATCGGTTCCAACCAGAGAGATGGCCTGCTCTTCCAGATTCTTCGGTTCAGTGATGCCGGCTTCTCTCCTCTGCTCTTCGATTTTTGCAGCGGCTTCTTCCGGAGTCACTACACCCCACATCTTATTGAAGGTGTACATATTGAAAGGCAGAGAATAGAGTTCACCATGATAATTCGCTACCGGTGAATTTGTAAAGCGGTTGAAGGTAGCAAACTGCTGGATATAATTCCAGACTTCCGTATTGTTTGTATGGAAGATATGAGCACCGTACTTGTGTACGTTGATGCCCTCAATCTTTTCAGTGTATACGTTTCCTGCGATATTAGTCCGTTTGTCAATTACAAGAACTGATTTGTTATGAAGGCGAGCTTCATGAGCAAAGACCGCTCCGTAAAGGCCTGCGCCTACTATTAGATAATCGTAATGCATTTATTGTCTCCTTATGAATCTGCCTGTCACCTTGTTGTCCAGTACCCTGTACATCATTTCATCCTTATTGATTATCAGAGCGATACCATAAACGATGAAATACACAAGTGCTGTTACTACAAGCCGTACAAATGAACTGCCGATATTCACCCTACTTACCAATACCGTCGGTACTAATGCAATCAGCGCAAAAATTAGGTATTTAAAGACATGAATAACTTTTCGCACTTCTGCTACATATTGCTTTGCAAATATCAGCTGAGCTATCAGTACAAGGAACTCCGCGATCGTGGTTGCCAGTGCAGCTCCAGCAGCTCCCCACAAAGGGATCATGATAATATTTAGAACGAAATCTGATACTGCGCCAACAATTACTGAATACAAAACATATCTTTCCTTATCAAGCGGGGTCAAAACCTGAACACCAAGAACGCCAGTCAGGCCATTCGGAATTATAGCAAAAGTAATGATCTGCATCGCTGCAATTGCGCCAAGATAGTCTTCCCCTGCTAAGAACAGGATTGCATCCCTTGATTCAAAGACAAAATAGGCTACAAGGGGCATACCCATGAAAAGTACTGCATTCAGTGCCTTTGCCATCAGACCGATAAACTTATCCTTCGAGCCTTGCTTTACATAGTATGACATACGAGGAAGGAGTACGCTACCAAGGGATGACACAACTGAAAGCAACACGTTCTTGATCTTTACTGCGGCATTATATAGTCCAACATCTCTATCAGTCTTCATAAAACCGAGCATCACAGTGTCGAGATTCGTGTAAATCGATACCGTAACGCTTTGGGCAAACAGAATGAAGATAGGCTTCAGGTGCTTCTTGATCTCATAATGCTCAAACCTATGAAATGTGATGATCTTTCTCAGACGCACGAAGTTCATCACATTTGAACCAACCGATGAAAGCACCGTTATCGCAGCATACACACGATAATCAGACTGCTGGCGAACAAATGCAAACATCAAAACTACAGAAATCGCCTTAAAAAAGATGGATCTTGCTGTGATGTAATCGTACTGCTCAAGTGCCTGGTAAATCCAGTTGGCGCCGAACATATTGAGGACAATGTTTACGCCACAAATAAGAAACAGCCGTTTATCTTGTGCAAACTTGGGGACAACGAAAATGCAAACAATGTATGTTGCCGTCACAAGAATAGTCGCGACAAGATTGATCAGCAGAATCTCTTGGGCAGTTTTTGAAAGCTCCTCTTTATTATCCCTGACCTTTGCACAGGCTCTTACACCGTATGTTGGTATACCAAGTGAGGCAACCATCATAAAATAATTGGCAACAGAAATAGCAAATGCTACTTTACCGTTTCCTTCGGCTAAAAGGACTCTCGAAACATATGGGAATGTAATAAGAGGAAATAAAAAACTTGATGCAGTCAAAATAAAATTCATGATGAAATTATATTTGACTGAATGTATTTTATTCTCCATCAATAACCTCCAGCAGTTCAATTGTCTGCTTTATTAATGAAATAGTTGAATGAATTCACAGCGTCCATCTCGAACTGTTTTTCTTCGCCTCTAATAATCTGACGATAGCTATCAAAATCAGGCTTAACCTCTTCGTAATTGACCAAGATGTATCTAATCAATTCGATTGATTTCGGCACAAAATCACTACTCTTCTCATCTATTTTATACTTACTAGGTATTGGAACATCCACATCATTTGCCGCTGCACCTCTCTTACCGGTGACAATACAGCACCCTGAGATAGCTGCTTCCCGTGGCATTCTGTCCTTCCCTGGATGATTACCGAAATCAATGTATAGCTTGCTCTTCTGCATCAGCTCTCTGACCTGATTAGGAGTCATGCCCTGGATTGGTATCCACTTGATATCCGGAGCGGCATTGATTAATTGCTCTGTATATTCATATCCCTTCTTAGGATTATATATAACGACATTTTCCTTTGCTACTTGATTCTCCAGTTTTGCATTCTGGATAAATTCGTCGTTAAGATAATCTGAAAGGAAGAAAGTTCGATCCTTACTAATTCCTTTTGAAATCAAAAAATCCTGGGCATATTTACATTGGCATAAATGATATAAACTCTTATCAAATACATTTCCATCCAGCAAGCCAAAAACAGTGGTGACATTGTCCTTCCATCTTTTTTTGTTGTAAAAGAAATCGACACTCAGCCACCATAATACTTTTTTTGCCTTGTGAAATTTTCTTAATAAATAAGTAGCTGTTTCAGGGATGACTACAATATTGTCTGGTGTGTCTTCAACCTTCATTTCAGACGGGTTATCATAGATAGCGTATCTTTTCTTTGAATCTTCTCCCTGTTCCCGTAACATCCATGACGAATAATAACAGATCTTTGATTTTATATTATTATTATTTAATACATAGCACAGCTGTTGGAGTAGTTCTGGTCCTCCTGACACCGTTGCGTATGGAGCCATTACATAAATCATTTTCGAACCTCATAAAAAGTCAAAACGGTAGTAACCAAGATTGATACGGAAGATTTCCCCACATTGAAGCAGATGAAGGCAACTGAACTAGGTTGAGCAGCATGATGGCAATCGCAAAAACATTACTCAAACTAACTGCATGGATTGTTTTTGTTTTTTCTAGGCTGACATAAGTCGGAAAATAAAACATAGCGAGATAGAAGAAAACGTATCGAGCTCTTAAGAATGCATTGTACTGAACCGACAATGCATCAATTGCACATAATACTAGCAACAGCATATTTGCTATTGTGCGATAGTCGGATTTATACTCTGAATAATTGATTATCCAAAACAATAGAAAATAAGAAATAAAGCGTGAAGCAATTCCTAATCCGCTACCAATCTCTGTTTTTGTAATAAGTGCTGATGAAAGATAATATCTAACGTATGTTATGTTGTTACCTAGGATAACAATTAGTCTAAATATTATCGGACTCAATACAATTAGAACAATTGAAAACATTAAATAAAAAACAGACTGGTTTTGTGCATTTACATACCTTTGTATCCAATATACAAAGAAAAACACAACGAAATAGAAAAGCACAGAACTATGAATGAATATTGGCATCAACAATAAAAAGAATCCTATTTTCTTCTTATCGTGGAGGAAATAATATGTGCCTAATAGTGCTATGCTAATTGCTGCGAATTGACGCACAAGTGAAAACGATATCAAATAATAATTTCCAACAATAATAGCAATAGAATATGTGATTCCGTTATCAATATTTTTTCTAAGTAATGAATATACAGGAAATAGGCTTAGAAAAGACATCAAGGCTATATATATCCTGAAGCCGTTGCTTATTTTCCCTAATATTAAGCAAAAAGCATAGTATATAAACTCATTTCTAAAAAGATTGCCAGCCCAGCCGCCATTTATTGCATCAAAATTATTCTTTTCACCTATGTAATCAGTACCAATATTCACTCGAGTTGCACTGAATACAAAAAGGATTAAAAATATTAAAAAGAGAAGGATATTCTTACTCTTTGTACTTGCTGTATGTTCAATAGTCAGTGAAAGTAATATACAGACTATTGCAATGATAATATATATTCCCATTACGCAAAATCATCCTATAGAATAGTGTGTCGAATATCCGTTACGCATTGTATTCACCTTTGATGTGTTTCTGATAATCTTCTCTGCCTCGTTCAATGTAATGCTTTCTTACATCCCAGTCATCCATAAACCTCTTATGAACTGTAGGACGGACATACACATTTGCCCATAAACGGATTTTCATCTTGGTCGGGACATAAGGTTTTCTCATCAAAAAAAGTGCATCTCTTGTCTGGTAATATTCACGGATGGGGGCACCTACTCTCAGACTGATAGGCCCTACTTTCTTTTCTCCAGATCCAACGGAATGGCCCAGAACAACGGATTTTGTCATGAATACACCATAGCCATGAGCACCCATCCGCCAGCAGAGATCCCAGTCAACAAAATCTAGGAACACCTCATCGTTAAAATCCCCAACTCTCTTCATTATCTGATACCTCGTAAGAAGTGAGGAGGTGATCGTATTGTTAACCTGATAAATATTGGATGAGATATCCTTCTTGAGTTTCGGCTCTTCTATCGCATTCTTGCTGGTGTTGAAAAAGACAGGGCCGAGGCATCCCACCTTATGACCATTCTTCTCCAGGCTCTCAAAATCATTAATAAGTGGCTGTATGTGGTTCTCTTTTATCGATGAGTCCTGATCGAAGAAAATTAAATAGTCATCGTCCGACCATCCATACTTCTCATTCTTCAAAACTCTATTGAAGGCGCCAGACAGCCCCAGGTTCTTGTGCTCCGTTGTGTACACTACGGAAGGTATGTCCGCGAACATCTCAGAATGATCATTTGCACTGTTGTCGCAAAGAATCACCCTGTCCGCTTGAGCAGCAAATTCCTTCACATGGTCCACTACTGAATCATCTGGATTGTACAGCGTTACGATTGCATTAATCATTGTTCTCAAGTGCATCTCTTAGCACTCTGTACATCATGTGGTCGAAAGTCATATGCACATCTTCAGAGATCTGCATATCATCGATACTCACATGCATCTGATAATCTGCCAGTTCCTTCAGCTTCCCACCGTGATATCCGGAGATGCCAACGACCTTAGTTCCTACTTCTTTTGCATACTCAACAGCTTTGATTACATTCTTGGAATTTCCGCTGCCTGAAATAGCAATTACAAGATCCGTCGGCTTTAAGTGACCCTTGAGCTGATAAGAGAAGACTTCTTCATAAGAAATATCGTTCGCAATTGCCATCAAAGTTGGTACATTGTCCGAGAGGCACACTAGATTGAACTTCTTATCATGGCCTTCGCTGATCCCCTTGTTGAAATCTCCCGCCATATGAGATGCTGTTGCTGCACTACCACCATTACCAAACACATAAATAGTAGCTTCTCGCTCATATGCATCCTTGATGGCAGCTACAGCCGCATCAATCTCGTCGAAGTCCATCGCCTTAATGGCATCAATTTCTCTGTCGTAATACTTGATAATTTCTTCCTTAAACATTTCTCAGTGGTCCTTTCCAAATAAAATCGTGTTTACAGCTTCAAACAAGTTCGCACTCCTTATATCCGGTACCGCCTGATACTTTTTGAACTTATCTGACTCTCCTGTATCTAATAGCGCTGTATGAATCCTTGCGTTGATGCCGGTCTGTACGTCCATTCCGGTATCACCTATCATCCAGCACTGACTTAGATCAATGTTGAAATCCTCGACTGCTTTCTTAATAAGCCCTGTTTTCGGTTTCCTGCAATTACAGTCGATCTTTAACTCCGGCACTTCACCCTCAAAGCCTTTATCCGGGTGGTGGGGGCAGAAATACAATCCATCGATGTAAGCCCCCTTCTCACCGAGAAGAGTCTCCATCCGATTGTGGATTTGCCTTAAGCCATCGAACGTTACCTCTCCTCTTGCGATTACAGGCTGATTGGTAATCACGATGGCAAGGTATTCTGAAGAATTGATCATCTTTATCGCTTCAGCAGCACCTTCCTCGAGTTCCATTTCTTCTACTCTCCTAAGGAACCCGATGTACCTGTTAATCGTGCCATCTCGATCTAGGAAGATCGCCTTCTGCTTATGATGCAGGTTTCGGCTCTCTGGGATACAGTTTTCATAGTCCTGCTCGACCTGTGTTAGTCTCTCAGGTGTCCCGATATCCTTCACATATTCCGATGAGTGGTATGCATACACCGTTCTGTCCGGTATCAGCTTCAAAATGAAATCTTTCTCGAAATCAATCTTCTTTTGATCCGGTAGAGCTTTTAATGAAGTCTTTGAAACTACATACAGCCCTGCATTTACAAGATTCGGATAATTGCCAATTCTCTTTGTGTTCTTCTTACTCCACTCCGACACCTGCATCTCATCGTTCGTGACCAGAATGTCACTGTCCTGCGGATGAGAATTTGGATGTGCAAAGAGCGTTACTGCTGCACCTTTTGCAATGTGGTAATTCCAGAATCTTTGAAAATCGATGTTGATGTAAAGGTCTCCGAATACCAATACAAAATTGTCTTCTAGACGATCCTGTATTAGCCTTAGCGCTCCAGCAGTTCCGAGTGGTTCTTCTTCCGTAAAATAGGAGATATTTACTCCATATGATGATCCATCAGAGAAGTAATCTTTGATCACATCTCCAAGGTATCCGACGATAATAATGATGTTGGTGATGCCGTTCGCCCTAAGGTTCTCTATCTGATGAACGAGAAGTGGCTTCCCGCAGAGTGGCACCATTGGTTTTGGAATATTCTTTGTGACAGAGGCAAGTCTTGTGCCCTTACCTCCGGCCATTATTACAGCCTGCATCATGCACCTCAGATCTCTTCTAAGTTGACGCTGTCCAGAGTTGCCTTCACTGAGCTGTTGCTGCTGTGAGCAGGTCTCCATCCTGTAGCATGAATCTTTGAAAGGTCATACTGAAAACGAGGAACATCACCCTTCCAGCCGACATTGCCGCCAGTGAACTTATACTCAACACCTGTCAGACCCATCCGCTCACAAACCATGTCAGCGATTTCTTTGACAGTTGTTGCGTCCTCAACACCGATGTTGAAGATCTCGACACCCTTGCGCTCCTTGTGTGAGAACTCATCGATAGCTTCTACTAGATCCAGCACATAGAGATAAGGCTTGCACTGAGTGCCATCACCCAGAATCTCAAGCTCATGAGGATTCTTCTTCAGTTTTCTGATGAAATCAAAGATGACGCCATGAGTTAGATTCGGCCCGATCACATTCGGGAAACGGAAGATCAGGACCTCGAAATTATTCATATAAGAATAGGAAGAGATAAATGCTTCAGAGGCCAGCTTTGCGCCACCGTAGTAGGAGATCGGAGCCAGACCGCCAGTTGTCTCCTTCAGCTGCTCGTCAGGCTTTTCCCCATAAACTGCGGATGTTGATGAGAAGAACAGCTTCTTGACTCCTGTCCGTCTCATGGCTTCGAGAACTGCATAAGTGGTCTCAAAGGTGTTTACATGATCGATTCCAGGATCTTTTGCAGACTTCTGAATATCAGAATTCGCTGCAAGATGATAGATACGGTCAATCTTCTCAGCCTTGATAATCCTCTCCAGAGCGTCCACATCTGAAGCGTCCTGCTCGATCAGCATAAAGTTCGGGTTCTGCAGGTTCTTCTGCACATGCTCGCAAGAACCAAGTGTGAAATTATCAACCGCGACCACTCTGTTTCCTTCAGAAAGAAGTCTTGCGCCAAGGTGTGAGGCAATGAATCCTGCACCGCCCGTGATCATAATGTTTTCCATGAATGTCTCCTTATTTCTTATGCCATCTTGCCGGTATTCCTACGGCTACGCAGTCATTCGGAATATCGTGAGTCACTACCGCATTTGCTCCGACTGAAACGTTATTTCCTATTCTGACATTTCCGAGAATTACAGCTCCTGCTCCGATCATGACGTTATCGCCAACTGAGCAGTGCCCCCCCCTGAATTGTCAGACAGCTTTCCGCTAACATCTTTTATCGCATTACCGAAAGTCACATTCTGAAATATGATGCAGTTATTTCCAATGTGAACTGTCTGAAGAGCAGTACATCCCAAACCATGGTGGTAAAACCTAGAATTGGCTCCAATCGTAATCTGGGCTGAAACCGCATGGGAACTGATCATGAAGCTGATGACTTCAAAGAACCTGGCCAGTTTTGGATGCTTGCCAGAGTGATAGAGCTTATATGCAATTCGCCATGCAAAATCCATAACGGCACCTCAAATAAAGTCCGGCTTGTCACCCACATAGATGACTGCCGCACCTTGTCTATCAAATGCTACCGGAAGCTGTGGAAGTTTCAGTGCATCCTTAACTCTGCTCTGATCTTTCTCCGGGACATAGAATAGAAGGAATCCTCCACCGCCTGCACCGAGCAGCTTTCCACCAAGAGCTCCATGCTTCATGGCCGTGTCATATGCATCATCAATTGCAGGATTGGAGATGCCGGATGCAAGAGTCTTCTTCAGCATCCAGTTCTCATTCAAGATTTCTCCCATAGCATCGATGTTGTTGCTCTGCAACTCATGGCGAAGTTCTCTGGCAAGATCACACATCTTTAGCTGATTAGCTTCCTTGTCACCGGCAGTAATATTTCCGCTCTGCTCTTTCAGGATTGCCGACGCTGAGTGAAGCTGGCCTGTGTAGAACATCATGAGATTACGTTCAAGCTGTCTCCTGGCATCGTCGTGCATGATGACCGGATCAACTGTGACACTGCCGTCTTTGTTAAACTGAATGAAATTCAGCCCGCCGTATGCTGCTGCGTACTGATCCTGCTTACCAATGGGATTGTGCAGGTACTTGATCTCGATATCGCAAGCTTCTGACGCAAGACGCTCTTTGGATACATACTTGCCCTTAAAGGCATAGAGAGCATGAAGGACTCCAACCGTGAATGATGAAGAGCTACCGAGTCCTGTACCTGCCGGGACATCAGCCGTAGAAACCAGCTCAACCCCATGCACGTCCAGTCGCTTCAGCATCTCCCTGAAATACTTGTGCTCGATCTTATCGATGTCTGTAACTGACTCCGTCTTCGAGTACTTGAGGACGGTCTGTTTAGAATTGAAGCTAGGATGGACAGAAATATACATGTACTTATTGATAGCTGTGCTCAGTACACATCCGCCGTGCTTCTCATAGAATGAAGCGATATCGCTGCCGCCTCCTGCAAAACTCACTCTGAAAGGTGTTCTGGTGATTATCATTTACTCTTACCCCTGTCTGTTCTCTGTCTTGTATGCTTTCTGAATTGCGCCAACAGGAACATGAGTAAAAGTCCAGCCAGCGGCATTGGATAATATTGAATGGAAGAGATGCTTAGAATCGAAGTTCTTCTTCCTGACATTGGCCATGTACTCGACCTGCTTCCTGTCGCTTCTCTTCTCGATGAAATTGTCAGCAACGCGATAGTTCAGGACGGTATCAGGTACATTGGCTATCTTCAGTGACTTGTTCATCACTCGAAGCCAGAAGTCCAGGTCCTCAGACATCTTTAACGATTCGTCATATTGGAAACCATGATCGACCAGTGATCGCCGCATCATAATGGTTGGATGTGCTAGAGGATTACGGAAGCAGGAAAAGAAATAAAGCTGAGCTCCTCCCAGCGGATATTTCCGTGAAGAAGTGATCTCGTCCTTCTCGTTGATGATATTGATCTGCCCACCCACGACAAACACATCTTTGTGCGCCTGAAGGTATGCGACTTCCTTCTCAAATCTGATGGGCAAAGCAATATCATCACCATCCATTCGGGCGATGTACTTACCCTTTGCGGCCTTGATACCGAGATTCAAAGACTTCACGAATCCAACTCTCTCCGGGCTTCTGAATACCTTGATCCTTTCATCTTCTGTGAAAGCATCAATCGCTTTTCTAGTTTCAGGGCTTGTGCTGTCGTCATAGATAAGTAGTTCAAAGTTCCGATAGGTCTGGTCCTGAATGCTTTTTATTGATTTTGTTATGATTTCTGGTTCCTCGTTATATGACGCCATGACGACCGAAACCAATGGCTGCTTACTCACAATAACTTACCTACTCTCTCCCAAACTTCAATTAGTACCCAAACTCGTTCTGTTCATAAAAGATAAGGCCTCATTCAGCCTTACTTCTCCGCTGCCCGATCCTCCGAAACCCCAGTATTTTCAACACTTCCGGCGCTTGCGGTGGTCTGTCCTTCCGCGACGCCCTCGGTGCTCTCCTTCATAAACAGGATTTTTACAGTTGCAAACATAATTTCCAAATCCTGTGCGATGCTAGGATTCGCAATATACATCAAATCCATCTGAAGTTTATCGTATGGTGTGGTATTGTACTTTCCATATACTTGTGCATATCCTGTAAGTCCACATTTGCACTGCAGTCTTAATCTAAACTCAGGGAGCTCTTTTTCGTACTGTTCTGCAATCTCAGGCCGTTCAGGTCGTGGACCAACTATACTCATATCTCCCCTGAAGATATTCACCAGCTGCGGCAACTCATCCAGTCTGTGCGCACGCATAAACTTTCCGATGGGCGTAATACGATCATCATTCTCCCCTGTACTAAGCCTCGCCACGCCATCCTTTTCCGCATCAACCCGCATAGACCTGAATTTCAGCACATTAAATTTCTTTCCATCCTTGGTAAGTCGAACCTGTTTATAAAGCGCAGGACCGCCATCCTGCTTCTTAACCAATATAGTTAGTACAAGATACAACGGACTTAATATCACAAGCCCAATTGCGCTGATAACAATATCGAAAGTTCTCTTGATAAATAAAAATTCCGGAGCCGGATTATATCGATCAAGACGAAGAAAAGGCAGATGAAAAAGATGTACTTTGTGTGCTCCAGACATAATAATATCACCGATTCGGGGAATCAGAAACACTGTTATATTATGTTCGACACAGTATTTGATTATTACATTTCTATCATGAGAATGCACACCGGTCAGGAACACTGTTTCGATACCATTAAATATCTCATCGCCCAATTCATTCTCAACTTTATTAACCACATCAGTCGCGTAATAATCGCCCACTATATTAAACTTAACTTTCATATCGCCATCATTAATAAGCGCTTTTAGCCCTTTTCTCATGTCCCAAATGATGACGGATCTTTTCGCAATAAAATGCTTGAAATACCATCTATGTGCCCAAGTACACCAGAGTACTGACGCAGTAAGCTGAAGTCCTAAAAGTAAAAGGTATGGTAGAGGATTATATAATCCTCGCACAAGAAGCCACGTGATTAATAGCAAAATAAAATTTGTCATAACCAGAGCCAGCACCTGGCTTAGAACCATGTCGCTAATCCTATTATAAGAAACCAAAAACGCCTCGTATGTCTTCCCAAAAAGATAATATAAGATGAAATATAGAACCACGATCACCCAGTTTCCTCTAGTGTAAAATGGCGAATACAATTTCTCTGCCAGAAGCTGATACCACACGATGCTGAAAAGTGTCGTCATTATCAGTACATTCAAGAGTTTGACTGTTCTAAGTGCTAGTCTGTGTGTAAATTTATCATTTGGAAAAATTGTTCCTGCATTGATATTATCTGTTTTATTACTTATATTGCCGATGTTCATAAGAAGTCAATAATCCCCTCATCTGATTTACTTGATTTCTTACCAATAAGTTGCTTTAAATACCACACTGCATTTTTCAATTCCTATTATTCCTACAGATGCAGTTATTTTAGAGTTTTACATGCAAGTGTTATATTCTCTCCTGTATCACATGAAACATCCGTATTACCGGGCTGGAAATTGTGTTGACTAATTGTCAACGTAGTCCTTATGATATACCCCTTAAATATCTGGAAACATCTTCTATAAAAGGTGGCTCTTCTCCATCGTATACAAGCCTATATTCAAACGGAAGCATTCTAATACGATTGCTACGATATCCGACATGCGTTTTCAGAAGAACAAGCTTCGGATAATGTTCCAGAAGATGCCCGCTAAGACTCTTTGATGCATTATGCCCGATAATAATAGCTTTTAACGAATCTCCGAAATACAAGTATTTTTGATTCTCATCTTCTTGTTCGGGTGAATCCAACTCCAGTCGTCTTACTACCCGCACTTCGTTTTCATATTCCCATTCGGCATTCTTATAAAAGAAGCTTTCATAAATAGTGTCATCCAATTTGTCTTCACAAGCTTTTAAATCTTTCTCTATCCGTTTTGTAGTATACTCAATTCTTCTGCAATCTGGCTCAAAAGCAACTTTATCAAAGCACATACAAATCCCTGAGAATTCATTTGCATAATGTGCCCATAAAAGAGGATCACTAGAATCATCTGATAATGAGAGTATTCTATATTTACTTTTTTCTTTCTTAATTGGATAAATCTCCTCATCATCAATAATCGGAAACGACATCCCGGCATAACCGCCTATGCTAATATCAAACACATTTCCTTCAAGTGGATCATTCAATTCTTCGCAAGTGGGCATATAAAGCCTATGATTGTCAAGAATATCCAATAAACGAAAGACATCATCAACTGTTCTTACCGATTTGAATTTATAAAGAAAATCACTCATAAAATATTTCCTCTACAAATATGCATGCACCACTATTCACATATATCAATAACATATTAAATCTATGCAAAATAAACAGTGGAATTTTCGTTCTTCACATTTTTATGGAAAGGGATAATGGAATAATTGAAAAGAACCGTTGTGAGAATAAGTAATAAAAGCAGATACAAGGTTCCAATGATATACTCTGTGGGAATGCTCTCGATCTTGTCGAACCGCAGCCACAGGGCAAGCAGATAAGCAACGGCAATGGAGACGACATCCGCCGCCACCAGCACCGTCAGTTTAAGGAAATAATGTGTCTTTGCTTTATTATAATCCATGATGATAAGGCTCCGTTAACCTTCAGAGCTGCCCCCCCCCCAAAAAAAAATTGCTAAAGGGAGAAGATCCGTTCGTTTGAAATGTCACACACCTGTGTGAAAAAAAGAAAATACGAATTTTACCTATAGAGAAATTATCCTAAGACAGAATATCCTTTCCAACCTGAATTGTCAAGCGGCAAGCATATTTCGCTTTCTAAAAGTAAAACGTATGTGAAATCAATTTGAAACACCCTCATTAAATATACTTCAGCTCTTTGAGCTTATTGAATACAATCTGAGCGATACCCTGTCTGCCTTCCTCAGTCATCAGTGAATTCGGCACGGTAGCATTCAGGCTGACATAGTGGTCACCGAAGGCCTGCGTCATTGCCTGGTCATAGGCTGTGTGATCGGTCCAATCGGCCGGATATGATCCGAGTACCAGATAATCTTTGCTGCCGTTCGTATAGGTTGCAAGCACGGCCTTTTCCTGCTCGATGAGCTCATCCAGGTCATCGCCCCAGCCGCCGTGGTATCCCATGGTCAGCACAGGAAGATCACCCTGATCGGTCCGGTCCTTCTTGTACTTTGCAAGATCATTGCGGACGATTAACTCATAGTTGCTTGTCAGACCCTCCTGGTTGTGTTCGCTGATGTAGCCCTGCACTGTGCTGTCGGGGACTCCTGCCAGAGACATCTGGGAGAGAGTCCCGGCCATGTCCCAGGTGTCATCCTCTGCGGTGACCGCAGAGCCATCCGCCTGCAGCAGCGCCTGCAGCTTGGCGGGATAGCCGTTCGCCTTGTCTGCGTCATCATCCATGTAGCTGTCCCCGCGGACACTGATGGCCGTATAGGTAGTCTGTGCATCCTTCTTATCTGCTGATGCGGAGGATGTGGATACGACAGCGACAGACTCAGAATCCGATGAAACAGATGCAGTAGAAGAGGAAGAAGTAGTGCCTGCATCTTCCGGTGCCGCCTGCGATGCAGATGAAGATGCCACAGTCGTCTGATAGCTGTTGTTGCTGTCCTGTGCCATGGCCTGCTGGGCCTTTGTCTCCAGGTTCTTTGTATTTTCCTCTTGTTTCATATTGCTGAATGCCAGAAGGGCACCGAGTGCCACAGCCAGGAGCACACAGCCGACCACTGTCATAAATCCCCCAAACCCTGAATGCTTATTCATAGTTGCTTACACCTCTCCCTCCATACACTTTAATCTTTATCCGGCTCATACTGCCGCGTGATAGATATTTGCATTATTATCCAGAATCTCATCTGCCGCTCTGCCCAAGTGGGCCTTCTGCAGTGCGTCCAGACCATCTTTCATATTCGGACGGCGGTCCTCCAGATTGTGGGAATCCGTACCCAGCACCTGTGTGATACCGTTCTTCACCATGGTCAGTGCTCTCCGGTGCGTGTTTCTGTGCAGCAGTGCGCCTGTATTCATCTGTATCAGAACGTCCAGCTCCAGAAGCTCTTCTATTGCATCCTCGCCTGCAAATTCCGGAAAGCGCTCCAGATGGGCGATAATTGGCCGGATGCCATAGGAGATTATTGTTCGCACATCCCGCAGGACAGATGCAGACCACCGCTCAAAGGGCATCTCCAGAAGCAGATATCTTGAGTGGCCCATGCACAGCTTCTCCAGATCCGGGTCATAAACCAGGCCATTGTGCCAGGCAGCTTCGGCGCCAAGACCGATGCGTCCCTCCCATTCCGGAATATTTTCCACGACATAGCCTTCCAGCTTCTCATAGGCCCTCTGCCGCCTCTCGAGAAAGCTGGCAATGGACTCCGTCGGATAATAGTGTGGCGTAGCCACAAGTCCTTTGCAGCCCTGCCGGATCTCCTCCTGCAGCATTCCTGCAGACATCTTCAAATCCCGGGCGCCGTCATCCATGCCAGGCAGAATGTGCAGATGCAGATCGTAATAATTCTTGGTTTCGCGTCTGAATAACATATTTATTTCTTATAATACCCCTTGTAATAGCTCTTGTAATACTTGCCGCCCTCGGTCGTTACATCATTGTACACAAAACCCAGCACCTTGGCATTGGCCAGCTCCAGCTGGGCCATCGTGTCCTCCAGAACCGGCCGCTCGGTAACGTGATGCCGTACCGCAACAATAAATCCATCCGAGTATGGCGAGATAATAGAGGCATCGGCAACCGTCGATACCGGCGGAAGATCGATCATAATGTAATCATAGAGTTTTCTGAACTGTTCAATCAGGACCTTCATCTGATTAGACTGCAGAAGCCAGGTCGGGTCCGGGGGAATATTGCCTGCCGGAAGCACATCCAGGCCGTAACGCACGTTGCGCCGCAAGGCTTCGGAGATCTGCGCCGCGCCGACCAGCAGGTCAGAAAGACCCGGGATGGATTTTATACCAAGTTTTGACCCGACGGTGGGCAGGCGAAGGTCACACTCAATCAGCAGGACCTTCTTATTCAGCTGTGCAAAAGAAATCGCTGTATTGATGCAGATGGTAGACTTTCCGTCATGAGCCTGTGCGCTGCTTACCGCAATTACCTTGCATCCGCCTCCCGGGAGGGAGAAGGTGATGTTTGTCCGAAGGGCCTTATAGGCCTCCTGGATCGGCCACGGAGATTCGTCGGAAAGAATCAGCTTCGCATCCCCGCTCTCGATGGAATTGGAACGCCCGGTACTTCTTTTCTTGTCAAAAACGCCCATGATTAAACCTCCCCTTTTCTGTTCTGCTTCCTGTAATAGTAACGGTTACTCCCGGAATGTCCGTTCGCCGCCTGCTCATAGTTCGGAATGGTGCCGATAATCGGAATATTGAAGTCTGCCTCCAGCTGCTGGGCATCCTTGATACGGGTGTCCATCAGACTGCGCACAACCGCGATGACCATCATCAGCAGTAAGCCAATGATGAAACCGATCGCGACGTTTTTCTGTACGCTCGGACTATAAGGCGAAGTCGCCATAACCGGGTTCGTCACAACCTTCATCGAAGAACCCTCCACAACGCTGGCGATATAATCCGGAGCGATCTCTGCGATGGCCTTGCAAAGATTGTAGGAGTCCTCAGCGGAACCGGTGACCACATAGACCGTCACAAGCTGGGTATTCTGCTCAATCTCTGTCGTGATATTGTCCGAGATGTCCTTGTATTCGTACTCAGAATCCAGGGACGCCTTCTTCAGCGCGTCTTCGATAACGGGGCGGCTTTTCATGATGGCGGCGTAGGTGTATGTCAGGCTCTGTGCCGCGCTTACATCTCCGCTCTGCAGGCTCTGGGTATTCTCACTGGCAGTCGTACGGTTGTTGACGAAGGCTGTAAAATAGGAACGGTACGTCGGCTTGATGACAAATATGGTGATGGCACAGGTTACAATCGCAAATGCCAGCGCCACGATCAGGATCTGCCCGATGTTGGCACCTATCGCCTTGAATACATCTGCAAGATCGATCGTAACCACATCATTTTCAGGACCACCTGATGCCTTTCCCATTGGTGCTGTCTGCCTGCTTCTATCCTCCATCTGATTAACCTCCATTTGCTTGCGTTTCTGTTGCTTTATTACATTCTGATTTTTCTGGGTTCTGTTACTTCGGGTTTCTATAAGTTTGAGATTCTATATCTTTTATATCGGCGCTCTGTTATTTTTTATAGCGCACCGCTATTTGCTATCGCCTGATATCGTTTATGCACTTATATAGCATTGTTCAGCTGCTGACATCCTCGTCGGTGAGGGTCTCGCCGTTCATGACCTTGTCAATCAGGCCCTGGGCCTTTTGAACCATGTCCTCGTTCTCATACATTACATATGCTTTGACGGTCGGCATGGAATAGGTGTAATCCATACCGCCGGTTCCGGTTACTGCATAGGACTTCACGTTCCAGGATGCATTGTCGGAGAGCTGCATCTTCACCAGTGCCGAGATATCGTCAGAGGTCAGGTTCGTGACGAACATGCCTTGCAGGCTGTCCAACACCTCGCTGTAATGCAGCAGCAGATTTGTGCTGTCACCGGTCACCTTCTGAATGACAGCTGTGATGACACGCATCTGGTTCTTCCCACGTTCATTGTCACCTGAGGCGAAGGAATGCCGCTCGCGCGCGAAGGCAAGGGCTTTCTTGCCATCCATCTCGTTAGGGCCCTCCACGAAGGAGTAACCGTTTGCCTCAAAGGCCTGTGGTGAATCCACGGTGATGCCGCCGATGGCATCGATCAGGGTCTCGAATCCGGTGAAATTGATCTGTCCGTAGTAGTTGATGTCCTCCTGATACAGGTCAGCCAGTCCCTGCATGGAAACGTCGATGCCGTAGATACCAAGGTGCGTCAGCTTGTCCAGTGCACCGTTTCCGGCCGGGTTCGGGACAAAGTAGTCACGGGGCGTATTTAATAGTAGAATCTGATGTGTATTCGGATTGACTGCCATCAGAATATTTACATCACTCCGGCTGGTATCAAGCATCTGGCTTCTGGTATCAGAACCGCTGATGTATACGACAAATGGAGTCTGAGAGATCTCACTGCTGGTGATGATGTCGCTGGCGGACTGTACGGTGCCGTTCGAGGACACAGTGACACCTTTGGCGCCGGTATCCTCAGGATCGATGGTCTCGGTCTTCTCGATCGGGATCTCGGAAAGCAGTCTTGTCTTGTCAGAGAAGTCCGCGAATTCGTCAGTATCCTGCAGGGCACTTGTATAGGCCTCATTCATGATAATTGCCTTGACATCCTGATCGTAGAGTGCCTGGGCGTTCTCCGTCATGGAAGGGCGGGAAACGGTATTGATCTTCGAGCCCAGCTCGTTCTCGATTGATTTGACAGCCTGAGTCGTATTGTCCTGGTCGAAGTCCGACATGATGCCAAAGGAATAGTCCTTTGCGTCCTGAATGCTCTGTGCCTTATCGTCTGAGAGCACGTAAACGCCGACCATGGCCTGCAGGGTCTTCTGGGTCGTTGTGACTGTCTGCACGGTCTGATCCACCTTATGCAGGACCATGGACGCACCGACGGAGCCCACGGCCATGATAGCCGCGAGGACGCAGGCTACGATTCTGCGCACCCTCCTTGCCCTGTGGGGTCCGTGTCCCATGCCTGCAAAGAGCAGGATACTTGTCAGGACCACCATTACGATCAGGATGGCTATGACCGCTTTGACATACTTATCCGGCACCATGTTCAGCCAGATCAGGCGATAGGCCGCATAGGCCTCCAGCAGGATCTGCACCACCAGGACACTGAACGCGATCGGAAACCATTTCTTTCTGGAAAGCATCTGTTTTATTCCCCCTCATTGAGGTTTATATTGTGTTAATATGCATAAATTATAACAAACTATTATATTCTACACGCAATGTAATATGTTTTGCAAGAGTGATACGATAAAATATATTCAGTATTTACGAAGATGGGAGCTGTGGACGCAGAAGGGCACTGACAGAAAATTCTCATTTCTTCCGCCGGTGCCTGTTATCTTCTATAACTTTCCTGTGCTTATTGTCATTTGTCCTGATCATGATATCTGCATGCCAGAATATTGATATTTTTTATCTGTATTGCAAATCAATCTGTCCTTGTCGTTGATTCTTCTGCTCCAGAAGCCTGCCTGGGTTCCTGTCTTTTGTCGGCCAGTAAGTGTAATCTTGTACGCCAGCACCTGTGATGACTTCTGGTCGTTAGTGTTCTATTTTTTCTGATTTTATGGTATAGTGGTTTTCATGTGCTTGAAGCATACTGATTAGTATAAAGGGGATGCAATATGGAAGCAAAAGATTGTAAGAGAAAAGTGATTCTGACAGGTGACCGTCCGACGGGGCGTCTGCATCTGGGTCATTATGTAGGGTCTCTGCAGAGGCGGGTGCAGCTGCAGAATTCCGGTAAATTTGATGAGATCAATATCCTGATTGCGGATGACCAGGCGCTGACGGACAACTGGAGCAACCCGAAAAAGATTCGGGACAACATCATTGAGGTTGCTTTGGATTATCTGTCAGTAGGGATTGACCCGGCAAAATCGAACATCTGCATTCAGTCGGCCGTTCCTGCGCTGCACGCGCTGACCTTCTATTATATGAATCTGGTGACCACCCAGCGTCTGAGCCGGAATCCCACCGTGAAGAGCGAGATGGTGCTGCGGGGCTTCTCCAGCGCTGAAGGTGAGAACGACAACACCGCGGGACTTCCTGCCGGTTTCTTCACCTATCCTGTATCCCAGGCTGCGGATATCACCGCTTTCAAGGCGACGACGGTTCCCGTCGGTGAGGACCAGGAGCCGATGCTGGAGCAGACAAGGGAGATTGTGCGGAAGTTCAATTCGACCTATCAGAGAGATGTCCTGGTGGAGCCTGACATTCTCCTGCCGGACAATGAGACGCAGCGCCGTCTGCCCGGCACGGATGGCAAGGCGAAGATGTCGAAGTCCCTGGGCAACTGCATCTATCTGTCGGATGACCCGAAGACTGTAAAGCAGAAGGTCATGGGCATGTACACAGATCCGCAGCACATCAACGTTTCTGATCCGGGACATGTAGAGGGCAATGCGGTATTCACCTATCTGGATGCGTTCTGCAGGGATGACCAGTTCGCCGCCTATCTGCCGGATTACGCGAACCTTGATGAGATGAAGGAGCACTATAGAAAGGGCGGCCTTGGTGATGTGAAGTGCAAGAAGTTCCTGATCAAGGTGCTGGAGGAGCTGCTGACACCGATCCGCGAGGAGCGGGCGAAATGGGCGGCGAATATTCCTGAGGTGTACCAGATCCTGAAGGATGGCACGGCAAGGGCTGTTGAAGAGAGCAATCAGACGCTGGCGGAGGTGCGCGATGCCATGCGGATCAATTACTTTGAGGATGATTCGATTATCTCTGACTGGGAGAGCTGGATTCAGAAGTAATTTTTAGTACAAGAGCCGGACAGAATTTCTTTCTGTCCGGCTCTTGCTCTGTAAGATTTTGTCATGTTTAGAAGATATAACAAGATATAACAAAATATCTAAGATATAACAAGATATAACACGGATTAGTTGCATACAATATAAAGCTGTGCAAGTTCGCCCTATATCAGTCGCCGTACCCATTGGGGTTCTTCGTCTGCCAGTTCCAGGAATCGCGGCACATGTCCTCGATGTTCTTCTCCGCCTGCCAGCCGAGGATTTCCTTTGCCTTGGTGGGATCGGAGTAGCAGGTTGCAATATCGCCGGGACGCCTCGGATCGATCACGTAGGGGATCTCCTTGCCGCAGGCCTTGGAGAAGGCTTTGATGATGTCAAGCACGGAGTAGCCAACGCCGGTACCAAGATTGAAGATCTGCACGCCGTCCAGCTTCTGGAAGCCTTCGATAGCCTTGACGTGCCCCTTTGCCAGGTCCACAACGTGGATGTAGTCGCGGACGCCGGTGCCGTCCGGGGTGTCGTAGTCGTTTCCGAATACATGTACCTTCTCCAGCTTGCCGGATGCCACCTGTGCTACATAGGGCAGAAGGTTGTTCGGGATTCCCTTCGGGTCCTCTCCGATCAAACCGCTCTCATGCGCGCCGATCGGGTTAAAGTAGCGAAGAAGCATGATCTTCCACTCCGGATCGGCTTTCCAGATATCGGTCAGGATTCTCTCCTGCATGGCCTTTGTCTCGCCGTAGGGATTGGTCGTCTTGCCCAGCGGGCAGTTCTCGGTGATCGGGATCTCCGCAGGATCTCCGTATACAGTGGCGGAGGAAGAGAACACGAACTGCTTGCAGCCGTGGCTGCGCATCACGTCTGTGAGTGTCAGGGTGCTCAGCAGATTGTTCGTGTAATATTCGATCGGCTTTCTGGTGGACTCTCCGACTGCCTTATAGCCGGCGAAGTGGATGACCGCATCGATGTGTTCTGCGTCAAAGAGCTCGTTCATGGCCTTGCGGTCGCATACGTCAACCTTGTAGAACTTCGGACGCTTGCCGGTGATGGTCTCGATCCGGTCTACGACCAGCTCCTTGGAGTTGTAGAGGTTGTCTGCGATGACTACATCGTAGCCTGCGTTTAAGAGTTCGACGCAGGTATGGCTCCCGATAAATCCAGTACCGCCTGTTACTAAGATCTGCATGATGTTCTCCTCCTGTATCTGCTTTTCTGTGTTTGCTTTTCTCCGTATTTGCTTTTCTGTATTGTCTTATCTGTACTGTCTCAATTGTAAGATATGATCATTTTCCTTATGATCATTTTCCGATGATATGATCATATCGCCTGTTCCTGCAGCAAATTGATAGAAGCACTGTCTATTATAACGCCCACCTGTCATTATGCAACCTGCATGCTATGATAATGATACAGCCCGGCTGCCCTTATGCGACCCGGCTGTTATGATACTGCATGGCTGCTATGATACAGCCCGGCTGTCCTTATGCAGCCCGACTGCTATGATGCTGCATGGCTGCTATGATACAGCCCGGCAACCCTTATATCTCACGGGGGCCGCTTCCGATCGAAACGATGTAGAAGGACGCAACCAGTCCGGTCCGGGTGGTGTAATTAATTCCCACCTGATCTACGAAGTTCTCAATCGCATCATTCTTTACAATATTCACGGTGCAGCCACCGAAGCCGCCTCCTGTCATACGGGCGCCGATAACGCCTGGTATCTTCCAAGCCTCTTCCGCAAGGACATCGAGCTCTGCGCAGGAGACCTCGAAATCGTCGCGCAGGGAGACGTGGGAGGCGTTCAGCAGTTTTCCGAAGGCCGCAACATCACCGGCATTCAGCTTTTCAACCGCTTCTGTGGTGCGGGCATCCTCATAGACCGCATGCTTTGCCCTCTTCCGGCAGACCGGATCCTTGATGGCGTCCTTGATCTCCTCGAATTCGTCCGGCTTCAGCTCGCAGAGTGCCTTCAGAGACGGGCGCACCTTCTGCAGGTCTGCAAGGGCGGTTTCGCACTCTCTGCGGCGGTCATTGTAGGCGGAATTTGCCAGCTCGTGAGGCTTGTTCGTATTCACGATGACAAGCTTTGCGTCGCCGATCGGCACCGGTACGTACTGGTAATCCAGCGTTGCGGTGTTCAGAAAGATCGCCTTGTCCTTCCTGCCCATTGCGGAGGCGAACTGGTCCATGATGCCGCAGTTCATGCCGACGAACTGGTTCTCAGCGATCTGACCGAGCTTTGCGTTCCGGATCTGGTCCTCGTCAAAGCCGTAGAGTTTCATGAGTGCCTCGCCGGTGAGCACCTCCAGAGATGCGCTGGAGGAAAGACCGGACTTCGGCGGGATTGTACCGCTGCACACAAAGTCAAAGCCCTCCGGAATGTCCATGCCTGCCTGGCGGTATGCCCAGATCACACCCTTGACGTAGTTGGTCCAGCCGTCCTCTTTCTTGCAGGTCAGATCATCCAGACTGGCCTCGATGATGCCATCCTCCGCGAGGTTCACGGAATAAAACCGGAGCTTCCTGTCACTTCTTCTGCGAACCGCGGCAAAGGTGCCAAGCGTCAGCGCGCAGGGAAATACATGTCCTCCGTTGTAGTCGATGTGCTCGCCGATCAGATTCACACGGCCCGGCGCGAAAAATACGCGCTCGCCGGATCCCCCGAATTTTTCCTCAAATATGATCTTCAGTTCTTCAATTACTTTTTCGTCTGACATACAACACCCCCATGCTTATTGTTCGTGTCTCTGTATTGCTTATGCCTCTGTATCATTGCTTCTGCTGCTGTAATGCTTCTGTATTCGTATTACTTTTGTATTCGTATTGCTTCTGTATTCGTATAGTTTCTTTATTCGTATTGCTTTTCTCTTTGTAGTTATTATTGTGCATCAAAGGGCGCGTTTGCACAATAGCTTTTCGTGTTATGAATATGTAATTTTGTTGCAGGTTGTGATATAGGGCATTATACTGAGGCTGAATGCAGATTTCGTGGAGAGGGATATTGAACAGCATGCAAAATAAATTTTCAGCTGAACATACGTTGGGATATGATCTTCCGGGGGAATTTAAGGAGAGCAACAAGGTTGCGGAAAAGCAGAATATGATCTCCCTATCGGTCTATAATGTGGGGCGACAGAGATGCACGCCGGGTTATAAGTGGGGGCCGGGTATCCGTGATCATTTTCTGATGCATTATATCAGCTCCGGGTCCGGAACCTATACCACGGCGGGGCGTACCTGGCGGCTGCACACCGGGGATATGTTCCTGGCTATGCCGGACACACAGATTCTGTACCAGGCGGATACAGAAGATCCCTGGACATATGAATGGGTCGGCTTTGCCGGGACAGACGCGGCGACTTTGATCGGGCGGACAGATTTCTCCGCCAGCCATCTGGTGCTGCGCCAGCTCTCCTACGGTGATGAGGTTCGCAGACACATCAGCCTGATCTATGACGCCTTCGGCAATACATTCTGCGATACTGTAAATATGACCGGTGAGCTCTACCTGCTGCTTGGTCTTCTGATTGAGAATGCTTCCCGCGCTGTGCCTCAGTCAGCGGCAAAAGAGGACAATGTGTCACGTGCGATTGACTATATTTCTTCCCGCTATTCTTATTCTCTGACTATCAGCGATATTGCTTCTTATGTCGGTGTCAGCCGCAGTACCCTGTTCCGGGAATTCCGGGAGGAGCTGCACATCTCTCCAAAGGAGTATCTGGACCGGTACCGGATCCAGCGTGCCTCTCTGCTTCTGAAGGATACAGATCTGACGGTTGCCTCTGTCGCTGCATCAGTGGGCTACGACAACGGCTTGTACTTCTCAAAGGCCTTCCGGCGCATGACCGGGAAAACGCCGTCAGAATTCAGGTCACACGGAGCATAGGCAAAAAAAGACAGGCAGAATGCACAGTCCTGACACTGGGGCTGCAAATCCTGCCTGTACGCGTGGTGGTATTACTTTTTATATGAAGCATTCACACGAAGATGATGCGTTCATATCGGAAATAATATATATTACATTTCAGGCACACAGTTCACTGTATCCGGTAATACATTGAATTTCAGATACAGATTCTGAAATCTCAGGCGATGCCTGCGAATTCATATCCAGCGTCTTCTACCGCCTTCTTGATGGCATCCTGAGGTACTTCCTTGCTGACCTTCAGTACAGCCTGCTTGTCTGTGTGAGAAGCCTCTGCGCTCTCTACGCCATCCAGGGCTTCCAGAGCCTTCTTTACATGCATCTCACAGTGGTTGCACATCATTCCATTAATCTTAACTGTTTCTGTCATTGCATTTTCCTCCTGATTTTCATTTGTATTGTTATCTGCTGCGGCATTGTATGCCACTGTAGTGTTGCCTGCTAAATTAGTACCTGTTGCATTGTTGTCTGATGCACCGTTGGCCGCTTCATGATTGTCTGCTGCACTGTTCTGTGCACCGACCGGGCAGGCGGTCTGTGCTCCGTTGACCGCATTGACGGCAATGGTAAGTTTTTCTGCATTTGTATCCGCAAGAGCTTTGTGACGCATCGGCTTGTCATGGGATGCGTTGTGCACCTTGAACAGATTCAGCCGGAGTGCGTTCATGCATACCGTGAAGCTCGAAAGAGACATCGCGGCGGCGCCCCACATCGGGTTCATCCGGATGCCCGGATAGAGACCGGCAGCCATCGGGATGAGCAGTGCGTTATAGGCAAAGGCCCAGAACAGGTTCTCGTGAATGTTGCGGAGTGTTGCACGGCTCAGGCGCACGGCGGCAGATACATCCGTCAGCTTGGAATTCATGAGCACGATGTCTGCGGAGTCGATGGCAACGTCTGTACCTGCTCCGATTGCAATGCCAGTATCTGCTCTGGTGAGCGCCGGTGCGTCGTTGATACCGTCGCCGACCATGGCTACCTTTCCGCGCTTCTGAAGTTCGCGGATCACAGCTTCCTTGCCATCCGGAAGGACACCGGCGATGACACGGTCTACACCTGCCTGGTCGCCGATCGCCTTTGCGGTCGCGGCATTGTCGCCGGTCAGCATCACGACCTCAATACCCATATTCCGGAGTTCCTTCACAGCCTGTGCGGAATCCGGCTTGATGACATCCGCTACGGCGATGATGCCCAGCAGCTTTCCCTCACGCTCGAAGTAAAGCGGTGTCTTTCCATGACTTGCAAGCTCGTCTGCCTTCTTCTGCAGGTCTGCCGAAATTTGTGTTCTGGATGCAATAAATGTACCGGAACCTCCGTAGAGTGCCTGCCCATCGATGCGTCCTGTCAGTCCGTTTCCGGTCAGTGCAGTGAAATCAGTAACTGCGGCAGCTGTCAGGCCCTCGGCTTTGCCCTTTTCCACGATGGCTCTTGCAAGCGGATGCTCACTCTTCTGCTCCAGTGAATAGGCAAGACCAAGAAGCTCCTTCTCGCTGATGCCCTCTGCCGGGATCAGGTCAGTCACCTGCGGCTTTCCGGCTGTAATCGTACCGGTCTTGTCCAACGCAATAATCTGCACCTTTCCGGCATTCTCCAGTGCCTCGGAGGTCTTGAACAGCACGCCGTTTCTGGCGCCCATTCCGTTGCCGACCATGATTGCCACCGGTGTGGCAAGACCCAGGGCGCAGGGGCAGGAAATAACCAGAACGCTGATTGCCCGCTCCAGTGCATACGCAAGGCTTTCGCCCATCAGCAGCCAGATCACCATTACGGCCGCTACAATCAGAATGACAGCCGGTACAAAAATACCGGATACCTTGTCTGCGATCCTCGCAATGGGGGCTTTCGTTGACGCTGCGTCGCTGACCATCTGAATGATCTGGGAGAAGGTCGTGTCCTCTCCGACTCTGGTCGCTCTCGCACGGATGAAACCGGACTGGTTGATCGTTGCTGCGCTGACGGAATCCTCGACGCCCTTGTCCACCGGAATGGATTCACCGGTAAGCGCTGATTCATCAACCGCAGTTGTACCTTCTATAATAACACCATCTACCGGGATCGATTCACCCGGTTTTACAACAAAAATATCACCAAGCTGTACATCGTCGATGCCAACCTCAACCTGCTGTCCGCCTCTCTCGACGACGGCCGTCTTCGGCGCCATCTTCATCAGATTTTTCAGTGCATCGGTCGTGCGGCCCTTGGAAAGAGACTCCAGCGTTTTTCCAACAGTGATCAGCGCCGGAATCATGGCTGCCGATTCAAAATACAGCTCGTTGTGGTACAGCGGCATCAGGTCCATGTTGGAGGTACCCGTGGTCAGCAGGTACGTCATCCGGAACAGGATGTACAGCGACCAGCCGAAGGATACGCCGGAGCCAAGGGCCACCAGGGTATCCATGTTGGACGCGCCGTGAAACAGGGACTTGAATCCCGAGATAAAAAACGCCCGGTTGATGATCATCACGACGATGGCCAGCAGCATCTGCATGATGGCGAGGCCAATGTGGTTGTGTACGAGGAAGGGCGGAACCGGCCATCCCCACATGTTGTGCCCCATGGATATATACATGAGGACAAGCAGGAATCCGACGGAGAGGACCAGCCGGCGCACCAGCTTCGGGGTCTCCCTGTCCTTGAGTGCGTCCTCCTCCGCGGCAAGCTTTGCGCTCGCGCTTTCCTTCTGACGGGCAGCCCCGGCGCCCTTCGGCTCCGCGCCATAGCCCGCATCTTCTACTGCCTTGATAATGTCAGCGGCTCCTGCTGTGCCATCTACGGCCATGGAATTGGTCAGAAGTGAAACCGATACGGATTTCACCCCCGGCACCTTCGCCACCGCCTTCTCTACATGGGCCTGGCAGGAAGCACACGTCATGCCTGTTACAATATATTGATCCATTGTGACTTTGACCTTCTTTCTCTGTCATTTCATCAGTTTCTGCAGCACCCTGCAGAGCTCATCGATGGTCTCATCGTTGCCCTTCCGGATGTCGTCTACGACGCAGCCGCGGATATGGCAGCCGAGCAGCACCTTGTTGAAGCTGTTCAGCGCACTGGTTGCGGCGGAAACCTGCACCAGAATGTCCGGACAGTAGGCGTTGTTCTCAACCATCTTCTCGATGCCGCGGATCTGTCCTTCCACCCGCTTCAGTCTGGTGAGAAGTGCCTTCTGCTCCTCCGGCGTACGCTGCTTATGCCTGCCGGATGCGCAGGCGCAGGTCTTCTCCTCGCCCTCCTGGATGGCTTCCTGAAGAGATTCGGATGTATCTGCATTGGTTTCTGTATTTGAATCTGCACTAGAATCTGCATTTGTTTCTGTATTCAGATCCGGACATTGCAGGTCCTTACATTCTGTATGATTGCCTCTGGCCATTTCACTCACCTCTTTTATACCCCTTACGGGTATCATGTTTATGGCTTGATAATATACCCATGTGGGGTATATGTCAACCTCTTTTTCAATAAATCTTGTTATGTTCCCCACTTTGCGATACACTTATCTCAAGAAATTCAGACACAAAACTGTACAGAAAGACAGCAAACATGCCTACTATTGAAGATATATTTCTTGAAGTCCTTAGAGGAACCAAGGATAAAAATATAAAATTTAAAGATTTACAAAATCTTCTAAATTCGCTTGGATTCTCATATCGAGTACGTGGAGATCATTTCATCTACTTCAAAAATGGGGTGAGTGAAATTATTAATATCCAACCCGATGGAAATAAAGCAAAACCATATCAAGTAAAACAGATCAGAAATTTGATATTAAAATATAAATTAGAGGTTTGATTATGCATAAATATGAACGAATTGTCTATTGGTCTCAAGATGACCAGAAATGGCTCGTTGATGTTCCGGAACTTCCCGGATGCATGGCCGATGGAGACACGGCAGAAGAAGCTTTGCGAAATGTCGAAGCTATTATCAATGAATGGATTGATACCGCCAAGGCGCTAGGAAGAACCATTCCTGAACCCAAAGGCAGATTATTGTTTGCGTGATCCATGTGTGACCTGGACCTGGTAATGACCATATCTTTAACCGCCCCCAATTACGGGGGCAGTTTATGGAAAATACATTAAAACCCGATCTTCCTCATTCGTGTTTGATTATCAGACTCCTCCGGACGTCCCTCTGACATAAAGTCATCCGTCATCATCGAAATCCCTCTATGATAGGAGTCTTTCAACTTATTTATGGGGGTAATTATCATTGAATCCCCAACTTTATTGATACAAATATCTGCATTCTCTTCAAAGCGATATTCTCTCGGAATTCTAATCAGCTGACCTTTTCCATCCCTGCATATTTTTGTAAGAGCCATAATATATACCTCCTGATGTAACAGAAATACCATAATTTATCACAAGCCAATATGTTTATAAAAATGTGCCCCTCGTCTACCAGACTTACCACCCGGCTGGGACAGCTTATAGATGACAGCAGCAACAAGCAGAAGAATGATCCCCACAGCATCTGCCGTTGCTACTGTCCTGTAGTCTGCAACGATACCCGTAAGTTTTATATCTCCCGTCTCTCCTTCCGGGATGCTTTGCACTGTCTTTCCTTGTGCGTCCTGCCATCCTTCAAAGGATGTCAGTGCGGGCATCTGCGGCGTCTTTAAAGCGAGCGGCAGGTCTTCTACCGTATAGGAATCCGGCAAACCCGCTGTATCATATACCCCCTTGGTGTATAAAATATGATAAGTAACCGGATCGGCATGCAGGGTAAGCTCCACATCATGGTCCGGCATAGAAAATTCCGTGGCTGATGAGTTCCCTGCGTCACTGTCTGCACCGCCAGAAATCTGCAGATTTTCATAGCCTTTAACCAGCACTGCCTGCAGGTTCACTTCTTTACCATAGGCGAAGGTCCATGAATACGACTGGTCCCCGCTCATATTTTCATCTGCAGAATAAGTTTTAGCTGCAGCATCTATAGATACAGGACTGCCATCCAGTGACAGCCTGACACCCCGTCCAACATGCACGGTCAGCTTATATGTCTTGGGATAGTAGGTAAAATCAAACCTCGTGCTTCCATCCGCTGCAATCTTCTTTGTCTGCGCAGCCGGTGTCAGATAGCCATCCTTGTCTGGCATCTGTACGGTGACCGGCTCATCAGTGGTGCCATATCGCGTCTCTGTGATAATCGTTTCTCCTGCAGACTCTCCATCAGCTTCACCACTTTCTTCATTCTTTATATATGTCACTACCATATAAGGCGTATGATCCGACGCCTTCCAGACGGCCTTCAAAGTGATATCTTTCGCAGGCATTTCCGTTTTTTCATTTACCTCAGTCTGATCCAGATACCATCCCGCAAAAGTATACCCCGCTCGTTCCGGCGTGGGCAGAGCTCCCAGGGCATCGCTCTCCTTTACCTTTCTTTCTGAAAGAAAACCCTTGCCGCCCGCGGCATCGAAGGAAACCGTATAGGATTTCTTCTCCGACTCCTTGATCTTCTGCAGAATATAATCATGAATGGCCTGGTAGGTTGTGCTGTCATAATGGATTCCGTCCACTGTCGCATAACTGCCGGAGACAAGATAGGAATACGAATCAATCCAGGTCACCTTGTCAGAAAGAGCACTCTTCAGTGTCTCATTAAAAGGAGCACAGGTACCGTCATTGGAATAGACCGAGAAGGAAGTCTCCGCTCCGCCGCCCTTATGCCCGACCGGATTCACGGAATCAAAAAACACGCGATTGTTATTTGCACTCCAGCTCTCTACATTCGCATTGACATAGGATGCATACTGGCTGGCACTGCTCACCGGTGAGCCCATGTCGTTACATCCCATCAAAATGACAAGGTCCGTATTGCCCTGCGCCAGGTATGCAGAAGCTTCAGGCATACCAGCGCTGACAAACCAGCTATATCCCATCGCGACACGGCCAATGTAGGTCTCATTGCCGGAGGTGGCATTGACTGTATCACTATACGCAGAACCTGAAAGCGTGATGTACATACCCACAGTCCGGGAGTCGCCGACAAAAACAACCCTCCGGCTTTCCTCACTACTACTGCTGTTACCGCTGCCACCATTGTTGCTATTGCTTTCTGTGTTGTTACCATTCCCGGTGGCATTGCTGCTTCCACTGTTGTAACCTCCGATGCTTTCAGCAGCAAAAACCGACACAGATGGCGTTAAAAACAATATCAGGGCAATACCCAGAACGGCAGCTATCCTATGCAGGAAAAAGCTCCTTTCAGTATCCTTTACACGCAAAATATACCTCCGATCCTGATGTTTGCACATCTCCTGCTATCTGCCTGTCCTTCGCAAACAGAAAAAAACAGCCCCGTCCAGGATGCCTGCAGCAAACGATAGGAAGTCGTTCGAAATTTCACATCGAACCTGCCGCCCGGAGATGGCGACACGCCCTTTCGAGCCTCGAAGGGCGTGCAGATGGTTCGATGCGAAATGAGATAAGACGACGTGTTTGCGCAGGCATCCTGGACGAGGCGTCAGAACAGTTTCCGATCAATCCAACGATTAATCCTTCGTCTCCATTACAATCAGGATCCCCTCCCGACAGGTGATGACACCCTCCTCCGCAACAATCTCATTGCTGGTTGTCAGGCCGCCGTCACCCTGCACGATGTCTGCATCCTCCAACGGGTACTTGAATCCCGTAAGAGTCACCCCATGCGCCTCTCCCCGGAAGGGATACATCGACACATATTTCCCGTACTGGGCATCCCTTCGGATCACGATTTGTCTTGAGACCGGCATGGAAATCCGGTTATGACCGTCGATAATCACGCCCTCGATCCCCTGCGCGTACAGCTTGTACAGGTCAAAAATACTGCTGAAGACATGATCAAGCCTCGTTCCGGTCGCACCAAAAAAGCACACAGCATCCGCGCCAGTCGCAACTGCCTTTTCCAGTGCAATGTCCGAATCCGTCATGTCCTTTTCAGGACGGAAGGTGTCGATCGGAACACCGGCGCTTCTGTACTGCTGCAGAACATCCGCCGCACCCGTCAGCCCGTCAAAATCCCCCACAATATAATCCGGACGGATCTGATGGCTTTCGCAGAATGCCGTCCCCTTGTCCGCCGCAATGATGATCTCAGGCTTTTCCTTCTCCAGATACGCAAGTGCCGCCGGGGCATCAATTGTGCCGCCGGAAAAAATAACTGCTTTTTTCAAGACTTCTTCTCTTCCTTCTTGTTCTTCCTTTTTTCTCATTCCATGCTCTTTACCATGTGTCTTCCAGGATGGATCCCGTAAAGACAAATCCGCATACTGGTTCGCACTTCTCCATATTGAGAATTCCGCTATTTCAGTTGGCGCTTTCCCAGATAGCAAGGCTCTCCATCAGCTTCTCAGCATTTTTTCCAATATCTCCCTTAAATACGGCAGAACCGGCAACGATGACAGACGCACCGGCCTCCAAAACCGTGTTGATCGTTTTCTCATTAATGCCGCCGTCCACCTCGATGGGCAGATCCGGATAACCGGCCTCGTCAAGCTTCTTCCGCAGCGCACGGATCTTCTCCGTCATTGCAGTGATGTATTTCTGCCCGCCATAGCCTGGGTTCACCGTCATAATCAGGACCATGTCCACCTTGTCCAGCACATAATCCAGCACAGACAGCGGTGTTGCGGGATTCAGCGCCACACCGGCCTTCATGCCGCTCTCATGGATGTGCTGCAGGGTACGGTCCAGATGCACACATGCCTCCGCATGCACGGTGAACATGTCCGCGCCCGCCTTTGCGTAGGGTTCAATGAAACGGTCAGGCTCTGTCACCATCAGATGCACATCCAGAAACATCTTGGTTGCCGGACGGATAGAGCGGAGCACAACCTCACCAAAAGAAACCGGCGGGACAAACTGACCATCCATCACATCAAAATGCAGCCATGGCGTATGCACGCTCTCCAGCGTTCTGATCTGCTCTCCAAGCTTCGTAAAATCCGCCGACAGGATGGACGGGCTTAACCTGAATATCGGTCCCATAGTATTATCTCCTTTCACACTTTCACTTCACTGTATCTAAAATTCATATTCCAACGAATTTTTCCTGATTCAGGAAATATGTAATCCATCTCACAGAGATCAGATCTGTAATCCGTGCTGCAGTTACCTGCGATTTTTTTCATAGAGGTCTGTAATCCATGCCTCATTTAATATCTTCTCCTCTTCATGTCCTGCAGTTCCGCGTAGAATCTGCAGTAATTATCATAACGTTCCTGATAAATTTTACCATCCTTTACCGCCTCCCGGATACCACAATCCGGTTCATGTATATGAGAGCAGCCCTTGAAACGGCAGAACGGCTCATAGGGTGCAAACTCAGGAAAGTACTGCTGGAGCTCCTCCGGCTCCATGACAGGAAGGTCAAGAGAGGTAAAGCCCGGGGTATCACAGAAATACGTGTCATCCCCAAGCGCAATCAGCTCACAATGGCGGGTCGTATTCTTTCCCCGTCCAAGCTTCCGGCTCAGCTCCCCGGTCTCCATGTGGACTCCGGACTGCATCAGGTTCGTGAGCGTGGACTTGCCTGCACCACTGGGGCCGGCCACAACCGTCGTCTTACCACGCAGGCGGTCAATCACCGCATCCGTACCCTCCCGGGTCCCGGCGCTGATCGTCAGGACGTCATAGCCGCAGGAAGCATACAGCTCCCGCCAGTGGGCAGTGTCCCGGTCATCCGCGATGTCCTTCTTGTTAAAGCAGATAAACACCGGAATGTGCTGTCTGCCCATCATGATCAGAAAACGGTCGAGCAGACCGCCCTCCGGATCCGGATCCTTCAGGGCAAAGAAAACCATCGCCTGATCTACATTCGCCGCGGCAGGGCGGATCAGAGCGTTTTTCCGGGGCAGGATCTTCACAACATTGGCGGTCTGCTCCACTGGATCAATAACCTCGATTTCAACACAGTCACCTACCAGAGGCTTCACCTTCTGCTTGCGGAAAATCCCCTTAGCCTTACACTCATAGACGCTGCCGTCCTCTGCGGATACATAGTAAAAGCCGGCAATTCCCTTGATAATTCTTCCTGTCATTCTAAATCCTCATATGTATATTGTGGCTGTGCACCACACCAGCGCAAGGGCAGAGATTTCGCAGCTCATTTGTCCGAGCATTTCTTTGCTACAGCCTGTTTGCGAAGGATAAAAAAAGGCCGGCGCGATAACCGGTACTCTCCGGTTTTCGCACCAGCCTCTGTAAATAATCAGCTTTCCTCCTGGAAGGTTACATTCGGATATCTCGCAATCAATGTGCCATCCTCATAAACATTGATGACACCGGTCTCTCCGGATGTACTCTCGATCGGAGTATTATAAGTTCCGCCGTTCCAGGGATCCGCACCCTCGTAGATGGTGGTTGTCTGGTTACCCTGCACCAGCTCAAGCTTTACAGTTCCGCCATTGTAGCCATCAGGCTGTGAGAGCGGGCTGTAGCAAACGTACTTCTTCGTGGTGGAGGAAGCGCTCGTACTGCTGAGCTTATTGATGGTCAGCGTAACGCTGGACCCAGCATTTACAGACTGCCCGACATCCGGGCTTACAGAAAGTACAACACCATCCGCCTGAGTCGTATCCTCAGACTCCTTCTCGGTATAGGTAAGACCCATAGCCTTCAGCGTTGCCTCTGCATTATCCTTTGGCCATCCGACAATGGATGGAACCTGTACCTTGTTCGAGGTATCTTCGCCCTTGCTGACGCTTAAGGTAACAGTACTTCCTGCCGCCACACTTGTGCCCTCTGCCGGGTCACAGGAAATAACATAGCCAACATCAACTGTATCGCTGTAATCCAGGGAAACCTCAACCTTCAGGCCCGCACTTGTGAGCTTGTCGGTTGCCTCCTGCTGGGTAACACCTGTCAGTCCGCTCGGAACCGTGACATCTGCCTTACCGGTACTGATCGTGACATTAATCGTTGTACCCGGGTCCACCTTGGTTCCGGCATCCACCGACTGGGCCATAACCTGTCCCTCGTCGTAATCCTCAGAGCTCTGCTCGCCGGATTCGTTCACGCCGATTCCAAGCTTGTTCGTCGCCTGCTGTGCCTCCTCCAGCGTCATACCCAGAAGATTCGGCACCTCAACCTGACTGCTTGCTGCATCTGAAGAGGAAGAGGATGAGGAAGAACTGTCCGCGGATGTACTCGTGGAAGTCGCTGCCGTCGCATTGTTCTTCGAAGAGGATCCTCCGAAGTGGAAGATGCCTGCCATATTTCCAATGACGAGAATCAGGATAATGATGATAATCGCACCGACGATAAAACCGCCGATTGTGATCGCCTTCTCGAGCTTCGTACTCTTCGCGTCCTCTTCATCATCATCGTCGTCATCATCATTGTAATGATCTACATATTTCTTCCGGCGCTCGTAGCGCTCTTCATCATCGTCATCGTCGCCCCCGCGGAGCGTGCCATTGTTCATGCCGCGGCGGATCTCATTCATCTCATGGTCGGTCATCTTCACCGTCTCTGCATGAGATGCCAGCGGCGCAATCTGTACAAAATTGCCCTGCGGATCGATCAGCGAACGCTTCAGGTCCTCAATCAGCTCCCCCACGTTCTGATACCGGCGCTCCGGATTCTTCTGGGTACACTTCAGAATGATCTGCTCCAGAGAATAGGGAAGGTCCGGTGTGTAGATCGACGGCGGTACAATCTCCTCCTGCAGATGCTTGATAGCGATTGCAACGGTTGTGTCACCGTCAAACGGAACTCTGCCGGTCACCATCTCATACATGGTGATACCCAGAGAATAGATATCACTCTTCGCATCGGAATAACCGCCACGCACCTGCTCCGGAGAGCTGTAGTGCACCGATCCCATGACATTCGCGGTGATCGTGTTGGAATTGATGGCCTTTGCAATACCGAAATCGGAGAGCTTTACCTTTCCGTCGGTGGAAATCATGATATTCTGTGGCTTTACATCCCGGTGGATGATGCCCACATTATGTGCGGCCTCCAGTCCCAGTGAAACCTGAATGGCAATGCTCGTTGCCTCCTTGACGCTGAGCTTGCCTTTTTTTGCAATGTAGTTCTTGAGCGTGATCCCCTCTATCAGCTCCATAACGATATACTGAAGACCCCGGTCCTCACCGACATCGTACACATTCACGACGTTCGGATGAGACAGCTTTGCCGCCGCCTGGGCCTCCTTCTGGAATTTCGCAACAAAACTGCTGTCCTCGCGGAACTCCGGTTTCATAACTTTGACCGCGACGAGACGATTCAGTTTCCGGTCCTGTGCCTTATAAACATTGGCCATGCCCCCATATCCGATTCTGGACATGATCTCATACCGCTCGCCCAGGATAACGCCCTCTTTTAACATAATACTCTCACCTCGTTTGTTCTGTTCAAGCCTCTACTACGATGACGGCGATATTGTCCTTGCCGCCGTTTGCGTTAGCCTCATCGACCAGAACCTGCGCCTTATCTTCCGTATCTTTACCCTTCAAAATTTCGTATATTCTTTGATCTTCTACCATATTGGACAGACCGTCGGAACACATCATGATCTGATCGCCGGTCTCCAGCTTCACATCGAAGAAATCGATCTTCACCTCTTCATTGGTGCCGACCGCCCTTGTGATGATGTTCTTGTCCGGGTGGTTTCTGCCCTCCTCCGGCGTCAGTTCCCCGAGCCGGACCATCTCGGCGATCAGTGAATGATCCTGTGTGATCTGGGTCATTGTATCCCTGCCCGCCAGGTATAATCTTGAGTCACCTACATTCGCGATGTAGGCATAACCGCCCACAACCGTGCACACCACCATGGTCGTCCCCATTCCGGCCATCGCCGCGTCACTTCGTGACTGGGAGAACACCTCGCGATTCGCTGCTTCGATCGCGTTCCTCATAACCTTCACAGGATTGAAATTCTTATCCTTGCGTACGGTCTCGACCAGCACCGATACCCCATATCGTGATGCAAAGTCTCCGGCGTTGTGTCCGCCCATACCGTCTGCTACGACGAAAAGATTCGGCAGATTGCCCACCGGCTTTTCCGAGGTATAGATAAAATCCTGATTCATATGTCTTTTCTGGCCGATATCGGTTGCAGAAAATACCTTCATGCTTTGTTCTCCTGGCTGTTATCTATATAACTCTTGCGTAATTGTCCACAGGCGCCGTCGATATCAGAGCCCATTTCCCTTCTTATAGTAACATTAATTCCATGTTTTTCAAGTTTATTTTGAAAATTCAAAACCGCCTGGTGCCCGGACCGTGCGAAGCTGCGCTCTCTGACAGGGTTGACCGGGATCAGGTTCACGTGGCAGTTCAGCCCCTTTAGCAGCGCCGCCAGCTGGTCAGCATCCTCGGAGGAATCATTCTGCCCCTTGGCAAGTGCGTACTCAAAGGTAAGCCTGCGGCCCGTCACCTGAAAATAATAGCGGCAGGCGTCGATGATCTCCCGAATACTGTACTTGTTGGCCACAGGCATCAGTTTTTTCCGTTTCTCGTCGTTCGGCGCATGGAGTGAAATCGCAAGTGTGATCTGCAGGTCCTCATCCGCCAGACGCCGGATCTGCGGCACAATGCCGCAGGTGGACACGGTGATGTTCCGCTGGCTGATGTGCAGCCCCGCCTCGCTGCTGGCAAGCCGTATGAAGCGGACTACGTTGTCGTAGTTCTCCAGCGGCTCGCCGCTGCCCATGATGACGATGTTGGACACGCGCTCGCCGGTCAGGCGGCTGATCTGATAGACCTGCTCGAGCATCTCGGAGGCTGTCAGAGACCGCACGAGCCCGTCCAGCGTGGACGCGCAGAACCGGCAGCCCATCATGCAGCCAACCTGGGAGGAGACGCAGACGGAATTGCCGTGGTGATACTGCATCCAGACACTCTCGATGACATTCCCGTCCTGCAGGGCGAAGAGGTATTTCCTGGTGCCGTCAATCTGGGAGATCTGCTCGCGGACAACCTTCAGCTCTGTGAGCGGATATTTCTGCGCGAGTGTCTTCCGTAATGCGGCGGGCAGATTTGTCATTTCGTCATAGCTCTCCGCCTGCTTGCCGTGCATCCAGGAAAAAAGCTGGGTGGCGCGGAATTTTTTCTCTCCGAGGGACTGTACGCATGCCTCCAGCTCCGCGGGGAGCATGGATTTGATGTCCGGGGTAAGTAACTGTGTAGCCATCATAATGTGACCTTTCTTATCAATATGCATATGATATTGGAATCTAAAGATTGACGCTTGCGAAATTGTCTTGAAATTCTCACGGTTTCGACAAGCAAGAAGTACTAAGGTTCTTCAATACCTGGTGAATCTCGCAAAAAAGAACCCGTCGCATCCATGCACGCCCGGCAGCAGCTGTACATAGCCGGCTCTGGCGCTTTCCCGCACCTGTGCATCAGCAAGCAGCTCTTCCGGCAGAAGCGGTGTCAGATCATATGGTTTGAGGGAAAAATGCTCCAGAAGCCACTTCACCGTATCTGTATTTTCTGCATTTCCGAGGGTGCAGGTGGAAAAAAGCAGGGTTCCGCCTGGTTTGACATAGGATACCGCGTTTGTCAGGATTTTCCGCTGAACCCCGATCAGCTCCTGCTGACTTTCCCGGGACGCGTGATATTTGATATCAGGTTTCTTGCCGATGACGCCGTATCCGGAGCAGGGCACGTCCGCAAGAACGACATCCGCTGTTCCGACCCGTTCCGGCACGGGTATGGTTGCGTCCTGCACCTCGATCTGCATATTGGTTACATGACAGCGTTCCTTATTTTCCTGCAGCTGTTCTGCCTTGGTGCCGGTCAGATCACAGGAGATAACGGTTCCTGTCCCCTGCATGAGATCTGCCGCCAGGACGCTTTTGCCGCCGGGTGCGGCGCACAGATCCAGAACCAGGCTGCCCGGGCGGATTCCGGCGCATCGCACCGCAAGCTGGGAGCTTACGTCCTGCATGATAAGCTGGCCCCTCTCAAAGGCGGACAGCTCCGCGGGATTACCGGAGTGGCCGAGATACCAGGCATCCGGCACATAGGGTGCTTTTTCCAGCTTCACGCCCTCAGAGCGCAAACCTTCGATGATGTGCGGATCCTGCTGCTTTACTTCTGTATCATAGGGATTCCGTATGCGTATGGTCACCCGATTCTGCTCCAGAAAGCCCCGGCAGATTTTTTCCGTTGTATCTGCGCCGTAGATGTGAATCCAGTCCTCCACGAGAAACGCCGGCATGGAATACATGACAGACAGGTACCTGACCTTGTCTGAAGGGTCCGGATAGATAATCCGCTCCGGATGACGGGAAATGTTGCGCAGCACGCCGTTGACGAAGCCCTTCAGGCCGTTAAAGCCCTTCCTTCCGGCAAGGCGGACGCTCTCATTGACCGCCGCGGAGTCCGGAACGGAATCCATAAACTGGAGCTGGTAGACACCCATCCGCAGAATTTCCCGGATCACAGGCTTCATGCGGTCTGTCTTTGTTTTGGAAAAAAGATTCAGGATATAGTCCAGCCGGATCTGGTATTCGAGCGTCCCTTCTGTCAGACGTAGAAAAAAAGCGCGTTCCTGGTCCGTCAGCCATCCATACCTGGCAAGAACATCCCGAATGACGAAATGGCTCTGCCGGCCGTCCTGCAGGATGGCGAGCAGAGTCTCAAGTGATAATTCCCTGATATTTACTTTCATACGATCAGTCACGGCGGCGTGTTCCTCCCGAAAGAATGAGCATTCGCAGCAGATACAGCAGGGAAGCGCAAACCGCTGCCACATAAGTCATAGCAGCCGCTGTCAGAACCTTTCTGGTATCGGAGAGCTCCTGTCCATCTTCCATGCCCATGGTCTTCAGCTTCTGCATCGCGCGGTGTGATGCATTGAATTCGACCGGAAGTGTCACGAGCTGGAACAGCAGCGCCAGACAGAACAGCAGGATGCCAAGTCTGGTGAGAAATCCGGAGGAAAATAGAAGTCCGAGGAAAAACAGAATCCATGAAAACTGAGATCCGAAATTCGCCGCCGGTACCAGTGCGGAGCGGACACGAAGCGGCGTATAGCCCTTTGCGTCCTGTATCGCATGTCCGCACTCATGAGCTGCCACGCCGAGGGCGGCGACCGATGTGCTGCTGTAGATGGATTCAGAAAGATTCACCGTTTTTGACCGCGGATCATAGTGATCGGTCAGGTTACCGCGGACCGGGCAGACCTGAACATCATAGATGCCTTCACTCTCCAGTATACGGTGTGCAACATCCGCGCCTGTCATGCCATAGGAGCTGGGCACCCTGCTGTATTTTCTGAATGTGCTCTGCATGGTCGTCTGCACGATCAGTGAGAGAAAAAAGGCAAGAATGACCAGCAGATAGGTCCAGTCAAAATAATATCCGTATCCGCCATACATAAGCATCTCTCCCTTCAATTTATATAAATTCCACTATATTAATCCTACGTTCAAAAATTGTTATAAAGGTATGATCCACATCTTGTCACTTTCCCGGCATGTTACTTTCCCAGCACAGTACCCGTCTCCACCGCGTGTCCCCGCAGAAAATCAGATGCCTGCATCCGCTTCTTTCCTTCCAGCTGCAGCTCTGTGATGCAGAGCACGCCATCACCGGTCTGGACAAGCAGGCCGCCATCTATGGAAAGTACAGTGCCTGGTACCGCTGCCGGATTTGCAGGCACTGTATGGTCCAGATGGCTCTTCCAGATCTTCAGCCCTTTACCATTCAGTGATGTAAATGCTGACGGCCACGGGTTCATGCCACGGACCAGACATTCGATCCTTGCCGCCGGGAGCGACCAGTCTATTTTTCCATCCTCCTTGCGGATCATGCGGGCGTAGGGTGTCGGGCTCTCCTCCGGCTGCTTCACCGGATGCAGCGTGCCTGCCTCCACCTTCGGGAGGGTTTCTACCAGAAGCTTTGCGCCTGCCGCAGCAAGCTTGTCAAACAGGGAGCCGCCGGTTTCGTCCGCCGTAATCGGCACCTCGACAGTCGCAAGCATATCGCCGGTATCCAGCCCCTCATTCATCTGCATGATGGTGACGCCGGATTTTTCCTCACCGTCGATCACCGCCCACTGAATCGGAGCAGCCCCGCGATACTTTGGGAGAAGAGACGCATGCACATTGAGACAGCCGTATTTCGGAAGAGAAAGTATCTCCTTAGGAATGATTTTTCCATAGGCGGCAACGACAATCACATCCGGTACCAGCCCCTTCAGCGTCTCCAGAAACTCCGGATTTTTGCGCAACTTCGCCGGCTGATATACGGTAAAGCCCCTCTCCAGGGCCGCCGCCTTCACCGCCGTCGGCTTCAGCTCCTGCTTCCGCCCGACGGGCTTGTCGGTCTGTGTGACAACGCCGACAATTTCATGGCCGGCATCCGCCATAGCGAGAAGAGTGCCTACTGCGAAATCTGGTGTTCCCATAAATACAATTCTCATCCAAATCCTCCCAATGCCGCGTAAATATATATGTACTCGGAATATTATTTTCTCTTGCAAACGGCCGCTGTATTATAATATTTTCTATTGCAAGTACCCGATGTATTACTGGATAGCCGGCAAATATGCCCGTCACGCGTAAATAAATGCAGCGCAATACATCAAACCAATTATAGTTTTTCCTCTTCTGCGGCTTCAGCTTCCGCATCCGCTTCGCCCTCCTGGTCTACCGGGTGAATCGGCTCCAGCGCGCGGGACGGATACATGATGCCGTCCAGATGATCAAACTCATGGCAGCAGGCCCGGGCAAGCAGGCCATCCGCCTCCAGCTCAAAGGGCTCCATTTTCAGGTCAAGCGCCCGCACCTTCACGTGCTCCGGCCTTGTGACAAGCGCACACATGCCGGGGATGCTCAGGCAGCCCTCCTCACCGGTCTGCTCACCGGACTGCTCAATGATCTCCGGATTGATAAAGACATAGGGATGCTCCCCATCCACATCAATCACACAGAGCCTGCGAAGCACGCCAACCTGCGGACCCGCAAGACCCACGCCATAGGCATTGTACATCGTTTCAAACATATCCTGGATCAGGATCTTCGTTCTCAGGTTCATCTTCTCCACCGGTCTGCACACTTTGGAAAGGATGGGGTCTCCCTCTTCCCTTATTTTTCTAATTGCCATTTCTTCCTCGATCTCCTTACGTTACTTACTCTACATCTCTACTGTATATTAAACCCAATAATATGAACCGCATTGGATGCATTATACACGCAAATTACGATAATTTCCACCGTTCCCAATGCTCATCCATTCGCTCACGTGAAAAATCTCTATATATTATATTGCCGCTACTTCCGCCAGCCACCAGCTCCCCGCAGGCAGAAATTTCTATATTATTTTTCAATATTACTACTGCTGCCGCCTGCCAACCACTCCCCGCAGGCAGAAATTTCACAGCACATTCGCCCGAGCATTACCGGCTGTTCAAAGATTTATCCGTACCTTTCCAATAAAGTACAAGGCGAGGACTGTCTGACGAAGGCGCGAAGCGCCTGAGGAGTTCCGCAGCTTCGAAAACCAGGATAAATCTTTGTTACAGCCGGTTTGCGAGTGGCGACCGGGCTGTGAAACTTCTGTCTGCAATAACACATTATGCATTCAGGTCGTACTGAAACATCATCCGGTTAAACCCGGAATTGATCTCAATGAACCGCTCCACCAGCCTTCGCAGCCGGATGATCCGCTTCTCATCCGGATCCTTCACATAAAGCACCTGCCGGTAGATATCCTGAATCTTCCGGATGTTCTCCGGGGCCGGCCCGATGATGACTGTCTCGCGGCTCTGGTTCCGGATCAGGTATTTCTTCAGGTGCGCCATCGCGATGCCCAGCCGCTCCTCATCCGCGGCAGAGCCATGGATGGCGAGCAGATTGCAGGCGGGCGGATAGTGCATCATTTCCCTGGCCGTGATCTCTTCCTCATAGAAGGCATCGTAATCCTGCCGGATGGCAGCCTGTATGCTGTAATGCTCTGGATGATAGGTCTGGATAAACGCCTCACCGGCAAGGTCTCCTCTCCCGGCGCGGCCGACAGCCTGCACCAGAAGCTGGTAGGTGCGCTCTGCTGCCCGGTAGTCACTGACAAACAGGGAGAGGTCCGCCGCCAGGACGCCGACCAGTGTGACCCTCGGAAAGTCATGTCCCTTGACAATCATCTGTGTCCCGACCAGGATATCCGCCTCCCCGGAGGAGAAGGCACGCAGGATCTTCGCGTAGCCGTCTTTTTTTCTGGTGGTGTCCGCGTCCATACGGATGACCCGCGCGTCCGGAAAATAGCGGTGCAGCTCGGTCTCCACCTTCTCCGTGCCTGCGCGGAAGCCCCCAATATACGGGGAACCGCAGGAAGGGCACCGGCTGACCTGGCTGATCTCATAGCCGCAGTAGTGGCAGACCAGCTTTCCGTTTGCGTGGAAGGTCAGGGAGACATCGCAGTGCGGGCACTTGATCACGGCCCCGCAGGACCGGCAGGAAATAAAACCGGAGTAGCCTCTCCGGTTCAGAAAAAGTATGGTCTGTTCCTTCCGCTCCAGTCTCTGCCCGATCGCCTTGCGCAGGGCAATGCTGAGAATCGAACGGTTGCCTTTTTTCAGTTCCTCGCGCATATCCACCACAGACACCTCCGGCAGCTGCGCGTTTCCGTACCTTGCCTGCAGCAGAAAAAGTGCATACTTTCCATTCCGGCACCGGTACACCGCATCCACAGAGGGTGTCGCGGAACCGAACAGCACATGGGCATGCTCCAGACGTGCCCGCTCCAGTGCCGTTTCCCTCGCATCATATCTGGGCGCAGTCTCACTCCGGTAGGAGGTCTCCTGCTCCTCGTCAATGATAATCAGTCCGAGATCCGGAAAAGGCGTAAACAGCGCAGATCTGGGGCCGATCACAATCTGTGCCTCCCCCCGCTTCAGCCGTTCAAACTGATCCGACCTCTCTCCTCTTGACATTTTGGAATGCAGGACCGTCACCGCCGCGCCGAAGCGCCGCCGGAACCTCTGTACATTCTGCCAGGACAGGGCAATCTCCGGAATGAGCAGGATGACCTGCTTTCCCTGCCGCAGCACGTGTTCGATCAGCTCCATGTAGACCAGTGTCTTTCCGCTGCCCGTGATTCCCTGCAGCAGGCATGGACGGTCCTGTCCCTCCCACTCCGCAAGGATGCCATCCCGGGCGCTCTCCTGCTCCGGTGTCAGCGTGTATGTCTCTGCCTGCGCACCATCTCCGTCATTTCCGTCACCGATGTCACGCAGCTCCTCCGGGATGCGCCAGGTGTCAGAGTCGCGGAGCGCAATAATACCCTCCCGCTCCAGACTTCTGAGGCTTTCCGCTGTGATTTTCAGCGTACCCGTCACATAGCCGCGGTCCAGAACGTGCTCCGGCTGTTCCAATAGTGCGGAAAGAAGCCGAACCTTGGCAGAATAATGGCGCCTGTTGTACTGGTCCGCCAGAAGACGTGTTTTTTCCTCCGTCCACAGCAGAACAACATGCTCCTGCACTGCGCGTTTTTCTTTCTCACGAACCGGGAGGACGGTCTTCAGGGCATTGTTCAGGCTGGATCCGTAGGTGGTCTTCATCCACAGTGCCAGCCGGATCAGCTTCGACTCGATACTGACCTTGTCGTCCGGCACCTCCAGGATCGGCTTGATCCGCTCCGGCGCAATCTTCGGGACCGTGCCGATGTGCACGACATACCCCTCCACCTCGCGTTTTCCGCCGCCGAAGGGAATCCGCACGGCGCTGCCCTCACGGACCTGATCCGCAAGTGCCGGTGGAATCCGGTACTGATACGACCTGTCCATGCTCGCCTGGGTGATGTCTACAATCACGTCCGCATAACGCTCACGCGCATTTTTTTCCTCTGCCATGCTGCCCCTGCTCCCCTTAAAAAACATGGCGCCGATCAGCAGGACATATGGCGCGGTCCTGCTTTCAGCGCTTGTGCATTACATACTCCTGATGGCGGAGTGCAAGTTGTGACTCTGCCATCTAATTTAATAGCTGGTGTAGAACAATCTGTTCACGTGGACAGGGCGCATGTGGCGGCTCTGCCCTCAGCCCTGGTGAATGGTGTACTCCCAGTCGCGGATTTCTCCGCCTGCCTTCAGGGTCTGTGCATCCTTCTCCAGGATCTCCCTGATAATAACCCGCTCATCCATCGGGTATTTCTTGCCCTTGATGATCTGGTAATCCTCGTGGCCCTTGCCTGCAAGGACGATTATGTCTCCGGGCTCGCCGTGATGGATCGCCCAGGCGATAGCCTCCCGGCGGTCGATGATCGTGACGTACTTTCCATCTGTCTTCTGAATGCCGGTGACAATGTCGTCGATGATCGCCTGCGGCTCTTCATTCCGCGGATTATCGGAGGTGATGATGGTCAGGTCCGCCATCTTGCCGGACACCTCGCCCATCGTAAATCTTCTCTCCGGGTCACGGTTGCCGCCGCAGCCGAACAGGCAGATCAGCCGTGCCGGATGATACTCACGCAGGGTGGAGAGCAGGCTCTCCAGCGCCATGGCGTTGTGGGCGTAGTCGATCATGACGGTGAAGTTGTCGGATACGCTGACCATTTCCACCCGGCCCTTTACCTTTGCATGGGTCAGGGCATCCATGATCTCCTCCGGCGTCACGTTGAAGTGATGGCAGACCGCGATAGCCGCAAGGGAATTGTAGATGGAAAATTTTCCCGGAATATCGATTTCCACCGGTATGTTGACGATGCCGTGGGCATCATAGCGGATGCCAAGCCTTCCGCGCTTGCTGAGCATCATGGCATTGGACGCGCGAAGGGAAGCTTTGGAATCAAATCCATAGGTCTCCAGCTTCTCGCAGGTGTTGCCCTCGATGATCTGGTCAAAATGCTGGTCGTCCCGGTTGACAATGCCGATCCGGCACTGGCGGAGCAGCTTCTTCTTGCAGGCCATATAATCCTCGAAGCTGGCGTGCTCGTTCGGTCCGATGTGATCCGGTGCGATGTTCGTGAAAATACCGAAGTCAAAATAGATACCGGCAACGCGGTCGAGCATCAGCGCCTGGGAGGAGACCTCCATGACGACGCTGTCAAAGCCCGACTCCACCATCTCCGCAAAATATTCCTGAATCAGATAGGATTCCGGCGTGGTGTTCTCCGAGGGGATGGTCCTCTTTCCGGTGATGCTTTCGATGGTGCCGATCAGGCCACATCTGTGTCCTGCCGCGTTGAGGATGGACTGGATCATGTAGCTGGTCGTTGTTTTTCCCTTGGTACCGGTGATACCGATGGTGGTAAGCTTGTCCGCCGGATGATCAAACCATTCCACCGAAATCAGTGCCAGCGCGTAACGGGTGTTCTGCACGCGGATCACGGTGACGGTATCCGGAACCTGTACATCCTCTTCCACGATGATCGCCGCCGCACCCTTTGCCGCCACGTCCGCAGCATAGGCGTGTCCATCCGAAACAGCGCCCTTTATGCATACAAAGAGGAAATCTTCCTCTGCCTTTCTTGAATCATAGGCGATTCCCCTGATCTCTATGTCTGTGCTCCCCTGAACTGTCTCATAGGTCAGTCCCTTCAGGAGTTCCGCTAATTGCTTTGCCATATTTTTTCCTCTCGCTGAAGCCGGATTCTCCGGCATTTTTGTTACCTGTAAGGATACCATATTCGATTTGAAACGTAAAGAAGGCAGGGCGCCTGGCTGCCTGTTGTGCAAACGGATCCAATGCCGCGATGGCAGGGATTTCCTGGCGAGATACAAAGAAGCACCGATGAATTCCATCATGGAAGAATTCGATCGGTGCTTCTTTAAATGAGGGGGAGATAGTGAGTGGTTAAATCAACTATCTGACAGTTATGTTACGGTGAAATTGTGTAAAAAATGTGAACGCTTTCGAAAATAATTGTGAAATACCCCTCCGGATTTTTCTTCAGATTGCCTTGCCATTCATCTTACCCTGAGCCAAACTTCTTTATGCACAATTTCTTTATGCGCTATCTTAATGCATGTTTTCTTTATACAAAATATCCTTATGACAAAACACTCTCCTGCCTTTTCTTTTCTGTACTGCGGTTTACGAGGATGATACCGAGGCACACCAGCAGCAGCGCAAGGATACCCCGTATGCTGAAGGCCTGGTTGGATTCCCCCAGCAACAATGCAGAGAGCAGAACGCCGATGACCGGATTGAAAAATCCATAGACAGAGATCCGGCTGACGGGGTTGGCGGCGAGCAGCATGCTCCAGATCGTATAGGCTGCGGCGGATATGAATGCCATGTACAGCAGAAGCAATATGCCTGCCGGATGCACCTGCAGCCTTCCGTCTGCGATGATTCCCCCTGCCATCAGCACAATACCGCCCACCAGAAACTGATAGCCGGAGATGGCGACCGGATTTTCCCTCTGTGCGCATTTCTTGATATAGGACGAAGAAAATGCGGCGAGGATGGTGGAAATCAGCACAAATCCCTCTCCCAGCAGATGAAATCCCAGTGACGCATGGTCTCCTGCGGGAAGCTGGATCAGCAGTACTCCCGCAAAACCGGCGAGGCATCCCAGAATCTTATTGGCACTTAGGCGTTCTGTGCGGAAGATCCAGGCGGCGACCAGAATGGTGAAGAAAACATTGGCTCCCTCGATGATGGAGGAGCTGACGCCCGAGGCATGGGCAAGACCGATATAGAAGAAGAAATACTGTCCGCTTGTCTGCAGAAAGGACAGCCCCACAATCGGCGCGATCATTTCCTTCTTCGGGTGCAGCAGCTTTTTCTGCTGAAGACTCCCGATCAGGATGACCATCAGGCCTGCCAGCGTAAAACGGATGCCTGCAAAGAGAATCTGGCTGGCAGGTTCTCCCGAGGCGATATCAAACAGGCTATAACCGATCTTGATACAGGGAAACGCGCTTCCCCAGAGAAAGCAGCTGATCAGGGCCATCACGATTACGACCGGAAGCCGGCTCCAGCATTTTTTCTTTTCTGCTTCTTTTTCTGCTACTGCAGATTTACTTGCTGTGGCTGATTTTCTGTCTACTGCTGCTTCTCTGTTCACTGCTGCTTCTCTGTTCACTGCTGCTTCTCTTCTCTATACTGGTTGTCTGTTGTCTGTTGTGCGTCAGCTTTTTGCTGTATGTTGGCTTTCTGCGGCGCATCTATGCCGGCTGCATGCTCTGCATCAATACGATCTTCCCGTCCAGAGGTGCCTTCCAGGCTGGTGGTATTTCTGGTATGTTCCGCGTCATGTACCTGACCTGCATCAGACAGTCCTTTCCCTTGTCCCCGCTTCGGCGGCAGGTCCTCTCCTACCGGAAACTTCCGGAAAAAGATTCCCATCACGAGAAAGGGCAGCGCCGGGGCCGTAAAGGCAAGCGCAAAAATCAGACGCCCCGCACGGACGCCTGCAAGGATGCCAATGATCAGGAGGGCAATTCCAATCGGGAGGAAGTTCAGACTCATCCGCCGGAGCTTCTGTGCACCGGTCAGTGCTTCTTTCTTCTTTTTCTTATCTGCCCGGCTTCTCATCTGATTCCTGTCTTTCCCCATCTTATCCCTCAACGATCAGGAATCTGCCATCTCCTACCGGAAATACCTCAGCTTCCTCAAGAGGGTCACCCTCCAGGTCTACACCCTCCTCTTCAAAGTACTGCTGGACCTCTTCCTTTGAATCGACGACAGCCGCGCATACATCCTCGAGGAAGAATTCCGCCTCCTCCTCTGAAGTAGCTACCGGCTCCGGAAACAGCTGACTCTGATTTTCAAGGAAACATTTTAAAACCGCATCATCATAATCCTGCATACTCTTCTCCTCCACATACAGGTTTGCAACTTTTCACGGCATGACAGCTTATGTTGTCTTCCCTATCAACGTAGCGAATCGGATATTGTATGTCAAGATTTTTTTACGCATCTGCAGGGGATAGCTACAATGATTATTTAGATAGCAAATTCGATGGTAAGTATTGATTTAACCTATTTATTAGGGTAGCATTTAAAATACGTCCTTCATTTATTGGAACAACAGCTTCGATCGAACACTTAAGGAGGCAGAACAAATGAGTGAAATATACGAAAGCATCATAACCGGGCTGAAAGAAGCTTTAGCTGATGCCCAGGGAAAGGAAAAGCTTCAGAAAAGAACTGTTACAATAATACCTGTCAAACAATATTCCGCATCAGAAATCAAGGAAATTCGTAAAAAAACAAACTTTTCTCAAAAATTGTTTGCAGAATATGTTGGCGTTTCTGATAAAACAGTGGAAGCCTGGGAATCTGGGAGAAGCCATCCAGCCGGAAGTTCAAGCAGGATTCTTTCTTTGATTGATCAGGATAGCAATTTCATTAACGAGCACCCTTTCGTAAAAATTGAAAATTGAATACGTCATACCTGCCACAGAAAAAAATCCATCAATCATTCCTGTTTTTTCCATGTAATACGCCGGCCTCTGCTATTAAAATATAGTACAGAGCCGGTGTATTTTTTACGTGGCAATGGGAGGTTATTATGAGAATTACACATTTAAAGGTGAATCATCTGGTGAATCCGATCGGATATCGTCTGGAGCATCCGACGGTTTCGTTTGTGGCGGAGGACACGACCGGAAAATGGCTGCGCTCTGCACGGGTACTGGTGGCGTCAGACCCGGATTTTCATCATGTTCTGCATGACAGCGGGGACCGGGCGGACATGCAGAGCACCGCATACGAGCTTCCGATCTCTCCTGCGCCGGAGACGCGGTATTACTGGAAGGTCTTTGTGACTGCGGACAACGGTGATTCTGCGGAGAGTGAGACGGCATGGTTTGAGACTGCAAAGGCAGATCCGTGGGTGGCAGACTGGATCACTCCCTGCGCGGACAAGCATCTGCAGGTAAGTGTGTTCCGTGATTTTGAGATCACAAAGCCTGTGCAGCGCGCACGGCTTTATCTCACCGGACTTGGGCTTTATGAAGCATATCTGAATGGGAAAAAGATGGGTGACGAGTGCCTGATGCCGGGATTCTGCGACTATGATGCGTGGATTCCCTATCAGACGCTGATCCCGGAACTCTCACAGGGTCATAACCGGATTGAGATTGTGCTGGCGGACGGCTGGTACAAGGGCTGGTACGGTCTGCGCAAAAACCATGAGCTCTATGGCGACCGTCTGGCCTGCATTGCTGAGCTGAAGCTGTTCTACACGGATGGAACTTCTGAGACGATCTGCACGGATACCAGCTGGAAGGCGAGAAAAAGTCCCGTGACCAGCAGCGGCATTTATCCGGGAGAAGTTTACGAGCCCGGCATCGACCGCAGCGAGATACTCTCTGTGGAGCGCATTGACCTGGACAAGGGCAGGCTGCGTCCCCGCCTGGACCCGCCGCTGCGCATTCAGAAAAAGCTGCGCCCCATCTCGCTGATCCACACGCCTGCGGGTGAGACTGTTCTTGACATGGGGCAGAACATGGTCGGATGGCTGGGCTTTCACTGTGACGCACCTGAAGGGACGCGCATCCGTTTCCAGTTCGGTGAAATTCTGCAGAAGGGTAACTTTTACCGTGACAATCTGCGCACCGCGCCTGCGGAGTTCACCTACGTCTCTGATGGAAAATCCCGGGAAGTGCGGCAGCACTTTACCTTCTTTGGATTCCGCTATGTGAAAATCACCGACTGGCCCGGGGAACCGAACCTGGATGACTTCCGCGGCCTTGTCATCCATTCCGAGATGGAGGTGCTCAGCCAGATTGAGACCTCGGACCCGCTGGTCAATAAGCTCTTCGAGAATACCAGATGGGGCATGCGCGGCAACTTCCTGGATATCCCGACAGACTGTCCCCAGAGGGACGAACGGTATGGCTGGACGGGTGACGCCCAGATTTTTTCCGGAACTGCCTGCTTTAATATGGACACCTATGCTTTCTACACAAAGTTCGGCTATGATCTGGCCTGCGAACAGTCGCGTCTGAACGGTGCGGTGCCGGATGTGGTTCCTACCGCTGGCTATACCGGTACCATTTCGACTGCCTGGGGTGAAGCTGCGACAATTATTCCGTGGAACGTGTACCTGCATTACGGAGATCCCGGTATCCTGCGCAGGCAGTTTGACAGCATGCGTGGCTGGGTGGATTACATGAAGCGGCAGGACGATGCGCACGGCGGAAAGCGCCTGTGGCAGAGCGGGTTCCACTACGGAGACTGGCTGGCACTTGATGGAAACGTGGATGGCGGTGTATACGGCGGCACGGACCCCTTCCTGATTTCCTCCGCCTACTACTATTACTCCACCAGAATCGTCGCAAAAAGCGCTAAAATTCTGGGCAGGACAGAGGATGCCGCCTATTATACGAAGCTTGCGGATGAAATCCACGACGCCTTTATCAGGGAATATTTTTCTCCCTCCGGCCGTCTGTGCGTAGACACAATGACTGCCTATGTGGTGGTGCTCTATATGGGGCTCACACCGGATTATGCGCTGGAAAATGTGCGGAAGGGGCTTCTGAACAAGCTGGCACGAAACAATTACCATCTGGAGACCGGATTTGTCGGCACGCCTTATCTGATGCGGGTGCTCTCGGACAACGGGATGAACGACTGCGCCTATCACCTGCTGCTGGAAAAGGGATTCCCGGGATGGATCTATGAGGTGCTGATGGGTGCGACTACGATCTGGGAGCGCTGGAATTCCGTGCTTCCGGACGGCAGCATCAGCGGCACCGAGATGAATTCCCTGAACCACTACTCCTATGGCTCCGTTGTCGAGTGGATGTTCCGCGACATGCTTGGCATCAACCCGGACGAAAATCATCCCGGCTTCGCCAGGTTCACGCTGTCGCCGAAGCCGAATTACTCGATTCCATGGGCAAAGGGCACGCTCCGCTCCGCGTCCGGACTGATCCGGATCGGGTATCGTCTGGAAGATGGTGTGCTCACCTTTGATGTGACGGTTCCCTTCAATACGAAGGCAGAGCTTGTACTGCCGGATGCGGACCTGGATGAGGTGAGCTGTGCTGTACAGCCCGGCCAGGCTGACGAGAACTGCGGCTTTGCACAGGAGCATACACTAAATGATAGCTGCAGCTCTGCGCAGGGCAATGATCGAAATGACAGCAGCGGCTCCGTACATGTTGCAGAAGCGGAGCAGGAGAATGCCCTCACAAGGGATGCAATGGGACAATTAACGGAAACCAGCTCAGACCGTATCACAGGGAAGAAACAGAACGGCAGCAGCGTAACGATTACTCTCCTTGCAGGAAACTACACCTTCCGCTATCGCCCGACAAAGCCCTATCGGAAGGTATACAGCCTGGACTCTCTGATGAGCGAGCTGAACGAGAATCCGAAGACAAAGGCAATCCTGGACAAGTACTTCTACTCCGTATACAAGGTCATTCCATTCGAGAAGGAGCTCTTCACCCTGCGCCAGAACCTCAATGGTCCCTTCACCTACCTGCCCTACGAGACGCAGGAGATGCTGGACAAGATGCTGCGGGAAGTGGAGTAATGTAACAGGCAAGATGCTGCAGGAAGTGAAGTAATGTAACAAATGATATAATAAAAATGATTTAAATCAGTTGTCGCAAAAATCCCTGCCGGCACGTGGTGCTGGCAGGGATTTTTTATCGCAACAAATCTATTCACGGTATCTTATTATGGCTGGTTTGCGAATGACGACAGGGTTATGGAATCTCGGCCATATCACATGTGGAAAAGAGTCCTTTGGACAGCCTCTTTCCAGCCATCGTATTTCTTCTGTCGGGTAGAAGCATCCATCCCGCTCTCATACCCGGTGGTATGGATGTGATCGAAGATCGTATCTTCCGGATAGAGCCCGCTAGAGATGCCTGCGGTATAGGCGGCTCCCATGCCGGAGAGCTCCTGCAGAGCGGGGATCTGTACGCGGGTGTCCGCGATATCGGCCTGAAACTGCATGAGATAGGCATTGGCTGTCGGGCCTCCGTCTACATGCAATACGGGAATCGGATCTCCGGTTTCCCTGCGCATGATCGCAATCAGGTCTGTGATCTGATAGGCAATGCTTTCAACACAGGCCTTCACGATTTCTTTCCTGCCTGTCGTACGGGTGATACCGGTCAAGAGTCCGGTCGCATCCGGGTCCCAGTAGGGTGCCCCGAGGCCGGTAAAGGCAGGTACGAAATACGCCCGGTCCTCCGGATTCGCCTCTCTGGACAGCTGTTCCGTCTCCTTCGCTGACGCGATCAGCCCCACCTGGTCCTTCAGCCATGTGATGGACGCGCCCGTGTAATTCAGGTTGCCTTCCAGTACATACTCCACCTTTCCGTGCATACCCCAGGCGAGGGAAGTCGCAAGACCATCGGCACTGTCATACCGGGTCTGGCCTGTATGCATCATTACGGAAGAACCCGTGCCATAGGTTGCTTTGATTTCTCCTTTTTTGCGGCAGTTCTGCCCGAACAGCGCCGCATGGCTGTCTCCGAGAACACCTGCGATCGGAACCGGGGCAGGGAGAAGCCCGCCGAGGTCCGTCATGCCAAAGACGGAATCCGACATCACAACCTCGGGCATGGCGCTCTGTGGAATTCCAAAGGTCTTCAGCAGCTCCGGGTCCCAGGTGAGCGTATCAATGTTGAAGAGCTGGGTGCGTGAGGCATTGGAGTAATCCGTCCTGTGACAGCGTCCACCGGTGAGGTTCCACACCAGCCAGCTGTCGACGGTGCCCACTGCCAGCTCGCCTCGTCCGGCAAGCTGTGCTGCCTCCGGTACATTTTCCATAATCCACTGCAGCTTTGATGCGGGAAAATACGGGGACAGCGGCAGTCCGGTCTTCTGCCGGATCATTTCTGCCTCTCCCGCTTCCTCATGCCGGCGGCAGATTTCAGCCGCTCTCGCGCACTGCCAGACAATTGCCGGGCAGACGGGTCTGCCTGTAGCCCTGCTCCAGGCAAGGGAGGTCTCTCTCTGATTGGATATTCCGAACGCCGCGATCTCCTCCGGCCTGATTCCCGCCTTTGCAATCACATTTCTGCAAACGCCAAGCGTGTTTCTGTATATTTCTTCCGGGTCATGGCTGACCCATCCTTTTTCGTTCACAAGCTGTGCATGGGGAAGATCTGCCCGTGCGACCAGGTCTCCGATCTGATCAAAGAGCATGCCCTTCGTTCCCTGCGTGCTCTGATCGACGGCGAGGATATATTTTTTCATAAAAAAATCCTTTCGGGTGTCATACTGTCTTCTGAACCCGTGTTTGAATGTTATTTTTCTGATTCAGCCCAGCTGCTCCTTGACCTTTTTCGCGATGCCTTCTCCGGTCAGGCCGTAGTACTGAAATACCTCCTTTGAGGTGCCGGTGATGACCGGTGCGTCGGGCAGCGCCATCGTGATGACCCTGCGCGGGCATTTTGCGCCGACGACCTGTGCGACCATGGACCCAAGGCCGCCAAAGGGAGAGTGTTCCTCAACTGAAACGACAACCTTTGCTTTCTCTGCTGCCTTGATAATCGCTTCTGTATCCAGCGGCTTCACGCAGTACATATCCAGGACGCCTGCGGAAATGCCCTCTGCCTCCAGAAACTTCGCAGCGTCTACAGCCGGACGGACCATTTCGCCGCATGCGATGATGACCGCGTCCGTGCCCTCACGGACCACAGTTGCCTTATTCATCTGGAAGGGGCAGTCCTCCTCCGTGTAGACATCCTCTACCGGATTGCGTCCGACACGGATGTAGGCGCATTTTTCATCCTGCAGGAGAGCCTCCATGAGTTTCCGCGTCTGATGACGGTCGCTTGGCAGGTAGACCCGCATGTTCGGGATTGCGCTCATCGCCGCGATGTCCTGGGCAGAATGGTGGCTCATACCCAGCGCACCGTAGCTGACGCCGCCGGAGATGCCGATCAGCTTGACATTCGTATCGGAATAGGCACAGTCGATCTTGCACTGCTCATAGCTGCGGGTTGTCAGAAAGGATGCAGGAGAAGCCACGTAGGGCTTTTTCCCCATTTTTGCCAGGCCGGCCGCGATGCCGACCAGGTCCTGCTCCGCGATGCCTGCCTCAACCGACTGTTCGGGATATTTTTCAAAAAAAGGTGTCAGGGAGGCGGAGCCTCTGGAATCGCTGCAAAGTGCGACAACGTTCCGGTCTGATGCCGCTGCCTCCATCAATACATCACAGATAATCTTGCGGTTTGCAATTTTATTCATGCTCTGCCTCCTCCTTGTGACGTTCGAGGTCCTGCATGATCACCTGATATTCCTCCTGCGTGGGCAGGTGATGGTGCCAGCCGGCCTTGTTTTCCATGATCGGAGAGCCCTTGCCCTTGATGGTATTCGCGATCACACAGGTTGGTTTCCCCTTCAGTGTTTTTGCCTTCTCAAGCGCGGCGTCCACTGCATCGATATCATTGCCGTCGATGGACAGCACGTTCCATCCAAAGGCAGCTGTCTTCTGCTTCAGGTCCTCCAGAGCCATAACATCCTCTGTATTTCCGGAGATCTGCAGGTGGTTGCGGTCAATGATCCACACCAGATTGTCCAGACCATACATCGCTGCGGACATGGCGCCCTCCCAGTTCGACCCCTCGGCGAGCTCGCCGTCTCCGGTCACGACATAGACACGGTTCGGCTTTTTGTCCATTTTCGCCGCAAGTGCCAGACCTGTCGATACCGGAAGGCCGTGGCCGAGAGAGCCGGAGTTCATCTCGATTCCCGGCAGCCGGTTGTTCGGATGGCCGATGTACGGTGACCCGAATTTTGAAAATCTGCGGGTCACATCCTCCAGATCCAGGAATCCTTTTTCGCACAGCACGGCGTAGTACGCTTCCATCGAATGGCCCTTGCTCATGATAAAAAGATCACGGTTTGGATCATCCGGATGCTCCGGAGATATATTCATCTGACGGAAATACAGGTCGGTCAGGATTTCCATAACGGACATGTCCCCGCCAATGTGTCCGCCGCCACCTGCCATGATGATGTTGACACAGTCCTCCCGAAGCTTGTATGCCAGAACTTTCAGGTTTTGCATTCTCTTTCACCTCTTCGTTTTTTCAAGACAATTTCATGAGCATCCGTTTTTTGACGCTTACTTCATCATTATTCCCCTCTCAGATATGCTTTTACATCTTCCTCGATGGGATCATAGAAATCCGGTGTAATGCCCAGGTATTTGCAGGCCTCGTAGAGCACCGGCACCACGTCCTCATGGATTGCCACGCAGTGATGAATGTAAGGTCCCTCGACCAGCTTTGTCTCCAGGCGCTTCAGATTTTCCACCTCTACCCAGAGGTAGGTGCCCTTTGTATATGGTCCGTCGATACCCTTCGCATGGCCCAGCAGCAGGGAATACTGTCCGTTGTCCCCGTCAAACCTGGTGAGCGTAAGGTTTCCATGCTTTGCCTCTGCGGAAACGGCTCCGTTGTAGGGGAAGGCCACCGGCACGCAGATCGTTGGTTTTTCCTTTGCCACGGAGATCGGCCACGGTCCGCAGTGCTGCAGAAGCTCGCCGTTCTCGTTGTCCGGATGACGCACCGTCCAGTCGGCAAACATGCCTCTCTTCTCATTCAGGGTCGCCGCCTCGGCAAGCACCTGTGTGATGGCGCCGTGGATATCTGTCTCGCATACAACCGGAAGTCCCTCCTCGTTCAGCAGGGAATTGGCCGCGCAGGGCATGATGCCGATCTCGCCCTGGAGGGCATTCCAGCACTGAATGGCGATTGCGCTGCAGCCGTATTTTCCTGCAAGGTTTTTCATTGCAATCTTCAGCGCAGCAACGTTTTCCAGCGACGCCGGCTCGATTTTGCAGATCATGTTCTCCTGGCAGTAGCGGATGACAGATTCCACCTCATCCTTCTCCTCGCTTTTTACCCGGTTCAGCTCATCGGTCAGCTCCGGGAGCGGTACGGGAGCAAGCTGGATGTTGAATTTTTCCAGCAGCTCTCCCTCGTTGCACATCGTGGACCAGAAGTCATAGGGTCTCGGTCCCAGCTGCAGGATCCGCAGGCTGCGGAATTTTTTTACCACGTTACAGACTCTGAGGAAGACCTGCATGCCCCGCTCGAATTCCGGATCGTCCAGGCGGCAGTTGGTCATGTAGGTGAAGGGGACCTGGAATCTCCGGAGCACCTTGCCGGTCGCGAACAGCCCGCACTGGGTATCGCGCAGGCGCATGCCGTCCGGCTCGGGCCGCTCGTCCCTGGGGCCCCAGAGCAGAACCGGCACGTGGAGGTTCTTCGCCAGTCTCGCGCATTCATACTCGGTACCGAAGTTCGCGTGCGGAAGAAAGAGGCCGTCCACCTTCTCACGCTTGAATTTTTCCTCGATGCGGATTCTGTCGCACTCCTGATAGAGGAGGCCCTCCTCATTGATATCTGTAATGTCTACAAATGAAATGTTCATCTTCTTCAGTTTTTCCCGGGTCAGGTTCGCGAATTTTACCGCGTCCGGGGCGCTGAAGATAGATCTTCTGGTGGGGGCAAAGCCGATCTTGATGGTTTCCATAAAATCTCTCCTTTCCATTCCTGTATCTGCAAGCTGGATCGTACCTGCAAGCCATAACGTACCTATATGTGGCTACGTATCTTTTCTCGCATAGCGGCGGGCTTAATTAACCTGCAGTGTCTGCCAAAAGGGGCTGAACCAGCCTGAAAAAACACTGTCGTTCTTCCAGTCTGTTTTTCAGGCAAATATAACACTTTTCTATGCTGTTCTGGTTAAAATTATAGTGAATATTCATCTGAATTTGCATATATTATTTAGTTTTTTCCACTTAATTATTAACTTAATTCTTGGAGAGGGCTTTCAGATAGTATGGAATTGCGGTAGACTAAATGCGTCAGACAAGCCGTGACACACTTCCAGACTATTTGTCACGGGGAGAGAGGTTTCTATGTCAATCACTGCGAAAGAACTTGCCAGGCAGCTTGGCATCAGTGCCGCTGCTGTTTCTATTGCATTGAATCATAAGCCTGGTGTCAGCACAGAGACGAGGGCGCGGGTGATCCGGGCTGCGGAGGCTGCCGGATATGATTTTTCAAGGCAGGCGTCCCGCGCTGCCCGCAAGGGTGAGATTTATTGCGTCATTTATCGTGCCAGCAACGCAATCCTGAATTATTCGCCGATCTTTACGGAGCTGACCGATGGTATCGAGCAGGAGTGCCGGAAAAACCAGTACCCTCTGCGCACACTCCAGCTCTATGAGCAGACCGATGATTTTGCGGAAATCGCCGGAGATCTGCGCGGCACGGACTGTGCCGGCATCATCCTGCTGGGGACAGAGATCTCGGCAGAGGTCTGTGAAAAATTTCTGCACCTGAATCTCCCCATGGTCCTGCTGGATTCCTGCTTTGAGACCGTTGACTGCAGCAGTATTCTGATCAATAACGCCCAGGGAGCGTACCTGGCTGCCAATTATCTGATTCACAAATACCACCGGCAGCCCGGCCACCTGAAGTCGTCCCTGTCGATCCAGAACTTTTTCGAACGGGATGTCGGTTTCAAGCGGGCTGTACGGGAGAATGGCATGTCTGTCAGCAACTCGGTGATTCATGATCTCTCACCCACCATCGAAGGTGCCCGTAGTGATATGCTGGAGCTGATCGACGGGCACGCAAAGCTCGCCGGCTGCTATTTTGCGGATAATGATCTGATTGCGATCGGGACGATCAAGGCGCTGCAGGCTCGGGGAATCCGGGTACCGGAGGATATCCCGGTAATTGGTTTCGACAATATACGGGAGGGGCAGATCATTGAGCCCGCCCTGAGTACGGTGGACATCCCGCGCCGGTTTATGGGGCAGACTGCTGTGCGGCAGCTGATCTGGCAGATCCAGTGCCCGGTGCCGCATACGGTGAAGACAGAGATTTCGACCAGTGTTGTGGTGCGGGGATCTGCATAAAGAGCGCTTTATACCCTGCCACAAGCATTTCCACACTTTTATCTCCTGAATATTTCGTTCGTTTCTGAAATAATACCGTACGATATCATTGCGTATTTCATTCGATTTGGTGTGCTACCCGTCAAGGGGACAGTGAAAAATAATAAGTGATTGGATACCGTCAGTTGAGGAATGAATCAGCTGGCGGTATTCTTTATGCTGCTACTGCAAATGCTGCATGATATTCCATCGG
>Ga0214925_100111_pt1 | contig 78326 bp, 57 predicted proteins | sample Stichaenrichment_FD_168299 | JGI IMG/M metagenome (GOLD analysis project Ga0214925, IMG submission 168299) | Xylose enriched microbial communities from anaerobic bioreactor in Madison, Wisconsin, United States - 63SRT | ecosystem: Engineered > Bioreactor > Anaerobic > Unclassified | place: USA... | reverse complement strand
TGCATGGCTTAATCGAATCCCAATAGCAGTAGCTTCTGCCAGGATCAAACAGATTTGACAGAATACAAAAAAACTAAAGACTCTTAGTTCGAAGTACACATAAAAGAACATAGACGAGTATACACAATCAATTGTTCTAACAATCAATACACCACATCTACTAAACCAACATCACACCTAACACTTTGCATTAGGTACTCATTAAAAAATATATTTTGCCATATGTGGAAAAATAGTTTTCATAGTCATAATGTGATTATACATAGACTTAAACTAACGCCATAATACACATAGCACATACTATACAGAAAGGTTCTAGACTTACAAAAATAAATTGAAAATATTGCATATAATATTTAAAATTAATATTAAATAAAATTAAATAGCCATATATAAATTTTATTTAAAATATAACATATTTTTTAAAAATAAACATTTTTAATCATTAAAAAAATAAAATTTAATTAAAAAACTACAAATAATCTTTTAATTATTAAATAAAAAAATAATCATACCTATATCAAATAAAAATAACTTTATACATAAGATTAAAATAAAGTATATATTAAAATTTATTTATTTTAAATAACAAATTATATAAATCATTATTTAATAAAATAAAGAGTTATTTGTTAAGATTTAAAAAAGATAAAAAAATGTATTACAAAATTATAAAAAAATGATAATAAATATTATTCAAAAAAATCAGAAGAATTAATGAAAAATAGGGCCAATGTTAAAAAAATATTAAAAAAATATTAATTTCATTCAAAAAACATAATATTTTTGAAGATATGCCAATATTTGAAAGTTTTAAGAAAAATTAGGTTTTTTTCAAAAGAACAAATAGCAAACTTTAAATATAAAATAGATACAAAAATGATAAAACCTTTAATTTTAAAATAAATCATAAACTCTTTAATATTTATAGAAAAAAATAGAATAAATTCAATTAAACCAATTAAGGATTAATAGAATAAATTTACATTAAAAAATCTATAAAAAATAAATATAAAACTATAAAATCCTTCAAATTTAAGTAAAAGAACCATTATTTAATTTAAATTAATTTATTCTATAAAAAAAAATATTTAAAATTAATATTAACTATATTACTATTAAAAAAGCAATTTATATAAAAAAAAAATAGAATAAATCCAAAAGATTAGCAGTTTTAAGGCTAAAATTAAAAAAGAGAAAAAAAGAAAATTTTAAAATGCTGAGGATAGTATTATTTATTAACTTTAATAGTATTAGTTAAACTACTTGATTGGAAGTTTCTAGTATTAACTATTGAAATATTAGTAGAGTAATATTTTGGTGAAAGATTAATCTTTAATTTAACATAACCATTGGAATCAGTTACTTTATAATAAGTTTTACCACTGATTCTTATTGCAACCTTAACTTGAGAAATAGGTTTATTATTCCTATCTAAAATTCTCACATTAAGATAATTTCCTTTCTTAATATTAGTACTAATAATATTTATTTTAGCAGGCATCTTTTTAACTGTAACTGTACTTGTTATAGTCTGAGCATTATAAGATTTAGAAGGAAGATAAATTTTAAAGGCATATTTTCCTACATTAAGGTTAATATTTAAACTAGCAAATCCATCAGAATCAGTGATTCTATAATATTTTTTACCGCAAATTTCAAAAGTAAGATTTACATTTGAAGGAGGATTACCATCCTGATCTAATAAACGTGCTTGTAATTTTGAACCATCCTTATAATACATTACTAAATTTGTAGATACATTTTCAAAGACAATATCTCTTTTATTTACAACAACATTATTTGATGTTAAGACAAATTCAAAATAACCATCATTAACAAATGTATTCACAGTATAATTACCTACATTTAGATTAATAGCTAAACTTGCATAACCGTCATAATCTGTAGTTCTAGTATAATTTTTACCACAGACCTCAAAGACAACACTTAAATTAGATAAAGGATTGCCTTCATTATCTAAGAAAGTAGCTCCAAATCTGGAACCATCTTTATATGACATTACAAGATCAGATTCATTAATTGCAACTTTACCTTTTAAAACTATTAAACTAAAGTTAACTGGATTTGCATAATAATTACTATTATTAATATATACAGTTCCAACATAATTACCTGGAGTATTATTAAGATTTAATAAAGCAGTACCATTTTCATTACTTACAACAACATAATTTGTACCGTCAATAGTAAGATATATATTTTCACCAGATACAGGTTTTCCATCCTTATCTGTTAAAGTAATGATTAAACTAGAAGAGTCTTTATAATATTTAACTAAATCAGAAACCTCAAGATTAACTGGATTTACTAATACTTCAATTGTAACATTTACAGGATTATCATAATAGTAATAAGTTGACTGATTATCCAAGTATATCACTGCATTATAACTACCGATTTTATCTGTAATATTTAAAACAGCAATTCCATATTCATTAGTTGTAAGAGTATAATGATTAGAACTAATATTAACTAATACTTCCTGATTAGTAACAGGAGTGCCATTCTCATAAGTTAAATTAATTATAAGATTACTATCATCTCCATAATATTTAACAACTGAACTAGCATTTATATTAATTTTAGGTCTAATAGATACAGTAACATTCTTAATACTAGGACTGTAATCAAGATTACCGTTAAATCTAATATTTACAGAATAAATTCCAGGATTTTGATTTAAATCAAAATAAACATAACCGTTAGAATCGGTTAACCTATAATAATTTATATTATCCATGGAAATATCAACATAACTATTTGCAAGTGGCTGATTATCTTCATCTAAAACTTGAATGGCTAATTTTGTACCATCATTATAGTTCATTAGAACATCATTGGCAATAACAGTGGATTTAAGATTTCCAACTGTAAATGCTTTAATACATGCTATTTGACCTGCATAATAATGGCCATCTGTAGAACTATCACCACTATTGACATAAGTTGATAAATCAACCCAATTAGAGCCATCAAAACTAAAGTATGAAACATTTTCCTTAAGGTTTACTCTTACAGTAGAATTTTCAATAATAGGGAAGTTAACATTTCCACTTCCAGATAGTTTAATTCTTATTGTAAAATTATCCCCTTCATGAAGCATTACAGGATTATCTAAGTGAATAGTTGAATATCCTGGAACAGAAACAGTACCGGATTGACTAGAAACTGTTTGATTATTAACTAATACATAAACTTCATAGTTAGTGCCTGCATTTTCAAAGTATGTGGAAAATGCTGCTAATGTATCATTACCTACAGCCTTGAATATATTCTCATACCAGATTGAAGATCTTGAAGTTGCAAACCAGTCTGTAAAACCACTCATATCATATTGATAGATCTTATTATATTTAGCTGTATCATTTAATATAAATACGTAAGTATCCTGGGTTCCTACACAGGCAAATGCTGTATCATAATATGAAACATAGAAGTAACCGTCATCTCCCCAGGATTCACCCCAACTATTTTTAACTATCCATGCACCATTACCAGCAGGATGGGAATAATATCCGAAATTACTTGCAGAATAATTATCATCCCAACCAACAATAGAAACCGCATGGTTAGAACCAGGAGTACCTGAGTAATAATATGAATTACCGGTTAAATAATATGAACTGTAATACATTGAAGTTGAAACTACACCATAATTTACAATAGCACTTTTAATCTTATCATTATCCAAATAGTTTTCTCTTGCAGGAATAAAGTATACATTTTGAACATGGACTAGACTTGAGTTTAATGCTGCAGAAATACCACTGTAATCATCGTAAGAATCTAAATCCTCAGATATTGGACCCAACCAACTTACAAGGTATCCGATAGCCATATTATCTATTCCACCATCATTTGGTGTAACTTTAATTCCATAATATAACCATCCATAATCAGAATAATAAGCCATAAGATTTTTCATATTTTCCTCAGAAAAATCATAGGTTTTACCATTAGCTTTAAGAATATTTGATTCCAAAGCGGATAATATTGCAAATGCCCAACAATTTCCACCAGAAGCCTGATCTTTAATAGAGGTTACATAACCATAATCCCTTAAATCAAATTTTGATGGTAATGAACCATTTATTGTAGTATTATCCATTACAATTATAGTATAATTCTGATTACCATAATACATAGGAACTTCAGTAATATTATAGATAGTATTGTTTACTAATGCATAATTATCTTCAAATTCGTTATTGGAACTAATAAATTCCTTAACTATACATGCATATATTGCGCCACCATAATAAGTCGCGTTATTGTTCTTGAATTTTGAATTTTTAATTGATGCAGTAGTATTATCTATAGATATAGCACCACCATTTAATGCAGTATTATAGAAGAATCTACAATTTGTAACATCTATAGGACCATACATATCGTAAATAGCTCCACCATAATATTTAGCAGAGTTATTTGTGAAGTTTGAATTAGAAATATTAAGATTACCTTCAAGTTGACAAATTGTACCGAAAGTTGAGCTACAATTTGTGAAACTAGTTTGATCAATGACAATATTAGAACATGTGGAGTAAATAGCAGCACCAGCATCACCAGTACTTACTACATTATTAAATTGAGAATTGGAAATTTTTAAATTTGATGCATTTATTGCAATTGCTCCTCCAAAGTTGGAAGAGGAGATGTTAATAAATGTTGAATTTACAATATCAAGATTTCCTAATGTTTGGTAAATAGCTCCAGCATATTCTGAGCCTAATGAAAGGAAAGTAGAATTGTATATACCTACATCACCAATGGAATAGATTACTCCACCAAAATTATTATCACTATAGTCTGTAGTATTTGCAAAAAGAACATTATATGCAAAGAGTTCACCACGATTATAGAAATTTACATTAGATACAGTTAAATTTACAAGTTTTAAATAATTATCTGATCTAACAGTATTACCTGAAAACTTTAAGATTGTATCCAGAGCAGAGGAACCAACTATTTTTGTAGGAGATGTTAAGTAAAAATTACCTGAAATAACATAATTACCATTTGTAATAATAGCTAAGTTTCCATTAATTCTATTACTGGTTATTGTTTTATATGGACTGTTAATAGTTCCATCACCAGTATCATCCAAAACATTTGAATCAAAGTATACTGTTTTTGAATATTGACTATCTGAATCATTATCAGTTACTCCTAAATCATCTGAAATATTCTCAGATTGATCAAGAATATCCTCTGAATTACTAGTAGAACCAGAAACAGAAATATTAGTCTCGGAGTTATCGCTGATTTGAGAATCTGCAGTAGAATTATCATTAATATCCTCTGCAGAAACTGCTGAAACAGATATAATCATTATTGAAAAAAACAATAATAAAAGATAAATCTTATTTCTTTGAATTTTCATATAAAATCAACTTTTAATTGTATATAATAAAAAATAATATTTTAATTAACCGAATAACTTTAATAAAAATCTTTATACAGAATATAAAAACTAATTAAAAAATTATACAAATTAAATTCTTAAAATATTAATTTCCATATAAATAAATTAAAAAAACATTATATAAATACATATCGATTTTATTTTACGAGAAAGAAATTAAAAATTTAATAATTTAAAAAAACTAGTTAATTATAGTTAGAATCTATTAAAAAAGATTAAATACCTAAAAAAACCCGAAAAAATAAAATTAAATCATTAGTAAAATAAAATATAATAGAAATTAATACATATTCAAATTATCGAATGTTAAAAAATACATAAGTTTAAAATAAGTAATTTTCTTAATTCAATAGATTATTGAAATTGAATCCATTAAAATTTAATAATAATACAATTTTTGGACAATTAATGTTAAAATCAATTTTAAAACCATTTAATATATAAATAGAGAGAATTTTCATATTAAATCAAAAATTTAAGAGAGATACCATATTTTTACTTTTAAAATTTTATAATGTTTAAAAAAAAAAATAATAAAGTCAAATAGGAAATCGAATAATCAATAAAAATATTAATTATCATATAATAATATATATTAAAAAAAGGAGTTATCTTATAATCATTAAAGGTGAAAAAATAAATGAATATTATAACGGCAAGAATTCCACTAACTGCTGTTGCAATTATTTGTGGTTTAGTTTCTTTAATATTAACCAGATGGATGATGCCGCATTTAATTAAAAGACTTAAAAAAGCTAATATTGTAGGTAAAGACATACATAAAAGTACGAAACCTTTAGTTGCAGAGATGGGTGGACTTGGAATATTATTTGGTTTTATTTTAGGTATTTTTGTAGGAATTTTATTACATCCGGATTTAACATTTGAATTATCTGTTGTTCTAGTTGTTATACTTCTCGTTGGTATGATAGGAATGGTGGACGATATTCTAGCATTAAAATCTATGGAAAAATTAGTACTGCTATTTTTAGCAGGCCTACCACTTATTTGGATTGCACCTCCAGGAGTTGGAATTTTATATCTCATTGCAATACCTATTATTGTATCTATAGCAAGTAACCTTACAAATATGCTTGCCGGATTAAATGGAATGGAGTCTGGTCTTGGTATTATATCCATGACATCACTTACAATAGCATGTATAATTCTTGGAAAATACGACGTAACTATCTTAAGTATGAGTTTACTTGGAGCTCTTATAGCATTCTTACACTTCAATAAACCACCTGCAAAAGTATTTCCAGGAGATACTGGAACCCTTATTATTGGTGCAACAATAGCTGCCATTGCATTAATTGGAAGAATAAAACTTGTAGCATTCATTATTATGTTACCAAATATTATTGACGCATGTCTTAAATTTTACAGTGCAGGATTCATGAATAGATCCGAACAAAAACCAACCCAGATAAATGAAAATGAGGAATTGGTAAGACCTAAAAAAGGATTCAAATCATTGATCAGATTAGTTTTAAAACGTCCTATTAAAGAGGAAACCGCTGTTAAAATGATATGGGGTATTGGTATAATATTTGGTATAATCGGAATTTTAGTAGCGATATATATGCCTATAATGACAGGAAACGAAACATTAGAACATATATTAATATTAAAAGATCATTTATATTATATATAAATTATCTTGATTTTTATTTACTAAAATTTAATGATTTATTTTTTTTAAATGAATCAAATATAAACCCTATTTTTAAAATAAAAAGATTGATAGTTCTATTAATAAATTAAATATAATAATTTAATTTATCTATAAAAAAAACCTGAAAAGATTAATAGTCCTGTTTAATCTGAAAAATAATTAAATATAAATAGTTTAATCCATTTCTATAAAAAAAAACCTAAATTAAAAGAGTATAAAGAAATTGCTTATTTTTAACATTTAATTAAGTTAGCATATTATAAAAAAGCCCAGGATTAAACCCATATTACATCCTTAGTTAAAAAACAATAATTATCAGAGTAACAGGTATCATAACTAGGAGCGCTAGTATAATTCAAGGTATTGAATGTATATATTATAGAGCGTCTTATACGTGTATTGATTTTTTGGGATAATCTTGATTTCTCCTCATTAGTTAAATCAGTATTTGACAATGCAGTTACCTGAATATCTATTTCAGGTCTTTGTAACTGAGGATTGAAACCATTATACGAATAGCTGATATCTACTATTTGAATGTATTTTGTATGAGTTAGTTTTTTATCCAAGTAAACCGTATAATACTCATTATTAGTATAGACAGCCATACCATCAACTAATGCCCCTTCATTAGCTCCACTTTTTGTTGCTTCCATAGCTACATTAATTTCATTCTCATTTATTATAATGGAATAGGTAGAGAATATGACAATCATAGAAATAACTAAAATAAAAACATATTCCACAGATAATTGCCCATATGAATCTGAGAATCTAGGATTTAAGTTTTCTAAATCTAACATAGGTACTGTTTCCCTCTTCAACATTAGTTAAAAGATAAGTAGATCCAGAGTCTAGTCTAAAACTATATGCGGTTGTTCCAGTGAAAGTTTTAATATTTACTGGAATAATTATTGATTCCAAAGAATTGAATTTATCATATAATATTAAATGATTATTATATACCTGCACAGTGTAAGGGTATCCCTGAACATCCCCCTTTAAACTTATTTTCCTTGAATAACCTACCTTATTTAAACTTACAGAATTAATAGAATCCGATAAAGAATCCAATATCAAACGTTCCTCAAGATTCTGCTCTTCAGAATTAATATTTCCCAAATTCGAATAAACAAATGACAATAAAACTACAATAATAATTATTAAAACTGCATATGAAAATAAAAAATCGATGGATATTACTCCAATATTATCTGAAAACAATCTAAATTTCATAAATATTAGTAATTAAATATAATATAAATCTTTTTTAAAATTTAATCTAAAAATTTTACTGGATTTAAAATATTTTACTAAAATAAATAATTAATTAAAAAAAAGAAATAAATTTTTAACTTAAATAAGAATTTAAACTAGAATATACCTACAATAAAAAAAAGATAAGATATTTAAAAGAATTTTATAAGACTTCTTTAACTTTATCCCATAAAATTTCAATTAATATATCATCGGAACCAATTGGGTCTGGATATAATATTTCCCCATCAAATTCGACCTTCTCATCACCATGACCATGACTGTGAGAATGTGAATGGCTATGACCTTCACCATCATGATGGTGATGGTGGTGATGTTCTGATTCGTCACCATCAATTAAGGACAATATTGTAGGAATATCCCTTGTTGTGTGAACACCTGGAGCAATAAAAATTGGAACAACTATAAGCCTGTCAATATCATTATTTTTAGTTAAATTATTAATGGAACTAGGAATGTTTGGCTCTACAAGCTCCATAAAACCAAAATCACAAGGATACTCAGTTTGTTCTTTAAATTGATTAAATAAATTTGATATAAATTCATAATTATAATTTAATCTACTACCATGAGAGACAAGTAAAACACCTGTTTTTGAATCATCATCTAACTTTGACTCTTTAAGTCCACTAGAAATACGATTGTTTATAATCTTCAATAACTTAGGATTAGGTCCAATTGCATCAAGCAATTCTAAATCTCCATCAAAGTCAATATCTTCAAGTCCATAAAGATAATGTCCTTTAGGATAATTACCATCAGGTTGTCTAGGATCTACCTCTTTAGGATTTAAACCTAAAATTGTTGGAATATCAATATTAGTATGAATTCCATTAGCTAAAAATACAGGAATAGCTATTATACGTTTAAGACCAGGATTACGTTCTTTTAAATTACTTACTGCCTCTTTTAATGTAGGATGTGAAACCTTCATATACCCTACCTCTGCATCTAATTTAGATAGAGATTTGAATTTCTCACAAATTTCATTAAAAACTTCTTCCCCATAAGGGAGACTACTTCCATGACTTATTAATAAAACAGCAACATTACTTTCATCACTCATAATACCACAAAAAATCTTTAATCATCCATATTACACTTTATTCCAATTAAAAAAAAACCGAGGTTAATTCTTAAACATCCAAGGAATAATAGAACATCTTATCTATTCCAGAGCAATTGAAAAAAAATTAATATGAAATGAAAAGTAATAAAATTATAATAAAAATTATTAAATAATATAATTATACTATTAAATTAGATTATAATAGTTAATAAAGTTTATTATATTATTTTAGATATAGAAACCTAAAAGTATTACTAAAACTAAAAAAATAAGGGAAAAAATAATAAAAAAATGAAAATTAAAAAGAATTTTAATCAAAAAAGGTTTATAAAAATTAAAAAAATGATTATAAGGAATTTAAGTAAAAATGAAAAGGTAAACTTAAAACATAAAATCATAAAAAAATCAAAAAATAAGTAAAAGATAAAATTATAGTCATTTAAAAATTACTAACTTAAAATAAAAAGAATAAATGAATATTTAAAAAAAATAGAGATAAAATAGAATATTAAAGGATAATGCTTAAAAATTATAAAGCATCTTCAATTCTATCATTGATAATATCCGAAATTCTCTCATCAAATCCTAATGGATCTGTTAAAATAATTTCACCATCAAAATCTACCTTTTCTACATCATGGTGATGGTGGTGATGCTCATCCTCACCAGAATGATGGTGATGGTGATGTTCATCATCCCCCTCATCAGAATCATTTAAACCCAATATTTTTGGAATATCCTTCTTAGTATGTACTCCATTTGCAACAAAAACAGGAACAACAATTATCTTATCTAAATCTCCCTTTGCTTTTAAACTTTCAAATGCTTCAGGAATACTTGGTTTTCTAATTTCCATAAATCCAACTTCAACATTAGCATCAGGATTATTTTTTAAATAAAAATCTTTATAGTTGTTTATAACTCTTTCCCCATCATCTAATCTACTTCCATGAGAAAGAAGTAAGATTCCAGTTTTATTATCACACATTATATCACTTATGAATTTATTATTTCTATATAGTTAACTAATATTCTCAAAATCAGATAAACTAAATAAAAAATTTATTAATTATTTAATCAATTGAATTTTAATAAGTTTATATTATTCTTTAATCTTTATTAAATTTTTCCTTAATTAAATTTAATTTAAATAAAGAATATGTAAAGTGAAAAAATATTAAAACCTGTTAAAAAGTAATATTGCTCCAAATTAGAATAAAAGACAATACAAATTAAAACCACAAAAACAAAATATTAAACAGTCAAAATAGAATAATAAAAGACAATACAAATTAAAACCACAAAAAAATATTAAACAGTCAAAATAGAATAATAAAAGACAATACAAATTAAAACCAATAACAAGTATTATTAAATGAACAAAATTAAAAAATAATAAAAATAATGATTCTTATAAATAGATTATAAACAATAAATTAAAATAATAAAATTCCTAGAATATTAAAAAATATGGAAATTTGGAAAATAAAGATAAAGAGAAGGAATTTAATAAATAGATAACTATTTTGATTTACTAAACTCTTTAGATATTCCATTATTATTAATTAATGAGAAATCTTTATCTGTAATCTTATAATTTAATAATAAAGATGAGTTAATAACAACAATTACAGAACCGATATTGTGAATTAAAGCACCTGCAACAGGACCTATTAATCCGAACATTGCTAAAAACATAGCCGTGAAGTTAATGGCTAATGATAAAAAGATGTTAACATTGATCTTCTCCATTGTTTTTTTAGAAACATCGAAAAGATGTGGAATATATCTGATATCATCACTTACAAAAGTAATATCAGATGCCTCAATGGTTATATCACTACCAACACCACCCATTGCAATACCAACATCTGCCTTTTTAAGTGCAGGTCCATCATTAATACCGTCACCTACCATTGCAATCATTTTATTAGACTTTTGATAGGAAGTAATTGTGTTGATCTTATCCTCAGGCATGCAGTTTGCCTTAAAATCATTAAGGTCAAGTTGGGATGCAATATAGTTTGCTGTCTTTTCATTGTCTCCTGTAAGCATTAATGAGTTAATGTTTTCTCCATTTAACTGGGATATAACAATCTTGGAATCCTCCCTTAAAACATCCAATAAAACAATGGAACCCAAAAACCGATTTTCACTTGATGCATATATGATAGTTGAGCCATTTTCCTCAAACTTACTTATTTGACTGTTTTCAGAAACAGAAACATGATTTGAAATAAATTCTTTTTTACCAACAAATATTTCCATATCCTCATTGTCCTTATCAATTCTGGCTTCAACACCTTCACTTAAAACCATTTTAAAGTCCTTAGTTTTTAAATAATCTCCTTTAAAATCCTCTTCGAATTTATCGATTATTGCTTTTGCAAGTGGATGCTCTGAGTTTTTCTCAACAGATGCCACCAACTGAATAAATTCCTCCTGTGAGATGTTATCCTCAGGTATAATATTAACAACCTTAGGCTTTCCATAGGTTAGGGTTCCTGTTTTATCAAATGCAATATCTTTAACCTTTGATAATTTTTCAATTGTCTCACCATTTCTTACAAGAATACCAAACTTTGTAAGATTTCCACTTGCACCTACAATTGCAGTTGGAGTTGCAAGAACCAAACCACATGGACAGAACACCACAAGTATTGTTACAGCACGAATAACCTCACCTGTTATAAACCAGGTGGAAATAGCCAATACAAATGCAATTACCACGATCCAAGTAGCCCATTTATCGGCCTGTCTTACAACATGGGCATTTTCAGGTTTAGCCTCTTCAATAAGATTAATAAGTTTTTGAATAGAACTGTCCTTTCCTTCCTTAGTAGCCTCCATATAAAAACTACCATAGGTATTTATTGTTCCACTATAAACCGGAGAATTAACCTTTTTATCCTTTGCAATACTTTCACCAGTTAATGCAGATTCATCTACAGAACTGTGACCTTCAATGATCCTTCCGTCTACAGGTATCTGTTCACCGGGTAACACCTTAATTATATCTTTGACTTTAACCACTTCGGTATCCGTAAGTACTTCCTTCTCAGTGGTTTTAGAATAATCCAATATAATTCTGGCATTCAAGGGATTCAAATCATATATCTCTTCAATTCCCTTTTCTGTTTTATTGACAGTATACTCTTCTAAAAATCCGCCAATAGCCATGATTACAGAAATTACTCCTGCAGCAAATACTTCACCAATAAGTATTGAAGAGATTATACCCATTGATACAAGAACATCTGCTTTAATATCATGATCTACAATTAACCCCAAGATTGCATCTTTTATTATAGGCAATCCGCACAGTAATATTGCAATCCAAGATAGATTTATAAAATAAAAATTGAATTCAAAATAACCTAATATTAATGATAAAATTGAAATAACAATGAATAACCCATTTCTATTATATTCATCTATTATTAATTCTTTAAGTTCCATTTTAATCACTGCAAACATTAATATATCCAAAATTAACCAGCATATTTAGATTCAAATAAAGTTTATAAAAACATGAATTTATTAAAGTAAAATTTAATTAAAATAAATTAAACTTAATATATTGGCCCAAATTAGATATAAAATTTTAAAATATTATTAAATTAAAAACTATTAAAATTAAATTGTTTTTAATTTAAATCAATAACAATTAACTCAATAAATTTAATTAAATCATATAATAATAGTTTAATATAATATATAAAGTTTATTTGAATTATGATGAAAATTATTAAAGTTAAATTGATAAAATATTGAAAAAATAATATGAACAGTTTAATTAATAAAAATCAAAACATAAATTAGATAATTTAAAAATAAATCAGAATTATAAGTAAAAGAAAAAATTAAAGATAAAAATGGAAAAAAATAAAATAAAAAAATAATTAGAAAATAATAAAAGTAATACACATTGAAATATATCAAAAAATAATAATTTTTAAATATTATAGTAAATTTTTAAATGATTATTAAATCTATGAAATTAACAAAATAAATCAACTTATTTTTATTTATTCTCATTTAAGCAATTTACAACAAAAAAGATAAATATAATTAATTTATCCTTTAATGATAAAAAAATCTAAGAATTATTGCCATTATTACTTCTGCAATAAATGCAAGGTTTATAGTATAAAACAATAATTTAGTTTTATTTGTAGTTATATTATTTTTAGTTATATTAAATATCATTGGCATTAATGGAATAATAGGTATAAAATATCTAAATTGTACACCAGAAACATTATTAGCTCCAATTTTATTATTTGTTAAGTATAAAATTGTTACAGTACCTAATACCAAAATTACACTTATAATAAATAATCCAATTCTTGAAAAATTTTTTAATTTTTCTTTTTGAGGATAATTTAAACAGTACAATACAAAGAAAATTATAAATAATATTACAAAAACCCTCGGAACATATCTAAAGAATCCAACTTTAATAAAGATTAATGAATAATATAAACTTGGTTTAGTAATTGTAATTAGATAACTTGTAAAATGACTTTTAATAAATAACAATTGATAATGTGTGTTTAAATTAAAATTATATCTAGGTGATTGAATTAAACCATTTAAAGCATATAATTTTAACCAAATAGCCGTACATGAAAATGTAATTAAAAAACCAAAAATTCTTCCAATATTTGTCTTCTGATTTTTAAATTTAGATTTAGGTATCAAAAATATTAATAATGATAAAGCAAGTAATGATACCTTAGTAAAAGCACATAACAATGAAATAACAGTAAATATTAAAATATTTTTCCACGTTAAACTATTATCCGCCTGTTTATACATATATAAGAAATATGCTATTGTTAAAAAAGATAATGCATTTATTATAGGATCTATACTTAAAGATGCAGCCAAAAATATACTTAATGGTAGACATGCAGCTACAAATAACGCATTTTTATATATTGGTGCTTTTTTAATAGCATATGCACATAATAATCCATAAAATATTAAATTACATATTCTTCCAATCCATATCATCCAAATATTAGTTAAATTTAACCCCTTAGCAATATCTATTCCAATTGCCTGAGGTATATACCCATAAAAAGGATTTTGATTAAAAGCAGCATTAACATAATAAGGAGTATAATCTATCTTTAAATCATCCCATCTTGTATCATTTACATATTTCATCACAAACTTACTTTTAAATTTCATTTTTTCCTGATTTTTATTAGCCAAAACCCCTACAGATTTAATAGTTACAAAATCTTTATGTGTTATTATATTAGCTGGATGATCAACATATTTAGGAAAAAATTCTCCTTTTGAAGTTAATTCAGCACGTGTAAAATGTTCATATTCATCAGGGGCACTTATAATTGGTGTGAAAAATACACATAAAAGACCAAAGAAAATTATAGTAATCAATGCCATTTTATGTATCGGTAAATCCCTTTTACTAAATATAAATAATAAAAAACTTCCAATAATAATTAAAAGAATCAATTCAAGAAATGACTCTTTAAAAGTAAACTTACTTGTTGAAATATAAACAATCAAAAACAGAGCATAAATAAATATAAACCATTTAATTTTTGACATATCATCAAAGAATTCAATTTTACTTAACTTAATATAATTCCCCCTTATTTTATTATTTAAAAAATATAAAATTAAATTATTATCCTATAATAAAAAAGATTAATGTCTGAATTCATGTTTGAAGTTTTTATCATATAGTTTAGAAGGATTAAAATCAGTATCTCCTAAAGCATCACCAACAATTATCATGGCAGTTTTTGTAATATTTGCATCCTTAACTTTAGATACTATATCCTTGAGAGTGCCTCTAATAATTTCTTGATCTGGCCAGGTTGCTTTTTTAACAACCGCAATTGGAGTATCCTCCTCATAACCAACTAACAATTCCTCAACCACTTTATCAATCATTCCCACTCCTAAAAAAATACACATCGTAGCATGATGTTTTGATAGGCTAGCCAAACTTTCACCTTTTGGTTTAGGTGTTCTGCCTTCAGGACGGGTAATAATAACGGTTTGAGAGATTTCAGGCAATGTTAACTCTGCCTCAAGTGCCGCTGCACTACCAAATACAGAACTTACACCTGGAATAATCTCATAGTCAATATCCAATTTTTTAAGTTCACGAATTTGCTCTGCAATAGCACCATAAATTGACGGATCACCAGTGTGAACTCTTGCAACTAATTTACCTTCACCACATGCATTTTTAATAGCTTCGGTAGTTTCATTTAAATCCATAGATGCACTATTATAAATTTTGGCATCATTTTCATTATAGTCCAAGATTTTAGGATTAACAAGTGAACCTGCATAAATGATTACATCTGCCTTTTTTATAATTTTATATCCCTTGAGTGTTAAAAGTTCCACATCACCAGGACCTGCTCCTATAAAAACAACTTTACCATCCATAATTATCACATTAAATTTTGAGTATTTAATTTAATTAATCATATATTTGTTTATATTAATTTAAAAATTATCTTTAAAATTCGTTAAGATTTAAGAAAATAATAATTTTAATTTTTAAAGATAAGAATAAGTTTAATCAGTATGTTGAATTAAAACGATTGTAGCACCATTAGGATCTTTACACATAGCCAAATATCCTACACTAATTTTAGTAGGGCCTAGGAAAAATTCAACACCTTTAGATTTTAAGTCTTCAATTTCTTTATTGATGTCCTCAACTTCCATGCCTACAGAAAATAGTCCTGCCTCATCACCATTATCTATAAGCTCAATCATGGTTTCTCCCTCGGATTCCATTAATGTTATTTTATTATCATTTGGAAGATTAAAAACCTGATGAACATTAAATCCAAGAAGTTTATAGAATTCCACAGATTTATCCATATCATCTACAATTATAGTACTGTATTTAATTTTCATATTACTGCCTCTTTAAATAGTTTAGTTAATGTTGGAACGTCTTTCCGCATCATCAAAATCAGTTTCATAAATATGAGCACTGATACTGTGAATTGTAACAGAACCAATATCTGCTCCTACCTCATCTGCAACATACTGTGTAAGATAGCTAAGACCTACAGCATTTGCAAACCATGCACCATAAATATCATGGGATCTCCAAACACCAGTAGTATATAATTTATCATCCCTAATTTTAAAATCCACTAGAATTAAACATGGCACCTCATCATGAACAGTATCTAAATGAGGATCCCAAGTAACAGATGTAGCTCTACGTGATTCCCTGCAGTTTTTTAATCTGTCTATGGCAACCTGAATCTGATCTATACCTGTAAAACCCTCATCATCCTCCTCATCAGATAGATACTCCTCATGATTTCTAAGACGGTTACCATAAGTATATACAAAACCAGGATTTTCACGACTTAAAAATTGATTTGCATAGGTTTTAATCCTATCTCCTGCCCAGAAATAACCTTCAGGAAACCGGATATTTTCAATTGAAGTATATTCCTTACCTAAACCAAAAAATCCTCCACTTTGAATACCTAAAGGATTTCTAATACGTGTTACAACATTTAACAATTCCTTGGTTTTACTTCCACGCTCATCATTAACAAAATGACCATTAGTATAAACCAGATTAACTAAATCTTCCCAGCAGTCTGCTATCTCTTTATTGTCAACTTTATAAACCATAATATCCTAATCCCAATTTTAATAGTAATTTTAAAAAAATGTCTTAATTATTATAGTATTTATTAAATCTTTTAAAAATAAGTTGTTATTTAAAAATTTATAAAAAAAATAGTTTAAAATGAATTATATTCCACAATAGGGACCTCCATTTATATAAAATCCAAGTCTTGATAGGAAATGTTCATAACCATTATAATCAAGTTCTTCAACATCTAAAAGATTATACAAACGGATATACTCCTTTTCAAGTAACTCATTAAATATTTCAAAGTCATAATCCTCAAGTAAATCTTCAACATCTGAGGGATAAACTTTAAAAATAATATCTGCATGCGATTTATCTAAAGAAACGTCAGTCAATCCATTAACTAAAGAAACATCAACATTATTTACACCTTTCGTTAAAAGAATCATGGAATCATCAAACCCTTCCAATAGAAATCCGATTCTTCCACCTTCTATAATTCCATTAAACATGTGAAATGATTTATCTACCCAATTTTGCCATTCATCTATATTAAAATAATCATCCATATTATCACAGATTTATTAAACTTATCTAAAAATTATTATAATAGTTATTTATAAAAGTTCTTGAAAAACAAATTTTCAGCTATAAAAACCTCAACTTATAAAAGTTCTCAAAAAACAATTTTTCCAGCCATAAAAAAATTTTAAAAAAAAAAAATAAAATTATTCTTTAACATCAGATCTTGCAAGTGATGCGAAAATAGCAAAGATGCTTAATATAAAGGATATTGCAAATACAAATCTAAGACTTGTTATCAATGCAGGATACTTGTTAGGCAATATCTGATTGGAACCTATAAACAATGAAAAGGCAAGTAAACATATTGCCATTCCAGATGTTTGACCGACAAGCCTCATTGTACTAACTGACGCAGAGGCAACACCATAAAATTTTCTTTCAACCGAAGACATGATAGCCGTTGTATTTGGTGCTGAAAATATACCTATACCAATACCCAAGATAGCCAAGGTTACAATGATATAAATAAGACTTGAATTAGCGTCAATTAAAGCAAGCATTATAGTTGAAAGTGAAATAATACACATACCTAAAGAGGATATTTTGCCGGGATCATATCTATCAGATAACCTACCGGATATTGGTGAGATTATCAACATCAAAACCGTTTGAACACACATTATCAAACCTGCATTAGATGATGTATAACCTTTAATATATTGTAGATACAAGCTTAATAGAAATGTAACGGAATACATACTTGCAAAACTAATTAATGTTGCTAGATTTGAAAATGCAAAACACCTGTTATTAAAGAATAGTTTCATCTCCAAAATAGGACTATCAACCCTTAACTCAAGATAAATGAATACTAAAAGTAAGACTATACCTAAAACCAATAGTATTATTCCAATTGGCTCTGAGATATTTGAAAATCCTAAAAGGATCAAAGCAAGCATCAACATATATAAGATTGAGCCTTTATAATCAATAGAGTCCTCTGTTGTCTCGGCCCATTCATAATCCCTAAGTTCGGTTATAACCAATAGTAGAGAGATTAACCCTACAATTACCGCAAATATAAAAATACTTCTCCAACCAAGAAAATGGTTTAAGAATCCGCCTATAACAGGACCACATATAAGCCCCAAATAAACGGCAGAAACATTGATTCCAATTGCTTTACCTCTTTCATTTTTAGGAAATATTGAAACAATCATGGCAAGGGAAGTGACAAATAACATAGATGCTCCAAATCCTTGAATACATCTAAATAACAATATCAAATTTACAGAATTTGAAAATGCAGCTGCTAATGATGATAAAACAAATATAATAATACCATATTTAAAAATTCTTTTCATACCATAAATATCAGCTACCTTTGCAAATGGAACTGCAAACATAGCAGAAGTTAATAAAAAACTAGTTGTAATCCAACTTAGATTAATTGCATCAACTGATAAATCCTGGGCAATAGTTGGAAGAGCTATATTTACAGATGAGGTCATGAAAGGTACTAAAAATGAAGCAAATGTTGCTGTAATCAGTACAATATTTTTATTAACCCTACTATTTTTCTCACTCATTTAAACACCTAATAATATTATATTTAACAGATATTATAATATTTTTGTAGTAATCTAAAAAAATAATAAAGTTCATAAGAGTTTTTCTTTAATTAGATAAATGTTAGAAAGAGAAAAAATTTAAAAGAACTTTCCCTAATTAAATAATATTTAAAAGGTCAGGAAATATTGAAAAGAAAAGATAAAGAAAATTAAATAAAATAAAACAAAGACAACCACAAAATAAATAAAAAACTAAAAAACAATAGCATATAAACTTTAAAAAACAAATACAATTAAAATTAAATAAAACAATATAAAAATAACCATAGAATAGAGAAAAATTTAAAAAAAAGACGACGATTAAAATTATTAAAAAATAGACAACCTGAAAATTAATATCAATACAAAAATGGATTTAAATTAAAATCATTAAATTACAAACTAAAAATTAAAATTAATATAATGAATTAATCATCAAATTCATTATTTAAATTACACATAAGTTCTAATTTTCTAAATGCATTATCATGGGATAACTTACCAAGTCCACAATCAGGATCAAAGATTAGATTATCCTCTCCAAAAACATCTACAGCCTTGTGCATTAATTCACGGGTCCTATATTTATCATCAACCTGATCTATTGCAGAGTCTACACAGCCAAAACCAATAATCTTATCTTTAAATTTAGATTTATTATGTTTTATTGTTACAAAATTATCATGATTTCCCGCAAACTCAAAATCAAGCATATCAACGTTAAACTTCGCCAAATATCTATAGGTATCCTTAACACTACCACAGGAATGGACTGCAATAGGAATCTTAACTCCCTCTGTCATTATATCGATAGCCTCTTTGGCAACATCCAAATCCGCAATACCTGTGGACAAGATTGGTTCATCAATCTGGATATAAACCGCAGGGGTTTTCTTTTCAATAGCAAGTAACTCCCTATTAAAAGCCTTAGCATAATCTAAAACTGCATCACTTTTATTTTTATAGAATGACTCAATCATTGATGAGTAAACCATTGTTGACGGACCAGTTACAACTCCTTTAACAGCCTTATTTTTAAATTCCTCATCAGGAATGTTATGTAATCTCTTATACTCCCAAATCGCATCGCAGGCTGTGTTAATATCATTGATTGTAATATCTGTACGGGGAGGCAAGATTTTAGATTTAATTACAGTTGTCTTACCGTCAATCTTCATCCCAGGCATATATCTAGAGAAATAATTAATCATATTCATCTCTCTTACACCACCATCTGCAACAATATCCACCCCTGCCTTAAGTTCATCAAATACTATATCCCTAATAGTTTTTTTATAAGGATCAAATTGACCAAGAGTATTTTTTATCTTCTCGGAAAATGTTGATGGACTGTATAATTTATGTGGAAAACTTCCAACAACAGTAGTTAGCATAATTCACCTCATTTATAAAGTTTTACAGTTATTACTTAATGAATTGATATCTTTTATACTTTAAATCTTTTCTAAAATACGATTATCAAACTAATTGGAAATAAAATTCTAATTAATGTTTGTAATCAATATTCTTCATTAAAATATCGTTAATTTCCTCATCTGAAACAGGAAGTTCAATAGCTGAAGTTCCATTACATGGTTTTGTATATGTTATACAAACTGTTTTTTTATCTGGATTAATTCCAACTGGTATTGGTGGAACTCCAATAATTCTAATACCTAAAACTTTATCTCCAGGATTTATATGGACAATTTCTTTTGAGTTATCTTCTACAGCTTTAGCACAATCTTTAAATCCAGATTGTGAAAGTAATATTTTATAATCTTCAGATTGTTGAAGATATGTATCTAAACAGAATGACATTTAACAACACCCCTTTCTAATTATCTTGTTTTAAATTTTTTAATGCTTTATTTAAGTTAACCTTAATAGGATTTGGATTATGATATGCTATACATGATACAACTTCCGCATCGGTATTCTCTGATACCATCTGAGTGTAATCTTCCACTAAAGATGCATCTCTTTGGAATACAAGAGCAATTGCTTTTTTATAATTCATGACAGAACAATATGTAATAAAGTAAGTTGCAGCAGAGTCCTTATGTACAAAACCTAATACTAAATCAAAGTCTTTCTCGCCTGCATCTTCCAAAAATCTATCAATGTTTACATTCTTGTGAGGATAACAGTTTTTAGGATCAGATACCTTTAAAAGTTTTGCAGCTGCAGGATTTGAAGAAACAGTTACTTCATATCCCATATCACTTAACTGACTAATTGCATAAATTGCCATAGGTGTTTGTGAAGGAACCTCAGGACAACCTAATAATAATAATGCTTTCATATTTAAACATCCCTCAAAATTTGATTATATTATTATTAATAATATATTTATACTATTTAAATTTTGATTTTTATTAAGTATAAAGATTTTTATAAAAGAGATACTAATTTATTAAAAACTTAAAAGTAATCAAAAAACCCTAAAACAAAACCCAAAAAAAGCCAAAACAAGATAAAAACTAAAAAAAATATAAAAAAATTGAAATTAAGACATTAAATGATTAATGTCTTTTAACAGTTACAGTATGTCCTAAAACCAATGCCGCCAATACTAAAAATGCCAGCAATGCTAATCCATTAATAGACCTGTTAAATATGAAACAACCAACTAAAGCCTGAGAGATAAATGCGGAAAGACAACCAATTAAAAGTACTTCCCTTCCCAAATATTTCTTATTACTTTTCTCCCTTTTTTCTCTATAGATTGTTAATATTTTAAGTCCTAAAATTGTAACTATTAATACAAATGCTATAAGGCCAATTAAACCTAAATATCCGAAATCAAATGCATATCCAAAAATACCACTTAACATGTAATCAATAGTATCTTTCTGATTTACAAGTGTTCCAAAGAACATTGGGAATGGTAAACCAAAGAAGAGGATAAATTGCATTGGTAAAGATATATAACCCTCTGCAAATCCTGTTGCAGTTGAATTACTCCAATATGAGGCATTGGTATTATGTCCTATTAATTCTGTACTACTGAGTACAGTTTGTAAACTACTACCAGAATAAGTTTCAATCCTTGCAATCCTTAGTAAAGGTGAGAAAATAGGCATATTTAAAACCATGGATAATAATTGAAGTGATCCGAATGCGACAATGATAACACCTATAACCAATAGAATTCTTTTTAAGGTGAATACTGATTTTTGCCTGAAAGATTTTGATATAATAGTATAACCTATAAATAAACCTACAATCCAAAGTATAAGGAAAGATCTGTGCATCATTCCCCCAAATAAGGTTATTCCAACAATTATTGCATAGACTAGTTTTTTAAGACCTTTAACATTTACGCCCGACTCTTCCATTACCTTCATCGATGCTAATGCTGTAATTACACATGCAAGAGCAATTGGACCAAATGGGTGAGTAAACTCATTCTGCCCAAATGATAGAAACAGCATAAATAAATCCGCAGCAAAAAGTAACATAAATGCTCCAGATAAGAATAAAGATAAAAATGTAACTACACTAAGTGATAAAGGAACTAAATTAATAATAAATATCATTGAGGCAATTAAAATCAATGCTACCTCAACAATAAGTTGTAAATGATTTTGCGCAATTAATAACATCATATTTTATCACAGTAGAATAATTTTTTAAATATATAGTTATTAATAAAAAAATTAATAACTCAAAAATAAAATCAATTAAATAAATATAGATTATTAAAAAGTCTCGAAACGAATAAATAATCAATAATCCTTTTATTTTAAAGATTTATTAAAATAATATTTTATAAGATAATTAAAGAATTGATTTTAATAATTATTTATAAAATATTATCATAGTATTATAAAATTTTTATACAATAAATCTATGTTTTAATAATTATTAAAAGTATTGATTTTTCAATAAAAAAAAGTTATTTTTAAAAGAATAATTATTTTTTGAAAAATTAAGATTGAAAAGAGATTAGTTAAAATAAAATTAAAAAATAATTCTATTTAAAACCACTTCCTATTTTTAAAATTGGAATCTTACTCATAAGATAAATAATAAACCAACTAATCAGGAATATTACTAAGAAAGTAATTGGTATCCAAAGATATGCCTTACCAACAGTAAATTGGTAGAACAAATGTCCTTTTTCAAATAAATATTTGATTATCACATAATGAACAAAATAAATACCAAAACTACATCCACTTATATTTCTAACAATTGGAATTAATCTACTATTACTTAATGAATTAAGTTTACTGCTAATTAAAGTCAAATCAAAGTATTTGAAGAAAATAAATACTCCAATAGATTCTATTATTAAATGATAATTTAATAAGAATTTTGCTGGCGGAAAACCAAAACCATGATTACTAGTAGTTATATAATGCAATTCTAAAACATACCCAATTAATATTAAAATTAAACTTATTAAAATCAATTTACCCCTAGAAATATTAAAATCTTTATTATTTAAATAGTATCCAACTAAGAAATAAAACATAGGAGTTACAGCAAAAGGCAAATAAGTTATGAATACACCAATTCTACTAAAATTTAATTTAAGAAATTGATTTAAAGAGGATATGATTGTAGATATTATAAGTAAAATAAATAAATAATTGAAACCTTTTTCTTTTTCAGACTTTAAAAATCCATTTACAATAGGAATTAATAAATATCCCCCCAATAAACAATAAATAAACCAAAAATGTGCAGTAGATAATGGTTTAACAAACAATATTCTAAAAAAATAATCTATGGTAAAACTACCATTAAAAAACAATATTTCACAGATAAAATAAATAAACACCCAAAAGATAAATGGCTCTAAAATACGGCTAAATCGTTTACTTAAAAAATTCTCATTAGATTTACCTATAAGAAGTGCACCACTTATCATGAAAAAAATAGGAATACCTACTCGTATAAATGCTTTAATTGATGAAGATAAATAAAAATTTGAATAATTTGCATTAAAATGTGTGGTTACATGCATAAGAACAACACAGAAAATTGCAAAGGCCCTTAGCGAATCCAAATATAAAATTCTCTTTTTAGAATTGTTGACAATATTCAAAAAAACCCCCAACATATGTAATAAAAAACTTTAATTTATAAAATTAATATTTATAATTATTTTTTAGTTAATCATTAATATATTTTATTGAAATAAAAAAAAATAAGAATTAAAAATCTAAAAAATATGCAAAATAAATATTTTAATAGAAAAAATAGAAAAAGAAAATCAATTTTAAATTTATAATAACAATTATAAACATTTTAATACAAATATCTAAAAAAGTCTATAGAAACTAAAATACTAAAATCCAGATACAAGAACTATCAAAAGTAAAAGAAATTATAATACCTAAAATTATTTTAAGTATTTTTTAATAAAAAATTTAATTAACAATCCTCAAATTAAAAAAAAATAATGAATTAAATATCATGAAAATAGGTTATATAAATCTAATTAGATATTAATTAGATTTTGCAAGTTCATAAATATTATCAACAATAATTTTAAATAAATCATCATGGTTAATATGTATTTTTTCATGAGGATTATTAAGGAAGCTTAATGCATGAGATATTACATCCCTTGTTTCAATAGATCTATACATTAAACCATTATCAATATAATATTGATCTACAGATAAGGTTTTACCAGGATAACATGAAATTACAGGAGTTTGTAGAATAGCTGCTTCCCTATTCATAGTTCCGCCAGCCCCAATTACAAGATCACTTCTTTTAATTATACTTGAGGTATCTACAGGTGGTTCAAGTATAGTAACATTCTCCATATCCTCAAATATATCTGCTTGTTTTGCAAATCTTGGGAGAATTAGAATATTTGCATATTCATTAAGTTCTTCTACAATAGGTGTTAAAACAGATTTATTACAGTCAGCATCAAGATATGATGCAAGTGAAGGTTCTGGACGCATAAAAATGGTTTTATCAAAGGGTAAATCAAGATTTAAATCTTCAAAGATATTTTCATTATATTTGAAATTTTTAAAATGCATTAATTCACTTGTACCATTATAACGGATAATAGTATTTGGGTCTGCACCATATTCCATTAATTTCCACATATCAATAACTTTAGGTGATATGATCTTATTACATAACGGAAGTGTTAATTTATTTGCTGCTGTAGCATGTTCATTATCCAACACATATAAACTCGGAATCCCAAGACCATAAGCAATTCTTGGAAGTTCAATTGAATGCTTGCTAATTGCAACGTCAATATTTTCGCCAGCAACAACATCTATCATCTCACCAATTCTGTCAGTTGATGTTTTAAGTTTTTCATATAATGAAACACCATGATGACCAATTGAGATATAATCTAAATTATACATGTCCATTAGTTTATGGATATCCCCAAAATCCCTTGTAGTTACAATTACATCCTCACCTTCACTTTTAAGATAATTGATTACATCTTTAAAGAACCTTACATGAGGTGCATTTGTAATATCAATCCAAAATTTCATAATATCAACCTTATATTATTGAATTATAATTTGTAGTAACATATTAAAACAATTTATGATTTAAATTTAATTAATAAAAATTGTATAAATTTTTAAAGACTTATTAATAAAAAGTAAAAAGAATAATTTAATTATCCGAAGGTGAGAAATTATGAAGAAAGTTAAAATAACAGTGCTAAAAACTACATTACAGAAAGATTTAGCTGATGAGTAGGGTATTGAGAATTTTACAACCTGCCCTATGTTAGATGAAGGTGATGTCTTCTACGGTGACTACGCTAAGCCAGAAGGTTTCTGTGATGAGGCTTGGAAAGCAATATATCAATATGTATTTGCACTTTCACATGGTGCAGGTGAGGATTTATTCTATTATGATGATTGGATAAGAAAACCAGGTGTTGCCATTGTCTGTTGTAATGACGGTCTAAGACCTGTAATATTTAAACTGGAAAAAACCGATATTGAATCTGAACCATAGATATAATACATTTAGATGTCCTTAAACAATAAAAACCTTTTAAAAAATCTACACTAGAAACGGGAAAATATACTTTTATCGGCCTATCTTAAAAAAATCAAAATACAAAAAAAGTTAAACTCCTTTGAATCAAAAGTCTAGTTTCTAATTTTTTTAAGAGTGTGATTTAAGGCTATAATTTTTTTTGACTTTTGATCCAGGTGTTTATAAGAAATTTTAAGCATAATACTATTTTTTGGCAGATAATATTTTGTGTAATGAAAACTTAAACCTTTTTTTTATTTCAAGAGAGAAATTTTTAAAGGTAATGTGATTTTTAGGTATGCCTAAACTTCTTGTATAATACTTAGATTAAACTAGTATATAAAGGTTTAGGTATACCTAAATTTTTTTATAAAAAAATTGAAAATAAATAAGAAACGAAAACCCCCTCTAAAATTCATTAAGACAGGATATGAATCTTTGAAAATATATTTTAATACTCTTAGAAAATAAATAAAACAAGACAAAACAGAATAGAATAGATAAAATAAAATAAAATAAACGGTTAAATAAATAATAAAAAAAATTAAAAAAATCTTTTAAATGTAAAAATTAACTATTAGTTTTTAAAATATAAAAAAAGATAATGTGGTTGAGAAAAAGGATTAAAAGATGGAGAAAAAATAGGTATTAAGGGGCTAACATTTTAAAACTTTTAATCCTTTTTTCGTGTTTATAAGAAATTTAGGTTGTATTTAAGAGATAATATGACATTAATTATTATACATTAAGTTATAATACTAAGGAGGATACCTACGATAAATATCCTAAGTAACAAAGAATAATCAATCTGGAAAAATTATAAAAATATAATTTTTAGGTGTACCTAAATTTCTTATATAATACTTAGACCGAACTAGTATATAAATGTTTAGGTATACCTAAATTTTTTTTAATGAATCATGAAAGAAATCATTAATAAAAAATAATAATATAGGTTTAAATCACCATTAAAAGATCAACTATAAAATAGACCCATAAAAGTTTTATTAGAAATCCAATATTTAAAAAAAGGAAAATTGACCCTGTAAAAAAAGCCACAAGGAAATATGACAAAGATATTAGAGATTATTAAAGACTGTAAAAATAGACAATTAATATGAAACCATTTAATAAATAGAAAAAAAATAAAAAAGAGATGATTTACTCTTCAGCTGCAGCTTTAGCCTTTTCAACTTCAGATATAAATTCGTCTAATCCTTTACCTTCTTTTAAACTCATTGTAATAACAGGCACATCAGGATTGATTTTTTTAGCATCTGCAACCATTTTGTCAACATCGGCATTTACAGCATCGGCAATATCAACCTTATTAATAATAATCAAATCAGAATCATGGAAGATTGCAGGTTGTTTTTCAATGGTATCATCACCTTCGGTAACACTTACAACACAGACCCTCATATGTGAACCTAAAACAAAGTCAACAGGACAGATCAGATTACCTACATTTTCAATAAGTACATAATCAAGATCATCTAATGGTAAATGTTCTAAACCATGTTCTACAAGGTGAGCATCTAGGTGACATTCAGTACCAGTGTTTAAACCTTCTACAGGAACATTGTGTTTTTCAATTCTTTCTGCATCAAATTTACTAATAATATCCCCTGCAAGTACACCTACCTTATCATCGGTGGCATCAATAAATTCCTCAATAAGTGAAGTTTTTCCAGAGCCTATAGCCCCTACAAAATCAACACAAAAAACATCATGGTCATTTAAATTCTTATTAATATCATCAGCAATCTTAATATTTGCTTTCATTATATTTTCCGCAACTTTAACATCTGCTATTTTATGCATTATATCTCCTCATTAATTTAAAATATATCCTTAAAAAATTATTATATAAATTAGTTAAATTATAATAAATAAATTTATATAAAAAAATGTCCTTATCACATAAGATATATTTACAATCTAATATTTAAAGTTATTAATTTAAATTGAAAAATTATTATTTATTAAGGTGAAAAGTAATAAAAAAACCTATAAAAATCGATTTCTTATTAAAAAAAGCATCTAGAAGTAATAAAAAACCATGATTTTATAGAAAAGATAATATTTAAAAATTTCAATAAAACTAATAGAAGTATGAATTAGAACTGAAATTTTAATATAAAAAGCTTTTGATTAAATAGAAAAAATATAATATAATCTAATAATAATTCAATTTAAGATTGTTATACTAATCATCAGGTGTTTCTATAACGATGTTTTTTACAATAACATCCTTACCACTTTTTACATCAACACGATAAGATTCACATTTAGGGCAATTTACTATTGGTGCATAATGATCAAGATTATCTAAATCTGCAACCCCTTCAAAACCACAGTCTTTACAAACAATATTAGCGGGAATCTCATTGATTTCAAATTCAGCATTCTTTGCAATAGTATCCTCCTTTAAAACATCTAACATAAAATTTACTTGTTCTGGATTAAGCATAGCTAAACGTCCAATTTCTATTACAACCTTTGTAACCTCTGTAGCATTGTTTTTCTCAGCATTTTCTATAACTGAATCCAATATTCCTTGAGCCATTGATAATTCATGCATTTTTATAACCTGAAAAATTTTTTAAAAAAAAAAATGAAATAATACAATTTATATTAAACAAATTAAAACTAAAAAATACTTTAAATCCGAATAAAGAAAAATTTTTAAGAAATAGATAAGATAAAAATTATTCTTTTAAATGATCTGCAATAATCTTTGCAACGGATATACAGCTTACATCTGATTTTAAGGTATCTGTTCCAGCAAGATCTCTTGCACCTGCAGCAAAAATCTTGGATACTGCATCATTTACAAGTGTTGGATGTACACAACAGACATTAACACTTTTTGCACCATGATCTTTTAGGATATTAATCGCGTTTACTATTGTGCCTCCGGTTGCAATGATATCATCTACAATAACTGCTTCCTTTCCCTTAACAGAAGATATATCCACTTGTTTATCTCCATCTTTAATTTCAGCAATAGTAGTTTCAACCTTATCTGGACCTAATCTTACTTTTTTAAGATAAGTACAATCGCAATTAATAATACTTGCAATCTCCTCTGCAAAACTTAATGCACCTTTATCTGGAGCAATAATGATAGGATCATCTACGATGGTTTCAACATATTCTGCAATAGCCGGCATTGCAGACAAATTATAAGCAGGTATATTAAAGAATTCTCTTACACAATCCTCATGAAGATTGATTGATATGAATTCATCGGCACCTGCAAGTTCAATTAACTCGGCAACGATTTTAGCAGATATTGCCTCCCCATCATTGAACCTACGTTCCTGTCTTGCATAACCCATATATGGAACTACTACATTAAGCTTCTTAACACCTAAATCCTTAAGATTTTTAATTAAAAAGAGTAGTTCTACAAGGTGCTCATCTTGGGGATAACCAGTAGATTGAACAATGGTTACCTCTTCATCTAAATCTCCATGTACACGTAAATATCTTTCGCCATCAGGGAACTTTTTAGTTTCCACTCTAAGAAAAACATCCCCTAATTCTTTAGCTACATTGGCAGCTAATTTTTGAGATGCTGAACCGCTTACAATCAAAATATCACCATTAAATTATTAAAATAAATATTAAAATATAATCATTTATTATTTTAGTTTTTTAAAATATAAAACTTTTTTTAAAAAAAAATAGAAATCAAGTGAAAAAACAGATAAATTTTTAATAAAACGAATTATCTTAATTAAAAGTATTTATCGATAAAATAAAAGTGAATTAAGCTATAAAAATACAAATAACTATTTATGAATAGTAATTATAATGAAAAATTTAATTATGAAAAATTTTTTAATAAGATATAATTAAATTTCCATTAATAAATCTATTGATTAGAATTTTATGAGTAAAAAAGGATTTAAAGAAAGAATAAGGATAATTGTACAAAATGTAAAAATACTTTACAAATACGTCAAAAGTTCAATTTTGATTATACAAATTGAAAATAATATCTTAAATTAGATATATTTTTGTAACAATCTTCAAAAATACCCCAATTAAAAATTAAAAGATTTATAAAAAATATTAAAGATTAATATATAACTTTTAGAAAAACCATAAAAATATTAAAAAATAATAAAAAAATTAGTAAAGTATATAAATACTTATTACTTAAAAAATTATTAAGATAAAAATTCGTTAAAAAAAATATTTTAATGAACTCAAAAACTTTTTATCTTAATTAAAGGAATTAAAAATAGAGGTATGATAAAATGGGAATAACCGAATCTATTAAATATGGTTTTTCATATGCAACATCAGACTATCAGAAATTGTTAATCTTCGGAATTATATGTATTTTGGCATCATTATCCTCAGTGGTAATTGGTTTTGGCATAAAAAATAATGAGTCTTTATTTGCTGTAACCGGAATAATTGCTTTTATATTTTCCATAGTTGTTGGCGGATACAGATTATCTGTATTAAAAAAGAACATTGAAGGAGAAAGCGACCTTCCAGATTTAAACATCAAAGACAATTTTATTGATGGAATTAAACTCATAGTTTTAGAAATTGTATACTATTTAATTCCTGCAATAATTACCATACTCATTGCAGTAATTACAGTGGGAGCTTCTATTGCTAGTTTAGGTGGTGAAGCATTGAATTCAACTGCAAATGAAACTGCATTATTAAATCCTGCATTTTTAGGTACTTTTTTAACTGGATTTGCAATAGTTATTATAGTTGGAATAATTTTATTTATAATATTTGCATTCTTTGAATTTATGGGGGCAAGTAGACTTGCAAAAACAGGTAGTTTATCTGAGGGATTAAGCTTCAAACAATCTTATGCAGATGCAAAATCTATTGGATTTGGACCATTACTTGGATGGATCATATTAGTCGGAATAATTATATTTATTATAACTTTAATTGGATCATTAATTACATTAATCCCTTATGTAGGTGCATTAATCACAGCATTAATAATAACTCCATTTATTGCAATATTTACAAGTGCAAGTCTTGGTAATCTATACAAAACAGATGTTTTAAAAGAGTAAATTAATTAATTTACTCGATTTTTACTTTTTTTATAAATATTTAATTTTAATAACCACTCTATAATTTAATCCTCTTTTTATTTGAAAATATGATTAATTTTTTAGATACTAGTTTTTTTAAGGAAATTAGTAGGAAATTCACCTATTAGATCTATAATTTTTGAATAAATCCTAAATGAGGTAAAAATATCATTACTTTATAATCCTATAATAAAATTTAAAATATTCAAAAACAAAGAAAATAATATAGTGTTTTATGGAGTAATATCAATGACTTATTCAAATAATTATAAAAACTATTCCTGTGGAGATGTTGATGTTATCTTACAAGGATTAACAAAAAACAAATTAATATTAACAAGACACAGTTTCCAACGTGAAACATTACGGGAAATCAATGAGAAGTATGTTAAGGATATGATATTTAATGAGGATCCATTAGATATTAATCAAGATAAAGGAAATAACGAATTCAAACTTTTTTATCCATCTGAAACTCATTCAAACAAGGAACTAATTATTGTTATTGCTATTGATAATGATGAGAATGTTATAATACAAAGCGTATGGGAAGAAAAAAGGATAAAATAATACTCTTTTTAATAAATTACAAGTATACATCTGAAATCAAATTAGCATAACTGTAAAGCATTTTCATAAATTCTATTTTTTAATAAATTATTCATTTAATTTTTTTTTACACCATATTTAAAAAATGGTTTTTAAAGTATCAAAATAAATGTAACATCTTAAAAATAGTAATATTTTTTTATAAAAAATTATTAATATATATCTGATTTTATACATATAAACCTATTTAAAATAATAAATAAGAAGGGAAAATATGTAAAAATCAATAAAGGAAAATAATGATTAATTAAAATTTAAATAAAAGGAACTAATAAACAAGGAAAAGATTTAAGTGAAAATAAATAAAATAAGTAAAAAAAATTCAAAATTAAGATAGAAATTATAGAAATAATTAAAGAAACTTTATTTTCAATATTATTTCTGCATAAAAAATTGAATTTTAACAAAGTCCAATTTTAAAAAAAAAAAGCAAATCATAATTTAAAAAAAGCAGATTAAACCGTGAAAATAATTATTTTTAAGAATAAATACAAAAATAGCTATAACAATCTAAAAATTAAAAAAAAGAATAAAATTAAAGATTAGTGTGCATTTGGAGTGTTTACTGAAATATCAGAAATAGTATCTGATACAGATGCCCTAATATCTTTAATTTTAGACATTAACTTATCTTTTCTACTTCCGTTAATTAAGATATTCTCAAGTACATCATCAATAGTTTCGATTGGGATAATCTCAACCATATCCTTGTATTTATCCTCAATCATAACATCTCCCATATTTGATTTAGGGATAAGTACTTTCTTAATACCTGCTTCTGCTGCAGCTTCTATTTTACCAGTAGCTCCACCAATAGGCATTACATCACCACGAACACTTAAAGAACCAGTAAGTGCCACAGTTTGATCTATTGGAATGCCTTCAACTGCGGAAATTACTGCTGCAGTCATTGATACACTAGCTGAATCTCCTTCAACCCCATCATATGCCTGAAGGAATTGAACATGAATATCATAGTTTGAGATATCCTTTTGGGTGTATTTTTTAATAATAGCTGAGATGTTTTGTACAGATGCCTCTGCAATATCCCCAAGTTTTCCTGAAACAATGATTTTACCTTCATTCTTACTACTTGCAGGAGCCATTTCAGCAGCGATTGGCATGACGATTCCACTTCTATCTCCAATAATAGCTAAACCATTAACCATACCAATTTTTCCACCTTCACTATTAAATACACTGTAATCTTTTCTCATTTGAATAGACATATCAGCCATTTGTTGTTCGAGTGTTCTTGAATATCTTTTTGCCTGAAGAACATGGTCAGCTGTTACTAAATCAGCACCATCTTCCTTTGCAACATCTCCAGCAGATCTTACCAAACCACCTAAATCTCTTAGTTTAAGAGTTAAGGAATCTTTTTTACCTGCTCTACGTTTAGCTTCAAGAATAATTTCATCCATAGCACCAGTGCTGAATGGTGGAATTCTTCCATCATTTTTAACCTCCTGAGCTACAAATCTTACAAGTTTCTTACGGTTTTCTGGTGTATCATCCATATTATCCTTCATATAGATTTCATAACCATAACCCCTAATTCTTGAACGCATTGCAATGTGCATTCCTTCAAGTACTTTAATGTTACCAGATGCTACAAGAACAAAGTCACATGGTACAGCCTGTGAACGAACCATTGCACCACTACTATTTTCACTTTGACCAGTGATAGCGTAACGTTTTTCCTGCATTGCAGATAATAATTCCTGTTGGGTTTTCATACTCATGGTACCAATCTCATCAATGTATAAGACTCCCTTATTTGCCTTATGAATCATACCTGCCTCCACACGTTCATGTGCAGGAGTTCCAAGGCCACCTGACTGGTATGGATCGTGTCTTACATCCCCAAGAAGTGCACCTGCATGAGCACCGGTTGCATCCATAAATGGTGCAAATCTCCTATTACCATTGTTTACAAGTAATTTAGGACCTGATGAATGAGACCTTGGTCTTATTTGAAGAGCTATCAGGAATATAAATGCTGCTGCAATGATAGCTTCAAGAAGTGCATGATAATAAAATCCTAATGCTAAAACGGCTGCAACTGCAAACATTGTAATTAATGACTTTTTCTCTTCATAGATTTTTGAGGAGGACTTATTGCTTTTAACAATTTTAATACCTTCTCCAGCAGGAACTGTTCTAATTAACGGATTGTTTTGATCCTCTAAATTTGGATATACAAGTACATCCTGTAATACCTCTGGAGGTAAAAGCTCTGCCATACCCTTTGCAAGCATTGATTTACCTACACCAGGATCTCCAATTAAAAGAACATTTCTCCTTTGTTTAGCTGCTTTTTTAATTGTTTCAACAGCTTCCTCATGACCGATAACCTGGTCGATTAAAAGTGGTGGGATATCTACATCATTAGAACTGGTAATTGATTCATAATCAACCATCTGTCCTGCATAACTTTTCTCCTCTTCCCCATCATTAGAAGACTCAACGGTAACAGTTGCCTCCTCTTTGTTTTGAGGTTCAAGAATCGTGTCTTGGTTTTCATTATTTATAGATGTGTTATCTGAATTAACGGTTTTATCTTGAACATTAGAAAGACTTTCATCATTGCCTTTATATTCATCATTTTTATCATCTTTATTAGATGAATTATTTTCTAATTCCATAATAAACCTCATATAATTATTAAGTTAAATAATTGATTAATATTGTATAAAATTAATTCTAAATTTAGAATTTTATGGTGTTTTATAACTTCTAATTAATCAAAACAATTTCAATAGACATTTTAAGTAAATATTAAATTTAATATTTATTTATACATCAACTAAAACAATTTCAAAAAATCTTTTAGTTTACCTATATAAACATACATTTTATAGTTTTGTAATTTCTATATAAAAAGATTATTGTTTTAATAAGTTTTTGTAATTAAAATATTATTAAAATTCTAGTTATTATATTCAAGATTTCGTACAATATAAAGTTTTCCTTCATTTCTATCATTAAAATCATGGAAAATTAAGTTTTTAGATAGTTTATATAAAAAGAAAGAAAAATGGGTTATTTTAATGATTAAATCCCACTTTAATCTAATAAATTAAAATAAAAATGTAAATAAGATATTTTTTAATATAGAAAAATCCAGTTTGTAACTCGATATTATACATAATATATATTATTATAGGGAACCTATTAAAGATTCCAACATAACCGGAAAAATTTAAAATCTAAATAAATTGGCAATTATATATTCAGAAATCCTAGGGACAAAATCCATAGTAAATATATAGAACCCTTAAAATTTGAAATATAATAATATATAATAATTATAGAAACAAAATAAGCTATATATAAATTGTATTAAATTCAAATTTAATTAAGTAGATAAAAATAATTACTTTTTTTATATACGAAATAAATTAACTAAATCTTATATTTTTAATATTTATCAATTTAAGGTAATTCTTATGGTTAAGGCATTAATGATTCAAGGAACATCTTCAAATGCAGGTAAAAGTCTATTTGTTACTGCATTATGTAGAATATATATGAAAAGGGGATATAAAGTGGCTCCATTCAAATCACAGAACATGTCACTTAATTCCTATACAACATCCGAAAACGGTGAAATGGCCATAGCACAGTATCTACAGTCAATAGCTGCAAAAGTTGAACCAGAAGTAGATATGAATCCGATACTTTTAAAACCAAAGGGTAATTTCACATCACAGGTCATTATACAAGGCAAAGTCGTTGGGGATATGAACTTCTATGATTATCAGCATCAATTCAAAGATGAGGCGGTTAAAGCATATCATGAGTCATATAAGAGACTTGCAGACAAAAATGACATAATCTTTATTGAAGGTGCAGGTTCTCCTGCGGAGATTAATATGCGTGATGAGGATATTGCCAATATGGATGTTGCACATATGGCCGATGCAAATGTAATACTTGTTGCAGATATTGATCGCGGTGGTGTGTTTGCATCCATTGCAGGTACATTTGCATTACTTGATGAAAGGGATCTTTCACGTCTTAAGGCCGTAATTATTAATAAGTTCAGTGGTAACCTGGATATTTTAAAACCTGGAATTGATAAAATTGAGAAAATTATAGATGCACCTGTTTTAGGTGTCGTTCCATATGATAAAAGTCTCAAATTACCTGAGGAGGATTCACAGTCCCTACAGGACCATGATTACTTTAAAGAAGAAGGTGAAAAGGACATTGTTATCGGGGTTATAAAGCTTCCAAAAATAGCTAACTTCACAGATATAGATCCCTTTGAGGTCGAGAAGGACACCAGTCTCAGAATGATATCCGTATATGACTCACCGGATGTACTTGATAATGTAGATGCAATCATTATTCCAGGTACACGTACATCTACAGAAGATGCAAAGGCATTATATGATAACGGATTATATGATAAAATCATAGAACTTGCGGAAAGGATACCTGTAATTGGAATCTGTGGCGGTTATCAAATATTGGGTCAGGAGTTAATCGATGAGAATATGCAGGAGTCACAGCTTAAACATGTTAAGGGTCTGGGGCTTTTGGATATTAAAACAGAATTCAAAAGCAAGAAAAAAGCGGCATGTCAGACAAGGGCTACCATACCTTCTAACGATAAATTATTAGGCCTTTCCAAGATTTTATTTAAAGGTTTGGAAGGATGTGAGATTACAGGTTATGAACAACATGAGGGCACATCCGAAATCATAAATGATATTGAAACCCATCCATTGTTTACAGTCAAGGAAGGTGTTGGAAATGAGTTTGGTGGCAAGTATGATGGTGCATGCCATGAAGGTTTAGTGTGGGGAACCTATATCCACGGAATTTTCCACAACTACATCATAAGGCGTAATTTCTTAAATTACATACGTTCCAAAAAAGGTCTTAAATTAGATACCGAGGGTATTGATCCCTATGAGGACAGTCTAGATCAATCCATAGAACAACTTGCAAGACTCATCGAGGATAATGTGGATATGGACTATATTGACAAGTTAATATTTGGGGAATAATTTAAATAATTTATTTTTTTAAATATAAAAACTTAATAAGCATCTTCTAAATTTACTTTTTTTTAGTTTACTTCTTTTATAACCGATTTTAGAAATAAAAGGAAAATATAAGAAAATATCTTTGGCACAGATGAGAATGGATAAAAACTATAAAAAATCCATTAACCTTACTTAAAAAGCATCATCATTATTATACTAATTTAATATATTTCCAGAGTTTAGTTAGCTTATTTTTTACATAATATGAAAAAAGATATAAGTGAGCATATCATAAATTAAGAATAATTAATTGTTCGAATAGATTCAAAAGATTAGATGAAATCAGAAAAATCTACTCTCTAAAAAAAAGTTTATTTATAAAAAGGTTATAAAGTCAAAATATAGATAATTTAACAGATACATACATTGAAGTTAAATTCTTTTAAAATCTATTTTAAAATTATAGTGAATTAATTATGGCCATTACAATAAACCTCTATTACACAGGTAAAAATGGAAATGCAATAAAATTTGCAAATGAAATGATAAACTCAGGTACAGTTGATGCAATACGTTCTAATCCTGGAAATCTTCGTTACGAATATTTCACATCTATTAATAACCCTGAAACAGTTCTCCTTATCGATTGTTGGAAAAACCAAAGTGAACTTGATAAACATCATTCCTCGGAAAACATGGATACCATTCTTAAACTTAGAGAAAAATACGATTTAACTGTTAAAGCAGAAAGATATATTCCAGACAATGAAGGAATTACTAAAAAGGATAAAGAATTTATTAATAAATAAAAAAATCCTCCAAATAGGGGGATTAATAAAAATTATGAATTTATTAAAAAAGCTATGATAGTAAAATTCATATCATAACAATTAAAATTTTTAAAAATAATTAGATAAGGGCATTTAATAAAAATGGAGAAAGAATATAATGGAGAATAATTCTAAAGGAAATAATAACCAGAATTTTCAAAAACAGAAGGAAAATAGGGATAAGATAATTGTACAAACAAGTGTAATAGGAATACTTGCAAACATAGCCCTTGCCGCATTTAAAGCTATGGCAGGAATCATGTCAAATTCAATTGCAGTAACACTTGATGCTGTAAACAATTTATCTGATGCATTATCATCTGTAGTTACTATTATAGGTAATAAATTAGCATCCAAAGAACCTGATAAAGAACATCCACTTGGATATGGAAGAATTGAATATTTAAGTGCCATGATTGTAGCGGCAATTGTACTTTATGCAGGTATCACCTCCATTGTAGAATCTGTAAAGAAAATAATTACCCCCACACCAGCCGACTATACAAGCTTAACCCTTATAATCATTGCAGTAGCTATTTTAGTAAAACTTGTACTTGGAGCCTATGTTAAAGGAAAAGGTGAGAATGCAAATTCTGGAGCGCTTATAGCATCTGGAGCAGATGCAACATTTGATGCCGTATTATCATTGTCAGTACTTTTATCCGCACTTATCTACATCTATACAGGCATTTCCCTAGAAGCATATGTAGGTGTAATAATCTCCGTTGTAATCATCAAAGCAGGTATTGAAATGATTATCGATACATTAAATGATATTCTTGGAAAACGTGCAGATCCAGAAACTGCAACTAAAATTAAAGAATTAATAACGGAAGAACCGGAAGTTATAGGGGCTTATGATTTATTCATAAACAATTATGGACCTGACAAAAATTATGCCTCAGTCCATATTGAACTACCTGACACAATGACCGTTGAAGATGTGGATGTGTTAACCCGTAGATTACAGGGGAAATTATTAAACAAGATGGGAGTAATTCTTACAGGTGTAGGCGTTTACTCATACAATACCCAAAATGATGAGATAGGCAATATACGTAACAATATAATGGAAAAGGTAATGAAGCATGACTGGGCACTACAGGTTCATGGATTCTTTGTAGATCTTGATAAAAAGGAAATACGTTTTGATGTTGTTATGAGTTTTGATATCGACCATAAGGAAGGTCTTGAAACACTTAAAAAAGAGATTAAAGAACTTTATCCTGATTACCATATTGATATTGTATCCGACATTGATTTAACAGAATGAAATACAATGGTATAAACTTCAAATCTTTTATTTCAAATCTTTTTTTTAAAAATTTTTTCCTAATTTAACTACTTTTCTAATGCAAATATTAATTTTAATTGGATTGTTTTAACTTCCTTTCATTTCCTTATATTTTGTTAATTAAATTCAGTTATTCTTTAAATCTATTTTTTAAGGTAGAATCTGAAAATAACATCATTTTCTGTACCAATGGCCATTACTTTTCCTTAACAATTTATTATATTTTATTTCCCCTTATTTAATCTGTAAAATCCAGTGTTGAAATTCACACAATCAGGTTCAATGAATAATTAAGTTGATGATTTCATTTAATTAGAATCATATATGTTTTGAATACATGTATTCATTAAAACAATCAATGAAAAAATAGAAAATGGAGCAAAAGACATGGATGAATAAATAAATTCATGGTTTTATAATATTATTCAATTAAATGAAATAAATATCAAACTAAACGAATAGAATATCGATTAAAAAAAGCCATTTTTAGCCATTTAAAAAAAACTAAACAAAAAAAATTAGAACTACATTTAAAAAAAAAAAAAAAAAAAAAAATTGAGTTGTATTAATTATAAAACAATATCAAGTCTATTTTTTACGTTTTGAATTGAATCCAAAAGCGAATAAACAGATTATTGATAAGATCAATACAATCAAAGGATTTCCTGTTTTCGGTAAAAAGGTTAAATTTGAATTCTGACCAATTTGTGAAATGTTTTTAGAACAGTTGCCAATATCTGATATGTTTTTAGAATGGTTTCCATCAGGATATATTTTGTCCTTAACGGTGATATTAACACTTGCAACATTATTACTAGTATTATTATCTGTAGTATTGGAACTAACAATAACTATATTATTAATGATTCCAGATTTTTCTGCAATACATGTAATGTTTAAAGTTACAGTATCATTAGAACTTAGATTACCAATATACCAATAACCAGTATTAGAATCGTATACACCTTTAGTTGATGTGAAATTAATAAATTTAAGTTTATTAGATAAATTATCAATTGCACGTACATTTATTGCGGTGTTAGGACCATGGTTAATAACAATAATCGTATAAACCACTTTATCTCCAATATTAATGACTTTTACATTAGAGGATTTTTTAACCTCTAAATCCGCAATAGGAAGATAACTTACATTATCCCTATTATTGGAAATATTCCTATCAAATTCATTACCACTTACATTGACAAAGTTTATGACAGTTTCGCTTGAAGTCATATTGAAAACAATAATAATATTTTCAGTCTCTCCAGATTCCAAGTCACCAATATTCCAGATATCTGTATCATTATCATAATAACCTTTAGTAACATTAGATGATATGTATATAAGATTTTTAGATAATACCATATCAGTTACATTAACGCCAGTAGCATTAATAGGTCCATCATTCTTAACAGTTATCTGGTAAATAATTGTACTATTAAATGAATCAATAATAGTTTTATTAACAATTAAATCGACAGATTCTGGAATTTCAACTGTCACATTATCTTTATTGTTAGATAAGTTCCAATCAAACTCGTTAGAAGTAACATCAACAAAGTTAGTAACATTACCAGTACAATTTACTTTAACAACAATGGTTAAAGCAAGACTATTACCTGAGGATAGATTATCAATAAACCATAATCCAGTAACAGGATCATAGTTACCCTCACTAGCATTAGATGAAACAAATACAAAACCCTTAGGTAAAATATCGGTTACATTAACACCGGTAGCAAGATCAGGACCATTATTAGATACAACTATATCATAACTAATATAATCCCCATAATTTACAATACTTACATTAGCAAACTTAACAACAGACAAGTCTACAGCATTAGGAACCTCTATTGTTGCATTATTAACATTATTGGTTAAATTGGTTTCGTTTTCATCTGCAGAAACATTAACAACATTTGTTATGTTTCCAGTTCCATTAATTTTAGCAGTAATAATGAAATTTAAAGATTGACCTGGATTTAATGAATTGACTTGCCATTTAATAATGTTTCCATTAATAGAATAATCTGTATTAATTGACTTAAATATTAAGTCCTTAGGAAGATTATCTATAACAATAACGTTATGTGCAATATAAGGACCATTATTCTTTATTGTAACATTATATATAACATCCTCACCATAGCGTCCTTGTGAAATAACAGTTTTATTAATAGCTAAATCAACAAAGATTACAGAGATTGTAACATTATCTGAGTCCATATAAGTCCTATTTACATCATTATTAGCTGAAGTATAGGTTAGATTAGCAATGTTTGTAATGTTTTTACCTAATATATCACTCATGTTTTGATTTAAATCACATGAAACAATAACCTGAATGGTCTGATTCTTTTCTAAATAAGGACCAGTGATTATAAGTTCTTTTTTAGATGTATCATAGTTTACAGACCAGGAATCATTATTTACATAAGCAGATTTATAGACCAAATCATCAGGTAGAACATCACTTATTTTAACATTAAACCCTGGGGAATTTCCATTATTCTTAATAATAATTGAATATTCCACAGTTTCATTAACATTATAGTTAGTGTCATTACTGTGGTTTAATATTGTTTTACTAATACTCATGTTTGGTTCTACAATACATACACTAGCACTACTGTTACCTATCAAGTCACCATCTAAAGTAAGACTTGCAGTATTAACTTTAACCATACCTTCCATGTTACTATTATTCAATACAAGTGCATTGACTTTAATCAATAAATTATTGCCGTAAATGTTTGAATTAAATGGATCTATAACTATATTAATAAATCTATCATCATTTACATTAACGGTTACTCCCTCAATACTTGGAGAATTTATGAATTTAAATCCTTCAGGAAGAACATCATTAATAACCATGTTTGTATAGTTACCAACAGGTAAAGTAATGTTTAAACCATAGGTGATAATTTCACCGATAGTAGCATTATTTACGCCATTATCAATTGAGGAGTTAATAACTGTTTTATTAATTGAAGGTTTTCCTAAATTAAATCTAGCACTGCTATTTGCAAAGTAAACTCTTGCTTCCTGGTTTTCAACAGGTACGGAATAGGCAGTCACATTAATATTATTAATGTATGGAGTATTGTTAATTAATGTTGAATCTTTAAGTGTAAATTCATAAGTGATGTCTACAGATTCACCAACATCTAATTGATTAATAAGAACATTAACCACACCATCATTCCAAATCACAGAATTACTAATCTCCCGATTATTGATTTTAATAACAATATCACTTCTATTGTTGTTCTCAATGAATCTATTTAACAACTCGGTTAAATTATCAACCACTGTAACATTGAACAATGGAGAATATCCGTTATTTTTAACCACACTAATAATCTTAATGCTGTCATTACCTTGAACGTTATCAGTTTTATTGAAATTCTTACTGATTGTAATATTAGGTTCAACCACTTTAACAGTGCAATTTGCATTTGCAGTTAAATTATTCCAGATAAGTTCAGCTTTATTTATTTTAGATTGATTTGCACTATTTGAACTTACATTTAATAATGTAGCATTTAGGTAAACTCTAAACCTTGAATTATAATAATCTATTAAATCTTTAGTAGTTGTACTAGGATTTGTAAATTTGATTATTACACTATTGTTCTCTACAATAATCTCATAATCATCACTATTAAGTAAAACATCACCAGTTTCACCCTTATAGATAACTACAGAACCATTAACATATCTAAGACCATCTGGAAGAGTATCATTTATAATGATAGTATTGTATTCCCCAACTGCTAAGTTGGCACCAATACAATAGGTTATGTTTTCACCAATTGTAATATTATCCTTACCATTAGAAATTGTGGAATTAATTACTGTTTTATTAATAGTTGGATTCTTAGTATAGATTGTATCATTAGCAGAGTTAGAATAAATCCTATATTCCTCACCACTAGGTACAGAAGTACCGCTTACATCAACAATGTTTAAATAAGAATTACCTATTAGAACATCATCCTTTACTTTGAAATAGAATCTGACTACAACATTCTGATTTTGATCTAATTGTTTAACTTTAATTGTAGTCAATCCAGCATTATAATCAATAGAAACATCAACATTATCCAAATCTCCAACAAGAACATCATAACCAATAGAACCTTGTGAAGCAATGTCGGAAGTTAATTTAGTTATATTGTCTATTGCAGTAACATTAAATAATGGAGTATTACCATTATTTCCAATAGTGATATTGAAACTAACATTGTCATTACCTTCAATATTAGTGTCATTAAATTTCTTATTAACTTTCAATATCGGTTCTACAATAGTAACTGGACTAGATTTAGCTAAGGCTGAACCATTATTATTCCAATTTAAACTTGCATTATTAATTTTAGATACACCCATAGTATTAGAAGAACTATTTAATACTAAAACGGTCATGTTAATTGTGAAATTACCATGATTATTACGAATAACTTCTTGAGCAAGTGCATTATCAAAATTTAAAGTTATATACCTTTTTAAATTATTTTCATCATAATTAACAGAAATATTACCATAATCAGTTATTGGAGTACCATTAGCAAAAATAGCACTTCCATCAACATATTCAAAACCATCAGGAAGATTGTCCACTATTACAATAGAATTATAGGTACCCTTGGATAAATGAATGTTAATGTTATATAAAACATTTTCACCAATAGCAGCTTCATCATACTTATTATAGGAAGTACCGTTGATTAATGAATCTATTAATATTTTTTCAATAGTAGGATCAATTAAACTAATAGTTGCATTAGAATAAAAGCTTGAACCCTTATCAGATGAATAAATCCTGGTTTCATTAGTATTATTATTTGGCATAGAATAATAAGTCAAGTTAGCAAAATTGACATATTTAGTATCATTAATGATTACATCATCTTTAATATTAAATTTAAAGCTTATATTAACCTTCTGACCTATCTCTAAATTACCAAGATTAAATACAGCAATATTTCCATTCCAAGTCATATTCTCGGTTATTGGAATGCCATTTAAGTAAAATTCAATGTTATCCTTTGAGTTATCTTTAATAAACCTATTTATTAACTCATCTAAATCGTCGACTAGAGTTGTATTATAGGATATGGAGGTACCATTATTGACTACAGTAATGATACATTCTACTGCATCCCCACCTTCAACCTCAGTAATATTGAAAGATTTATTAATTAAATCTTTTGGTTGATAAACATTAACTTTATCAGATTTAGATATGTTAACAGTTTTATTATTAACACGATATGACAAGACTGCAGTGTTAACAATAGTTTTATTCACGTTATTTAAAGGAACTGATGACTCGCTATCAAATGGGGTGAAATATAATTGAATAGTTAAATTACTACCACCAGAGGTAGGAATTATCTTATGAATATCAACAATAATATTGGATTGAACACCTGTATAACTACCATTAATAAACATATCATAGTCCATACCATTATCATTGACAATATTATAACCTAAGTATTTTAATCCATAGACAGTATCATTAATTGTTAAATTCTTAGCAATTAAATCAGGTAGACTAATTGTTAAATTAAAGGTACAGTTTTCCCCAATTGTTACTCCATTATTACCTGTAATATTAGATCCAACATAAACCTTGGAGAAGTTTAAATCCTTTGCTTTAACTGATGCATTAGATGAATATTTGAACTGATTACCGGAATTAATAAAGTTTGTAGCATTATCCCTTGCATAAAATGAAGTGATATTTGCAGTATTATTAATATCCTGTCCTAAATTTGGATTCTCATTAAATTTAACATAATATTTTATGATAAAATTATTAGATTCACCATATAAACTAGTATAACCTAATTTAGATAATTTAAAACCATCACCAAATAAATCATCAGCGTTTATATCCAACTCAGTTCCATTACCATAATATGCAGTAATATTAACAACATTACCGTTTCTAATTAAATCCTTGTACAAATCAATGAAATCATCTTTCACGGTTATATTATAAGCTGTAGAATGTCCGATGTTCCTTACAGTGATGTTATAACATAAGACAGTGTTATTTTCAACAGTTATATTATCAACAGTTTTATTAATAACTAAATCAGGTTCATTGGTTATTAGGTTAGTAAATACCTCATTTGAATAAACCATATTTAAAGTGTTATCATAGGATAATTGGGCAAAGTTTACTAAATTAAGTAAATCAGCCATTGGTTCATCGGTTGCTGTAACTGTAATTAAGATTCTTGCTATATTCTTTGAAGATACAGGATTGTAAATAGTACCTGGAGCACGTGCTGTAAAAGTATTTTCAACAGTATTGATTGAAACTATTGGATAAGCAAGTGAACCGTTGACATACCTGCAGAAATAACTATCATTAGTAAAAGTCCAATGATTAGCAGCAGGAATAGTTCCAATATCAACCATAGTAGTATTGAAATTTTCTAGATTAAATAAAGGCATTGGGAAATAATCAACAACAGTCAAATTATCTACATTACCAAAAGGAACATCCAAGGTTAATACAAATGTTACATTTTGACCTGGACGAACATTAATAGTATTATTGTTATTTATAACAACACCATCAACTGCATAAATACCTTTAGAAAATTCCATAGGAATAATTCTAACCTCTTTATAACTTGAATCATTAATGGTTATATTAGTATCCAAGAGAGTACCATTTACCAATACGGAATTTCTCATATAATCATTAGCAACTACAGTTCCATTATTAGAATAACGGTTATTAACCTTAAATGTCATTGAAATAGAACCGTCTAAAGGAGTTCCATTGGAACTTTCATTGTAATAACCACCAGCACATCCTGAGATAAGATTATTATCCTTTAAAAATTTTGAAATATGAATAATAATGATATCATGGGTCTCATTACGTGGAATAAAGTCATAATAAGAACTATTTAAACGATAAGTTTGGTTTCCCACCATAAATCTGATACTGCTAAGATCAATGACTTGAGCATTACCCCATTCAAATCCAACAGTATCATAGATATCAAAATCATTTAATGCAAAATAATCTGAAACTTGGAAGTTAACAGTATAGGTAATGTTTTCATTAGGTTTTACCACATATGAATTTGAAAGTTTCTGAATAGCGATAATCTTCAAAACGACATTATCATAATCAGACTGATTAAAGGTATTATTACCATAAACATAGGTTATGTTAACATTGTTAGTTACCAATAGGGAAGTTCTATCTTTAGTAAGAATCTCTTTTAAATCTCCAGTAGAGTTATCATATTTTGGAGCATAGACCCAATAAGACAATAGCAAATCCCTATATTTTGCACCGGTTAAATTAGATAATTTTACAACAATCCTACCGCCAGTAGTCCTACCATCAGGAATTACCTCAATAGTATATAAACTAGGATCCATCAAAGTCCCATTATTATAATATAAAATAATAGGATACCTACTGTTATTAATAAACATTAACTCGGATGGAATGCTATCATCAATAGTTAGATTCTCAATCGTAACATTATCTGCAACGTCAATAGAAACATAATATTTAAATGGAAAATTAGGACCTGTAACAGTCTCGTCCTCATATAATGAAGAATCCTTATACAATTTAACAATTGAAGGTTTAACATCAGCACTGACAGTATTACCTATAATCTGCGGATCCACATCAGGATTATCCAATGGATCATTACCATAGATAAATTCTGGAGTAGCATAAATCTTTAATGTATCAAATGCATTAGTTCCATTTAATGAAGCGGTGAAATTCAATAGTATTGCAGGCTGATTATTAGTATAACTACCAAAAGGTAATTTAAATACATAAAATGTTGAATTCTCAGGACCAACAACATCCAAACGTGAATAAGGATCTTTTAAAGTATAATTATTCTTGGATGAGAATACGCCTACTTTAACAGTTTCTAAAGGAAAATTCAAATATTTTGCACTTAAAATCTCACTACAACCCTGCGGTAATATCATTTGAATAACAGGTTGAAATCCGGTTTTAGAACCGGTATTATTAAATAAAAGTGCAAAATTTAAAGTTTCATTAACAAAAGGATAATAACAACCATTGCTTGTATTAATAAAAGTTAATGAAGGATTAGCACTAAAATTTCTACTTAATGTTTCATTTTCACCAGCAGAACCTACAAAAGAAGAGTTAACATTTGAATCCTTTGAAGAGTCATCAGACAAATAATTAGAGTGATTGCTAGAATTACTTGTTGAATTAACTAAATTAGCATCATGACTGGTAACACTAGTTTCACAATTTATGCCAATTGAATCTCCGTTAGATAAAGATGAAGAATCGTTTGTAAGCTCTGCTCCATACACATTTCCACAAAATATGAAAATCAGAACAAATATCATAAAGAATATAAATATCTTCTTTGAACTTTTCATATTTATCACTAAAATATAATATAAGTAAATAACTTATTTTATTAAAATTATTTAAAAAATAAATAAAATTATAAAAAAATCATACTTAATTTATATCAACAAATTAAAAATTTATAAATTTTTAACAATCTACTAAAAAATATAATTTCATTAAAAATCACCATGTTGAAACTAATCAAATTTAATATAAAAAATTTTTAAAATCTAAAAAATAATGGATTTGAAAAATTAAAGTTTAATTAAACCATGTTTTCAACAGAAAAATCAAGGAAATATACCAAGATCATATAAAATATCATTAAAGACATAATACATTTTTATAATTTAAGTATTACCCCAATTATAGAATCAATTTTGATAAACCCCCTCAATTTATAAAGAAAAAATAATTTTTAGTACATAATATTATAATGTCCGTATAATATAAATATTCCTAAACTTACGAAAAAAATAAAAAATGAACAAATATCTTAAGAAAAAATTTCAAATTATACAAAAGTAAGAATTAAATTTAAAAAAATTTTAACAAAACTGAAACTATAAAAATTCAACTGATAAAAGCCGACTCATTTTTAATTTAGAAAATTTAAATTCCCTAGTTTTTTAAATCTCATAATTCCATTTATTACAAACAGTGATAAACTCAATTTTATTATATTACAAACAGTGATAAAGTTAACATCTTCCAAGTATAGAATCTAAATAAAATCAACTTTATAATATTAATTAATTTTCAGTATTATTTTTTAAATTACATAATTTATTTAAAAAATAATTAAATCAACATATTTAAAAAGAGAGGACATATATTATGACAAATGTATTAGTTACAGGCGGAACCGGATTTTTGGCTGGATGGACAATCCGTAAACTTCTTGAAAAAAACTATGTAGTGCAAACTACTGTAAGATCACTGGAAAAAAGCGAAAAAGTAATTACAATGCTAAACAATGAAGGGGTGGATACTACAAACCTATCATTTAAAGTGGCTGATTTGACTAAACCTGATGGCTGGAGTAATGCTATGGAAAATATGGACTATGTGATACATACAGCTTCTCCACTAGGAGGAGATAATCATGAAAATCCGGAATTAATTCCAATTGCAAAAAAAAAAAGGTGTGGAAAATGTGTTGAATGCTGCTATTGATAACGGCATAAAAAAGATTGTCATGACATCTAGTGAGGCTGCCTGCTATCCATATAAATCAGATTCTAATCCTAAAATCAATGAGGACTATTGGACGGATCTTAACAATAAAGACATTACTAATTATCAACGTTCCAAGATTATTGCAGAGAAGACTGCATGGGACATATCGAGAAACAATCAAACACCAAATTAGTAACCATATTACCTGGAGCAATTTTTGGACCATATATGGATAAAAAACGTAGTAGTACTGATCAGGTTTTTTAAATGCTCATGAAGGGAACACCAAGTCCAAATGTAATATATCCTGTTGCAGATGTACGGGATCTTGCAGAACTTCATATTCTTGCAATGGAAAATGATGCTGCAGATGGACAATGATTTATTGCAGAATCAGAAGAGATGACCATGGCTCAAATGGCTAAGCTTTTAAAACAACAATACCCTGATTACAAAGTTAGTACCATGGTTATTTCAAATTTCATAATAAGCCTTATGGCTAGATTCCAGGCACCGATGAAGGTATTGAACACCATGATAGGTCTGAAATATCATAGGGACAATACAAAAGCAAAAAAAGTTTTAGGATGGAATCCGCGTTCTGCAGAGGAAACAGTTATAGATACTGTAAATTATATGATAGAAAGTAATATCATACAATCACAGTAAATTTGTATGCTTTTAATTAGCATTAAAGTTTTTTAAATTTATTATACAAAGATTATTACAAAAAATAAAAAAATAGGTATATTTTATTGTAAGTATGGGAAATTAATGGTAATTTCTGCATTGTCATTGGAATAATTTAATTTCCCTTCTATCTGTTTTACTAGTTGTTCAAATAGGACACTTCTCATATTTGACTTTGAAATAATATCCCAAATGCCAAATCCATAATCCGAATATTTTAAAGTGCATTCTTCTTGATTTTTTTCAAGACTGAAGCTTATTTTCCTATTTGAATCTTCTTTAAAAGTTGAATTAATGGATAGATTAATTAATTCATTAATAAGAGCTATTATATGGAAGAGCTGTTTCTGCTTTATATAAAATTCCTCTTTAACATTAATGGAAAAGTCTATACTGGAATAATATTCGTTAAGAATTCCAATATAATCTTTTAAAAACCCTTCTGCTGGGATTAAATTCTTTTCATGCCTTGCTTCAAATTTCTTGTTTTGAATAGCTGCTATAGATGCAATAAAAACACATGATGTATTAATAATCTCATCTTTATCCACACCAAATCTATTTTGAAGCTTAGTATATGCCAATATAAATTGAAGATTATTATTTAAATCATGATTAAATTTCTTTAATATTGCTCTTTTTTCATCAGAACCTAAACTATCTGCCATAATAACACTTACTATTTTATATATTCCATTCAATTTTTTGATGATTTAATATTCTGTTAAATGTAGAAACATACCAGTTATATTGCCTATTCTGCATATTTGCAATCATGTCCTCTACGCGGTCATCCACTTCTTTTGTATAACTTTTATTATTGTAGTCATGAGTTGTAAAGTAATGGACCTCTATACAATAATTCTTATCCTGTTTATTAAAAAGATATACCACCCCTATATGATCATACTGTGTTTTAGTATCTCTTGAGGGATTTGTATAATATTCCCTTGTGACATTTCTACCAGCCAATCTAATAACCTCTGTTTTTAATGGTACATACCCTCCCTTCTCAAGAGATCTTAATCTAGCCCTAGATTTTGACCCCATATGATTTTCAGGCCAATCATCCCAACAATCCAATATAATATAATTGTTGGTCATTGCATTTCCATTCTTTCCTGTAAGATTCATTTCATCTGTTGTATTCCAATGATCCGGCACCACATAAGATGAATTATCAAATTGAATGGTTTTATCGGTATGGAAACTTAGGAAATCATTAACAGCACCAATATTGACTACAATCGTAAGTAACACTATTAATAAAATAGCATATCCTATTTTCTGTTTAAAATTCATATAATCATCCTTAAATTAATTATTAGGTAATTCACCTACCGGCATCTCCTCATCATTCTTTTTAGCTTCTTTATCTTCCTCGTCACCACTATGTACAGTCTTAGCCCATGTTCTCTCCTTTCTAACCAACATTTGATATACTGTAATAAAGAATAATGGAATCAAGTGGAAACAGTAAAGCCAATATCCGAAAACACCATAAATAAGTTTAAAAATATTTACTTTATCACGGGCCAGTGTGATTATTGCTCCTGGGAAGAAACCGAATGCGGATATGATTCCAATAATTAAAGGTGCATCCATTCTAATTAATGTGACCTGATGGAATACAAACCATGCAATAAGGTTGGCAAAGAATACTACAAAACCAAAGAACACCAACATGTTTAATCCATAGAATGCAACATGTTCCAATACACCGAACATTCTAAATACAGGCATTGGTGAATTAATAATCTTTGTCCCATAAATAAACAATGTTTCAAAGTTACCAATAGCCCAACGAGCCCTTTGACGGAATAACTGTCTCCAAGTTTGTACAGCCTCCTGATAAACCCATGTTTCTCCACAATATCTTATAGCGAAACCTTCAATCATTAATTTAACACTAAGGTTTAAATCCTCTGTAACTGCAAAACCGTCCCAGCCTCCACCTTCATAGATAGCCTCCTTCTTTACAAGTTGTCCATTACCACCTAAAAATCCGGCCTTACCGAGAATATCTTTTGCACGGACGGTGTTACCAAAACCTGCTAACTCAACATGTTGCATAAGAGTAAGCCAGTTTTCATCTTTATTATACATCTTAATACGTGATTGAACACCTTGAACCTCAGGATCATTTAAGTAAGGTACAATGATATTTAGAAAATCAGGTTCTACCCTTGCATCTGCATCAAATACTGCAATAATATCTCCTTTTGAAATTTCCAATGCATCATTTAATACAAAACCCTTACCTTTGCCAGAACGTGGTGGAACACGGGTTACAATTCTTAAATGAGGGAATTTTTCTTTTAAACCTTCCAATATTTCACCAGTCCTATCCTCGGAACCGTCATTACAGACAATAAGTTCAAAATTAATTTTTCCATTGTGATAATAATCTACTGAAGCTAAACTGGTTACAGTCTCTTCAATGGTATACTCCTCATTGTGTGCTGGAACAATCATTGTTACAAATGGTGGAACTTCCCATTCTTCAACAGGATCCTGTTTTTTAAGACTGACAATAGCTAAAAATACCATAATCGCAGATGGAATAAATAAAACCCATTGCAACCATGTTACATTACGATTAAAAAGACTTACAACAATCAATGCAATACATGTGATTAAAAGAATAGAAACATCTGTCTTCTCAATAATAAGTTCCTTGTTTTTCTCAGCGACTTTGTCCTCGGTTTTAATAATTGTATTAACATCTGCCTCATGTTTTTTAAGTACCATTTCAATGGTTAACTTTAAATCCTTGGATGAAAACGGTTTAGTCAAATAACCATAGGGTATGGCTTTCAATGCATCAAATGCAGTTAAATCATCAATTGTTTCAGTTAGAAATATGATAGGTATTCCAAGTTCACCAATTTCATTAGCTGCTTCAATACCAGTCATTTCACCTTTTAGCTGAATGTCTATTAAAACCCCACTTGGAAAAATCTCTTTTGACTTTTTAACAGCTTCAACTCCATTATCTACAATTATTGGAAATTCATAACCCAAATCTTCCAAATCTTGTTTTAAATTTAATGCCGTATCTGAATCATCTTCAGCAACTAAGATCTTCTTTTTTGAATTTTTATTTTCTTTAAAATGTTTTATAGCTTCAGCGGATAATTTATACTCATTTTTTGCCTTTTTTTGAAGGTCGCTATAATCCAAGTAATTCTGATAATTTTCTTCCTTTTGTGATGATTCAATTAAATCGTTTTCAGACCCTTCAATTAATGGAACATCACTATTTTTATTTTCATCCTTACTAATTCCCCTTGCTTCATTTACCTTCTCGGATTCTACGGATTGACGGTTAATAGCCAAAGCAACATTTTTAGAAAGTGTATTTATGTTATATGGTTTGGATATAAATGCTGATGCCGGTGACTGGTTAAGTGCATCATTAAATGTCATATCATCAGAGTTTGCCGTTAAATAGATTACAGCTAAATCAAGTGCCAGAATTTTTTCGGCTGCCTGTATACCATTTATATCTCCCTTAAGGTTAATATCCATTATTGTCAAACTGGGACGATATTGGACTGCCTTGTCAATAGCGTCTTGTCCATTATCTACAATATCTATAACCTCATAACCCAAATCTTCAAGATCCAACTTCAGGTTTAAAGCAGTAATCGCCTCATCCTCTACAATCAGAATAGATTTTGATTTAATTTCGCCTTTTCCTTCATTCATTTTATGCCCCTTTTGTCCATTAAAACTAAAATAACTATTATTAAATTGTTTAAAATTAAAAACCTTTATTTTAAAAGTTAATTTTTAAAAAATAGGTTAGTTTTATTTAAAAAAAAGAAGTTAAAACAGATTGTAATTAAATAAAAAAATACAAGATAACCCCTTAAATTCCTAAAATACACTAATATCTTTAATTTTTTATATATTTATACTTTTATAAATAATCCCAATAAAAATGAAAAATACCTTAAACTTTATAAATATTTCCATAGTTTTTTAAACATTGTATAATAATAATAATTTATTATTTTAAAATAAAATAGATTTTTAAAAATAATAAAATATACAAATTAATTTAACATGATTAATTTCTATCAAAGATTTTATACATATTATAAAATAATTTTATTTTTTTAATATATTGAGTAATATATGTACTGATTTTTACTTGAATATTATTATCTTACTAAAAAAAGTACAATAATTTTAAATTAATGACAATGTTTAACAATAATAAGAATTAAGCAAAGATATAAAAATTTTTATAAAAAAAGACATGATTTAATACTTAACCCTCTATTTTAATCGTTTTTATCCGTAAAAATTGAGCTTATCAAAAAAATAGCAACTGATTAAAAACATTTATTGTATTGAATTATCTAAAACAACAGTTAATTGTTTTTAAAGTCTTATAATATTAATTATACCTAAAAAAGAAGATTAGTTTAAATTAATTTCTAAATATTTATTTTATAGTGTTTTTATTAAGGGATTTCCCTTAATATTTAAATTCGTATGATTCTTCAACTTCCATCATATTTCTGAATTCTGCAGTTGCATCATCAAGATAGAATACACCCATTTGCCAGCCGTTTGTTCTGTACATTTCAGCTATATCCGGCATAAGTTCAAATGCCTTTTCAACAACCGCCCCATTATCATCTAAAATTGCAGTTCCATAGTACCTTAAAAAGCATTCTCCGTCCCATGAAGCTATTTCCACATTTGGATTTGCTTCTAATTGTTTATATACTCCTTTGAAAGTTCCAACTCCAAAATAGATCTTATCCCCATACAATAAATGAAAACCTAATGGTCTTACTTTCGGTTTATCTCCATCAACTGTTGCAAGGTAAAATACTCCTGCTTTAGATAACATCTCGTCTACTTTTTCAATACTCATTTTTTTCACCTAATCATACTGTGTTTTAATTTTATTTAATCTATTTGATTTTCTCATGTAAGGATCTTTTAAATTACTTATCTTATCAAATAATCATTACTAAACAATAAGTTAAACTATATTGAATGTTACTACCTTATTCTTACCGATTCTTTAAATTCCCTTTAACCATATTTAAATCCTTTATATTTGGTTTAAATAAAAAAATATTTATGTCTAAACTTACTTATATTAAATCGGTTTAAGGGTTGTGACATTATGTATATATTCAATAATATTATCAAATTTTAAAAAGGTTTTTTGAGAATATACTGAATATTTTTTTGTAGTTCACCTCTTTAATGAACTTTTGTTTTATATTGATTTTTATAATTCAAAAAAAGGAAGTTAAAGAGAATATAGATTTTTTACTAGATTTAAAGTATTGATTTAGTTTAAGATTTTATAGGAAATATCTATTAAGATTTAATCCAAAACTAGTTGATTTATTCATAACATAATGATTAAAGAAATTATTTATTGTTTTATAATTTTAATCTCATTAAAAAAAATTTAAATGAATGAGTTGACTGTTTTATTTAAGTTTATTGAATATAATATAATCTAATTGTTAAATTAAGTAATATCTGTTTTAAATTATCTAATAATACTAAACTTAGTTATCTGCCCTTATCCCTAATGAATTTAGAGGAATTTAAATGGAAAGTAACAATGAAGATAAATTAAAATATTTGCCTTTAGTTTTAGGTATTTTAGGTGTATTTCTTGGTCTTGTTGAAGGTTTAAATTGTCCTGTTCTTTTTGGATGGGAAAATATTATAACAGAAATGGTTATTTCTGTTGTTGGTGGTTTAGCTGCTGTAATTTTATATTGGAAAACCGATGAGACATTGGTTTCAGGTATTCAGTTTATGGTAACTGGAATACTTATGTTTGCGTTAATACAGAATATGGCAACATATGGATTGATTTTATTCGTTCTTACAGGTTTAATCACCATATTTTTAGGTGGAAATTTCTCAGTATCAGATAAAAGATTGATTGGGATCCCTGCCGGAACCTTTATTTTATTAATTATTATACTTCTTATTGCGGGATTTGCAAGTTCAATGTATGAGGATAACCTTTCTAATGAGATTTCCATATCAAACTTAAATGCCCAGTGTGAAGATTCATTTGGATATTATAACAGTAATGTTACCTATGATCTTAATGTAAATACTAGTATGGATTATATTCAGGCTAATGTAATATACTACGATCAGGATGGTAAAATTATAAGCACGGATACACCATGGAGTCAATATAATATCAATCCAGGAGTATATAAAATAAAAAGTACTTACTTTGATACTTTCAAACCAGTGAAAGCTGAAATATCACTTAAAAATGATTATGATAGTAACGAAAGTTTCTATACCCAGAATGTAACTTTCACACAGACACAAGCCAGTATTTAAATAAGGTTTTAAAGTTAGATTTTTCAATAAATCAAATGAATAATTAATCTATTTTATTTTTTATATTTTTTTTAGAGGAATGTTTGAAAATAGTTTACATTGAAATAATGTATTAAAAAAGCAGAGAATAATAACATTCCGTGATTATTTTGAAAGTGTTATGTGGAGCATATGAGTTAATACAAAAAGATCCCATTTCAATATAAATCTTTAAATAAAAAATAATAAATCTTTATTAATTTCAAGCTTTTTTTAGATATTTATAAAAATTAAAACTTTTTTTAACTATAAAACATGAAAATTCCTTAGAATTTCTAATTTAAAACATATCCATTTAAATATAAGTATGATTAAAGTTATATGTTAGGTTTTATTTTATTAATTTAAATTTAAGGTTTATTTAAATGGAAAGAAATGAAGAATACAATCCAAATCTACTAATTCTCATAATGACCATTGGAACATTTGGAATACTCAGTACTGAACTTGGTGTAATAGGTATACTGCCCCAGATAGCCCAGTATTTTAATATTGGTATAAACTATGCAGGCCTGTTTGTAAGTTCATTTTCAATAACAATAGCAATATCCAGCCTGTTTATACCATTAATCTTCAGTAAGTATGATATAAAAAAAGTATTCTCATTGGTATTATCCATATTCGTCATATGTTCATTCGTATCTGCATTATATAAGAATTTCTACATTGCAATATTATGCAGAATAATACCTGCCTTATTTTATCCAGCATATATCAGTCTATCACTAACTGTAGCTGCAGAAATTGTACCTGAAGAAAAAGCCACTGAAAGTGTAAGTAGAGTCATGATGGGAGTAAGTGCAGGATCCATTATTGGAGTACCGATTACAACATTTATGGCAACGGTTTTGGGTTTTAAATCAGCGATGTTATGGTTTGCTGTTGTAAATTTAATAGCGCTTATAGCGACATTAATATTCTTTCCAAACCTTCCAGGAAATCCCACTTCATATGGAACACAGATCTCCAATGCAAAAACAAGGCTGTTCCTGGTTTCATGTTTAGGAGTATTTGTACTACTTACCGGAATATGTACTAGCTATAGTTATATGTCCCAATTTTTACAAACAATAACCCATATTATAGATTTAAACCTAAGTATAACATTATTCCTATTTGGAATAGCTTCATTATTTGGAAATTGGGCTGCTGGAAAATTACTAGTCAGTAAACCTAATCAAACAGTGATAACTTACCCATTCATAACTGCCATTTTATTCATACTATTATTTTATTACTGTAATAAGGTTATACCAACGGTACTGCTCATGATAGTTTGGGGTTTTCTTGATGGACTCGTCAATAACATTATACAATATTGGATTGTATCTGCTGCACCAGATGCACCTGAGTTTGCAAATGGAATATTTATAAGTGTTTTAAATATTGCCATAACCATCGGTACAAGTATTGGTGGTTTTATTATCGTAAGTTATGGGACAGTATATATCTTTATAGGATCTTTAGTAATTTCATTACTCTCATTAATTTTCCTTGCATTAAGGGTAAGAATAAATCCGGATTATACCAAATAGATCAAATAAAATAAGTATAATAAATAAAAAAAACTAATTTTTTTAATTTTTAAACCGTTTTCATTGATTATTTAAGAATTTAAAATGTCTATTAATAGAATCATCACAGTGCCTTTTGTAAAATCCAACAAGAGGACCTACAAATAACGCTGCAAATATAGTGCCCTCCCTTACACCAACAAGACCGTTAATGTAATACAAAGAGATAATTGCTGCAATAACAATCAATGAAATATCTACAAAGGGTTTAATCTTTGAATATACACTGTTTTTAATATATGCAATGGACAATACAAAACCGTCAATAGGTAAGTAAACTATTGCTGATTTTAACTGTAGATAAATTCCAAATGCAAGAATTACTGCACCTACAACACAAAAAACCCACTGCACAATATAATTGAAAGGGTTTAAACCCCTAATTAAGTACAAAGACATATCAATAAAATATCCATAAATAATAGCTACAAAAAACTGCAAATATTGTATTTTAGGAAATTTGCTTCTTAAGATAATTAATTCAAGTAAAATAAGTATTATATTAAAGATCATCGAATAGATACCAATACTAAAAAGAGGAAATAGAATACTTAAAACATTAGGAATTGCAACAAGTGGTGAAGTTCCAAGTTCTGCCTTTACAGAAAAAGCAACTCCCAATGAAGAGATAAACAAGGAAAATACATAGAAAATATACAATCTATAATCGTTTAATCTTTTATTCATGGGATATATTATGTTTTTTAAATTATTTAAAAATATTCTAGAAGAATTATCGAATATAAAAAGGATTTTATAATTTAACTATTATTTAACAGAAATAGAAAAGACATGAATGGAAAGTCCATCTTCAAACATCATTTAACCTGTAGAAATTTAAATTTAAAATCCTCGTTTTTAATAAAAAAAGGATTATATTCTAAACAGATATTTAATATAATGTTTAAACATCCTTATTAAATTAAAATATGATTAATCCTCATTTAATAAAAAAATGAAAATATTTTAAACAATACAATATGAAATGTCCAGATGACCTCATTAAATTAAAAACATACTCTAAACCTAATCCCAAACAAGATTATTCAAATGACAATTTAAAATTAAAAATACAATAAAATCTTTTAATTTATTATAAATTTTATAATATAATTTTGAAAATTTTATAAAAAATAATATTAAATATAATAAATTAATTATTATATATTAATAAATTCATTTTTACTAAATTAAGGGATATCATGGATGAAGATTATGACTATTTAACTGAAAAATATAGAAATCTTGAACTTGAAGATAAAGTCGATAAATTAAAGAAAGAAAACAAAACAGTAAATAAAAGGAACTTTCAGTTAAATAAAGAAAACTTAAACCTAAAAGAAGAAAATAACGAACTATTTAAAAAGAACCAACATTTCAAATCCACAAAAGCATACAAAGTATGGATAAAATATGCCACAATAAAAGACAAAATATTCCCAAATAAAGACAATAAATCCCCTTCTAATAAAAAAATTGAAAAATCTAATTTAGATTTTAGCAATAAACCAATTAAAAATTTAAAGGATATCAAAGTGGCAATTATTGCAGATCAATTCACCTACGACTCATACAAATATGAATTCAAAGCCATTCTAATCAATCCAGACGACTGGCAGGAAAAATTTAGAATCTATAAACCAGACTTATTTTTCTGCGAATCCGCCTGGGATGGGATTGCATCAGAGAACAATGAGAAACCATGGAGAAATAAGATATTTAAGAGATATGATTATAAAGATGAAAATCGTAAGGAACTACTTAAAATCCTGGAATATTGTAAAAACAATAATATACCTACCATATTCTGGAATAAAGAGGATCCAGTTCATTACAGAACCGAAATTTGGTCCTATGCAGATACTGCCTCAGAGTTTGATTATATTTTCACATCCTCTGAGGAATGTATTAAACGTTATAAGAAGGATTATAATCATCCAAACGTTTATTGCTTAATGTTTGCCGGACAACCTAAATTATTTAATCCGCTGAATTTAAGCAATGAAACCATTGAATACCCTGTATTTGCAGGTGCATATTACGGTGAAAATCATCCCCAAAGAACGGAAAAAATGAATATGATTTTTGATAAGGTCATTGAAGAGTGGGGTGATCTTATAATATTTGATCGTAATTATTATAAACAACGATTCGATTATCCTGAAAAATATCAGAAATATGTCCGTCCTGCCATAAAATATGAGGAAACCGCTCTATTATATAAGAAAATGAAATGGGGTCTAAATCTTAATATAGTAACTAAATCAAATACCATGTTTGCAAGAAGGGTATTCGAGTTATCTTTAACCAATACCCTAATTTTAACCAATTATTCCAAAGCTGTTGAAAGAATATTCAGAGACAACGTGTTTTTCTTTGATAAAATGGACAAACTACCTGATTTCAACGGTTCCTATATGGAAAAAAGAATGAACAACCTATACAATGTCTTAGAAAATCACACTTATACCAACAGATTTAAACAGATATTAGATACAATCGGATATCCTTATAGTGAGGATGTAAATGACATTACAATAATCTTTAAATCAGATTCAACAGACAACATAGAGAAGATTATTGACTCATATGACAAAATAGACTATCCGGATAAAAAATTAAACATCATTATCCTTGATAAATCAGCGAACATTAATAATATCAAATCAGAATATCCGGAAATAGATGACATCCAAATAGAAGACAATGACCTTTATGATTATATCCACAATCTCAATAGTGAATTCATAATTATCTTAAAAGACATTACTGACAATGATTTTATAAGTAAAGGAATTTTACACTATAAATATTTAAATAAGAAAATATCAATAGCCAAAGGCCCCGATAAATTCACATTAGGTCAGGAAGATGACATAACCAACAAAATAATAAATAAAGAAGTATACACCAACCTATCCCAAGACATACCAATTGATGTATACTATATATAATGCATAAAGATGGATTTTATTTATAAATTAAATATCTAAAATTTTAAAAATTATATAAAATCTAACTTATGTATGTTTATAAAAAATAGGATTGAATGAGTGAGTTTTATTTATAAATCAAATATTAAAATTTAAGGATTAGATAAAAATTTAATCCATATATAAAGTACTTTGGGCTGTATTTTAAGGATTTTTAAAATTTTAACTAATCCTCTTTTAAAAATGAGAAAAAATAAATTTTTATAAAAAATATGAATCTATTTTATTGATATAATTACCATTTCTTCTGTTCAGATGATGCTTTATGTTGGTTATGTCTTGTCTCAACCATTTCATCAAACCATCTAACCATTTCAGGATCTTGATGGTTGAAGAATAAACTATCACTGGTATTCAATTTTTTAATTTCCTCCATATCCTCATCACTTAACTTGAAGTCAAATACATCAAAGTTTTCTTTAATCCTTTCAAGATGTGTAGATTTACATAATACAACTACTTTTCTTTGAATTAACCACCTTAAGATTACTTGAGCAGCAGATTTACCATACTTTTTACCTATATTTACAAGTGTCTCGTTGGTAAACATGCCCTGCATGCCCTCACCAAAAGGAGCCCATGCAGCCATTTGAACATTTAAATCCTTCATATTCTCTTGAGCCCCATATTGCGCATTTAACGGATTGGTTTCTACCTGATTAACTGCAGGTACTATCTCGCGACCAAATAAACACATGTCAGTTATTCTATCAGGATAGAAATTTGATACACCAATAGCCCTAATTTTACCTTCCTTATATAAGTCTTCTAAAGCCATATATGCACCATAATAATCTGCAAATGGCTGGTGAAGTAAAACCAAGTCAATATAATCCAAGCCTAATTTTTCAAGTGATTCATATACAGATTCCTTACATTTTTCATATCCATAATTATCAATCCAAATTTTTGTAGTGATAAATAACTTTTCACGGGAAACATCAGTTTCCTTAATTGCCTCACCAACTTGTTCCTCGTTGAAATAACTTTGAGCAGTATCGATAGACTTATAACCAACACTTATTGCATCAAGAACTGCTTGTTTTGTCTCTTCCTGAGGAATTTGATATACACCAAAACCTAAAATAGGCATTTCTACACCATTGTTTAAAGTTACATATTCCATATCTACACCTTCAATAGTTTTTTAACTTGATGTTAAATAGTATGAATGTTTTCTTATATAAATGTTTCTTTATGAAACTGTTTATTTATGATATAATTCATATTTTATAGAGAAATATTTATAAAAAAAAACCTAAAATCAAAATCAAAAAAATAAGAAAAATATTAGAAATCAAATTTAATATATAAATTAAAAGTTTTCAATTTCCATAACAAGCTTAAAGAGAAGGTTTTTTAGAACACTAATCTCAACATCAGATAAACCAGAAGAAACCTTATCCTCCCAGGTATCTAAAATGGCTATTAATTCATCTGTTTTTTTAACACCTTCTGGTGTAAGATTAACAATCTTTTTTCTACGATTACTAGGATCCTCTTCCCTTGTAATCCAACCTTTATCTTCAAATCTTCTAAGTAGTTTAGCAGTATAACCTTTACTAACCTTAAATAATTTAGTTAATTCCATCTGAGTAGTATTATCCGAAAATCTCAATCTTATAAGAAATGGAGCTTCAGTTAAAGGAATTTCATTGTCCTTTAATAAATCACCCATATATTCACGATAACTATATACCAACTCTTCCACATAATGATATATTCTAATGGATTCAAAATTCTCTTCTTTAAATTGTTTTGGAAGTGCCATATTATCCCTTTAATAAAATAGGTAAAAAACGTTAAAACTTAATTAATAGTTATTGTATGAAATGATATATAAAGTTTCTTAAAATAACTGTTTTACTAAAAAACAATCAAATGTTTTAAATAATAAATAAAGATTATAATAAAAAATAGCATAGTATTTTAAACAATAAAAAATTATATTCAATAATTTAAAAAAGGAATAAATATTAAAATACAAATCCTTCCCAAATCAAATAATTTTAATCAATGAACATTAAATCCTATATTTTTTTATAATACATTCAATTAAAACCATTAAAAAAAAAAATATTATTTTTTACCATATAATATTCCAGACCCATTTAAAAAATATAAACTAGCCTCTCTTTTCTTCATAAACTTATCGGTAGTATCTATTAATTCTACCTTTTCATAGCCTTTACTTTTTAATTTATCAACAAATCCATCCATATCCCCATATTTTCCCCTACTATAAATATCATGTAAGGCAAAGGTTCCCCCTTTTTTTAAAGTTCTTAAAGCCTCCAACAATATTTTTTGACGATCTCTTGAAGGAATATTATGTATACAATAATTACTAACAATTGCATCAAATGACCCGTCTTTAAAAGGTAGTTTAACAGCATTGCCTTCAATAAATTCAGTTCTAGCACTTACACCCTCTATTTTAGCATTATTTTCACATAATTTTTTATTGAACGATGCATATTCCTTGCCCCAACGGTCCAATCCTATTACATATGATTTTGGATTTTCTTTTGCTACAGCTATTGTTAATGCACCAGATCCACAACCAATATCCAATACTTTACCATCTTCCACCACCCTTGAGAATTTTGCGGTCTTTTCAATTATATCCTTTGAAAGCTTTCTTCCTCCATTATAATCAAAGGCTCTATATAACATATACATGTATAGACATATTAAAGCCATTATAATTGTAAGAACAAGAAATATAACAAATAATATTCCATTCCATCCTTGATTAATTACCAATATATTCTCCTTGAATATTAAGGATAAAATGAAAAATATAATAGCTCCTACCAAAAATCCAATAATCATTTGAATAGGCATCCAATTCTTATAATCCGGTTTCATATAATCACTTTTTAAAATTATAAAAAAAAAAAATAAAAAAATTAAAAAATATTCAATATTTTAAATAAAAAAATAAAGAATCAATTAATTAAAGCTTAATTTACTTATTTATTTATAAATTAAATAATGTCATATATAAACCTTTCTAAATTTTTAGGCATACCTAAAAAAATAATATTGTAAAATCATTAAAATGATAATACAATCATGAAAAAATAAAGAATCTAAAATAATTCCCCAAATTTAAGGTAATTCATATAAAATTTTAAAGACATTAAAATACATATTAATAGTTAAATATTAAAAATCTAAAAATTTATTAATAAGGGGGAAAAGTATGAACTATAGAATATGTCCTCACTGTAAAACATATATGGATTCAAATATTATAAGATGCAGTACCTGTGGAAGAGTATTATCTGATGTAATATACTCTGAGGAAGAATTAGAAAAGGAATATAAAAACTTTGAAAAATACATTAACAAAACATTAAATCCGAAAGGGGTTTTCTCAGATTTTAAAGCTTTACTAAAGGACCAATTTAACATAAAAGGTAATGATGAAAAGGACAACATCGCATTTACACTAACCATGGAACATTTAATTTATCAGAAAGATTTTAATCCATACACTTTAAGAAGAAGATATTTGGAACTTGCAACGGATTTAAATAACCTTAAAAAAATGCCTGTTGAAAAATATCAGGAAATGGTTCATGAAGATGCAAAAGGGATGTTCTTTCATATATTAAATACAAGGGAAATCCAATTTAATCTATATAACCATATTCCAGAACATACAGTACCTGTTTCAGTTGTAAAGAATAAACATGGAACAGGAACAAAGGTAGTTGCCACCGGTTTATTTGGTGTTTTCGGACTTGCAGGAACTAGTGGAGTAAAAGAAGAAACATATAATAAAGTAGTGCCTGCAAGGGACGAACTAACATATAAGGTAAATATTAACGCAAATGAAAACAACATAAGTATTCAAATTATTGACATTAATCAGGATAAGAAATTACCTAAGAACACATATAGTTGGAATCAGATTACTGAAGCAGATGCAGATGATTATCTAAAATCCAAGGAATTCGATGCAATATTATTAAAAGACTTTAATGCAGAAGAAATCACACAGAGCATAGAAAATATTTACTATATCTTCCTAAATGAAGATCACCCATTAAGAAAAGCAATTAATATCCCTACCTTAAAAAGATTACTATTAGAGGATTTTAAAGAATATGTAAATAATCATGCTTATGGAAATTATGTTCATGAGATGAATGACGAGGCAAAACAGTTAGAGGAATTCTATACACTTAAAGAAAAGGGAATAATTACAGAAAGGGAATATCTAAATAAGAAAAATGAAATTCTGAAAACAAGTAGAAATGAGGAGAATAACGGTGCCCATGAGCAAATTAATTTCTGTCCAAATTGTGGAAATAAATTAGATAAAGATGATAAATTCTGCTCTGCATGTGGTACCAAAATCATATAATAAGTACCAAGTTTTGATTTGAAAATTTTTAATTTAAAGCATATCCATTTATAAAAATAAAGTTTTATAAGTTTTTTTATTAAACGAATTAAAATTGTTGATTTACGTAATTAATTTCTATTTAAGATTTAAACCATAATTAAAATAATCATTTACCTAGATTTATTCTAATTTCAAATAAATTCCATGCGGTTTACATATGGTAAGATTTAAATTTTTATTTTAAGAGTTTAACCATATTTAAAAAATGATTTTAATTTAACTTATTTTTTATCTTTTTATTCTTTATTTTAGCATAATAATAATTATTTTATCTATTTATATAATTAATTAAGCTTTTATAGTTAAATGTATTGATTTAGAAGCTTTATTCTTAAAAAAAAGATTTATATATAATTTAAGCTAAAAATTTTATTGTAAAAAAATATCTTAAAATTTAAGAAAACCATTTCAAAAAAAAATGGCTCTTTGTGATGTTTAAAAATTATTAAATTTATTTTAAACTTACAATTAATTCTTAGATTTCTATTAAAAATCTTCTAAATCGAATTAATATGATTTTTAATAATAAAATATTTTTTAATGAATTTATATTTAAAAATTGTAGGGGGACAAAATGTCGAAAAAATTTAGATTAATTGGTTTTTTAATGGTCTTTATTATTGTTTTCATTAGTCTTGGCGCTTTAAGTGCTGCTAATCTTAATGACAATAGTTCAACTGATTTAGGAGCAAATTCCTCTAATCAAAGCCAGGTTCTTAGTACAGTTATAGATTCCAACAACTCAGATAATTCAAATATTGTTAACAATTATACTAATTCAAATCTTAACAAAGCAGTTAACAATGATAATTCTATTAACAATTCACTTGATTCAAGTACAAATAGTACTAAAACATTGAATAATCAAGTTAGTGACAATTCAAACAAGGTCAATAATACTAATATTTCTACTAAATCCAGTACCCAAGTATTAAAAATCAGTAGCAAACCTACCAGTTTCAGTATTTCACAGATTACCAGTGCTTCAAAGACTGTTAAGGCATATTACATTGCCAATGGTAAATTACCTAGCACTGTAACCGTCGGGTCAGTAAAACTCACCTTAGCCCAATTCCTATACTACCAGTCAAAAGCCATTAGCCAACTAAACTCAAACAACAAAGCAAACATCCAAATCATAGGATCTTTAGATGAACCGTCACGTCCAAATTCCGGTGACTCAGTAAACGGTAAATTAAGTAAATCTGCTTATGTTGATTCAGCTACAAGAACCTATAAATTTATATTGAATTACGATCAAGGTCCAAACTATTCAACTACAACCATAGGTAGAGTTTCATATAATAGATTAATTGAAGCTTTTAGTGTTGTTCTCGATTATTATAATAGTAATAATAAATTACCTAGTACTATTAACGTTAAATACAATTCAAAAACCACTATTCCATCAAGTACTCCTAATACAAATACAAGTGCTAAGTCTTTTACTATTAATCAAATAGTTTCAGCTTCAAAAGTTGTAAAGGAATATTATGATAAGAATGGTAAATTACCCAGTACTGTAACTGTTGGTTCTGTAAAACTTACTTTAGCCCAATTCTTATATTATGAATCAAGAGCTATTAGCCAACTAAACTCAAAAAACAAAGCAAATATCCCTATTGTTAATAAGAGATTTAATGAGCCTTCAAGACCAAATACAGGAGATTCTATTAATAAAAAATTAAGTAAATCCGGATATGTTGACTCTGCAACTAGAACCTATAAGTATATCTTAAATAATAATCAGGGACCTAATTACTCAACTACAACCGTAGGTAGAGTTTCATACAATAAATTAATCGAAACCTTCTGTGAGGTTCTCTCATATTATGGAAATACTAAAGCATTACCTGCTTCAGTATATGTTCATAGTAACAGGGTTGGAAACTACACTTACATGTCAGTTCCATCAACCACCAATTATTTAAATGGCCAGGTATTTACTGTAACCTTAATAGATTCTCAAGGAAATATAGTTAAATCTCAAAAGATTAGCTTAATAATTAACGGCATTACATATACCAACACTACCAATTCAAAAGGTGTTGCAAACTTTGTAATTCCGAAATTAAATGGTAAATACACTGTAAACTATTATTATACCAATAGTAACAATAGATTATCCTCAAGTGGTTCAAAGACAATATCTATTATCAACAGTAATGTTACAAAGATTACAGGTACTGATCTTAATACATTGAATAATTCTAATGTTAAGTATAATGTTACCTTAAAAGACGCATATGGAAATCCTATAGCAAATCAACAAATAAGCTTTAAAATTAGTGGTATTTCTACTATTTATACTGGAAAAACCAATTCAAAAGGAATTGCTAGTGTAACAATTAATTTACCAGCTGGAAACTATATCATAACATATAGCTTTGCGGGAAATAGCAATTATCCAAAATCAAGTGGAATGTCCAATATTTCAGTAAGTAATATGATAAGAAGTATTCCGATTAATTCACTTATAGACTCTGCAAATTGGGTTAAAGACCAGTATAGCGCAGTGCTAAATGGTACCAAATATACATTTGATAAATACGGTGTTTCTTCCGACGGCAAATATATTATGGCTATTGGTAGACCGTCAGCTAGTGGTGAACTATCAAAATATGGTTATACCTTTTATAGAAGTGTATTTGAAAGGAAATGTCCAATATGTGGAGGTACACATCTTTACTGGAGCATATTCTGGGCAGGCAATGAATATGATAATTATGGAGTATTCCCTGCAACAGGTAACAAAGAAGGTGGTTCAGCCGAGGGACATATCTTCTGTGCTGACTGTGATGCAGATTTCTCCTGTATAGATGGTTTAAACCATGTTTCTAATTCAGTTAATAACCTTAAGAAATTAGTTGCCACTGTAAGAGCAGCTAAATCAGATGCATATGCTTTATTAAATGGAAGTATGAAAAATGTAGACATTTCATCTACAGTTGGTAAACTTCCTTCCATGGTAACTATCGAAGGTACTCCATTTACATTAAGCCAATATTTCTATTATGTTTGTAGAGCCATATCCCAATTGGATGATGGAAACACTAAAGATTTATCATTGATTAACACAGTAGCTTCACCATCAGATCCAAACCGTGGAGACAGTATTAGTGGTGCTAGCTTATCCAAATCAGGATATGTTGATTCTGCAACCAGGACATACAAATACATTTTAAATAATGATCAATGTCCTAATTACTCAACTACAACTGTAGGTAGAGTTCCATATAATGATTTAGTTAAATTATTTACAGAAGTCTTAATCGATTATGGTAACAACAAGAAATTACCTAGTAGCATTACTGTAAATACTTAAAATAGTTTAAGATAAATTCTTAAATTATTTTTTTTACTTTTTTTTAAATTCAACTTCATTGGTTCTTATCAAATAATTAAAAATAGCCTAATTTTAAGATACAATTTATGAAAAAACTTTGATTTAATCAACATAATATTTAAATTATATAAAATAAGAATTTTTTATAAAAATCTAAACCAATCAAGTATTATATTTCAAAGGTAATAAAACGGAATTTTTTATAAAAATTTGCCAATTAGACATACAAGGTTTAAGACAAATAAAAAAAAATCTTTAAAAAAAAATTATTTAAATTTATGCTTACTTAGGATTTACTAATATAAAGAATCCGTCTAACCTTCCAAGAAATTAAAATAAAAAAATAGCTAAAAATTAAAGATCAAATTTAATGTTTTTTTAAACTACCTTATAACCACAATGCCTACAAAAGGCGTCTTTCTCATCCAATTGTTTCCCACAGTTAATACAAAAGATTTGTTTAGTTTTAAATCTTTCACCACAATTATTACAGAATATATCCTCTTTTTCTACTTTTGAATTACATTTAGAACATAAATACTCCGGTGTTAATTTAGTTCCACAGTTAATACAATACAAATCATCTTCCCCACATACATTTCCACATTTCTCACATCTATTCCTTGTTACAATATGTGCTTGCTGATTTAATTGAATATTATCCGTATTAATCATTACATCATTATCTCCAATTATCGGTTTACTGTAGAAATCAGTTTCATTTTCAATCTCAACGATTAAACCCCTCATCGTAGCTATCCTTTTATCATCAGAGGGATGTGTAGATAAAAAATCGATTTTATTAGGATTGTTTTTACTCATTCTTTCCCAGAAATTAGGTATATTGTGGACATTATATCCTGCCCAGTAAATAATAGCCATTCCTAAACGATCTGCTTCCAATTCCTGATCCCTTCCAAAAGGCATTAAAATAAGTGAATTATAACCAATATCTGCCGCATATGATAAATCAATCAAGCCATTACCTATTTCACCATGACCTAAAAGAGCTAATCCAAGTCCACCAAGTCTTGTAAGTGTTGTGATACTGTCTTTCCTTTTTTCCTTACTTAATTTAGTTCTTGAATGATCAAGTAATGCATGGGCCATTTCATGACCCATGATAAAAGCTATCTCTTCTTCAGTACCTGCAATGGAAAACATTCCGGAATACATTACAATCTTTCCTCCAGGCATACAGAAAGCATTTACTGTATCACTTGATATTAAATGAAATTCCCAATCATAATAATCCTCAATATAATCAAGCCTATTAATTTTTGCAAGATAATCTGTTACTGATTTAATCAAATTGTTAGCTACTCTCTGCAAAACCTGACCATAAGGTGTTTCATCAATGATTTTATTCTGTTGAATTATAGCATTATATTCAGCATAACATTCATCAAGAAACTTATCATCATCCAATATATCAAATGCCGCCTTTCCTGTAAAGGGATTAATTTCACTTCTATCATCTTTTCTCATATATTCACCCATTATTATTCTTAAAATAAACTATAGATTTAAAAATATATAAGATTTTATATTATCTTAAAAGAATTATTCCCTAAAAAGATTCATAATATATACATTTAGATAAAAAATATATGAAAAATTAAAAATTTTAAAATGAGTAATTCCTAAAATAAAAATAAAAAAAGAATTGTTTAAATCAATTATTAGTTTATAAATCTTAAAGATTTTATAAAACATAGCCTTCCTAAAATAGAAAAAACTAAAAAATGGTTTGAACCAAATATTAAACAGATTATAAAATTAAAAAGATTTAAATTATATTTTTAAGTAATTTAAAAAAATAAAAAAAAGAATTGTTAAATTATTGAACCGGATATAAATTATATCTCATAGTTCTTGATTTAATATCATTAAAGTTATCATCAATTAGAAGTTCACCATCTTTAAACACAGTTCTTAAGATGTCCTCTCCAGGACTATCAATTGGAACTGTTTTAAAGTTTTGACCATCATATAATAATTTTAATCTTCCTTTTTTAGATTTTTTACTGTTATCTAATGGTTTCTTAAATATATCAAACCATTTACCATCCCTATATTGGGCGGAACATTTAAATGCAGTTCTTTGAGTATCACGGGTGACATCAGAATGTAATCCTCCACCCATACCAAATATAAGGTTTTCAGCTGCCCAATCATGGGCTTTAATACCAAACAGGATATCACGTATCTTATGGTAATTTAATCCGTCACCCCATAAAACACCGACATTGGCATTGAAAATCTTATAACCTTTATTATTTAAATGAGTACAAAATCCCTTTTAAATAATTTCAAGACAATCCAATGTAGTGGATACAGGTTCTCCACTATCTGGACGAAAAACAATTTTATTTCCTTCTTTTCTATCTAAAAATTTCTTAATCTCATTATTGAGCTGATATCCATCAAAGCAAGCATTTCTTAAAAAGTTCTTATAGTCATAACTGTCAATTACCATTGACAAGACACCGTCATGTGCACTTCTAACTACATTTATTGCCTGGTTTAACTCATTATCAGGACCTTGTGATGTCATTACACTATGTTCAGTTGCTTGAACTGAAAAACCTTCAATTTCAGGAGTATTATAATAATTAGGTGGAACTGTAAGTGCAACTAAGGTATCAGTGCCGGCAAAGCTAAGCAAATGTGCAGAACTACATAATTTTGCAGATTCAGTGGAACTGGCACCACGGTATCCGAAATCGTGTAACATGAATGGAAGATTATCCTTAGAAGATCCGGTTACATCAAGATAAAAATCGCATAATTTCTTGACCTCTGCAGACAATGTTGCAACGGTTGAAGGATACCATACCTGCTGGAGTAATGGTTCAAGATAGTTTGTTAACCAGAAACAACGTTTATCAGTATTTTCGACTGTCATTAAAACATTGCTTACATTTACAGGAGTTCCCTCAGGAACCGCCTTAATCTCAATTGGAAGTTTACCGTCAAGTTCCCTTGCAATGTACATCCAATCGTCATAATTAAATATTCCATCTCCAAGATGAACCTTCATAATCTCATTTGCTTCTTCAACCTTCTCTTCAGTTACAATATCTCCCACCAGGTATTTCTTAAGAATATATTGCAAACCATAGAAGATTGTTTTATTAAATTCCGCTCCGGTTCTATTTTCAAGATATGAATAGATTTTTTCAGTACCTTTTGGATAGAAATAGTGGTGTGTAATCTTATAACTATCTGTTAACAGACATATATTGTTTTCTATCATCAAATCACCATAAAATAATTTAAAAGCTTAATATTATTAAAGTGTTTTATAAATAATGAATTTCTAAAACCATTAATTTAGATAATATTCTAAAACAAAATAAATAAGAATTCTAATATTTAACTACTTAGATTAATCGTTTATACAATATTCACTACCCTCAATTTATCATATAATAATATTAATTTTATTTTATTAGTTACACTTAATATAATTATTTAAAAATTCAAAAATTCAAAGGAATAATCCCTTACAAAAGAAATCAATAAAAGATATGACTATTTAAAAATTCAAAATTACAAAACAAATCCATAAAGGGAGATTATGATTAAAATTTAAAAAAAAAGATTCCATTTATATCATGCTTAAATTAAAACATGCTTTATATGTTTTTAGAAAAATTAGTTAAAAACCCTTAAAAAAAAGAAAAAAAGACAAGAATTGTCTAAATAAAAAATTTAAATTTTATTTTCTTCTTCTTGGAATCAATAGGCATAATAAAGCAATTAAGAATGCCACTATAGGAAGACCAGTTGCTGGAGTTCCTTGAGCTATACCAGTTAAATTCTTTTCACTATTATGATCAACCGTATTGCTGTGGTTGTTTTTGTTGGTTTTATTATTAGTGTGATTAGTGTTATTATCTGTTTTATTTTCTTTAACACTAGTTGTATTGTTTGTAGTTATATTAACAGTTTCATTAGAACCTGCAATAACAATATTTGTATAATTTCCAGGTTTAACTGTATTAAATATAACTGTAAAGTTAGCTGATTGGCCGATACCTAAAGTGTTTAAATAGGTAAAGACATTATCATTTTTAACCCAATTGTCACCATTGAAACCTACATAGTTTAAACCTGTATAATTGGATTCCACAACATAAACACCGGTTAAGTTATAATCACCAGTGTTAGTAACAACAATAGTAAATGAGGTTAAATTACCTACAAATACATTTGGATTATTTGCTATCTTAACAACAGTCATATTAGGAGTATAAGCAGTAGTATTATTTGAAGAATTACTGAAAACATAATTTCCAACTCCAGAACTAACATTATTCACCAATACACCTGATTGGCTTGTAGTGAATATAATGGTTAAATCTGCAGTTTGGTTTGGTTCAAGAGTATCATTTAATATCCAGGTATTATTTTCAGGATTATATACCCAATTATATGTGGATTCAAATGATTTATAGATTAAACCATTACTGAAATCATTATCACGAACAAAGATTCCAGTTAAATTACAATTTCCATTATTCATAACAGTAATATTGAATTTAGCATCGTTTCCATTAAATACAACAGGTGTAAGTGTTTCCTTGACAACTGTTTCATTAGCACCTTCAGATAAACGGAATAAAAATGAATTTTGGGTTCCTTGAGGTGTTATAAGGAATTTGAAATCATAAATCCCAAATGTTCCGTTGTCTAAGACTTTAACATTGTTAGAGCTGTTAATTCTTAAACCTGAATTATATTTAGAAACTACATCCTGAATCATTGTATTATTACTGTTTAAATAATCGCCATCAGTTAAAATGTTTAACTCACTTTGTAATGATGTACCATTGTAATATTCATAAACTAATATTTTAAGTAAATCTGAGATGTCTTCTCCATTTAACCTGTTGAATATTGTATAATTATCAAAAACAACACCGTCTATAAGAGAATCAGAGAATTGTTCTGCACAGTAACCAAGATAACCGTTATCAAAGGTTGATTGATTTTCACTATAATTACCATTAACAATTCTATCGTTATTATAAGACAAGATCTTTAAAGAAGAGCTATTAGAATTAATAATATCAATCTTGTTTAAAGCAACAATTGCTTTATCGTCTTCTGAAATATCATCATTACTAAAACTGGAGTTAACAATTGTAGAGTTGATTGAATAAATTGTTGAACCAATTTTAGCATTATTGTTTTCAAAAGTGGAATTAACAACAGTTATATTATTCATACTTATTGCTCCACCATAATTTTGAGCAGTATTGTTTATAAATTTAGAATCGCTTATACTGTCATTTGTACCTCCACTAACAACGGCACCACCGTTATAATAAACAGCCTTATTATTAGTGAAATTTGATGACTCAATATTGTTATTGGTACTGTTAGGACTGAATAGTACCGCACCACCCATAATAGCAGAATTGTTATCAAAACTACTGTTTATGATTTGGGTGTTATTTGCAAAAGCATATACAGCTCCACCTTTAGTAAATGAAGAGTTAGTGTTATTAATTACATCTTTTCCATTATTGGTGAAAACAGAACCAATTATAGTGTTATTTTCTATAGCCTCATCAACATATGCACGGTATGCAATAGCTCCACCTCTTACAGCAGAGTTATTATCAAATGTACAATTAATTACTGAATTATTAGATCTAGTAAATAATATTGCACCACCTTTCTCATATGCCATATTATTTGAGAAGGTAGAATTGATAATCTTGTTTCCAATACCATTTAATAATAATGCACCACCACCCATAACACTATTGTCATATGCAATGTTATTTGTGAAATTGGAATATGGAAAATATTAATTACTGAATTAAAATAAATACAATATTAAAGTTATAATCAATTAGTGAGGAAAGACAATGTGTACTGCAGCAAACTATTTATCAAAAGATCATTATTTTGGACGTAATTTTGACTATGAACTATCATACAATGAGAAGATAACCATAACTCCAAGAAATTATCCATTAGAATTTAGGGTTGAAGATACAATAAACAATCATTATGCGTTTATTGGAATTACAGCAGGTATTGAAACCTATCCATTATATTATGATGCTACAAATGAAAAGGGATTAAGTGTAGCTGGTTTAAATTTCACAGATTTTGCAGACTATAAAGAGATAGATGAAAATAAAACCAATGTTGCATCTTTTGAATTTATTCCTTGGATTTTATCACAGTGCAAAGATGTTAAAGAAGCAAGAAAACTCTTAGAAAATCTCAATATTGTTAATATTCAGTTTTCAGACGAGCTTCCAAACTCATCACTTCATTGGATCATTTCAGATAGAAATGAATCCATAACCGTTGAGACAGTTGAAGAGGGCCTTAAGGTTTATGACAACCCGGTAGGTGTTTTAACAAACAATCCCCCATTTGATAAACAGTTATTCAATTTAAATAATTATAGATACTTATCCAGTAAAACACCAGATAACACATTTAGTGATGATTTAGATTTAATGGCATATAGTCGGGGAATGGGAGGTTTAGGTTTACCTGGGGATTTATCCTCAATGTCCCGTTTTGTAAAAGCAAGTTTCACCAAAATGAATTCACTATCCAGTGAAGATGAACTTGAAAGTGTTAGTCAGTTCTTCCACATTCTTGGATCAGTTGAACAACAAAGAGGCCTTGCATTTATTGAAGAACCGGATAAATATGAAATCACTATTTATTCCTCATGTGTAAATACAGATAAGGGAATCTATTATTATAGAACCTATGAAAACAGCCAGATTAATGCAGTCGATATGCATAAAGAGGATTTGGATTCTGAGAGTTTAATTTCATATCCTTTAATTAACAAACAGAATGTAAACTATCAAAACTATTCAAGCCATTTAGCGATTTTAATGTTCTGTGGACATAATTTAGTACATTCACCACAGGCATCACAGTCTGCAGCAGAGCCAAACTCTTCACCCATTGAAAGAGTTGTATAATATATTGGAGCGTTAGCTGCATCGACGCCTTCCCTTTTTGAATCATTGTATAATCTAATATATTTTGGTATTGGAATATTATGTTCACATGCGGGAATACAATAATTACAATCAGTACATGGAATAACCACATCATTATTAATTAAAATAGATGCCTCACCTATCATATAAGACTCATCTAATGTTAAAGGCTTAATATTCTCAAAGATATTAAGGTTATCCCTCATTTGTTCAATACTACTTACACCGGACAAAATAACCATAGGATCCAAACCAGCACAGAACTTAAATGCCCATTCAACTGGACTGATATCAGGATTATATCTTTTAAATAAGGAGTCTACAGAACTAGGAATATTTACCAACATTCCACCTTTAATAGGTTCCATTATAATAAGTTCCTTACCATACTCTTTTACCAAACTACAACATTTCCTTGCCTCTATTGAATCACTATCCCAATCAAGATAATTAACTTGCAATTGTACAAATTCAATCTCAGGATGTTCATCTAATATCTTTTTAAGGAATTTAGATTTGTCGTGTAATGAAATTCCAATATGCTTAATTTTGCCTTCCCTCTTTTTATCCACTATAAATTGAAAAGCATCAGTATTTTCTACAGCTTTCCTTGTCCATGTAGAAACATTGTGTAACATATAATAATCAAAATAATCGACACCACATCTTTCCAACTGTTCATTGAAGATTGGTTCTAATTGTTCCCTCTTCTCAATAGAAAACATAGGCAATTTATCTGCAATAATTACATCTTCACGAGGATATCTCTCAATAACTGCTTTTCTTAATGCCACTTCACTCAGTCCCTCATGATAAGGATAAGCGGTATCAAAATAATTATATCCCTTTTCAATATATTCGTCCACCATCTGATTAACCTGTTCTTGATCTATGCTAGTTAAATCATTCTCATCTGAAAGAGGCAACCTCATTAAGCCCATACCAAAAAGTTTCATAAAATCACATACCTTATTAAAATCATATATTTTATAATACTGACTAAATACTCAGTAATATAATATTAAAATATAATATATAAATATTATTACTAGACCTAATAAAAAATAGCTGAAAACAATAGAAAAATTAAAGCTGGAAAAAATTTTAAGAAAAAATTACACGAAATTAATCATCCTTAAGACTAACTCCCTTCCATAGGAAATCAAAACCGATCCTTTTAATCTTATCTACATCCATGTCAGGATTATCATTAATAAAGTTTACAGTTGCTGTAACATCATGAAACATGAAAATACTAAATAATTCGAAAGGTTCTTTAACTTCACCCTTTGATTGGAATTTATTATAAACGTTTGAGAAGAATTTACCTTGATTAAATAACTCCTCCTCAAAGTCATCACTTACAAATGAGGATCCTTTAGATTGAACAATGAAATTATATTCATATGGTTTCGTCAATGCATAATCAACCATCCTATTCCACACTTCAATCATCCCCCTTTTAAAATCTTTTTTCTCATTTAAATCCTTAACATAATCAATAAAATCTTTATTGGCATATAAAAGAGCCTGATGGAAGAGGTCTAATTTTGTTGGAAAATAAATAAATAAAGTACCTGCACCTACATTAGCCTTCTTTGCAATACTTGCTGTAGTAGTATTACCATAACCATTTTTAGAAAATAGTTCTATTGCAGATAAAAGTATCCTTTTCTCTTTATCTTTCAAAATAATCAACCTTTTATAAATAAATCTTAATATGATAATATTATAAATTAATAATATATAAAAATTATAGATTTTAAAAAAAAATTGAAAAATGAGAAAAAAACTGACTAAAAAATTTATTTAAAATTAAAATTTAATTTAAGCCAACTTTAAAAATAAATATTCTATTTCTAGCCAATTTAAAATAAAGATAAAAAAATAATAAAAATAATAATTAAGTTAGATATTTTTCAAGAAATATGAAATCGAACTTTAAAGCCAATTCAGGCATATATTCAAATTTATATGGAGTGTAACCATTCTTCTTATAGAAACTTATATTTTTGGTGCATAAGGAATTTGTAAACAACTCTGCTCTTTCTGCATTAGATTCTGCTTCAATAGTATTAAGTAAAGTACTACCCAATCCACAGTTTTTCAATTTAGGATCAACAAACAACTTACTAATATGAACTGTATTGTCCTCAATTACACTTCTAACAGAACCTATTATTTTGCCCTCATCATCAGTAGCTTTTAAAATCAAACCATTATCAAACTCCTCTTGTACATTTGATACTGTTTGATGAAGAGGCTCTATGGAATAATCCCTAGTCTTTCTAGCCTGAGTTATAAATGCCTTATATTGTAAATCCAAAATTTCTTCTATGTCATTATATTCAGCTCTTTGAATTTCCATTTTGAATACCTCACAAATTTTATGTATTCATAGAATGATAATATTAAAAATCATCATATATAAATGTGTTTATTTTAAATGGAAAAAGATAGGAGTTTTTTATACAATATATTAAACTGTGTATAAAATTTTATTAAAAAATAAAAATACCTATATAAAAATTAAACAAACAATAAAAAAAATAAAAGTTGGAAAAATAAGTTAAAATAGAAAGTTTTAATTCTATTTTTTAACAGTGCCCCTATATCTTAGAGGTTTAATTTTGACTTAATATCCTCCTCAGAATCAGAGGAGCTGAATCTTACTCCCGGAATAAATTCTGCACCTGGTGCAGATGGTTCAAGTTCCGGAATAGTGTTTCCAAGGCTACTTCCACCTGAGGTATAGGATACAACAATCCTTTTACCGGACAAATCATATTCTTCAAGGAAACTATTGATTATCTTAGGTGCCACATACCACCATATTGGAAATACCAAATAAACCGTATCGTATTGATCCATGTCATTTACCTTTGTAGATACCTTCGGAATTTCCTTACCATCCCTCTCTTTAACATTACGACTTTCAGGATTCCTATAATCCAAATCATCTGAGGAGTAAGGTGTTTCTGGAAGGATTTCAAATAAATCTCCATCAACAACATTTGCCAATTTAATAGCGGCATTTTTACTGGTACCAGTACATGAGAAATATGCAACTAAATTGTTTACCATAATATCACCTTTTTAATATTAATAAAAAAATGACTGAATAATCAGTTTTATAGATGAATTTTAACATCATATTATATAAAGCTTTTTAAAAATTAAGGGGGTCCGCCAAAATTATTTTTTTATGATTTTTTTTAGAAAATGGTCACGTCGAGTTTTAATTGGTTCATGGTGGATGTTCGTTCGCAGAAATCAA
>Ga0214925_100108_pt1 | contig 79825 bp, 71 predicted proteins | sample Stichaenrichment_FD_168299 | JGI IMG/M metagenome (GOLD analysis project Ga0214925, IMG submission 168299) | Xylose enriched microbial communities from anaerobic bioreactor in Madison, Wisconsin, United States - 63SRT | ecosystem: Engineered > Bioreactor > Anaerobic > Unclassified | place: USA... | reverse complement strand
TAGCTCTTTTTGATTTGTTACTTTAAGCGAATTGACTTCGCAAATGTTTTGCCTTTAACCCTACGGGCTAAAGGACCCTACACATTTGATTTGTCGAAACTTTGTTCAGTTTTCAAAGGTCTACCATATGATCTGAATCACTCAGAACACATATAAGATGTTACCATGAATTAATGAATCATGCAAGCCCTTTTTCTTATGAAAAGCAACTGAATTAGTTCAAAAACCCATGATGTGTCTAGTAATAACGAATCATGAAACAAAACGTTACGTCGTGACAACAGATATAAACTATACGCTGCTATCTTTAATCCGTCAACATTAAATTTAAAAATGTGATATTTTTAATTTATACCAAACAAAAAGACATATTTTACGGCAAAAAACCGTTAAATATGTCTCATTTTTTAATCTTCTGGCCGCATTGTTGGGAATAAAATCACATCACGGATCGATGGACTATCGGTTAACAGCATCGTCAACCGATCAATCCCAATTCCCAAACCACCCGTTGGCGGCATACCATATTCCAAAGCCTCGATAAAGTCTTCATCAATTCCTTCAGCTTCATCATTACCGGCTTCACGTTCTTTGACCTGAGCTTCAAAACGAGCCCGTTGATCAATTGGATCGTTCAATTCAGTAAAGGCATTGGCAAATTCATTACCAATGATATATAACTCAAACCGGTCAGTGAACCGGGAATCATCAGCATTTTTCTTTGCCAATGGTGAAATTTCAACCGGATGTCCGTATACAAACGTTGGTTGTTCAAGCTTATCTTGCACAAACTGTTCAAAAAATTCATTAATAATATGACCCACCTGCCAGTATTCTTCATACTTAACATGGTGTTCATCCGCAAGCTTCCGTGCTTCTTCAAGTGTCATTTCAGGCCAGAAATCAACTCCTGTGTACTGCTTGATTGCATCTACCATGTGAATTCGCTCAAACGGCTTATGAAGATCGAGTTCTGTCCCCTGATAGTTAATCTTACCATCTTCAGATACGGCACCTGCAGCAGCCTTAAAAATACCTTCAGTTTCATCCATTACATCATGGAAATCGAAGTAAGCAACATAGGTTTCGAGCATCGTAAACTCGGGGTTATGTTTAGTATCCATCCCCTCGTTCCGGAATACACGTCCAATTTCGTAAACTCGTTCAAAACCACCCACGATTAATCTCTTAAGGTGCAATTCAAGCGCGATACGCAAATAAAGGTTGATATCCAATGCATTATGATGCGTAATAAATGGCCGTGCACTAGCACCTCCGGCTTGATTGTGTAATACCGGTGTTTCGACTTCCAAAAAGTCATTACCATCTAGGTAACTTCTGATTGCGGTTATAATCTTGCTCCGGAGTTTAAACCGGTTGAAACTATCCTGATTAGAAATTAAATCCAGATAACGTTGACGATAGATCTGTTCTTGGTCCCGAAGGCCATGGTATTTATCTGGCAATGGCCGAAGCGCCTTTGATAAAAACGTCAGACTTGTTGGTCGGATTGTCAATTCACCTGTATCTGTCTTAATAACATCCCCAGTGAAACCGAGAAAATCTCCAATATCAGCACGCTTAAAGACATGATAAACATCTTCGCCTAAGATATCTTTACGAACATACAACTGAATCCGACCACTACGATCGAGAAGATCGGCAAACCCAACCTTCCCCTTTCCCCGCTTCGAAACAATTCGACCGGCAATGGTTGCCGTCTTATGCATCTCATTGAGTTCTTCTTTATCGACCCCATCAAATTCATCATGTAATTCCTGTGCTAAATAATCCCGTTCGAACCGGTGTCCAAACGGATCAATTCCATTATCACGGAGTTCATCCATCTTTTCACGACGAACGCGTAACTGATCATTCATTTCTTGTCCTTTTGCCACAATCTTTCCTCCAATTACTGTGCTTTTCTAAGCTGACGTTCTTGTGTTTTTTCAATAAATTGATCAAAAATATCATCAACTTGGGCTTCTGTCGTTGCTTCAACTAACGCAGCCTTGGTCTTGGCAGAATGCGAAGTACCCTTTAAATAAAAGGTTGATTGGCCTCTAAATTCGCGAACTGCCAATCCTTCACCCTTTAAATCAATCAATCGGTGTAAGTGTTCCTTCGCAATTGCCACCTTTTGTGCTGGCGTTGCCTCTGGAATTAGTTCACCGGTTTCTAGATAGTGGGCTGTCTGCTTAAGCATCCAAGGGTTTCCCATCGCTGCACGCCCAATCATCACGGCGTCTGCACCGGTGGTCTCAAGCATGGCCTTGGCATCCTCTGCAGATCTAACATCGCCATTGGCCATAAATGGAATGGTTAATTGATCCGCAACCTGCTTCAAAACATTCCAATCAGCATGTCCCGTGTACATTTGTTTCCGTGTTCGGCCGTGCATTGCTAATGCGCTAGCACCAGCTTTTTCCGCTGCCAAAGCATTTTCAACGGCATACACGTGATCCAAGTCCCAGCCGATGCGCATCTTAACAGTGACCGGCTTTTTCACCGCGTCCGTCACATACGATACCATCTCATAGACCTTTTTAGGATCCAACAACCATTTTGCCCCGGCATCCGTCTTGACGACTTTATTAACAGGGCATCCCATGTTGATGTCAATCACATCTGCTTCGGTATGTTCGTCCACAAATTTTGCCGCCTGCACCAATGTTTCTTTGGTCCCGCCAAAGATCTGAATCCCCATTGGATGTTCGACTTCTTCGACCTTCATCATCGACAGGGTTTTCTGATTATGGTACATAATACCGCGATCAGAAATCATTTCACAGACAACGTATCCGGCACCAAATTTCTTACAAATCACCCGAAATGCAGAATTTGTGACACCAGCCATTGGGGCAACGACCACTTGGTTTGGAATCGTAATGTCACCGATCTTCCACTCCATTTTTTCACCTCATTTTTTCTTTCGTTCTCACTTCATACGCGATGACTATCATAGCACATTCACTTATATGATAACAAATTAGTCCGCCTTCATCTGCAATAAAATTTTCTTTAAGTCGGTTTCGCTAAATTCATACTTATTACCGCAGAAATGACAAACCGTTTGTGCATGATGATCTTCATTAATCAATTGTTCCATTTCATGGCGATCGATACTAGCCAACGCCTTCGCAAACCGTTCTTTGGAACAGTCACACTTAAATGCCACCGGCATGGTGTCAAGAATTTTAACGTCTTCGCCTTCAAATAATAACTGTAAAATTTCTTCTGGGGCCTTTCCGTCACGCAGGAGTTCAGAGACCAGTGGCATTTTACCTAATCGAGCTTCGAGTTCACTAATCTTTTCATCGCTGGCACCTGGCATGACCTGCACCAAAAAGCCCCCCGCCACTTCAATACTATTGTCATCGTTCACAAAAACAGATAACCCAACTGCGGATGGAATCTGTTCGGATTGCGCTAAGTAATACGTAAAGTCTTCACCCAGTTCACCGGAGACCAGTCCCACCTGACCGGTGTAGGGATCGCCCATTTCCATATCTTTGGTGACTGACAAAGTCCCTTGATGGCCCACGGCCCCAGCAACATCAATTTTATGTTTTTCATTTAATGGCAAGTGAATATGTGGATGTTGTAAGTAGCCTTTCACGGTACCGTTAGCATTCCCATCTACAACAATGGCCCCTACCGGACCATTTCCTTGAACCTTGACCGTCATTTTTTCATCGCCCTTAAGCGTTGCTGACGATAATAACAAAGTGCCCACTAAACTCCGACCAAGGGCTGCAGAAGCCGCGCTCCATGTATCGTGTCGCTTTTGTGCTTCCGCAACAATTCCGGTTGCATTGACCACGTAGGCCCGAAACATTCCGTCCACCGCAACACTTTTCACTAAATAATCTTTTTGTGGCATATTTTTCTCCTCTTAATTCCGTCCTTAGCGATTTTTGAAGTCGCCATGCGGTTCTTTATTCACCAATAATAAAGGATTGACACAAAATTTGCATCAATCCTTTAATCGGACATCAGGACTATTCTACCCTAATGTTACTTTTTATTCATCTTTTGAATTCGAATCATCATCCTGAGTGTCATCCTTAGCTTGAAGATCACTCTGGCGTTGTGCTTCCTTGCGCTCAAGTTCACGCTTAGATTCTTCAAACGTCGTTGCATGATCTTCACGGATTTCAGTTGAATCATCATCCGGCATTTTACCAGTCTTGAACAAACTCAAAATCTGCTTTTCATCAAGTGTTTCGTACTTGAGCAGTGCTTCCGCAATAATTCTGTGTTGTTCACGATGGGTCCGAATAATTTCCCCAGCCTGTTCATGACCCTTGGTTGTCAAACGACGAACCTCTTCATCAACCAATGCTGCGGTTTCTTGTGAATACTGTGGTCCGTATGGCGACTGTTGTGGGCTTTCAAGTTGAACCATGCCCAACTTATCGCTCATCCCATATTGAGTCACCATTGCCCGTGCAATTTGTGTGGCTTGTTCAAAGTCATTCGATGCACCAGAAGACTGTGAATTAAACACAATTTCTTCCGCAGCACGACCACCCATCAAACCAGCAATTTGTTCCATGGCATCCTTCTTGGACATCAACATCTGATCTTCCTTTGGAAGCATAATTGCATATCCACCGGCGCGACCACGTGGCACAATTGTAACCTTGTGAACAACTCGCGCATCGTTTAAGACCAATCCAACGATGGTATGACCAGCTTCGTGATAAGCCACCGTATCGCGTTCTTTCTTGGAAATTACACGATCTCGTTTAGCAGGCCCAGCAATCACACGATCTTCGGCTTCATCAACTTCACCAGCACCAATGCGTTTCTTATTCCGCCGGGCAGCTAGCAATGCCGCTTCGTTCAGCAAGTTTTCCAAGTCGGCCCCCACAAATCCAGGTGTCTGCTTGGCAATTTCTTTCAAATCAACATCATTACCCAATGGCTTGTTCTTGGCGTGAACCTTCAAGATCGCTTCACGTCCCTTGACGTCTGGCCGACCAACAAGAATCTTCCGGTCAAAACGACCCGGACGAAGCAGCGCCGGATCCAATACATCCGAACGGTTCGTAGCGGCCATCACAATGACCCCTTCATCACCATTGAACCCATCCATTTCAACCAGCAACTGGTTCAAGGTTTGTTCACGTTCATCGTGACCGCCCCCCATGCCGTTTCCACGTTGCCGACCAACAGCATCAATTTCATCAATGAAAATAATTGATGGTGCGGTCTTCTTCGCGTTTTCAAATAAGTCCCGGACACGACTAGCACCGACCCCGACGAACATTTCCACGAAGTCAGAACCTGAAATGGAGTAGAATGGAACGCCAGCTTCACCAGCAACGGCCTTGGCTAGCAATGTTTTACCAGTACCAGGAGGTCCCTCGAGAAGCACCCCGGATGGAATTCGAGCACCCAATGATAGGAATTTCTTTGGATCTTTCAAGAATTCGACCACTTCGACCAATTCTTGCTTTTCTTCTTCTTCACCAGCAACATCCGAAAAACGAATTTTGTTTTGCTTAGAATCGGAAGGTTTTGCTTTGGACTTACCAAAGTTCATTACACCACGGCCACCGCCGCCACCTTGGCCAGCTTGACCCATCATCATATAGAAGAAGAAAATCATAATGACGATTGGCAAAACATAGACCAACATGTTAACCCAGAAGCCACTCGACTCCTCTGCCTTGGTGCCCATCTTGACATCATTGGCTTGGGCATACTTTTGCAATTGCGAGATAGTTACATCGTTTTGCAAAACGTTAGTCTGGAAGCTCTTAGTCTTACTTGAGTTCCCATTAAACGAGAAGCCTGAGTTGCTACTCTTGCTAGTAGACTGCGCTTTTCGATACTGACCGGTAATCTTATAAACGCCGCCACTCGGTTGTACTTGGAAGCTCTTGACTTTGTCGTTTTTCAATTGAGAAACGAACTGGCTTTGTTGCACCGTCTTGGTCTGTGATGATGAATTATTGCCACCAAAGAAGAAATAAGCAATGCCCATAATACATAGGAAGATCACAGCGTAGAACAAGACGTTTCTTGAAAAGCCATTTTTCTTGTTATTGTTGTTATTATTGTTGTTCATAACTACCTCCTAACTAACGATTTTAGTCGATTATCGTTGATGAAAATTATCATAGCATAGTTAACAACCATTCACCATTAATTTATCGACAATCAGTTGCGATTAATACGTGATTGGAAGCACTTTTTTAATTTTGGTAAATCTCCGGTTTTAATACCCCGACATATGGTAAGTTTCGATACGTTTCATCGTAGTCCAGACCATACCCGACAACAAACTCATTGGGAACATTAAACCCGACGTAATCGACATCTACGTCTACTAGTCGACCTTCTGGTTTGTCCAATAGGCTGCATACCCGAACATCGCGGGCATTGCGACTCGCCAAAAGTTCCTTGAGGTACTTTAGTGAGCGACCGGTATCAATAATATCCTCCACAATTAATACATCGCGACCGCTGACATCTTCTTTCAGATCGTTGAGTAAATCGATCTTGCCACTTGACTGGGTGCCACCATGATAACTAGAAATATTGATAAAATCCAAATCAAGATAAACATCCATTTTGCGGATCACATCCACTGTGAACAAGCTAGCGCCCTTAAGCACCGAAATAATAATAGGTCGTTTTCCCTGGTAATCTTTCGTTAACCGTTCGCCGAGTCGACTCACAGCCGATCGAATATCTTCTTCGCTATATAAGACGCGCTCAATATCGTTATTCATCGAATTTCTCCTCTTACCTCAGTATCTTTTTTTGCCAAAACGACATGCTTCCAGTAACTGACATAATTATCCGGCCGCGATAACCATGCGACCTTTCTTCCCGGCACCCAGATTACCTGATCATTCCGGTCAACGACGACCACTTGTTGTGCCCGTGCTTCTTGGTCCACCTTTTGATCAATCATAATCCGCCGAACCGTCTGATGGTGACCACTTTTCAACCGGATGCGGTCCTGTGAGTGCCAATGCCGAACTGATAACGGCCACTGTTTCGGTGCTAGCCACAACTCAACTTGCTGATCCGCCTCTGGTGCTTGATCAAACACGCCAATTAATTGCCGTGCGGCACCTGTATACCACTGGTTTAATTCTAGCACAGACCCCGATTTATGAACATTATCATTCGGTTGATCAGAAACCTGATGATCCTCAAATATCAGCTGTTGATACCGCTTCACGACGTGGCCGCCTTGACTCAGGTCATAACTTGTTTGCGGTTTAGCCGGATTGCGTGCCATCGTGTCAAGCTGATCAAGTTGGTCCCGATGTACACTAGTAACGCCCCAGCGCTTTTCAAGCCACCGTTGTAACACCATGCGGCGCTTAAATGCGGGTAAAGCGGCTATATGAGCAATGCTTAACCGTCCTTGCACGTCACAGTTTTGCACAACCAACTGATCGATAACCTCATCGGCGAGCATTAATGTATCCTCTAGCTGATCACGATAGTCGCTCAGATGATCAAGTAGCTGATGATTGACGTGCTGCATCGCGGGAATAATCTGATGGCGAAACTGGTTACGGACAATCGACAAATCACGATTGGTGGCATCTTCAAACCAAGTCAGGTGTTGCTCGGTCGCATACTGCACCAGTGTCGCCTTACTAAGGTTGAGTAATGGCCGCAATAGACGCCCTGTTGCAAACGGACGCTGCCAAGCAATCCCCAGTAATTGGTCCAATTGCCCCCCGCGGACCAGTTTCATCAGCATGGTTTCTGCCTGATCGTTTTGGTGATGTGCCGTGACCAGTGTTTGAACATGATTATCGGCCATCACTTGTGCAAAAAAAGTGTACCGGAATTGACGCGCCGCTGCCTCAATCCCCGTCTGAGGATGGTCGGCTTGCGGCCAATGCGTCACAACTAGTTGTAGGGCATGCTGTTGACAGTAATTTTGCAAGTACGTTTCTTCTTGAGCACTTTGTTTTCGTAACTCATGATTGACGTGAGCGACAATCACCCGTTCATGTCCCAATGACTTTTCCAGCAGGTGGAGCAACACCATTGAATCGACCCCAGTCGAGACCGCGACTACCACTCTAACTGATGGGTCAATAAAAAGGCGGTCCTGTGATAAGTTCCGCCTAAATTGATTTTCAACTGTAGTTGCATTCATCAATTTTTATTTTATTGATTAGCTCCGACGGCCACCACGGCCACCGCGCTTCCCCTCGGTATTACGACGTAACGTGGACAACCGTGATTCACTTTCCTTCAGAAAGCCAGACAGTAAGTCATCAAAATCTTCATGACCGCCCTTTTTATGATCATTGCTATTGTTACGATCGCGGTAATTATCAGCAGGACGTCTCGATGATGATTGATGATGATTATTATTGCTACTATCGTGGTGACCACCGTCATGATGGTTCCCACCATTGTTGCCATTATGGAATGACCGATCAGAATGCCCCCGGTGTCCCTGATGTTGTTGCTGTGGCTCGTCACTGGCTGCCTTGATGGATAACGCAATTTTACCGTCATCCCCAATTGACATCACCTTCACCGTAACCGTATCACCGACCGTCAACACATCGTGGATATCCTTGACGAATTTATTTGATACTTGACTAATGTGGACTAACCCAGTCTTGTGATCCTCTAAATCGACAAACGCACCAAAATTGGTGATTCCTGAAACCTTACCTGAAACCTTCGCTCCTACTTCAATTGCCATGAACAAGCAAATCCTCCTTGTATATTCTAATGTAAAGTATATCATAGATCAGAATTACATAGCTAAGAAAAAGAGATTTCGTTTTTGGAAATGAAAAGGGTTGCGAAATGATGCCGAAACATCAAATTTCACAACCCACATATCACTTATTTATCTTGAGATTGATTGGTGAAATTATAGACCGTCTCACCAGATTTAGCATAAAAATACTTTTGTCGAATAATTTTTTCCAGGTACGTATCATCGTTTAATAATTTGACCTGTTGATTCAACTGTTTATTTTTAGCCTTTACATGCTTGAGTTTAGTTTGCTTTTGGACCGTCTGGGCCTGAATATTTTGCAGGTTATGGTGCGCCTGGAAAATTTGGACACCAAAAAATATTGTCAAAACGGCAAACACCGAAACGATCATATAAAACCGTTTCTTGCGAACTTTCAGTAGGCGTTGTCGTTTAGCATCGTTATCCGCAAGTTGTTGAGAATACGGGGTACGCAGTTGGGAAATATTATTTCGATTATTGCCAGCCATATCTACGAATCCTCCTCAAGTTTTCTAGCTCGAGTATAGCATAATTATCAATCGTTCAATATTGCTTGAAAGGGTTTGTAACATGTTTGTTAAATTTAGTTAACTCCCTTACGAAAGTCCTCTTTATAGCTTTCGTCCAGAATCTCATACATCTGTTCAGCTTCATCTTTTTTTGTCGTTTCAATGATCTTATTGATCTTGATTGTCTCAGTCTTATTACCGAATTTAATTATCAATTGATCGCCCAGTGCAACATTACTTGATGACTTCGCAGCCCGACCGTTCACGGTAATCCGACCTTGATCGGCAATTTCTTTCGCAACTGATCGCCGTTTGATAATTCTGGATACTTTTAAAAATTTATCTAGTCTCATTTGATTTCATCCTATCGTTTAATTTTATTAAAAATTGTTTGCCATGTGGGAGTAGCAAAAGTTCTTTGACACTCAAAAGGTGCCACCAAACGCTGAGGCCCCCAGCAATCACGACGCCCACAATCACCGCAACCGTAACCGCCAACAGTGCGCCTAGGCGACTCATCGGTATCAACCACGAAACCAGTTGCGCGGTGCCACCGGCTATAACTCCCATCATGACACAAATTGCTGTTAATTTCACGGCAAACCAATGTTTTGTATGCCAGTGAAGTAAATCAGGCAGTCCCTGCCACACCACTAATAGTGTTGTCAGCAGTGCCAATACTGTCCCAAGACTCGCCCCAACAATCTTAAAATGCATGACTAACCAGTAGTTTGTCAGCACCTTAACCCCTAAGCCGATCAATAATCCCGTAACGATTTGTGAGAAGCGGTTCAAACTTTGCATCACGCTACTATACATCGTAATCACCGCCGCTAAAATAATACTCAGCATATTCACCGCTAAGGCAAAGCTGCCCAAGCGGCTCGCAAATAACAGTTCATTGATTGACGGCATAATCGCAATGAGTCCCGTCGTACATAGGGCGGATACCGCAATACACACATGTGACAAGACTTGAAATTGACGACGAAATTCAACCAGCTTCATCTTCTGATAGCTTTCCGTGAGGCTCGGTACCAATAATGCCGAGACCGATGTCGCAACGACTAATCCGAGTTGAATCAGCGGTTGCCCGCGGTCAAAAACCCCTTTAAGGCTCATCGCCAATCCATTTGGCACACCAGCGCTAACTAATGCACTTTTGACGGTAAAAGAATCCACAAGCTGCAATAAGATCATCATCGCAGCAAACAGACTAATGGCCCCGCCTTCAACGACTAACCGCTTCACTAACCGACCATCAAAAACCACCTTCACCGTTGGCCGTCTAAATAGTTGGCGACTCGTCATCATAATAATGAGCGAGGAACATAGTGCGGCAACTGGTGCACTAGCCATTGCAAGGGTTCCCGTCCGATAGATTTGCCAGTGGTGCTGGGAGGCAAGAACGGCGACACACACAACGATCGACACACGCACGACTTGCTCCACAAGTTGGGTGACTGAGGTGGGCCACGTCACGTATTGACCCTGATGATAGCCCCGACCAACGGCCAGAAATGGCATCCCCAAAAACATGAGTGAAACACTCCGAATTACCGGTGCTAGGTTGCCATCCCCCATCAAGCGTGCAATTGGAAATGCTAGCCACCAAAGGACGCCCGTCACTATCAATGCGGCGACTAATAACAGGCCAAACAATTGCTGGGCGACGGCTAACTGCTGCTGTTTTGTTTCCTGTTCCGCAATCACCTTTGAAATAAACACGGGGAGTCCCGACAAGGCCAGCACAATCCCCAGACCATATAGCGGATAAACCTGTTGATAGACGTAAAAGCCATCATTTCCCACTAAGTTTTGAAACGGAATCCGATAAACGGCGCTCAGAATCTTAGCGACTAGTGAAGAAATCGCCAGAATCATCGTCCCTTGAAAAACTCTACTCAGCTGTTTGTGCTGCATGATCGCGATCCTCACTTAATTCATCGGCACAGGCAGCTACCAACGTGGTCAACTGCTCGAGCCAGATGGGTTCCGTCATTTTCGGCTGAATAACCAGTCGCAGGGTTAACTTCCCTTCATCCTCACTAATCGTAGCCTTGAACTTCGTCAATGCCAAATTTTTGAGAATTTGTTGCGGCTTTAATTTCTGACTGCCTAGTTTACTGAAAGTCACAAACAAGTATCCCTGTTGCCGGCGAATCTTTTCAATCAGGCTCAAGTCTGCATACAATTTCAATTTTGCAATTGCGAGCAGGTTTTCAACCTGTACCCCATAGTCCCCAAAGCGATCAATCAAATCACTTTCCAGGTCCATCAATTGTGTTTCGTCCTCGACCTGTCGAATACTCTTATAAAGCTCAATTTTTTGCCGCTGATCATCAATATAATCGTCTGGCAAATAGGCCTCTAATCCTAACTCGACTTCAGCATCTGACTTCGCCGTTACCTTCTTACCCTGTTTCTTGGCAACCGCTTCGGCCAGCATTTGCGAGTACAAATCATACCCAACGGAATCAATAAACCCATGCTGTTGCTTTCCTAATAAATTACCGGCCCCCCGAATTGATAAATCTCGCATCGCAATCTTAAAACCGGACCCTAGTTCGGTAAAATCCCGAATTGCAGCGAGTCGTTTTTCACTAACTTCGTTGAGCACCTTATTTTGTTGATACATAAAGTACGCGTACGCAACCCGATTGCTCCGGCCAATGCGTCCCCGAATTTGGTACAGCTGTGAGAGCCCCATATGATCAGCATTCTCAACAAATAGCGTGTTAACGTTGGGAATATCGACCCCGGTTTCAATGATCGACGTCGTCACAAGCACATCGTACTCACCGCGGATAAAATCGTAGAGCACGCCTTCCAGTTGTGCTTCTGTCATTCGGCCGTGAATAAAGCCCACCCGTGCTTCTGGGACCAACATCTGAATTTGGGCAACCGTTTTTTCAATATCCATCACCCGATTATGCAGGTAATATACCTGACCACCCCGCTGCATTTCCCGCATGATACCATCACGCAGGGCGCCTGCATTTTGCTCCATCACGTAGGTTTGAATCGGAAAGCGTCCGGCCGGTGGTGTCTCAATCACGGAGAGATCCCGGACCCCCAGCATCGACATGTTCAAGGTTCGCGGAATTGGAGTCGCCGTCAGCGTCAAAACATCGACACTTTGTTTCATCTGTTTGAGACGCTCTTTATGCTGCACCCCAAATCGTTGTTCTTCGTCAATAATCAATAAACCGAGATCCTTGAAATGGACATCTTTTGATAACAGTCGGTGCGTGCCGACCACGATGTCACACTGGCCAGTTTTCAGCTCATCTTCCGTTTGGTGTAGTTCCTTAGTAGTTTTAAACCGCGACATTAACCCCACCGTGACCGGGTATCCTTCAAATCTCGTTTCGATGGTATCAAAATGTTGCTGTGCCAAGATCGTTGTCGGTACTAAAAAGGCAACCTGCTTACCGGCCTCAACCGCTTTAAAAGCTGCTCGGAGTGCGACTTCGGTTTTACCAAAACCGACATCCCCGACCAGTAGCCGATCCATGGGCTTGTCCCGTTCCATATCCTTTTTGATTTCTTCGGTACTTCGGAGCTGATCACGCGTTTCTGAGTACGGAAAGTCATCCTCAAATTGTTGCTGATACCCATCATCTTGGGGATACGCATACCCCTTTTCCGCTTCTCGTTGCGCATACAGCTCCACCAGGTCATCCGCAATATCTTCAATCTTAGCAGCGACCTTCCGCTTGGTTTTCGCCCATTCAGCGCCGCCAAGTTTGTTAATTCGAGGTGTTTTAGACTCAGATGAAACGTATTTTTGGACCAGATTAAGTTGGTTAACCGGTACAAAAATCTGGGCATTATCCCGGTAATTAATGACAATATAATCTTGATGAACGCCACCAACTTCCATTGTCTGAATACCTTGAAAGACCCCAATCCCGTGATTAACATGCACCACAAAATCACCGGGTTTAAGATCTGTATAGTTTTTAATTCGTTCGGCATTAGCTAAGCTTTGTCGAACAACGTGTTTCTTTTTAACCTGTTTGAACATCTCGCCTTCAGTCACAACAACAAGGTTGGCCTCGGGCCATTCAAAGCCATTTTGCAATCCACCAGAAACAATTTGAACGACACCTTGTCGAATTGCATCCGGTTGGGTTTGAACCACATCCATACCAAAATCGGCCAGTGTATCGGTCACTTTATCCGTTCGTTCCTGACTATTAGCCATTAAAACGACCGTTTGTCCTTGTTTTTCCCACCGTTGCATTTCCGCCTTTAAAATGGGCATCTGACCGAAAAATTGCTGCATATTGCGGGTTGCCATGTCCACGATCTGGCTAAATCGAAGTTGGCCCATTCCCTTTTTAAACAGCGCAAAAACGACCTGACCATGCTGATCATGATGGACCAGATCTTCAACTTGGAACCCGTACGTTTGCGTCTCAAATAGTTGATGCTGCTCACGCTTATCCGTGATCCAATCTGCTTCGTCGGCCTGTAATTGCTTTTCAGCTTCCACAATTCGAGTGTAATCATCAAAGTAAATCGTCGCATCCGGTGCCAAATAATCCAGTAGCGACGTCTTATCTGGATACACGAAATCAATAAATTCAACCATTTCGGGCATCAATTGATGATGTTGTAGTGCCTTCACCAGCGGTGACACCGTCTGCTCTAGATGCTGTTTATCATGGTCATCCTTGAGCGCTTTGAGTTCTGACTGTAACTGCTGCTCCAATTTTTGGGCCGCAGTTTCAAACACTGCGGGCGCAATAATAAAGTCCGTTGCCGGCAAAACCGTCACCGTTTCAGCATTTTCAATGCTCCGTTGACTATCGGCATCAAAAAAACGCAGTGAATCAATCTCAGTATCAAACAGATCAATTCTGACCGGATTATCCGTATTGAGGGGGTACACATCAATGATCGAACCCCGAATAGCAAAATCACCGGGCCGTTCCACCATTTTACCCAGTTGGTAACCCATCGATCCCAGCCACAACCGAAACTGTGCTAAATCAATGTCGTCGCCCACCTTTAAGGTAACGACCGCTTGTTGAAAGACGGCTGGCGCGGGTAAAAAGCGCCGCAATCCGGAGGCTGACGTCACGACAATACAGTGTTCATCGTTTAGCAGCGCGTGTAACGCTTGCACCCGCCGGAGCCGAAAATCAGGTGAACTAGTCGCAACTTCGGCTGCCAGCATTTCCTCTGCTGGAAATTGGTACACCGATTCCGCGGGAAGGCGATTCATGAGATCCTCAGCGAGTTGTTCCATGTGATAATTATTATCCGTGATCACAATCTGGGCGTGCTGCTGTTGCTGATAGAGCGCACTGACCAGTAATGTCCGTGCTGAGCCAGCAACCCCGGTGATCAGTTGCCGCCGGGCAACAAGTTTTTCAGTTATTTGCTTAAAGGCTGGCATTTGTTCCAGTAGTGTCTCTAATTCCACAATTGCACTCCTTAATTAATTATATTCGTTCATTAATTGGTCAAAGGTCTTGCCATCTAACCACTCTTCAATTGCCCGTTCCGCTTCAATTTTGCTGTCGCTAAACGGCGCCTGTTGTTCTGGCTTAAATTTGCCCAGTACGTAGTTCACCACGCTTTGTTTATTCGGGTGTTCAATTCCCACCTTAACCCGGTTGAAGTGCTGTGTTCCCAGATGGCTGATCAAACTTTTTAGTCCATTATGGCCGCCAGCGGAGCCCTTCTTTTTCAACCGAATTTTACCAACCGGCAAATCCATATCATCGTGGATGATGACCAAATCTTCAATCTCAACATCATAATAATCCATAATGGGGCGCACTGCGCGACCGGATTCGTTCATAAACGTAGTCGGTTTGACGAGTAACACTTTATGACCATTAATTTGACCAGTCGCAATCATTGCTTCCATTTTACTGACCTGCTTAAATGCCAGTTGATGATCTGCTGCCAATTGATCAACCACCATAAATCCAGTGTTGTGCCGTGTGCCATCATATTGTGGTCCGATGTTACCAAGTCCGACGATTATCTTCATGTTTTTTACTTCTCCCTTAACAAAATACGAAAAGGCTGAACGAATTCACTCGTCCAGCTCATACTTCGGCCATTATAAACTAGAACAGCGCCTCTTCACAATTGTTGTGGCCTCAAAAGATTAAATTTTCCTGATAATTTTCAAAATTTTTAATGTTTTTCACAAACTTACTATTTAGTTCCTAGATCATCATGCTATAATATGCAGTGTTAATTTTTGTATTATTGTATTTTCGAAAGGATGGATTGAATTGACCAAAAAGCAAAATCACCAAAAAGTCGTTCTGGTCGGCGACGGTGCCGTTGGCTCAAGTTACGCATTTGCCATGGCTCAACAAGGAATCGCAGAAGAATTTGTGATCGTTGACGTCATTAAAGATCGTACAAAAGGTGATGCATTAGACCTAGAGGATGCCCAAGCATTTACTGCTCCAAAGAACATCTACTCTGGCGAATACTCAGACTGTGCAGATGCTGACCTTGTTGTCATCACTGCTGGTGCCCCACAAAAGCCAGGCGAGTCACGTCTTGACTTAGTTAACAAGAACTTGAAGATTCTTTCAACAATCGTTAAGCCAGTCGTTGACTCAGGCTTCGATGGCATCTTCTTAGTTGCTGCTAACCCAGTTGATATCTTGACTTACGCAACTTGGAAATTCTCAGGTTTCCCAAAGAACAAGGTTATCGGTTCAGGAACTTCTCTAGATACTGCCCGCCTTCGTGTGGCATTGGCTAAAAAGCTAGACGTAGATCCTCGCGACGTGAGTGCCTTTATCATGGGTGAACATGGTGATTCAGAATTCGCCGCTTACTCAACAGCTACTGTTGGTGGCAAGCCAGTCGTTGACATGGCTAAAGAAGCTGGCGTTTCATTCGACGATTTACTTGAAATCGAAGACAAGACACGGAATAAGGCTTACGATATCATCAACTTGAAGGGGGCCACTTTCTATGGTGTTGCCACTGCTTTGATGCGGATTTCAAAAGCTATCTTGCGTGATGAAAATGCCGTATTGCCAATCGGTGCTTCACTTGAAGGCGAATATGGTTTGAACGATATCTTTATCGGAACACCAGCCGTTATCAACGGCCAAGGCCTTGCTCAGGTAATTGAAGTTCCTCTTGATGATCGTGAAAAAGATTTGATGGCTAAGTCTGCCGAAACACTTCGTCAAATCACTGCTGATGGATTAGCTAACCTTAACAAGTAATCCTCAGTTCTTAAAAAGTAGTGTCACCATTCTCATAATGATGACACTATTTTTTTGTGATCAAAACACTAGTTTAACTGGATAGCTATGCCTTAACATCTATCACTGGTTAAATTATCATTAACATTTCTAATATTATTCTCATTATTTGTATGAATTTATGCTATGATGTACTAGGTGTTTTTCACATATCAAAAATTGGAGTTTTTAACTATGCTAATTAAATCATTGGTCAAGACCAAGGAACAGTTGACCACCTTACCCGAAGATACAACGCTCGAAGAAGCCTTAAACGTTTTGGAAGAGTCCGATTTCCGTTGCGTTCCCATTCTTGATAAAACGAACAAAATCTTTCGTGGTAATATTTACAAGATGCATATCTACCGTCACAAATCACGCGGTGGTGATATGCAACTCCCCGTGACATCATTGCTCAAAAATTCCACTAAATTTATTTCAGTCGATGCGGCTTTTTTCAATATTTTCTTTTCTATTAAAGACTTACCTTACATTGCGGTGTTAGATGAAAATAACCAGTTTTATGGCATTCTCACCCACACCAAATTATTAGGGATGCTTGCTGAAGGATGGAATATTCATACCGGAAGCTATGTCATCACTGTTACAACCCCCGACGAACGTGGTTCCTTAGCCACCATGTCTAAAGTGATTACCAAATATTGTCAAATTGCGAACTGCATTTCACTTGATTTGCAGGGATCAACTGGCCTCCGCCGGGTCTTATTTACACTTCCAGCTGGCGTTGACCAAAAAAAGCTAGACAAAATCGTTCATGCCTTGAAACGTAAAAGTTTTGATGTCCCGGAAATCGAAAATCTTCACGGCTAATAGCTGTGTAAAAAAGCCCGTCAGATCAATCATCTGACGAGCTTTTTGTTATCTACTTTTTAGCTGACTTATCAACTTTTTTAGATTGGTTTGAGGATTTCGTATGTACTGTTCGACGGTCACCATTGTTATGTTTGTTCGTTTGACTAAGTAATCCGACACTGACCTGTAAGGCATGATCAACACGTCTCATCGTCTCATCGTCTAAATGTGTCACTTTGTCACGTAAGCGTTGCTTATCAATTGTTCGAACTTGCTCTAACAAGATCACTGAATCTTTTTCAATGCCGACATATTCTGAATTAATGCCGACGTGGGTAGGCATCTTGGGTTTTTGAATCCGTGCGGTAATGGCCGCTACAATCACTGTCGGACTGTAGTGATTGCCGATATCATTTTGCACGATCACAACTGGCCGCATCCCCCCTTGCTCAGAACCGATTACAGGGGACAGATCAGCGTAAAAAATGTCACCACGCTTAATTTCAACCTTTGCCATTCCACCACCTCCCAATGTTGCATGCTAAAGATTAAAATATCCCGTCAATTATAACATACGTTACCCTCATATTAGTAATACTTTTTAATTTAAATACTGGCGGTCTAGTCGGGGGGCCAAACCAGTCAAGATTTCATAATTGATGGTCCCTACATAGTCCGCAATCTGCGTCACCGTAATTTGCTGATCGCCTTGCCGACCAAAAATCGTCACATCTGTTCCGATTGGTAATTCATGTGGTAAGCGAATCATCATTTGATCCATACAAACCCGACCAACCACCTCACAAAACTGCCCGTTAACCAACACATGAAATCCCTGCATAGCACGTGGATATCCGTCGGCATAGCCCAGTGGAATCGTTCCAATCCATTCATCTTGTTCGGCCCGGTAAGTGGCCCCATAGCTGACACACTCACCAGCGTGCAACGGTTTAACAAAGTCAATTTTACTGACCAAGCTAATCGCTGGCTGGAGGGTCAAACTAGGTTGGAGCACGTCACCGGAGGGGTTTTGACCATACAATGAAATGCCCATTCGCACCATGTTACCCGCGATATTGGTATGCCACATGCCGGTCGCTGAATTTGAAACGTGGACGTATCGTGGTAAGGGGTCAATAATTTTGGTGAGCATTTCCCACTTGTGAAATTGTTGCATAAAATAGTGATCATCTTGTTCATCGGCCGTCGCAAAATGGGTAAAGACGCCCTCAAAGTCAAATGCTGCAGTCCGGACAACTGCTAACGCCTGCTTTAATTCAGGCGTCTCACGAAATCCAATACGTCCCATTCCAGTATCAAGTGCTAAGTGAATTTTTAATGGCTGTTTAGACTGTGGCAACTTCTGATAGGCCGTAAACCATTCCAGCGAGCCAACCGTTAATGAAATATTATTTTCAGCAGCAACGTGTGCCTGCTCGGGATCAGTAATTCCCAGTACCAAAATTGGTTGGGTCAACCCCGCTTGTCGCAGCGCCAACCCTTCATCTAAAATCGCCACACAAAACCCTTTCGCGCCAGCCTCTAGTGCTGTCTGGGCAACAGCGACCAGGCCATGCCCGTATGCATTTGCTTTAACCACCGCAAATAGCGCGGTATCAGGGGTTAACTTTTTTTGTTGCTGTTTGATGTTGTGTCGAATTGCTTGTCGGTCGATCAATAATTTTGTGGCACGATGGGTACCAACTACCATTATTCAGGCTTCCCTTCTAGTATTACTTGCGTCATCACTAACTGTGCGGTATGAGACACCGAAACATGAACGACGCCATCGAAAACTGACTGAACTGCGTGTGGCTTGCCAAGTTCATCATCCAAAAATTCCGCATCTTGAAATGAAAAATGCCGCCCAATCCCTGTGCCAAGGGCTTTGGAAAACGACTCTTTCAGTGAAAAGCGTCCCGCCAAGTACTCTGCCTGTGCTTGGCCCTGTCGCTTTTCGTACTGAGCCCGTTCGTTGGGCGTCAAAATTTTATCGAACATATGGGGATGCTCGACATGCATCTGCTTAATTCGTTCAATTTCCGTGAGATCAATTCCGGTTCCAATAATCATTATTGATCATACCTTCTACTCGATAATTTATTGAACCCTCATTATACCAAAAAAAGAATCCAACAACAATTCAAGCCAATCTGACCATTTCAATATAGCGTATCATTTGAAATATTTTTGTAATGATATTATGGTGAGACTGTTGAACCACTTTGTTGAAAGGAGTCTTTAAAACGAAAACTATTTCACTAAAAGTCACAGATGAGGCAATCGAGATATGCTACCAACCCAGTCATCACCACGCCCAACCTCGCAAGGCTGTGATTACATATGATGAGGATCAGACAATTGGTGAAAATTTAGAAACGATCAAAGTTAAGTTAGCCGGCACCTCATTTGATGCCATTATTATCGAGAATCCCCTCACGTATCCTTTTTCCGACACGATTGTAGGTATCGCTCATCAGCGTATCGATATTGGCCTCGCACTCACCAACATGTTTAATGTGCCGGTAGTCGCCCGGACCACCGTCGATCGTGATGGACTGGCCGCCGCAATCAACCATAAGAAAGATTATCTAAGCTGGCATTTGGACTACTACGGCCAGTACAAAGATAAACGAAACTACGGGCAAGAAGCCATGCTGACAATCGGTAATGGCTTTTTTGGCTTGCGTGGCGCCTACGTTGAGGCCCGTGCCGACCAAAATAACTACCCGGGGATGTACGTAGCTGGTCTCTACAACCAAAATACCACGAACATCAACGGCCGCGATGTCACAAACGAGGATCTTGTTAATTTACCCAACGCTCAGTATATGAGTTTTGGAATTGATAATTCGAACCCCTTTAAAATTCGCCGTTCGGATATTCGCGATAGTTACCGGAGCTTAAACCTCAAAACAGGTGCACTCACCACAACCATGATGATCAACCTCACCACCGGTCACCAATTGATGGTTAAGGCCACCAAAGTCGCTGATATGCAGCACTGGCACCGGTTCGTGGTGCGTTATGAAGTCACGCCACTTAACTTTGCGGCTAACATGCAAATTTACGCCGAAATTGACGGCCGTGTTATGAACCAAAACGTTGAACGCTACGCCGAATTCGATCAGCGCCACATAACCGTTACTAGCTTAAGTGCCGCCACCGACCATGCCGAATTAAGCGGCCAAACCAAAAACTCCAACATCCAATTTGCGATTGCTGATCGCCTTCTTTCAGACGACACTGATACGATCAAAAACACCGTTGCCAGTAATTCGACTGCGGCCATTCGACAAACCCTAAATATCGACGTCGTCCCACAACACACGTACACGTTCGATAAGGTGGTCGCCCTATTTACAAGTCGTGAGAGTCAGGCCGCCCAGCTTGAACAGCTGGCCCTCGATGAGCTCCAAGAAACCACATTTGACCAAATCCTAACGGATAATCAACGTTTCTTCGCTCGTGCTTGGCAGCAAAGTGATATTATCATCGACGGTGATTTAACCAGTCAAAAGTTAACCCGCGTCAATATTTTTCACCTCTTTGTTGCCGCCCATGCGCTGCAAAGCGGCCAAATCGATGCCTCAGTCGGGGCTCGGGGCCTGCACGGCGAAGCGTATCGAGGACATGTTTTTTGGGATGAAATGTTTGTGATGCCTTTTTACGTCTCCCACTACCCCGAGCTAGCACGACAGCTGCTCCTTTACCGGTACAAACGACTCCCAGCCGCCCGGCAATATGCAGCCAGCGAAGGTTATCAGGGCGCCATGTTTCCATGGCAGTCTGCTTCCAAAGGAGATGAACAATCTCAGTTTGTTCATCTCAATCCGCTAACTCAAAAATTCGAACCAGATAATAGTCGTCGTCAGCGCCACGTCTCATTGGCCGTAGCTTACAACGTCTGGTTGTACTTCCACCAAACAGGGGATCGCGACTTCATGACTCACTACGGGCTTGAAATGCTGCTATCAATCGCTCAATTTTGGCTCAGTATTGCCCAACCTACCGCAGACGGTCAGTACTATACCATCGCGGGCGTCATGGGCCCAGACGAATTTCATGAAGAATATCCAAATAGCGACCACCCCGGACTTACTAATAACGCCTACACAAACTTGATGGTGGCCTGGCTGTTTACCACAATCCAGCAGCTGAGTGATCACACGGATGCAACCATCCTCAAAACGGTCGGCCAAAAAATTCACTTTGGGCAGCAAGACTACCAGACAATGACGAAGATTGCGCAACAATTGAAACTCGACATTAATGAAAATGGTATTATCGGTCAGTTTGAGGGTTACTTTAATTTACCAACCCTCGATTTTGACGCCTACCGAAAAAAGTACGGCGACATTTCGCGCTTGGATCGCATTTTAAAATCCGAAGGAAAAACCCCGGATGCCTACCAAGTTGCTAAGCAAGCCGATGCACTCATGATTTACTACAATTTTAATCCGACGACCGTCACGACACTGCTTAATCAGATGGGCTATCCCTTACCTGATCAAGCTCTGACCCATAACCTAGAATTTTATCTCGCACGTACCACCCACGGATCCACTTTATCCCGAGTGGTATACGCCGCGCTGACCAAAATGGAAGGAAATATGGATCAATCTTGGAAACTCTTTCGTCAGGCCCTTTTCTCTGATTACTATGATATTCAGGGTGGTACCACCGCCGAAGGAATTCATCTGGGTGTAATGGGCGCCACATTAGAGATTGAAACTCGTTTTTACGGTGGAGTTAGCTTCTTGGGTGACCAAATTACCGTCACCCCTCACTTACCGAAACAATGGCAGCAACTCACGTTTACCCAACTCTTTCGTGGCACCGCCATTCACTTTGAGATTACCCACCACCAACTTATTATTGATGCGGATCATGATCTCACCATGACGGTGTTGGATCATCCGACCCAAATTCATGCTCACCAACCATTACAGATTAATTACTAATATAAAAAGGAGACGATGTTATGACTCAATTTAATCATATTGCTGGCGTTATTTTCGATCTAGATGGTGTCATCACAGACACGGCCCAGTTCCATACTCAGGCATGGCAAGCACTCGCGACCAAGCTGGGTGTCACATGGGATGTCAGTCTTCAAAACGGGCTGAAGGGGCTTTCCAGAATGGATTCGCTGGCACTGATTTTACAGCATGGTCAATTGACCGATCACTATTCATTGGCTGAAAAAAAGCAATTAGCCGCCGAAAAGAACACCCATTATCTTTCGCTGATTCAGCAACTCACTCCGGACGATATCTTTCCTGGTATTCGCGCGTTTTTAGATGAGTTACAAACTAAGGGCTACAAAATCTCCTTGGCGTCAGCTTCTAAAAACGCCCCCACCATTCTACGACACCTCCAATTAACCGACTACTTCGAAAAAATCGTTGACCCAGCAACCCTCACCCATGGTAAGCCGGATCCCGAAATTTTCTTACGAGCGGCGGAAATTATTAATCTTCAACCAGATCAATGTCTGGCGCTGGAAGACGCGACCGCCGGTATTGCCGGAATCAACGCTGCGGGCGAAACCTCACTCGGTGTCGGAGATCCCAACGTTTTATCGGCTGCCGATATGGTTTTCAGCAATACCGCGGACATTACGTTAGCTAACATTCAGCACCGGATGACTATGACTACTGCTACACACTAGGAGGGATCGCCATGTATCAAGCTGTTGTTTTCTTCGATCTTGATGGGACCCTCCTACAAGACGACAAAACGTTGTCTTCAACCGTCATCCAAGCAATCACTCAGTTGCGTCAAAATCACGTACTGCCCGTTATTGCAACCGGCCGTAATCTCTTTGAAATTCAATACGTGTTACAGCAAACCGGTATTGACTCTGCCGTCAGTGCCAATGGGAGTTACGTTCAATTAAATGGTCACTTATTGCATGCCGAACAGATTTCTCCCGAGCTTATCGCCCGCGTTAACCATTTTGCAACACACTTTGGTGACCCCGTCGCTTGGTTTAACAATCAATCATTTGGACTAAGCCGTCGCACTACCGCGACCATTAAAAACTTTAACTTGCTCCACCTTCATCCCCATGTGGATCCCGAATGGTACCAAAACCATCCAGTTAACTTTCTGTTTGTTTTTAATCGAAACCGCGACGTTCAATATCAGCAACACTTCGCACACGAACTTTCCTTTGTTCGTAACAATCCACGAGGACTGGATACGATGCTTGCCGGCGTTTCTAAAAAAACGGGAATCATCCAGTTACTTCAATCTGCACACCTCGATCATCTGCCAACCTATGGTTTCGGTGACCAACTGAATGACCTTGAAATGCTTGAACTAGTTGATCACCCAGTAGTAATGGCCAATGGTCATTCGCTAGCCAAACAGAAGGCTGAATTTGTGACTCGTAGTAATATGGATCATGGAATTGAATGTGGGCTGCGCCACTACCATCTCATTTAAAAATGAACGTCAAAAAATCCCTCACTAGTCAACTTGACTAATGAGGGATTTTTTAACTAAAGTCGGTGAGCATTCACCAACCAATTAATTATCTTTTATGAATGTTGTATGAGTGACGGCTTGAATGACCGTTACCGTGACCATCATTCCGACGGTTACCTTCTGAAGCTGCACGATGACTCCGGTGTTGGTTTGATCCACCACCGCGGTTGCCACCACGATAGCCACCATGGCCACCACCATTACGGCTATAACGACGACGGTGATCACCGCCACCACCATTACCATGCTTACGACGTGGTAAAGGCCGTTCTGGCGTAATCTTAACGGGTACTGAATGCGCATCATCACGAGTAACATCATTCAACAATGCAGCGACCAAATCAACTGCATCATGCTTTGCCAATAACTCGTTAGCTTCATCAATATACTTATCGTTATCTGTCCGGTTGATCAGGTCTTCAATTTGATTCAAAGCACTGGCAACTTGACCCTTGAATGCTTCTTCTTCCGAAGGTGGCTTCAATGGTAACATACGCACCTTGGTAAGCTTTTCAATTTCACGCAGGTAGTCCATTTCGTTTGGTGTTACAAACGTTAATGACACACCATGGTGTCCGGCACGGCCAGTACGGCCAATCCGATGAACGTAGCTATCTGGATCTTGGGGAATATCGTAGTTGTAAACATGCGTAACACCCGAAATATCCAATCCACGAGCGGCAACATCAGTCGCAACCAAAATATCAATCTTCCCCGCCTTAAAGCGGTTCATGATCTGGCTCCGCCGTTGCTGTGTTAAATCACCATGGATGCCGGCAGCGTTATAACCACGGGCAATTAAGCCCTTAGATAATTCGTCAACACGACGCTTAGTCCGACCAAAGACAATTGTCAAATCTGGATCCTGAACGTCGATCAAACGAGTCATCGTATCGAACTTCTCAAAATCACGAGAACGAACGTAGTATTGATCAATCAATTCAGTCGTCAATTCCTTAGCCTTGATCTTAACTTGCTTAGGATCAGTCATGAATTGAACACCAATTTTTTTGATTTCTGGTGGCATGGTTGCTGAGAAGAGCAACGTTTGCCGTGTTGCGGGGGTCTTCTTGATAATTGATTCAATATCTTCAAGGAATCCCATGTTTAACATTTCATCGGCTTCATCTAACACCAATGTCTTCAAGTTTTCGAGTTTCACCGTCCGACGATTAATATGATCTAATAACCGTCCAGGTGTCCCAACGAGAATTTGGGGATGGTTCTTTAAGTTGTTGATTTGACGACGAATGTCCGCCCCACCATACACAACTTGGACCTTCGCGTGCTTGTCTTTACCTAAACGATAAAGTTCTTCTTGGGTTTGAATGGCCAACTCACGAGTTGGTGAGATAATCAATGCCTGAATATCGGCGCTGTTGGTATCCACATGTTCAATAATTGGCAAACCAAAAGCGGCCGTCTTCCCGGTCCCTGTTTGTGCTTGACCGATCACATCTTGATTGTCTAACACCATTGGAATGGTTTGTTCTTGGATTGGCGTTGCTTCTTCATAACCGCTACGCTTAATTGCTTTCAGTAGGCTTTCTGATAAACCTAGTTCACTAAACTTCAAAAATTGCTTCCTCCTGTAATTACCATTATTACCCTCACAAAATCCGTTGCTTCAACAGGTAATAACTTAACTGTTCAAAATATACAACCTTGCTAGTATACAAGGTAAACAGGCAAAGCGCAACTAAAATGGCCTGATTTAATCAGCCAAATTTTGCAAAACCGTTTCCAAATGGATCCCGTGGCTTGCCTTTAACATGACAACATCCGTTGGTTGAATCTGTTTTTCTAGGTCATTCATCAGTTGTTGCTTGTTTTCCACATCGTAGTGGTGCAAATGTTCTGTGCCGTATGCTTCAATTAATCGCTCGTACAAAACTTTCATTTGAGGACCAATGAGGTAAACATCACTAATCGCTGCGGCGTCAAATTCGTCCGCCAGTGACGCATGAAGTCGTGGTGAGGCATCCCCAAGTTCCAACATGTCCCCGAGCACAACGATTCGATGACCGGTGGTTGGGGTTTGTGCAAAGGCATGGAGCACCTGCTTTGCAGCAGTCGGATTAGAGTTATACACATCACTTAAAATTTGTTCACCAGCTGTGCCTTGGACCCATTGCGCCCGGTTTTCCGTTAATTCAACATTGGCCAGCGCTTGGCGCATATTGCCAACCGAAACGTGCAACAACTGGCCCACGGTCAATGCGGCCAGTGCGTTATTGACGTTATATTCTCCCATCATTGGGATCGTAAAGTCTTCTTCCGGCCATTGGTTCACCGTAAAGGTAATTTCATGTGTCGCCGCATTAACACTCGTCGCGTATAAATCATTTTCCAATTGCCGCCCAAATTTAAGTTGCTGCTGAGCTAGGGACGCGGTCCGCTCAATCAGTAATGGTTCGTCGCCATTAAAGACCAGTGTTCCATCTTCTTTCAGCCCATGGGTAATCTCCATTTTGGCATCCGCAATCTTATCGCGTGTGCCGAAGAATTCGATGTGTGCTTCACCAATCATCGTAATCACAGCCACATCTGGATTCACCATTCGGCTTAAGAAATCAAGTTCACCAAAGTGATCCATTCCCATTTCCACAACCACTGCTTCAGTATTTGGTTCCATACTTAATAACGTCATGGGTACCCCAATTTGATTATTAAAGTTAGCATAGGTTTTTGTGACGTTCATCTGGGTACTAAGAATTGACGCAATCATGTCCTTAGTGGTGGTTTTACCATTGCTACCCGTAACAGCCACGACCATTGGATTGATTTTATGCAAATAATATTTTCCTAGTTCTTGTAGTGATTGCAGTGGGTCATCAACAATCAAAACGGGTTGATCAGTGGTCGTCGTCACCTCGTGGTCAGTGGCCCAAAGTGTCGCAGCAGCCCCATTTTCAAATGCTGCATTGGCAAACCGGTGACCATCACTTTGCCCCATCAGTGGGATAAATAGGGCCCCGGCAGCGAGATTTCGGCTATCGAATGCAACACTGGTAATTTCAACGTCTTGCCATTTGGTGATGTCATTTTTTACAGCAATCGCCTTGGCGATCTCTGCGAGTTTCATTTTCATAAATTGCAGACTCCTCTTTTTTCAAGATCTTTATCAGATCTGCTTAACAACTCCGTTATTATAGCATGAATCCTAAACATCATAGAAAAAAATTAGACGGTCAGCAAAAAGGCCCCACCATAGATTGCGTTGCAATCACGATGAGACCTTTTCATTAAATCTAGTTTACATCTGTTCTAACCGTTCAATTCTCTTTTCCATCGGTGGATGAGTATCGAACAAGTGTGAGAAAGAATGTTTATTTTTTAAGGGATCACTAATGTACAGTGCCACGCTACTTGCATCGGCAGCTTTCATGGGTTGGGCCGTCGAAATTTTTTGCAGTGCTGAAATCATTCCTTGCGGATTACGCGTCAGTTCCACGCTCCCAGCATCGGCCAAATACTCCCGGTTTCGCGAAAGGGCCATCTGCGCAATCGTCGCCGCAACGGGCCCTAGGATAATGACTAAGACTGACAAGATCATCATGATGATCTGGAGGTATCCACCACCTTCGTTGTCACGATCACGCCGGCCACCGCCCCACCAAAACGAATGCATGCCAATGTTCACAAGCACCGAGATTGCCGCTGCCAGCGCTAACGAAATCGTCTGCAGGCGAATATCATAGTTTCTGACGTGGGTCATTTCATGGCCCATCACGCCCTCTAACTCTTCACGATTCAATCGTTCCAGAATTCCCGTCGTTGCAGCAACCGCCGCGTGTTCAGGATCATTTCCCGTCGCAAATGCGTTGGGACTGGGATCGCGAATGATGAACACCCGCGGCATCGGGACTTGAGCGACTAACGCCATATCTTCCACAATATGCCATAGCTCCGGCGCCTGACTTTCATCGGTAATTTCTTGGGCGTGGTTCATACTCATCACAACCGAGGTCGACTGACTGATCATCATCACCATGTAAATTCCACCAATGATGATTGCCATGACTACCCCCATGATGACACTGTTAAAGAACACATACCCAATCGCCATGCCGATCACCATCACGAGAAGCACAAATCCCACCATTACATAGATCGTTCGCCGTTTATTTTGTGCAATTTGCTGGTACAACATTTACAACACCCCGCTAGTCATCAAATGAAACTTTTGGTGCTGCTTTTTCTGTTTCTGGAACTTCCAGGTAATCAACTTGAACAAAGTGGTGTACTTTCGCTACAATGTTGCTTGGAAATGATTGGATCTTAATATTTAAGTTAGCAGCCGTTGAGTTAAATAATTGCCGTGAATAAGCAATTTTATTTTCTGTATTGGTCAGTTCTTCCATCAACTTGGTATATTCTTGACTGGCCTTTAAATCTGGATAGTTTTCTGATAGCGCAAAAATACTCTTTAGCGAGCTGGTCAGCTGATCAGAAACTTCCATCATTTGTTGATGATCACCAGCTGGAATCTGGGTCATTTGATTGCGCAGCGCAACCACCTTCTCCAGTGTTCCGGCCTCATACTTCGTGTACCCCTTCACCGTTGAGACTAAATTTGGAATCAAATCGTTGCGTCGCTTCAGTTGGACATCAATCTGACTCCACGACTCTTGAGTATGTGTCCGTGCCGTCACCAAGCCGTTGTAGATTCCGGCATAGATCGCAATGATAAGCACAATCACGACAATGACAATAATTGTTGTTAACATAACTCTATTCCCCCATTTCTTCGCTTCTACCCCTATCTTACCGAATAAGTGCCAGGGTGGAAAGCACAACGTTGGACATTTAGAAAAACTAAACATTTAGAAAGGATGTTAGTTATGATTAAAGTTTTATTTGTTTGTCTTGGTAATATTTGTCGGTCACCGATGGCCGAAGCTATGTTTCGGCAGATGGTAGCCGATCACCACCTGACCGATCGAATCATCGTCGATTCTGCTGGTACCAGTAATGAAGAGGAAGGCAACCCCGTCCATCCTGGCACCCGCAAAATTCTCACCAAGTATCATTTGTCTGCAGATGGTTTGATTTCGCGACCATTAACCACAACAGACTTCGCCACGGCCGACTATCTCATTTGCATGGACGACATGAACCTCGCTCATGTCCAGCAGATGGCTCCGGCAGACTCCCACGCAGCCCTATACGCCATCTTTGACTTGATACCAAATAAAAAAGGCCAGGAAATTCCTGACCCTTGGTACACCCATCGGTTCCAAGATACTTATGATAGTCTGGCACTGGCCTTACCGTCATGGTTAGCATTCTTTGAACAACAGCTTAATTGAGCGTGTTCGTGAATTTAGCACTTAGCTGCTTTTGAACCGTCTTAGGAGCATCATTAAATTTCATGGTTTTTTGTAGTTTGCCACGTACTAATAACCGATTTTTCCCATGAGCATCACACGTTATCAACGTAATAATGTTGCGGTTTGGTGTATCGTTCACGACGTCCACCCGCGTCGCCGCGATGAAGATACGCTTATAAATTTTATATTGGTACACATGCTTGAGGTCGGTCAAATAAATTTTTTGACCGACTTTACTTTTACGGTACAGTGGCGTAAATAAAATATTTTTGGTGTGCATGTTATGACCAGCAAGCGCGTAATTACCCTTTCCCATCACCATATCATCACGCATTGTCCCGGCTGCTAATGCCAACGTGAGGTTCGTAACCCCCTTAGCAATCGGTAAGTTCATTTTAATTGCTGGGATTGAAATTTCTCCAATCACGTTAATTTTCTGCTTGTTTAACCGGGCCTGGGCGACCGTCTTCAAATCTAGTGACTTGACGTTACTAAAGTCGTAATCGCCCTTCTTTTGCTTGTTTTGCTGAATGGTTTGCCGGCTTACCGCTGGTTGATAGTGATCTACCAGAAAATCCTTGACCTGTTGGTTAAAAATCAAGCCCAGTGAAATCACAATCACGACAATGAAAAACAGCCGTAATAACCACGTTTTTACCCGTGAAGGCTTTTTTTCGTTCATTGGCTTTCCTCCTCATATGCTGTGAAGCTGGTCTCACTTCTTAAATTGGTGTAATATTTGTGAGTTATCAGCTTCTCGCGACGAGTTCCTTTGCACTCGCCGATTTAATTCAACATAAGTATACCCAAAAAATAGAGAAATGAAAGGAGTTCGTCTTATTTGAATTGGATTAAACACCGCCTCTTTCGGCCGCGCGAAACATGGGAGAAAAATTTATTTGTTCTCTGGTTTAGCGTTTTTGTTACCGGCATGGCCTTCTCAGAAATCATGCCATTCATGTCCCTTTACGTCGACACTTTAGGCCAGTTTACCAAGGGTCAGCTTAATTTGTATGCGGGACTAATTTTTTCAGTTACCTACCTCGTCTCAGCCATCGTCTCACCAATTTGGGGCAAGATGGCCGATCGATATGGTCGAAAACCGATGATCCTTCGCGCCTCACTTGGAATGGCCCTGATCATTGGTGCAATGGGGCTAGTCACTAATATCTGGGAGCTTTTCATTCTTCGTTTTATTCAAGGTATTTTTTCCGGCTACGTCAGCAACGCCAACGCACTGATCGCTACTGAAACGCCCAAAGAAAAAAGTGGGATGGCGCTCGGTACCCTGATGGCGGGGCTCACCGGTGGTAATCTCCTGGGGCCACTCCTAGGTGGCTTTCTTGCCTCGACCTTTAGTTATCGGATCACGTTTATTATTACCGGCATTCTATTGTTACTGGTCTTCATTTTCAGCCTTCTTTTCGTTCACGAACGCGACTTCAAGCCGGTTGCCAAGAAAAAGCTGGCCAGTGCTAAAGGTGTAATCAAGGTACTCAAAGATCCGCAAATGATTTTTGGTATGCTTCTCACCACACTGATCATTCAAGCAACCAATAATTCCATCACCCCGATCATTTCCCTGTACGTCCGTGAATTAATGCACCATAGTGGCGACGTCACTCTCGTCAGTGGCATTGTCGCCGCGGTTCCCGGCATCGCCACTATGCTGGCCGCCCCTAAATTAGGTCAACTTGGAGATCGAATTGGTACAGAACGAATTTTAACGATTGGTTTTATTTTAGCAATCTGCTTCTTTATCCCGACTGCGTTTATCACTAACGTCTGGGAACTTGGTATTTTACGATTTCTGATTGGAATCTCCGACGCGGCGATGATCCCTCAGGTTCAAACCCTGCTGGCTAAAAATACGCCCATCGAAGTTACCGGTCGTATCTTCAGTTGGAACCAAAGCTTCCAGAATCTCGGGAACGTCGTTGGTCCATTGCTAGGAGCAGTCGTATCTGGCTTCTTTGATTACAGTGGTGTCTTCATCGCAACCGCGCTACTAGTCCTTCTTAACCTCAGCTTATTTCGCATTAACGTGGCCAACAAACGCCATTAATCACCATTATTCGAATGGTGATTTTTTTATTCAATTTATGTAACCGTAATCATTCCAAAATTAGGTAAAGCTAACCAATAATTATGCTATAGTAAGTTCAATTCGTTTTCAGAAAGAAGATTGATGGATGAGCACATCACAAAAATTATTTACTAAAGACACCACTTTAATCTTACTTGGCAGTTTTTGTTACATGTCAAGTTCCATGTTAATTAACCCACTTATCGTTGGTTTTACCCATAGTATAGGTGCAAGCGCAATTATTGCCGGGGCAATAACTGCCATTATGAACCTGACTTCACTCCTATTTCGGCCTTTCGCGGGCCAACTAACCGACCGACTGTCCAAATTTAAAATTGCCCTTTTTGGTGGCGTTTTGCTCCTACTCGATAGTATTGGCTATGCCATTGCTCACGCCGTTTGGCTAGTCGCAGTCTTTCGGGTCATTAACGGCCTGGGTTTCGCACTCTGTTCCGTCTGCATGGCAACTTGGTTAGCTAGCCTGCTCCCACGCAATCGAATTGGGACGGGGATGGGCTACTACGGCATGATGAACGCACTGGGGATGGCAATTGCCCCTGCTCTAGGGATTTTTATGTACCATACGGTTGGGTACCGGTGGGCCTTCATGTGCGCCGCACTTTTCAGTCTCACCTTGATTATTTTAATTCAGTTTATTGCCAACCACGGTCAACCACGCGTCATCACACCCCCCAGTCAGCCGGCACATACCACTCACCATCTTCAAATTGTTCAACATCAAGTCGTCCCGGTGGCGTTTATTATCATGCTGCTCTCAATTCCCTACTTTGCGACTCAATCCTACATTGTGGAATATGTCGCTGCACGGCACTTGCACGTCCTTGTCGGTAGTTTCTTTATCATCTATGCGATCATTCTTCTCGCCATGCGTTTGAGCCTCAAAGACTATTTTGATCGGTTACCCTTTCGATATTTCTTACTCGCCGGTATCATCTGCAACTTAGTCGGCATGATCGGTCTTACATATTTGGTTAATAATTGGATGATGCTCGTCGCCGCTTTCGGTCTGGCTGGTGGTTACGGCGTTATGTATTCAGTCTGCCAGGCCACGGCACTCCTAGTTGCCCCCATAAGTGAACAAGGACTGGCAAACTCAACGTTTTACATCGGGATGGATTCTGGCATGGTCTTAGGCCCGCTGATTGGGGGAATCTTATTTGATTTTGTCCCTTACAGCTGGTTTTACCCCGTTCTAATGATCACGCTACCGCTGGCCGCGATCGTCTTTCTTCGCTATCATCGTGCACTTGAACAAACTTCGGTTAAATAAAAAAATCCTGACACATAACTGTGTCAGGATTTTTAAGTTGATCGCTTATTTTAAGCCATACTTCTTGTTGAAACGATCGACAGCACCATCGGCCTGAGTAAACTTTTGCTTACCAGTGTAGAATGGGTGTGAATCTGAAGTAACTTCGACCCGGATCAATGGGTATTCGTTGCCGTCTTCCCACTTTGCAGTTTCTTTTGAAGTTGCAGTTGAGCCAGAGATGAACTTAAAGCCCGTTGATGAATCTTCAAAAATCACTGTGTGGTAATCTGGATGGATTCCTTGTTTCATAGTTTATACGCTCCTTTGCCATGAGTCATTTGCTGAGACATAGTTATTTATCATTAACTCTAACAGACTAACATATTTTTTTTTAGACTGCAAGGTTATTCAATGACTTCAACACCAGATTCATCCTCAATCCGGACGTTGGCATTTAGTCGATTGAGTTTCCACACAATTCGGTCATAGCCCCGTAAAATATTGTCAGCCTTTGTAATCACAGTTTCTCCCTGTGCCATCAAGCCCGCAATCATCAATGATGCGCCGGCTCGAATTTCACCGGCCGAAACCCGAGCCCCGTGCATTTCACGGGTCCGTTCGACCATGATTAGCCCGCCTTCAGCAGAGATATTCATCCCCATATTTTGCAGTTCTTTGACGTGTTTCGTACGCTGCGGGTAAATGGTATCAACGATGACACTCACCCCACTGGCTCGCGAAAGGAGCGGCGTGATCGGTTGTTGCAGATCAGTCGCAAACCCTGGAAATGGTAAGGTTTTAATATTAATGGCCTGTAATTCGGTACTATGAGGCACAAAAATACTGTCCTCACCGATTTGCAGTTCAACTCCCATTTCGATCATTTTACTCGTAAATGATTCCAAATGTTCTGGGATAATATTGTGTAGCGTCACACCATCACCGATGGCAGCAGCCAATGACAAATAAGTCCCCGCTTCAATCCGATCGGGAATAATGGTATGGGTGTTTGTTGACCGCAATGTATCAACGCCTTCGATCCGAATCACGTCCGTCCCAACGCCACGAATCTTGGCCCCCATGTTGTTCAAAAATGTTGCTAAATCAATAATCTCCGGCTCTTTGGCCGCGTTCTCAATAACTGTGGTTCCCTTTGCCTTAACGGCAGCTAAAATGCTGTTTATGGTTGCTCCAACCGAGACCATGTCTAAAAATATCCGGGCACCGTGCAAACCGTTGGGTGCTTCAATATGAATGGTACCGTGGTCCTCGTCTACTTGTGCGCCGAGAGCCTTAAAGGCCTTGATATGCTGATCAATGGGCCGTGGTCCAATGTTGTCACCCCCGGGAAACGTTAATGTTGCCCGGTGAAACCGTCCTAATAAAGAGCCCATAAAATAATATGAGGCCCGTAGACTTTTAATTGCTTTACTTGGTAATTCGCTTTCAACGATTTGTGTCGGATCAATGTTTAAGACACCATGTTTGAAGTTCGAGCTGACATTCATCGACTCCAAAATGATCATCAGGTTATGAACATCCAAAATATCCGGCACTGTATCGAATTGAACAGGGGTATCGGCTAAGATAGCGGCAGGAATAAGTGCAACTGTACTGTTTTTGGCACCGCCAATCGTAATTTCACCAGACAGCCGGTTTCCTCCTTGAATGATCATGTTTTTCATTTTTTAAATTCCTCACTGTTAAAAAAACTATTGCATTGTTTAAAAACAATCAACTGTAATAATATAGAAACCCTCAACAAATTACAACCGTTTATATGGATTCCATATCAATATTACCAAAATTTTTAACGATTACGAAATCGTAGCTTAAATTTCTTCCAGTTTTATGAGATACCTCTAATTTTTACTAGTTATCAAAACTAGCATATCAGTTAAATCTCAACTTTAATTTGTTTTGTTTACCAGGTTAATAATTAACCAATATGCCCATTCTAGCGACAAAAAAAGCCAGTGTCGATCAACAATCGACTAACTGGCAATTTTGTTTAATTATTTTTCACTGGCTGCTTTGATGAATGCTTTGAACAAGCCTTCAGGACGGTTCGGCCGTGACAAGAATTCTGGGTGGTATTGTGCTGCCACAAAGAATTTATGTTCTGGAATTTCAACCACTTCAACTAGGCGGTTGTCAGGTGATGTTCCTGAGAAGACCATGCCATGTTTTTCGAAGACGTCACGATAATCGTTGTTAAATTCATAACGGTGACGATGACGTTCGTGGATCAAATCCTGGTTATCATAAGCCGCTGCCGCAATGGTTCCAGGCTTCAGCTTGCATGGATAGGCCCCTAGTCGTTGCGTGCCCCCCATATTAGTCACATCTTCTTGATCTGACATCAAGTCAATGATATTATGCGGCGTCTTTGGATCAATTTCAGCGGAGTTAGCATCCTCGTACCCCACAACGTGGCGTGCAAATTCAACACAGGCCATTTGCATACCGAGGCAAATTCCCAGATATGGGACATTATTTTCACGAGCATAACGAATTGCGGCAATCTTACCTTCAATTCCACGGGTTCCAAAACCACCAGGAACCAAGATCCCGTCAGCATCACCCAATAATTCGGCCACGTTTTCTTCAGTCACGTTTTCGGAATTAAAGTGTTTGATTTCAACTTTCGCATTGACCGGGTAGCCGGCATGACGCAGTGCTTCGTTCACTGAGATGTAGGCATCTTGTAAGTCACTATACTTACCAACCATTGAAATTTTAATCGTCTTTTCAAGGTTACGTACGTGATCCACCATGTCACTCCAGTCATTCATATCAGCCTGAGGTGCTTGAATTCCTAAGTGATCGCAAACAATTTGGTCCATGTTTTGGGCCTGTAAGTTCAATGGAATTTGATACAACATATCAACATCGCGAGATTCGATCACAGCTTCCGGTTTCACATCACAGAATAAGGCAATCTTTTCACGCATATCATCTGTGATCGCACGTTCTGTCCGAACCACAAGGATATTAGGTTGAATTCCTAATCCTCGTAATTCCTTCACACTGTGTTGGGTAGGCTTCGTCTTCATTTCGCCGGCTGCATGCAAAATTGGGATCAGGGTTGTATGGATGTACAACACATTTTCTGCCCCGACATCCCCCTTCATTTGACGAAGTGCTTCCATAAATGGCAAGGATTCAATATCCCCGACCGTCCCACCAATTTCGGTAATGACGATGTCAGCATCCGTACTGGTTCCAGCACGTAAGATCTTTTCCTTAATCATGTTAGTAATGTGTGGAATAACCTGAACTGTGGCTCCCAAATAATCTCCGTGGCGTTCTTTACGCAACACTTCCGAATAAATTTTCCCAGTCGTTACATTTGAGTATTGATTCAAATTAATATCAATAAACCGTTCGTAGTGACCAAGATCAAGATCGGTCTCAGTCCCGTCATCAGTTACAAACACTTCACCATGTTGGTAGGGACTCATCGTTCCTGGATCCACGTTAATATATGGATCAAATTTTTGAATCGTGATCTTTAATCCCCGATTCTTAAGCAAGCGACCGAGTGATGCGGCCACGATTCCTTTGCCAAGTGATGAAACAACTCCACCAGTAACAAAAATATACTTTGTCATTTTGAAACTCCTTTGGGAAAATTTTGAGGCAGCCTGTCGTTAACACAAAAAAAGAAAGCTCCCTATTAGTGTGTAATAGGGAGCTTGAATATTCAACGAACTATTCCCAATTCATAATTGGGAGCCCATATAAGATAATACAAGGCAATCGGTCTTTCGTCAAGAATTAAAATTAATTCTCTTCGTTATCGTCCTCTTCATCCTCGTCGTCATCATCACCGAAGTCTTCATCATCGTCGAGTTCAGCAAGTTGACCTTCAATACCGTCATCGGGCACATCTTCGTCTTCATCGACGTTTTCAGTGTCAAAATCATCATCATCTTTGGCGTCTTCGAAATTATCATCATCGTCGTCGGCATTCAAATCTTCGTCTTCTGGATCGTCATCATCGTAATCGATCACATCGTCGTCATCACCGGCGTCAACAAGGAAGGCGTTAACCTTCTTGCGCTTTTTACGCTTAGGTTGGTCTTCATCTTCTTCATGGACAGTTGCTTCATCAATTGATTCAAATGGATACCATGCACGCAGGCCCCATGTATTGTCACCAAGGGAAATAAAGCTGCCATCGACATTTAAATCTGTGTAGAATTGGGACAAACGTTCTCGGATTTCCTCGTCACTTTTACCCAAATATTGCTGAACCTCGTTCGCGAGGTCTACAAACGCCATTGTCTCACCATGTTGGGACAGGATAGCGTGTGCAACTTCGATCATCGAAAGTTCTGATTTGTCTTGGCCGTCAAAAACTTTTAAATCCAAATTGGTGCACATCCCTTCAAAAAGTCTAAACTACATAATACAATACTATGCGTTAAATTGCAATCTAATTTGGTACTTTCCAATCAATTGTCCTTGCGCGTGTAACTCGTAATCAATTGCCAGTTTCCCATAAGCATTCATTAAATCCAAATCGGTTAGAAGTCGCTGCGTTTTTACAATCAACTTCATCATACCATACGCCGTCTTATAATGGGTCTCATAATCTTGCTTTGCATTAAACATGATCCGCAACCGATTCTCACTACTCCGACTAAGCATCACAGTTTGATCATCATCGAACCGAAATGTCACGGGGACACTAGTATGCTGATCCGTTTCATGATAGCGCAAGTAATAGTGTCCATTTACCAACACTAACTGTCCCGGCTCATCAAATTTAAATTGTTGTTGCTGTCCATCTTGTTCGATCGTGGTCACTAAATTGACCCGAACTGGTACCCCTGTTTGAATGACGTTCACCCTCTTCACATTATCGTTCACATTATACCCTAAAACACCACCAGTCACACGCTTTAACCGTGATCTTTGTTCATGTATAATGGGGCTAAACTAATCAAAGAAGCGATGATAAAATGACTAGCTCCCATTTTGAACTGATTGACCAACACTTTGCCCCGACAGAAAACCTCAACGCCTTTGCCTACACTAACGCACTCCTCAACGAACTGCCGGCCATCAACACCCCCATGCTCCATTTCTGGACGCTTGAGGATACCTTGATCCTCGGGATGAAAGATGTTCGCTTGCCCCATCTCGATCGTGACCTCGTCTTTTTAAACCAGCAGCACTACCACTACTTTGTTCGTAATTCGGGTGGACTGGCCGTCATTAGCGATGCCGGTGTCCTTAATCTGTCACTCCTCATTCCGGCAGCAACTCCTTTAAGTGTGGACGCCGCCTACCAGCAAATGACCACCCTTGTTCAACAGACCTTTCCGAACCTGGCAATCGTTGCTGAAGAAGTCCCCCATTCCTACTGTCCCGGAAAGTTTGACCTTGCCGTTGACGGTGTTAAAATTGGAGGGATGTCCCAGAGACGGAATCCTAACGGAATTGTCGTCATGCTCTATCTCAGCGTTAATGGTGACCAAGCTGCCCGAGCCAAACTGGTGCATCAGTTTTACGACTACGGTTTAGCAGGCGAACCTAACCAATGGCACTTCCCCGACGTTAAGGCCGCTGCCATGACCACCCTAGCAGACTGTCTCGGGACCCCGATGACACTTGCCACCGTTAAACAAATGATTGTACGAACACTTAGTTTAACGCTAAATGCCACGGCCCAGGTGCCGAACCTACACGCGCCCGCCTTTCATGATCGACTCCAACATGAATTAGCTGGGATGCAAAAGCGCCAAACGAAACTACCCACTACGGAGGTTAATTAATGTCCGAAATTAACGACGAACAACTACCAAAAGAAAAGGTCCTTCGTGACCCGATATACAACTATATTTACGTCGAAAATAAGATCATTCTTGATTTAATCGACACCCCCGAATTTCAGCGTCTCCGGCGGATTAAACAGCTCGGGACCGCTTCTCTTATTTTCCACGGTGCGGAACACAGTCGTTTCGGGCACTGCCTTGGGGTTTATGAAATCACGCGCCGTATCTGTAACCTATTTCAACGCAACTACCCGACTCAAACTCCCGGTGACGGTCTGTGGGACGATCATGAACGCCTCGTCGCGCTTTGTGCGGCGCTCCTTCATGACATCGGCCACGGACCGTTCTCACACACGTTTGAGCACATTTTCCACACCGATCATGAACAAATCACAACCCAGATTATCACTTCTCCAGAAACCAATGTTAATAAAATTTTGCGTCGTGTTTCTCCCGATTTTCCCAAACAGGTGGCCAGTGTCATCACCCATACCTATCCAAATCCCCAAGTCGTCCAAATGATTTCCAGCCAAATTGATGCCGACCGGATGGACTACCTGCAACGCGATGCCTACTATACCGGTACCAACTATGGTAAATTCGATTTAGAACGGATCTTGCGGGTAATGCGACCATACCATGACGGTATCACCTTTGAGATCAGTGGCATGCACGCCGTGGAAGATTATATTTTAAGTCGCTTTCAAATGTACATGCAGATTTACTTTCATCCAGTTTCTCGAGCCATGGAAGCCATTTTGGAACACTTATTGGCCCGGGCCAATAAACTATACCAAGGGCAAATTAGCGAAGTAAAATTCACGCCCCACATGCTTATGCCGTTTTTTAACGGTCATTTTACGCTTCAAGACTACCTGGCCTTAGACGATGGCGTTTTAACCACCTATTTTGCGCACTGGCGGACTTTTCCCGATAACATCTTATCAGACCTCGCTGGTCGCTTTCTCGATCGCAAACCGCTTAAATCGGTTCTTTATACGGCTCAAACGGAAGCCCTACTGCCTAAGCTGCGTGATTTGATTCAAACCGCAGGATTTAACAGCGACTACTACACAGCCGTTAACGATAGCTATAATTTAACCTACGATACGTATAACCCGCAGGTCGCCAAACCGCAAACTCAAATTGAGCTTATCCAACCGAACGGTGAACTGGTCGAGCTCTCTCAAATCAGTACGTTGGTGGCGGCCATTGCCGGCAAAGTATCGGGTGATCAACGCTTCTTTTTCCCGAAGGAAATGCTCGAAAAGCACCAAAACATTGAAATCTTCGATCCCATTTACGAAGAATTCCAGCAACATATTCACAATAATGAAATTATCAATCCATCAAAGGAGTAATTTAATGAGTATCAAACTAGTCGCCATTGATATTGATGGCACCCTACTGAACGAAAACAACCATCTCACTGAGGGCACGATTGACGCCATCCAAAAAGCCCACGAGCAAGGCGTTCAAATCGTACTATGTACTGGACGGCCCTTAACGGGAGCCAAACCCTACCTTCAAAAACTCGGCTTAGATAATAGCACGGATAACCATGTGATTACATTCAACGGATCACTCGTCCAATCAACTAACGGTGACATCATGGTGCGACACACCTTAACCTTCGCCGACTATGTTGACATCGAAGCCTTAACACGGAAAATTGGCGTTCATTTCCATTGTGAAACGGATCAATATATTTATACGGCGAATAAGGATCTCAGTCCCTATACCATTGGGGAGGCTTATCTAGTTCGGATGCCAATTCGGTATCGTGAGGTTAGTGAAATGACCAGTGATCTCTCCATTTCTAAGGGGATGATTATTGATGACCCCCGTCTCATCACCCAAATTCAAGAAGAACACCTTGTACCAGACGACTTCTACGATCGTTTCTATATTGTGCAAAGTGAACCCTTCTTCCTCGAAATTATGAATAAAAGTGCCAGCAAGGGCAACGCCTTGGCCGAACTATGCCAAGAACTGGGGCTCGAACGAAGTGAAGTCATGGCTATTGGGGACCAGGGCAACGATCTCACCATGATCGACTTCGCCGGTACCGGTGTGGCGATGGGAAATGCCATTGATGAAGTCAAACAACACGCCAACGAAATTACCCTGCCTAACAGCCAAGACGGTGTCGCGGCGGCCATCAAAAAATGGGTGCTTAATTAAAGACGTAAAAAAGAGTTATGTGATCATCATTCACATAACTCTTTTTTAATAGCCATTTAGTTTTTAGTTAGTTTTCGTGACGGCACCCGTTGAGGCATTATACTGATAGATACCAACTAAGTTGGCAACACTACCGTCTTGGTTGTCCTTGCGAACTTCAATCGTGTACGTTTGCCCACTTTGACCATCAATTGTAAATGAGTAGCCAGATTTGCCATAGTACCCAACTGCTGATGCAAACTTACTGATGATGCTATTTTCATCAGTTGTTGCTGAACTACTGCTATTACTGCTGCTAGACGTCGATTCAGACGACGTAACAGAGCTAGTACTTGATGAATCACTGTTCTTAGCACTGGTAATCTTATCCGCTAAGCCCGCAGCTGCTTGTTGAACTTCGTTTGTGTCTGATTTTTGTAACGTTGTTGTGCTATCTGTTGCACTATTGTAATTACCGTTCTTATAGTCAGATTCTGCTTGAATCAGTTGTTTAACTTCTGAAATCAAACTCTTGACCTTGGTCGATGGTGCACTTACGTCTTGCAAAGTCGTTAATGCCTGTTCATATTCACCACTGGCAATCAACTTCTTGGCTTTTTGAACGGCCTGCGTTGATGCGTTCATCTGCGATGACTGACTAGTTGCTGAACTAGAACTGCTACTTTCATCACTACTACTTTGGCTATTCCCACAACCACCTAACACCAGCAAGGCGGCCACCATCAACATGCCCAACCATTTGGCGCGGCCTTGAATTAATTTGGTCACTAATATCACCCCTTCGCTAAGATTTTAACCTATTCCAAAACAATATGCCAGTCGTCCGATAAAATGGGACAACTGGCATACTTTAATTACTGATCTAAAATGTTTTGGAAACCGCGCCACTCGTGGCATTGTACTGGTAAATACCAACTAAGTTGGCACTGTCGCTGGCGGCATTATTTTGACGAACTTCAATTGTATAATCCGAACCACTTTGGGCTGTAATCATGAAGCTCAAATCTGACTGCCCGTACAACTTAGCAGCACTAGCAAATTGGCTAATCACGGTATTGCTATCTTCATTGGTCGTTTGTGTCGTGCTTGACGAGCTGCTTTCCTTAGCAACTGGTGCTTGACTGCTACTCTTAGCAGTCGTCGTAGCCGTCTTCACGCTGGACTGACTCGTTTGAACACTATTCCGAGTTGCCTGCTTCGGTGTCGTTGTACTTGCAACCGTGGCTGCTGTACTGGATGACGAATGAGTTGATGTTGCTGTAACTGCACTTTGACTGGTCTTAGATGTGCTTGTTGCAACCGTTGCTTGGCTAACCGAACTCGTTGCAGCTTGGGATTCGGTTGATTGTTGACTATCCTTCTTGGCACTTTCATGTTTGGCACTCTTCTTGACGGTGACACTCTTGGAACTTGTGGCCGCATGCGATGAGCTATTATTGTTTTCAACACTACTACTTGCGCAACCACCAAGTGCTAGTACTGCCAGAACCGTAGCAGCTTCTAAGGTAATTTTTTTATAGTTAGTAAACAGTTTCATCATGAACCCCTCCTTGCTTTACAAGTACTATTATAACATGCTTTTTTAATTTTTGTAACATTTGCGTAATATTTTTGTCATTTTAAGATAATATTTATGTCGTACTTTTGTAACATAAACCCCTTTTAGTCACTTAATTGTCACAAAAGGTCATAATTTCTTAATTTGCCTAATTATTGTTCGGTATTTCATACTCCCTCAATTAGTTAACTTGCAACAAAAAAATCCCTATCAAATGACAATCGCATTTGATAGGGATTCCGCTTGTTTCACCACTAGTAGCAAAACAAACTCATTATTAATTTAGTCTTCTGAATCTTCCGCGTGGAACCGGTTGTTAAACAATGGGCTCACGGGTTTGTTTTCGTTAATTCGCTTGATAGCAGCACCCAGTAATGGTCCCACAGAGACCTGTACCAACTTATCGATCCGCTTTTCAGCAGGTAAGTTGATCGTATCGGTCACAATTAACTTCTTGATCGGCGCGTTTTGAAGTCGTTCAATGGCGGGACCTGACAAGACTGGATGGGTACATGACGCATAGACCTCTTCTGCCCCAGCATCCATCAATGCCTGTGAGCCAAGTGAAATCGTCCCAGCTGTATCAATCATGTCATCAATCATGATACATTTCTTCCCCTTAATATCACCGATAATGTTCATAATCTCGGCAACGTTGGCTCGTGGCCGCCGCTTATCAATGATCGCAATCGGCGCATGTAAGAACTCGGCCAACGCCCGGGCCCGGGTTACACCACCATGATCGGGTGAAACAACCACTGCATTTTCGGCAATTCCTTCGTTAATGAAGTAATCGGCCAACAATGGTGCCCCCATCATATGATCAAGTGGAATATCAAAGAAGCCCTGAATTTGTGCCGCATGTAAATCTAACGCCACGATCCGTGAGGCACCCGCTTCTTGGAGCATATTAGCGACTAATTTCGCTGTAATTGGTTCGCGAGACCGTGCCTTCCGGTCCTGTCGTGCATAGCCATAGTATGGAATAACAACATTAATTGTGGCAGCACTCGCCCGCCTGAGGGCATCAATCATAATTAACAATTCCATCAAATTGTCGTTAACTGGGGCAGATGTTGACTGAATCACGTAAACATTATCGCCACGAATGCTTTCTTCAATATTAATCCGAATTTCACCGTCACTAAAACGGTCCACGGATAATTTTCCTAGTTCGACTCCCACTGTTTGGGCGATCTTCTCGGCCAATGGCTTGTTTGAATTTAGAGCGAAGATCTTAAGTTTGGGATCAAAATATTGTTGTTCCATTAGGTCCTCCGATTTAATTAATTGTCTCAACTATCATATAGACTTGTGATTTAAATTGCAAGTTTTACCAGGGTAATTTTTTCGCATATCCTGGCTTATTGGTCTGACGAGCACGGGCAATTGCCATATCGAATTGTTCCGTACTATCAGTAATCGTTGATCCAGCTGCCACAAATGAATCTGCAGCAATATCAACCGGCGCAATTAAGTTACTATTGCTACCGATAAAGGCATGGTCGCCGACGTTCGTATGGTGCTTTGAAGTTCCATCGTAGTTAACAAAAACAACACCACAACCAATGTTAATGTTATCTCCCAACGTTGCGTCACCAATGTACGTCAAGTGGCCGACCTTGGTGCCCTTACCAATATAGGCCTTCTTCACTTCCACAAAGTTCCCAATATGGGCCCCTTCACCAATTTCAGAAGCTGGTCGCAAGTGACTGTTAGGCCCAATATCGCTGCCCGTGTGCATTTCAGAATCTTCAATTGTTGATGAGGTGACCTTTACTTCATCATGGATGGTTGAATCAATAATTTCCGAATGGGCACCAATGAAGCAGTCCGAACCAATGACGGTCTTACCTTTAAGAAGAACCCCGCCTTCAATGACCGTATCCGAGCCAATTTTAACATCGGCATCAATATAGGTACTTTCGGGATCCAATAGCGTGACCCCATTTTTCATCAATCTTGTGTTAATTCGCTCACGCATCACCTTATTGGCCCGTGCCAAAGCAACCCGATCATTAACACCCATTGATTCATCGAAATTTGCCATCTTGTAGGCCCCCACGATATCGCCGCGCTGCTTCAAAATACTGATCACATCGGTGAGATAGTATTCGCCCTGTGCGTTATCGTTTGTGAGTAAGTGTAATGCAGCAAACAATTTTTGGTTGTCAAAGCAGTACACACCCGTATTGATTTCATGAATATCTTGTTCATCACGAGTGGCATCCTTTTGTTCCACAATTTTTTCCACAATCCCAATATCATTCCGAACAATTCGACCATATCCGGTAGGATCTGGTGCAACGGACGTTAAGACTGTCGCCGCCGCCTTTTTAGCTTCGTGATATTCGAACAAATGTGCGAAAGTTTCGGCTGTGAATAAAGGTGTATCCCCACTGACAACAATGGTTTCTCCATCCAAGTTTCCCAAAATATCTTCAGCTTGAAGAACCGCATGGCCGGTTCCAAGTTGTTTCTTTTGTAGGACGTACCGAGTCCGTTCGCCGAGTTCGTTTTCGACATCCTGAGCACCAAAACCAACAATGGTAACCACGTTATCCATCTTGTTTTGCTCGATTTGTGTCAACACGTGGTCGACCATCGTTTTACCACAAACCTGATGAAGCACTTTATAAAGTTTCGACTTCATCCGTGTTCCTTTACCAGCTGCTAAAATAATTGCGTTTCTTGTTGCCATCTTTACTTGTTCCCCATTTCTGTTCCAAATACCGTGCTCAAGTAATTACCAGGTTGTGCAGCAATCGTTTGATTATTCACATCAACCGCGTTGACCTTCACCAGTGACGTGTAGTTGTCTACCAACCGATGACCCGTAAATTCACCTTCTGCAAACACCGTCATACCAACAAGGTGTGCGTCAAACTCATTAATTAAAGAGCGCATCCCATTTAGGGTTCCGCCGCCCTTCATGAAATCATCAACGACCAACACGTTAGCCCCTTCTTGCAGGCTCCGTCGTGATAGTTCCATTTTCTCAATTCGTTTGGATGATCCTGAAACATAGTTGACACTCACCGTTGATCCTTCGGTGATATGCGAGTCATTTCTAACAATGACAAATGGGACGTTCAGATAGGTTGCGACACTTTGCGCAATCGGAATTCCCTTAGTAGCTACCGTCATCACGGCATCCACATCTTGATTCAGATACTGGGTCGCAATTAAGCGCCCAACCTGGCGTAAAATATCTGGCCGACTTAATAAGTCGGATAAATAGACGTAGCCCCCTGGGAGTAATCGGCTCTCATCGTTGACTTCACCAATAATTTGGTCAATGAAGTTCTCGGCATCTTCTCTCAAAATATACGGAATGAAGCGTGCACCACCGGTTGCTCCCGGTAATGTTTCTAAAATTCCTGTTCCCCGCTCCTGGAATGTCCGTTTTAAAATCCCCAAATCTTCACTAATCGATGATTTGGCAGATTCGTACCGCTCACCGAAAAACTTGAGGGAAACCAACGTCCGAGGATGTTCCAGTAAATATCGTGTCATATCGACCAAGCGATCGCTTCGTCTGGTTTTCATCGCCGTTACCCCTTTACATCTAGTGTTAGCATTTTGAATGTTATCCTTATGAATAATACCATAATTGTTCGTGTTTTACTTAAATAATGATAAAAAATGTTTAACTTACTAAATGTTATGCCAATTTACTCAAGCAACCCTGCTATCCGTTCAGCAGTCTTTTATCCGTTTCTCATAATTTTTAACGCCAAAAAAACTTAATTCTACTATATAATAGCTTGCCTAATGCGCTTTCATTTGGCCCGTAGAAAAAGTCATGCTTGGAGGTTGTCGACCAAGCATGACTTTTAATTTCTGGTAAATATCTAAGCGCGACGAGCATGCCAGAGGGCCGCCACAAAAATCAGCACTTCGATTGTTGCGATAAAGAAGCTCACCGGCCAATTAGTCAGGTATCCCAGATACAGACCGAGCCAGGTTCCCACCAAGGCAAAAGTAATCGCGAGAACAATCATCTTAAAAACACCATGAACAAAATATTTGGCACTCGCTGCCGGCAATGTTAGCAGGATAAAAATCAGAAGTGACCCCACGATTTGTGCTGCGACACTGACGCTCAGTGCTAATAGCACTAAGAAAACAATGGAAATCAAGGTTCCGTTAATTCCATTCACGCGCGCACCGACCGCATCAAACGATTCAAACTTCAGTGATCGGTACATGAGCAAGATGACCACGATAATGACCAGTGATAGTCCCGCAATCTGCCACACTTCGGCGCTACTAATGCCGATGACGCTCCCAAACAAAATGCTCGTGGCAGAACTAGACGTTTGATCAGAAATCGCGAGAAATAAAATCCCGAGGCCTAAAAACAACGCCGATACCGCACTAATCACAGATTCCCGACGGGCCGACTTCACACTCATTTGCCCGACCATCGCGGAACTCAACACCGTAAAAAGAAGCATACCGTTAAGGGCTGGCCACCCGGCAAACACCCCAAACGCGGCGCCCGCGAACCCAATCTCTGCCAATGTGTGGGTTAAAAAGGACATGTTACGGGCAATCACAAAGACGCCCATTGTGCCACAAATAATAGCAATAAAGGTCCCCGCCACAAATGCATGACGCATAAAATCATAACTTAGCATTACTGTTCCTCCACTTGTTCGACCGGTAAATCAGCAATCTTGCCTGTCGTGTATTTAAAGTGTTCCATCATGAGGAAATGATCGGCGTACCGCTGTGCAAGTGGCAGATCATGAGTAATAAAAATCACACTTAAGTCCTGACCATGCTGAAATTTTGCGACAAGATCCAACAATTCATATTTCATTTCGTTGTCTAAACTCGCCGTTGATTCATCCAAAATTAAAAGTTCTGGCCGATTAATCAACGCCTGAGCAAGGTACGCCCGCTGCTTTTCGCCCCCCGAAGCTAATCCCACGGGCCGATTGGCAATCTTCAATAGGTTGGTTTGTTGCATCACTTCATCTAATCGCTGCACTTCCGCTTTATTCAGCCATGGTAGTCGACGATTAATCAAGCTCAGTGCCACAAAATCGCGCACCGAAAGTGGATACTCTTCGTCTAGGTTTCTAAATTGGGGCACATAACCAATTTTCATTTTCTTTTTAGGTTCACTAAATTCAATCACACCGGCCTTAGGTTTCAACTGTCCCAAAAGCGCTCGAACGAGGGTCGTTTTTCCCACGCCATTTTCACCAATTACGGCCAGAAAATGTCCTGCTTGCAGGTGAAAGTTTAAATCATCAATGACATCTTCATCCCCATAGGATAAAGCTAGTCGTTGAACGTTCAATACATCACTAATATTTACATCTCCTACTAACTAAATTGTAATAATTACTATTTAGTAGTTTACTAAAGTCACTTTACTTTGGCAACAGAAAAAATTCGTCCACCGTCAATGATGAACGAATTTTAAGGTTGATAACTAAATCTTAAGCTGTGGGATGGCTCTCTTGGACACGATCAACCAAATTGAGAAATTTCTCCACCACTCGTCGATACTTAGCTGGGTTCACATAAATTGATTCAATATGATCCGCCGTTGGTTCAACGTATAGTTTTTTCGGTTGGTTAGCGGCATGATACAGTTCAAACACATTCTTCACCGGTACCGTTTGATCCCGCCCACCGTGAATCAACAGCAATGGCAATTGATTGCGCTGTACCTGTTGTAAAATATCACCATCTTGGAATGCGTAGCCATCACGAACCTTCGAAATCGTACTAGCAATCGCCACAAATGGGACCGCTGGAAAATGGTATTTGTGACGAAGACGATATTTACCTTCCGCAAAAACGTTGCTATACCCACTATCGGCGATAATACCGACAACGTTTTTCGGGAGGTCCTCACCGCTCACAGCCAGGACCGTTGTTGCGCCCATGCTGATTCCAAAGAGTAAAATTTGAGCATCCTCGTTTTGCCGTTTCAGAACTTCATGAATCCACTGCAGATAATCCTGCCGGTCAAGCCATCCAAGACCAATTACATTGCCCTCACTCTTACCATGCGCACGAGCATCGGGCATTAAAAGGCTATACCCCTGCTCGTAAAATACACGGGCGTATACCCCCACCTGCTGACGTGAATGATGTAGGCCATGGGCCAAGATAACCACTTTACCAGTCGAAGCCGGATTCTGGACAAAACTGGCCGCCAGTTTGAGCCCATCCTCGGTCGTAATCTGCCACTCTTCAGCATTCAGGTGATCAAACCAATCATTGTCCACCGGATTATTTTGGCTGATCGATTTATCCTGTCCCTGCTTTTTTTGCTTATCTGAAAATCCAGTCGCAAACCGGTACACCAGTGCTGAGCCGACGATTAATCCCGCGCCCAACGCCGCCGTCGTATGTTGAACGAGCTTAAATTGTTTCGTTTTTGTGTTCACAAATTCACCTTCTCACGTATTCAAAGGCTTATTATACACCGCTTGCCACTGAATTCGAATAATTTCGTATCACCGTGTGTGATTCTTGGTGCACAATTCGGCCCGGATTACCGACAACCGTTGCATCTGCCGGAATATCGGCCAGAACCACCGTTCCCGCACCAACTTTGGCACGGGCCCCCACATTAATTCGTCCCAGCAACAAAGCATTGGCGCCAATGAACACATGATTAGCGACATAGGGATGACGACGGCCAGTTTCGTTGTGCCGTGATCCAAGTGTGACGCCATGCAAAATAGTCACATAGTCCCCCACAATTGCCGTTTCACCAATCACAACCCCGTGCCCGTGGTCGATAAATACATGGTGTCCAATCTGGGCGCCCGGATGAATTTCAACATCCGTCACACGCTTCCCGAAATGTGCAATCATTGCGGCGAGGAGATACCGATGATGCTGGTAAAGCCAGTGTGCAACCCGATAAAAGCCCAACGCATGGAATCCAGAATAGGTTAAAAGCACCTCCCAGACCCCTTTAGCTGCTGGGTCCTGGTTTACGATGTATTTCGCTGCAGCTAACATCGCGTCCCCTCCTTTCCGTCTTTTGATGTCAACTTAAAGTTGGTTGAGTCCTTGTTGAACATCTTCAATTAGATCAGTTTCATCTTCGAGGCCCACTGATAAACGAATGAGTTCATCTTTAATTCCGCTCGCCAATCGAATTTCCCGCGGAATTGAACCGTGAGTCATTACTGATGGAATTTCAATCAAACTTTCCACGCCACCCAGGCTTTCAGCTAGTGACACAATTTTAAGGCCCTCAACAAACTTCTTCGGATCTAGTCCGTCACGGAGCTCAAATGAGATCATGGCACCGAAGTGGGTCATTTGTTTCTTTGCAATCTCATAACCGTCAAAGTCCGGATCTCCCGGGTAATAAACCTTAGCCACCCGATCATCGTGTTTCAATAAATTCACAATCGCAGCCGCATTTTCGTGGTGCACGCGCATCCGCGCCCCCAACGTTTTCATCCCCCGTTGTAACAACCAGCTATCGTCTGGTCCAAGAACCGCACCAATTGAGTTCTGTAAAAAGGCGATTTCTTCGGCAAGTTGATCGTCATTGGTAACCGCAAAGCCAGCCACCAAATCGCTGTGACCGCCGAGATACTTCGTGGCCGAATGAACCACAATATCTGCGCCTAACGCTAGCGGATTTTGGTTATATGGTGTCGCAAACGTATTATCCACAATGGCCTTCAATCCGTGTTGTTTGGCAATTGCGCTGACAGCCGCAATATCTGAAATCTTCAGTAATGGGTTAGTGGGTGTTTCAAAGTAAATGGCCACCGTATCGTCTTGAATGGCCGCTTCAACCTGTTTTAAGTCCGTCATATCAACCGTTGTAAACGTGAGGCCAAACTTCTTGAGCACCTTGTTAATGAGCCGGAACGTTCCACCGTAAACATCATTTCCAACGACAAAATGATCGCCGGCCTTAAAAAGAGAGAAAACGGTGTGAATCGCGGCCGACCCAGATGCAAACGCAAACCCGGCCGTTCCCTGTTCGATATCCGCAATCAGCTGCTCTACTGCGGCTCGTGTGGGATTGCCAGTTCGCGAATACTCCCAGTCGGGCTGCCCACCCAGCACTTTTTGATGGAACGTTGAAGCCCGATAAATCGGCATCGAAACTGCTCCAGTCGTTGAATCCTCACTCACACCGCCATGAATTAACTTCGTATCAAATTTCATTATTAAATTCCTCCATTTTTTTAGTCGTAAATATTTTCGCTCAAATAACGCTCGCTTGAATCTGGAAAGATCGTTACAATCGTTGAATTTGCCGGCAGCTCTTTGGCCATTTCTAAGCTCGCTGCTAATGCTGAACCACTTGAACTCCCCACAAATAGCCCAAATTTGGCTGCCAATTGGTGCACGTGGTCAAATGCTGCCTGATCACTAATTGTTTTCGTGACGTCAATTTGAACATCATCGAAGAACGGAGGAATAAATTCCACCCCAATGCCTTCGGTCCGATGACTGTGTGAGGGACCACCATTCAAAATCGAGCCCTCCGGTTCAACAACCACCGTCTTCATCGTGGGATAAACATCGTGCAGGGCTTTGGCAGTGCCAGCGAACGTTCCCCCACTACCGGCACCGGCGACAAAAGCATCAATCCGTTGTCCGGCTAGGTCGGCTAAAATCTCAGGACCCAATGTTGTTTGGTAAATTCGCGGGTTAGCAACATTTTCAAATTGCATTGGAACGTATGAATTATCGATCTCATCAGCTAGGGCTTCGGCCTTCTTCATAGCCCCCTTGATCCCCTCTTCGGAAGGTGTGTTAATAATTTCGGCCCCCAAAGCGCGCATCAAGGTTTGCTTTTCAAAACTGAACTTAGCCGGTACCACTAGTTTGACTGGTAAACGATACTTTTGCGCGGCTAAGGCCACCCCAATTCCTGTGTTACCTGCCGTTGGTTCAATGATTGTGGTGCCTGCCGTAATTGCGCCAATTTCTATGCCGTGTTCGATCAGGGCCATCCCCAACCGATCCTTGATGCTGCCACCGGGGTTAAACGATTCTAGCTTAGCGTAAATTTGACTGTCATTAGGTGTCGGCACCGCCAATTTCATTAAGGGGGTGTGTCCGATTAATTCGTAAATATTATTGACCAACATTGTGATAACTTCCTTTCGAATTTGAGGATAAAAAAAGGGCGTAAATTCAAAATTGAATTTACGTCCCATACGATTTATCCCGATGTAATTGAAGTGCGAGTTCAAATTTTAGGCACACCAACTAGTGGGTCGCATAAGACGCGATCCACAGCAACATACATTTGCAAAATTAACATTGTACGCTTGTGTCATTTGAACTACCTCCGTTTAATTGCAATTAGAATACCCTAGATTTTTTCGCCTGTCAAACTAAATTTTTATTTTTAGTGCGCGAATGCCTCAAATTGAGCCCGCATCTGAGCACTAATTTCTGCTACCCGTGCGTCGTTATTCACCTGCACCAACTTATACCCAATTGCATACGGCGACGTGGGATACCGGGGGACCACCTTGCAAATCAGATGGGCTTTTTGCCGGTAAAAAAAGAGGTTATATGAGTGACACCGGCCCCGATTATAATCGGTCAAAAAATAGTGGGTCAACACCCGAATGGCATCCGCCATTTCATCACTGGCCGCTACCGAATCAATCAAAATGTTGGCTTCGACAAATCCTAACACCGGTTGGTCCGAAAGTGTCACACAACAGTGATCAGACGCAATGACTGTCGGCCCCGTAAAGTTCTCGGGACCGATATTTTCATAACCGTCTACCTCCTCCAATCCAACAATCTGAAGATGGGGATGGGTAAGACTACCGCCCGATAATGGCCCAAAATTTTTGTACATCAGTACACTTTGATAACGTGGGTCGGATAATAACTGTTGCCAAGCCGCTAGTGCAAAACGAATAATATCGCGACTTTCAGTTGCGGAATAGTTACTAAAATCACCATCATGACGGTGTGATTCAATCAACACTGTTTGCGTCGTCTTCGCGAGTGTCGGAAACTTGTTCATCAGCCAAATCATATCCCCACGCTGCTCAATGATATCGGTCAGTGCCTCGGTATCGCAAAACGGGCAAGCATTGTGCGGATGACGAATAGTTTCTGGTTTATTTTTCGCAATTTGTGATTGAAAAACTAATTCATGTTTAAGCACCTGACATTCTCCTTTGGTCACAAACGAGGGACTGCAACTCGGTGTGCAGTCCCTTCTCTTCAGTGATTGTTACAATGCTCGGACGAGATAAACCTCATGGCAAAAACCCCGAAGACTATTTTGGAGTCGTTTGGCTTGTGATAATTTTTTGCAGACCCCGAATACGGTCGGCCCCGTCCCACTCATTTGCGCCACCGATGCGCCGTGATCCAACATTTTTTGTTTCAGCTTCATAATTTCTGGATACATTTGATTGGTCAATGGTTCCAAAACATTTCCCATCGCATCAAACATCATTTCTTCGTCAACTTGTTCCAAGCCCTGAATGATCTGTTCAATATTCACATTATGATTTAACCGTTGATAATCAATTCGTTTCAAGATGGTCGGCGTTGAGACACTCACCTTTGGCTTAGCTAGCACAATCGAGTAATGCGGAAACGGAGCTAACAAATTGACCTTTTCCCCATGCCCCGTGACGTGTGCCGTTTGATTATACACGCAATATGGTACGTCAGAATCGATCGTCAATGAGATTTTGGCAAGCTCTTCCAGACTGAGTCCCAAGTGCCAGATTCGGTTCAGTGCCCGCAATACTGCCGCTGCATCTGCCGATCCGCCTCCTAGACCGGCCGCCACCGGAATGTTTTTTTTGATGCGAACCGTCACGCCATCTTTTTGGTGGAATCGATTGCGCAATATATGGACCGCCTGATAGGCCAAATTACGCTGGTCGTTCGGCAAAAAGCCGCTATCGGTGTAAACCTTAATCTGGTGATGTTTTTGAAACACCTCCACGCTCACATAGTCCGCTAAGTCAATGGAGGTCATGATCATGTTCCACTGCGGCGAGCCATCTGGATATCTCATTGGCGTATCTAGTCCCAGGTTAATCTTCGCCGGTGCTTTCTCAATCACATTCACCAGATACGCCTCCTTTTTCGTTAGTTATAGATATGCCAATTATACTAATTTTTAGGAGACGGGGCAATAAAAGAAAGGCGGGACTTGTGAGAAGGCCCCTCACGAAACCCCAGGACCACGGCTAATCGTCATGTTCGTCGGTCCGTTCACTTCGGCAATGTAGTAAAATGCGCACTAATGCGATTATCTAACGTTGGGGATAACTGATTCATGTACTGAAGAACTGCCACTTTCTGGTTTCCTGTATACGGTGTTGGCACATAGTCATTGTGACTATCGGTGGTCGAAATCCGGGTTGGAATCACACGGAACTTCATGGCACTCATCTTTTTGCCCTTCACCATCATATTGGTCTGTAAAATAAACGAGCGCTTATCGGCAGGATTGGGATTCCCCCCAAAGGCAAAGTTGCTCATCGAGTAGGCAATCAGCTTACCCTTGTACGATTCCATCGACTCAATCACGTGTGGATGTGAACCGATCACCATGTCAGCCCCGTGGTTAATTGCGTAATGGGCTAACGTCTTTTGCGTGTCATTCGGATAGGCATTGCGCTCAATTCCCCAATGGAAGTATGGTATCACAACCGCACATCCCTGCTTGCGAAGTGAACGAATGTCCTTGGTAATTTTTTGCTTATCAGCCTTTGTGGCCGCCCAACCTTGGTATCCTAAAAAGCCCAGTTTGACGCCCTTGACCGTCTTCACGTACCGATAACCCTCACCAAAGTAACCCAACTGGGCCTTTTTTAAAATCTCAATCGTGTCTTGAAAACCGCCCTTACCATAATCAAAAATATGATTATTGCTAACTGTAACAGTATCAATCCCGCCCACTTTGAGGGCCGCGACTAATTTCGGATTACCCTTGAAATGAAAGACAATGCTACCAGGCTTGGCGGCCTCTTGTCGACTGTCAGATGCAAATGTCGTTTCCAAATTGGCGACCGTTAGATCATCATGTTTAAAATACTGACTCACATTCTTGAAAAAATAGTGTGGATCATTACCATGTTGAGCCCACACCGTTGGTAAATTCGTGGCTGCTTTAAGCTGAGGATCTGTTCCTAAAGTGTCGTCTCCCATGAATGATAAGTGAACGGTTTTCGTTGTTTTAGTCGCTGTCTGCGTGGTTGCCGTCCCCTTCTTGGCAACCGTATTTTGCCCATGATATCCCACTAAAATAACAATCAGCACAACGCTTGCAGTAATAATCATCCCAATTTTGATTTGCCTAATTTTCCCCATAATTAAACTCCTCGCTTAATAATTGAATAATCGAATCCTTCGATTCAATCTCCCTTACTACTATAATTCATCACTAATGCAATTGAAACCGATTCCAGTAAAAAAGCAATCATCAGTAACCGATGATTGCTCTGCCGTATAACGATGGGTCGAACGATAACTCACTTCCATCGTTAATTCGTTTATTTTGCCTATTTAATATTAATTACCAAACAAATATATTTTTTTGTTCATTACTCTCATTTTTTCATACCACTAAAAAAACCAATGACTGAAGCCATTGGCGTTTTTAGTTAAATTAATGAATCGTCCTCAAAATCAATCTCGATATTCTTGGTCAGCACATCCGTGTAACTGTACGATACCCGTTCAAACGAATTTTCATCCTGATTCAAATCGACAACGAAGACTGCTGGGTAGGTTTCACTCAAAACGCCATGACGTTTAGTGACTTTTTTGCGTCCTGCCTGCGCAACAACTAACAACTTTTCACCCACACGGGCGTCAAGCTTAGCCTTGATGCTCTGAATTGTTATTGGCATCTAATTCACCTCACTGTGAAACTATTATACGCCTGTTTCACAAAAATAGCAAATTTTACCACACTTGCCCCTAATTGGCAAGACCTGAATTAGATTAGTTCCGCGTCCCGTAACCGATTTGCGAGCAAAATAAACTGGTCGAGCGATAACGTTTCGGGTCGAACCGAGGGTGCAATCGATAGCTCCGCTAGGATGGCTTGCGTTTGGGCCTTCTTATCAGCCCCCTTGCCAACCACACCCTGCAGATTATTAGCCAGCGTCTTACGGCGATGGCTGAAGCACCCCTTAATGAGCCGGAACAAGCCTTTTTCATCATCAGGTAATACGGCTAGTGCCTCATGGCGGGGCGTTAACTCGACAATCGCCGAATCCACATTTGGTGCGGGGACAAACACGGTCCGTGGCACTTCAAACGCCAAGCGGACGTCCATCTTATACTGAATCGCAAGCGATAGTGTCCCGTACGCCTTGGTTCCCGGTTCCGCCGCCAAACGCTGGGCGACTTCTTTTTGCATCATCACCACAATGCTAGCCCACTTCACGTCAACGCTCAGTAGCTGCATCAAGATTGGCGTCGTAATGTAGTACGGCAAGTTGGCCACAACCTTGATTGGACGACTCGGATCGCTAAATTCCTCGTTGATCAGGGTCTTAACATCGGTTTTGAGGACGTCTTTGTTGATCACCTTGACGTTATCGTAGTCAAATAGGACCTCGTATAAAACGTCTAGTAGGTCTTCATCAATTTCAAGGGCAACCACTTCACCGGCTGCTTGCGCCAGTTTTTCGGTCAATGCCCCAATCCCAGGGCCGATTTCAATGACGTTATCCGCTTTTGTGATTTCAGCGGCACTCACGATGTTATTCAAAACATTCGTATCAGTCAGAAAGTTTTGCCCCAAACTCTTTTTAGCACGTAATCCGTAACGTTCAAGGATCGCTTTTGTTCTAATCGGATTACCGATTTCTGGTTTCTGATTCATGTTGTTCCTCCGTTAATAACTGGGCGACCGCCTCATCGAAACGGGCCTTGGAAATCCGAAATAAATTCAATCGCTTGAGTAATTGTTTACCGTTCCCGTACCCGATTCCCAATAACTCACCCAATCGTTGCCGCCGTTGTTTCGCCTGCGCCCCATTTGCCAGCCCAGCCGCCCGGATGTCACTGGCAGTAATGGTTGCGGCGTGTGGCTCCGTCTCCTGGGTATAAAGATGCGCAAGTGCCTGCTGAATTACCTCAGGGGTGGCATGCTCCACCCCGAGACTTCCACCGCTCACCTCTGGAACACCTTGGCTCCGCTTGATAAAAGCGTGCTTAACCCCAGGGATTGCCTGTGAAATCATCTTTCGGAGTCGCTCGCCATTAAAATCAGGATCGGTAAAGACAATGAGTCCACGCGTCTGCTGCAACTGCTTGAGCTGTTCAATATTGGCGGCTGAGAGTGCTGAGCCATTGGTCTCAAAAGTATCCGCGTTCACAGCCTGTGCGAGCCGCTTCGTATCATCCTTACCCTCGACCACGATGACTTCCTTAATCTTTTGCATGGTGACTCCCAAATAGTTGGACCGTATTAGCAAACGTCGCGTCAGCAACCTCTTTGGCACTCATTTCACGTAACTGCGCGATGGCATCCACCACAAACTTAGTGAAGCCCGGTTCATTTTGCTTACCACGATATGGGGTTGGTGTTAAATATGGGGCGTCAGTTTCCACCAGTAACATTTCTAATGGTGTTTGTTTGACAGATTCGTGAACCTCTTTGGCGTTTTTGAAGCTGGCCACGCCACTATAAGAAATATGCATCCCCAAATCCAAAAACTTCTTAAGCCACTCCGGATCACCGTTGAAACTGTGCATGACTCCCCCAATGTCACGGACGTCTGCCGCCTTCAAAATCTTGTACGTATCTTCAAACGCATCACGATCGTGAACTGAAATTGGGAGGTGAAGATCTTTAGCAATCTGGACTTGGCGCGCAAAAACGTCGCGCTGAACATCTTGTGGTGAGGTATCCCAATGATAATCGAGACCCATTTCCCCCATCGCCACTACCGCCGGATCGGCCAATTGTTCAATGAGCTGCTTTTCAACAGTCTGATTATAGTCTTTGGCGTTTTCTGGGTGCCAGCCGACAATTGCGTGCAGTTGGTCGTAGTCATGAGCCAACTGCAGGGCGCGCTCGTTTAAAACGGCGTCTGAGCCGACAATATTCATCTGGTTGACCCCAAAGTGCTTAGCACGGGCCAAATAGGCGGGAACTTCATCGTAAAAAGTATCATCGTTTAAATGCGTATGTGAATCATAAATATTTAGTTTTTCGTCATGTGTGTAAATTGCCATGGTGATTCTCCTTTGCTGGCTCATGAGATCTGTTTTCGCAATAAATGCGAAGAATCAGCGACTGTTTTCGGTCACGATCCTTCGCATTTGCTGTCACTCTAATTCTTATTCGACGCCTGAACCGTTCACGAGTTCATCTGGCACAATAACTAATTTTACTTCGCCATCGTGTTCTGCAGACAACAACATGCCCTGACTCAGTTCGCCACGCATCTTACGAGGCTTCAAGTTCGCCACGATCAATACTTTTTTACCAACCAATTGTTCTGGTTCTGGATACCACTTAGCGATTCCAGAGAGAATCTGACGACCTTCAGCCGTCCCATCGTCTAGTTGGAACTTCAAAAGCTTGTCCGCACCTTCGACATGGTCGGCGGCCTTGATTTGCGCTACTTTAATTTCAACCTTATCAAAGGCTTCGATCCGAATGGGCTTTTTACCGTCTGTTTCGGTAGCTTCTTCAGCCTTAGTTCGTGCTTCTTTCTTAGCAGCTTCCATTGCGGCACGTCCCTTCTTCTTTTCATCCTTTGTCATTTCACCCTGAATAAAGGCTACTTCTTGCTCAACATCTAAACGAGGGAAGATTGGTTCACCCTTGGCCACAACATGCGCGGTCGTTGGGAAATCGTTAAATTCAAGGGCACTAATTTGAAGATTATCGCCTTCAATGCCGAGTTGACGCATCATCTCAACCGGAGCCTTTGTCATAATTGGTTGTAACAAACCAGCAATGACCCGTAAGCTCTTAGCTAAGTGACTCATAACGTCCACGAGCTGTGCGCCCTTGGTCTCATCCTTTGCTAAAATCCAAGGTTGGGTTTCATCAATATACTTATTGGCCCGCGAAACTAACTTCCAAATGGCCTTGAGGGCGTCACTAAAGTGCATCTGGTTCATCAAATCTTTAAACTCAGTAATGGCTGCTTGCGCCGTTTTTTCTAGATCCGCATCAAACTCGGTTGTTTCACCATTATCAGCAATTACCAAGCCGCCTTCATACTTGTTGATCATGGCAATAGTCCGGTTTAATAAGTTTCCGAGGTCATTTGCTAAATCAAAGTTCACCTTATCAACAAAATCTTCCGGCGTAAAGATACCATCATTACCATAAGGCATCGCGCGTAACAAGTAGTAGCGAACAGCATCAAGCCCATAACGTTCAACCAACGTTTCTGGATAGATGACGTTCCCCTTAGACTTCGACATTTTGCCGTCCTTCATGAGCAACCACCCATGACCGAAGACCTGTTTAGGCAGATCCAAACCGAGGGCGTGTAACATGATTGGCCAGTAAATCGTGTGGAAACGGACGATTTCCTTTCCAACCATGTGGACATCGGCTGGCCAGTACTTCTTAAAGTTACCGTCATCATCAGTGCCATACCCAAGCGCGGTAATATAGTTCGTCAAAGCATCGATCCACACGTAAACCACATGCTTAGGATTACTCTTGACCTTAACGCCCCAGTTGAAGGTTGTTCGTGACACGGCTAAATCTTCCAAGCCGGGTTTGATAAAGTTATTGATCATTTCGTTCATCCGAGCAGCGGGCTGAATGAAGTCTGGGTGCGTCTTATAATAATCGAGCAACCAGTCGGCATACTTACTCATCTTGAAGAAGTAGGATTCCTCTTTCACGAGTTCAACCTCGTGACCGGAAGGCGCCTTCCCGCCAATGACCTTGCCGTTATCATCACGGTAAACTTCAGCTAGTTGCGTTTCGGTAAAGTATTCTTCATCAGAAACAGAGTACCAGCCTTCATATTCACCCAGATAAATATCCCCCTGAGCTAATAATTTTTCAAAGATCTTTTGCACTGCTGCTTCATGATAGTCGTCGGTAGTCCGAATAAATTTATCGTTGGAAATATCTAATAACTGCCACAGATTCTTGATTCCGGCAGCCATTTCATCCACGTAGGTCTGTGGATCTTTTCCTAATTTTTCAGCCTTTTCTTCGATCTTGAGGCCATGTTCGTCCGTCCCCGTGAGGTAAAAGACATCGTAACCCATCAGCCGCTTGAAGCGTGCCTCCGCATCACAGGCAATCGTGGTATACGAATTACCAATATGTAACTTACCAGATGGATAGTAAATTGGTGTTGTAATATAGAATGTTGGTTTTTGTTCAGCCATATGAGGCCTTCCCTTCTTACTTAAAATTAACTTTTAATTATTAGTACGTATTTGTACATATTAGATTACAGTATAGCAAATTCTGAGAGTAGATTCCATACAAGCGAGACCGTTTCGTTGTAAAACCGGTGCCCTATTAAGCCGGTACTGGCCACTTATTATCTACCAAGCCGTTGTCCCTTGTTTTTCTCTACGCGGTCAGCGTGGACTGCTAGTCGATTGCCTGTGACCTGTAGTCACCAAGCCACCGGGCCTAAAACAGATCCATTTGTTCAGGTGGTCGTTTAGCGAGACCGGCAAATGACACGTGCAACATTTCTTGCAGGCGTAACGCATTCGGGGCCGCATCCTTACCAGAGTTATTATTGAAAATCACGCAAACTTCTCGTACCTGCGATTTGACGCCATCAATGGCTTGGCTAAACTGTGTCAGTTCTTCGTCGCTATACCGATAGAGCGTCCGTTTTTTGCGCCACTCTTTTCCCGGTTGGTTCCAACCGGTCATATTGCGACCGTGCAGTCGCAACATCACCAGATCAGGGTTCGTCACGGCCAGTTGGAATGGCACCGATCCTGCTGCCGTTTGTGCCTCGTCAGCTGCGACAAGCGTCATCTTTAACTCTTTCAGATACCCCGTTAAGGACTGCAAAATAATCGGATCAAACCAAGTCGCATTGCGAAATTCTACCGCGATCGGCACAGCGGGCAAAAGAGCCCGCACCCGTCTTAGATACGTAAAATTTTCGGTATTCGCCTGAAAATATGGCGGAAACTGAAACAGAACCGTCTTTAACTGATTAGCCGCAATGAGCGGCTGAAGCATTTCTAAGTACGTTTGAAAGATTTGACGGCGGGCTTCATCAGAAATAGGCGCCGCCTGCCGATCAACCGCTGGATGTAACGTCATTTCACGATGAGCTTTGATAATAAATTGAAATTGTGCTGGCACCAAGGCCTGCCACTGATGAACGGTCGACGCCTTAGGAATGCCATAAAACGCACTATCTACTTCCACCGTCGGAAACCGGGCTGCATATTCATCCAACAAGACATCACGTGGTTCCTTAATCAATGCCGGATGATCCGTCCATGTTGTTAATCCAATTGTTATCATCTATTCTCCCCTGCTCCCACAAAAGTAATCGAGCCCGCTATTTTCACAGCGCGCCCGACCATTATGCCATTATTTGATTTCATGCTCAAGTCTTAGAACCGTTCCAAGGCCCGCACCAGTTGCATTTCCTGATCGGAAAGCCGACCCGTAAACTGTTGCGATAGTTGCATGCCGGTGCTGCGGTAATTTCGCCGAATCACGGCGAGGCATAGGTCAATTGCCCCAATCAGCAATACCACAATCATCGCGTTATTTTGCACCATTGTTTGGTTAAACAATGTCACCCGTGTGCCATCCACGATCACACATATGATGCCATAAACGACCGCGCAATCAAACAAAACCTGAAACATTCGAATAGTTCGCATCTTCCGAATAGTTCTATCTAACTGATCAAAAATCATTTCACGTGTCATGACGATCACCTCTTAGATCAATTGTAACCGATTTCATTGGTGAAATAAATAGTTATACTTCGAGTTCACTGAAAAATTGAACGGCATCTTCTTGAATCATTTCAAACTTCACCGGAAGTGATAAGGCTTCCTGATTGACCGCAATCACGGTGGCCTGTGGATTACGATAATTCAACAACCCCGCAAACGGGTAAACACGCATTGATGTCCCAACGATCACCACTAAATCTGCTTGTTGCAGGTAGGCCAACGAGCGGGTAATCGCTTCACTAGGAATGCCTTCATCGTACAAAACAATATCGGGCCGTAGCGGTCCCCCACAACCTTGATGAATTCGATTTTTAAGATAGTCGTGCCAATCCACCGATTGATGACATTTTTCACAGGATACGTGAAAGAGGTTTCCATGAAAATCAACTAATTCCTGCGTTCCTGCTACCTCGTACAAGTTATCAATATTTTGGGTAATGACCGCAGCTCGCCCCTGATTCGTGAGTTCCGACTGCTTGTCGTGAATCACATTCGGCTGAGCATCCGGGAAATAGAGGTTTTGTTTACAAAAGTCGTAGAACCCCTGCGGATCAGCCTTAAAAAATGCGTGACTCAGATAGTATTCCGCATTTTTATTTTGCGTGTATAACCCATTAGCCGATCTGAAATCTGGAATCCCCGACGCCGTCGAAACACCGGCTCCGGTTAGAAAAACAATATGCTGTGCCTGATCAAATTGTGTTTGAATTGCAGCATCCACGTTGATCACTTCCTTACGATATAAGGCATCTTAATCTGCTTGAAAAAGTCTTCCACGGTCTGATCGTAAATATCCTTAAAGAAATCTGCTGACTGATCCTTCGGTGGGTTGACCACGAAAGAGTTTTGCCGATCATTACGCCGCAACCCAATATAGGCCTTCTCGCCAGTTTCACGATCATCCATTTCGGAATGGAACACTTCGAATAATTGACGGACTTGAAGGCGAAGCTGCCGTTCACTAAAGGCGCTCGATAACGTGGTAAATTCGTTATTATGCAAGGCCGGCAAGCCCCATTCGTTCATCACATCATCAAACTGCCCAAACAACTTAACGATTGCACGGCGCATGGCAAACGGTGAATCCACGGGTTTAGCGGTCAATTCATCATACAGATGATGTGCCGCCGCAAACGCCTTAGGATACCGCTTTTGCAAATGTTCTGTTACCTGATCCAGGTGGTCACCATAAAAGACACAGGCGTCCAGTAAGGTCAGGAGACGGAGTGTGCGTTCGTCATCGTCTTTACCAGTTTCGGCCGTCAACGTCTCGTCGATTCCCTTGAGGTAGTACTGTTCAATTTGGTCATCGATCAATCCGTGCTTGCGTTGTTCCGCAACGACCACTAAATGCATCGCAGCATTGTAAAGATCGGTCGCCATAATCATCAATTGCTCGTCTAACTTCTGATCTCCAAATGAGACCTGAAAGAAGATCTGGGGAAATCCCTGCATGAGCATCAATACATGGAGCAGTTCATGCGACGCCGTATAATCTGGTGCCGTCACATCCGTCAAGGTAATCACCAAGCCGTCTGATAAGATCTCTTGTTTTGCTTGATCATGACGGACAAATCCGGCCTGCTCATCTTCGGCACGAAGAATCACAATTCCCGGATACTGTTGATTGACCGTATCGAGAAGATTTTGTGCCGCTTCATTTAATTTAACTTCTGCCATTGGTTTGTTCCTTTCGTAATTGCATTAACTGGTCCACTGCCACCCGGCGGTCAACTTGGGACAGGTTCCCTAGTCTTGTCACTAATGACTCAACTTCCGTCGGCTGGGCACCAACTGCCAGTGCCAGTGACCGATACTGCAGTTTCATATGACCGGCCTGAATGCCGGTCGTTGCCAGCGCCTTTAACGCGGCTAAATTTTGGGCAAGGCCCACACTCGCGATCACCGCCGCGAGTTCATGGACCGATTTAAATTGGGTTAGTTGCCGGTTTAACTGCACCATGGGAACGATGCCAATCGAACCGCCCACCGTTCCTAACGGTAATGGTACCACCAATTTACCACACAACTGATCACCGACGACTTGCCATTCACTAAGTCCCCGGTACTGTCCATCACGCACGGCTGCGGCGTGGGCCCCGCTTTCCACGGCGCGCCAATCGTTACCCGAAGCAATCACCGCCGCATCAATCCCATTCATGATCCCTTTGTTATGCGTTGCCGCACGGTACGGATCGATCTGCGCAAGATGGCTCAGTTCGGCAATCTGCGCGGCAACTTGTTCACCAGACCACTCACCGGTCGCAAGCTGAGCTAGTTCAATCTGGCAATTGACCATCTGTGTACTTGCCGTGGCCAAATTACTCAAAATAGCCGTCACCACGTGATACCCGACCGTCCGCAAATGGTGCGCCACTGCTTCACACATCGTATTAACCACGTTGGCCCCCATTGCCTCGCTGACATCAATCAACAGGTCAACCGACAAATAGCCATCCGGTAACGGCCGTAATTTGAGCTGCTGCGCACCCGCACCACGGGCTTTCATTGACGGATGGGCTTGATTGGCAATGGTTAACAGTTCGGCAGTATGGGCCTTCAGCCATGTCGTTACCGGTGCTAGCTCAGTTATCTGACTGAGCACAACCTGACCAATCATTTGTCGTGCACTACTTTGGGCCGTAAAACCGCCACTTTGTGCAACGATTTTAGCACCGTTATTCGCGGCGGCCACCACCGAAGGCTCTTCAGTCACCAGTGGGACACAGTACGCGTGCTGATTAACCACCATGTTGAGCACCAGCCCCTCCGGAATGGTAAACTCACCCACATAGTTTTCAATCATCTGGTCACCATGGGCCGACGTGTTCTGTGCCAACAACTGCCGCTGGGCTGCAGTGAGTTGAAAGCGATCCGCAATCAACGCCTGCCGGTTCTCTAACGACTGCTTATAGAAACCATGTTGCCACTGTGCCATCATAATCCCTCCGTCACTCTTGGCTACTGTTCACTTCTTTGTTTAACATACTCGGCGATAATGCCTTCACGAACACCACTTTCCGAAAAGATTACCCGACCATCGCTACTGCGTTGCAGGAGACAAATTAGTGGAAGCATACCGCCAACAATGATGTCAGCACGCTCTGGTTCCAATCCTGAAATCTTCTTTCGTTGGGACAGGTTCTTATTTAAAAGTTCCCGGTAAGTTGCGTACACAGCGCGGGCTGATAAATGATATCCGTGAATGCTCCCACGGGTCTTATGGCGATAATTACGACTCATTCGGGCCAACGTCCGGTTGGCACCACCGAGTAAGACAATCGGGACATGATGCGCATACTTCAGCCATGGTATCTTAGTAAGGCGTTCATTAACCCCTACCTGAGCTCGGAACAAGTCAACCGCCTTGACGTATCCACCAAGGTGATACTGCTCCGAAATATTCACGGCGCCGATTGGAATGGAAATCAAGTTACGGGCCTTCTTATGCTGAACCAAAATCAATTCGCAACTCGCACCACCGGTATCCAGAATCAAGCAGTGATCGAGTTGGAGGGTTCGCACAACACCAAGATAATCATAATACGCTTCCTTAGCACCGGATAGCACTTGAAGCTCAAGTCCCACTTCATCCTTGACCCGCTTTAGAAATTCGGCCTGATTTTTCGCCTGACGAACCGCCGCCGTCGTGATCGCACGAACCTTGAGGTGGGGTAAGCCATCGTATAATTTCTTAAATCGTTTCAACGCTGCAATTGTCCGGTTCATCGCGTGTTCTTGGAGCATTTTTTCCCGGCCCATCCCTTCCGAGATGCGGGAGTCTTCTTTTACGCGTTTAACTTCTTTAAAGCTCCCATCAGGGGCAATTTCGGTAATCGCCATGCGCACTGAATTTGAGCCTAAATCAACAATTGCCAAGTTCTCCAATTTTTTCACCTCCAGTGCGTTTAAAAATATCTCATTAACTTTTTATTATTCCTTTCAATAATACCATTTCACGCGGGTAACAGCACTTAAAAATTATAATCTGCACGATCGACCTATCAATTTAAAATGATTCCTTCAAAACCAAAAACCCCGACATTTCTGTCGGGGCATTTCTGGAATCACAGAATTCAAAATTAACGCCTGAGCTTAGCCAAAGTAATTGATGCCAATCGCATCGCGAACTTCTTTCAATGTTTGGTTAGCCACCACATTGGCCTTCTCTGATCCCTCTTTTAGGATCTGATAAACGTAGTCAAGGTCTTGTTCGTACTGGGCACGACGATCACGAATGGGAGCCAAAACATCCTCCAGCACTTCGTTTAAGTAGCGCTTGATCTTAACGTCACCGAGACCACCAGCTTGGTACTGCGCTTTCAACGCGGCCACTTGAGCCTTATCCTGATCAAAAATATCGAGGTAGGTGAAGACCGTGTTGCCTTCCACGTGGCCAGGATCGCTGACTTTAATATGTTCAGGATCGGTGTACATTGACATGACCTTTTTAGAGACGGTATCCGCATCGTCTGACAGGTAAATAGCATTGTTCAACGACTTACTCATCTTGGCATTCCCATCCAAACCAGGAATTCGTCCTAGTCCTTTTGGTGGGAAGTAGCCTTCAGGTTCCACTAAAATATCCTTTTGGTAAATTGTGTTGAACGACCGGACGATTTCACGCGTTTGTTCCAACATTGGTTCTTGATCATCACCAACAGGCACCGTATCCGCCTTAAAAGCCGTAATGTCAGCAGCTTGACTCACGGGGTAGATAAAGAAACCAGCTGGCACGCTTTCGCCAAACTTCTTTTGTTTGATTTCAGTCTTCACGGTTGGATTGCGACTGATGCGGTTAACTGACACAATGTTTAAATAGTGCATCGTCAGCTCGTTCAAGGCTGGAATTTGTGATTGAACAAGAATGGTCGACTTAGCTGGATCAATGCCCACGGCCAAGTAGTCCAGAGCGACTTGGATCAGACTGTTGCGAATCTTTTCAGGATCACGAGCGTTATCAGTCAACGCCTGCTGATCAGCAATCATGATGTAATTGTCGTATTCACCAGAATTTTGTAATGCAACTCGGTTACGTAATGAGCCGACATAATGCCCAATATGGAGCTTACCCGTTGGGCGGTCACCAGTTAAAATTGTTTTCTTTGCCATGAGATTATTTTCCTCCAATGTTATAAAAAAAGCCTACTGCAAAAAATGCAATAGGACGTCGTCGCGCGGTACCACCTAGCTTGCAGCATATGTGCTGCCACTTTATCCCTTAGGGCGGGAAACCACATGATCCAATTCGCGCTTTAGAAGTCCTTTCACCAACCACACTTCTCGCTTAATTCACGCTACTCTTAACTCTTTAAGTTTACCGATTAAATGGAGGAATGTAAAGATGTGACTTTTAAATCAGAGGAAATCTTAACAAACCCACGAATAATGTTGTCGAACGCTTGCAGTGACACCACTGACGGTCTACAATGGATAGACACTTTTTGAATGGATTAGGAAACGGAGGCCCTGTAGTGACTGAACAACAAGAAAAACAACAAGAACAGCAACGGGTAAATTTTGTGAGTGGTCAAATTCGGGAACAAATTGAAACCAACCGGCAACTTCTCGAAGCCGCCCATCGTGAAACACGGGCCGTTGAACAAAACTACAGCGATAATGCTTCGGTCAATAACTACGAAGCCGATGATACAACCGATACGATTGCCAACATCGAAGAGCAACGGCAACTCGTTGCGCGTGCTAACGAAAGCGAAATGATCTTAAAACGGCAACTCGATACGATGACTAATCTCGCCGGATCGCCCTATTTTGGACGGATTGATATTAAGGACCCTGGTGAAACTACTCCCGAATCACTTTACATTGGTGTCGCTTCCCTAATGAATGACGAAAAAAACGAGTTCCTGATCTACGACTGGCGGGCACCAATTTCTGGGGTGTACTACAATGGCACGCTCGGGACCGTTCACTATCCCACCCCCGGTGGCACGCAAACGACCGAATTAACGAAGAAGCGCCAATTCACCATTCGTGACGGGCAAATTACCAATATGTTTGACACTAACGAGACCGTGGGCGATGAAATGCTTCAGGCTGCCTTGGGGCAGCAAAACGATCAGCATATGCAAAATATCGTTGCCACAATTCAAAAGGAACAAAATGACATTATTCGTGATACCACTAGCGATCTGCTTCTCGTACAAGGAGTTGCCGGAAGCGGTAAAACTTCCGCCATCCTCCAACGCATTGCGTACTTGCTCTACCACAGCCGTGCCAGCCTCAACGCCGACCAAATTGTGCTCTTTTCTCCCAATCGCCTCTTTAGCCACTATATTTCAGAAGTTCTCCCGAGTTTAGGGGAACGTAATATGCGCCAAATTACCCTGGCGGAGTTTCTCAACCGGCGTTTTGAAGGTCTTGATGTCCAAACCTTATTCCAGCGCTTCGAAGACGAGCAAAGCCAAACTGAGCAGCAAAAAACGGTTCAAGCAGTACTGGAAAGTGCGGCCAGCATGCAACACGTCGAGCAGTATTGTCAGTCCTTAACTCCGAATGATATTCAGTTCACCAACATTCTATTTAACGGTCGTGTTTTCTTCAGTGCCGATCATATTCTCGCACTTTACCAGCAGCTTCCCACCAATTTACATCTGGCTGATAAGATATTAGCCACCAAAAATGCCTTGATCAAGGAACTGAAACAACGAATTAAACACGAGGCTAAACAAGCTTGGATTGCGGAAGAATTAGACCACCTCAGTGATGAGTCGATGCTGGCGCTTTACGGCAAGCATCGGCCAGAGGAGTTCGATTCCGAAGACGCTCAGATCGACTATCTCTCACGGCGATTGGCTCATCGTAGACTCCGAATTGTGTACGATGCGATTTATAATAACTACTTTATCGATTTCTACGCTCAGTACGGGCACTTTTTACAGGCCACCCCACTCGCCCAACAGGTAACCACTGATGCCTGGCAAACAATGATGACCGCTTATCGCCATGGTATTGAGTTTCACCAAATAGCGCTCATGCATTGTGCCCCGCTTCTTTTACTACGGGACTTAATCACCGGTTCAGGACAAAATCGAGCATTGGAATATGTCTTCATTGATGAAACGCAAGATTATTCCGTGGCCGCCCTCATCTATCTAAAACACGTCTTTGTTAATGCTAAATTTACAATTTTAGGTGACAGCGAGCAAGCGCTCTTTAAGGATATCGAAGCCCCACAATCTCTTTTGCACCGGCTCAGCGAGGCCCTCGCGGCTAAACGGCCCAACCTAATTGCTCTCAATCGTAGCTATCGGTCGACCACCGAAATCACACACTTTGCCAAAGCGCTGCTTCCCGACGGCGATCAAATTACGGCTTTCAGTCGGCACGGGGCCCGTCCGAAAGTCCTCATTCGTTACGATCACGCAGGTGCAGATGAGGCATTACTTGCCGAAACCAAACGGTATCAGGCCACCTATCAAACCGTGGCCATTCTCACCAAAAATGCCCAACAGGCCAAGGACGTCTTCCAGCGGCTCCACACACAAACCGAGCTGCATCTCCTACAAGATACTGATCGACAACTACCCGGAGGGCTAATTGTTCTCCCAATTTACCTTGCAAAGGGACTCGAGTTCGATGCGGTCATCGCCTACGACGTCTCAGAAACTAACTATCATGAGCGGCGGTCAATCGGCATTCTCTATACCATTGCATCGCGTGCGATGCATGACCTGACCCTACTAAGCATCGGTGAAGTCAGTTCAGTTATCACCCAAATTCCCAGCGATCTAATGCAAATTGAACATCGTGTCTCCAAAAAGTAATCCGCCGTACTAGGCTACCGAAAAAAACTTCGTCTTAGCATCGACGCAGAGTAAGGTTTCATTAACCATTCAAAATCGCCACCAAAGTGGGAATGCCCCTACTTTGATGGCGATTTTAGTGATCCGATGATGCCTTTCCATTTTCTCAGTAACCTCCGGAATAGTTAAGCTGTTTTTTAGTTTACACAGTTAACAATCATTGGTATACCGCGGTTTACAAATTGTTGATATAGGCAATCGTTTCGATAGACTTTTGTTGCACAACGGATTATAGTAGGGGCAGAAATGTTACTTAATCTATCCGGAGGTGCACAATAATGACGAAAAACAAAGCGATTATGATTGGTGCAGGGCTGGCAAATATGGCGGCTGCGGTTTATTTGATTCAGGAAGGTCACTGGAATGGTGATCAAATTACATTTTACTCACTCGACGATCATGGTTCCAACGATGGTGCTCCAACTGATGAAACCACCGATGAATACTGGAATAAAGAACACCCGATGGCCAACACCAAGGGTTATGTTGCTCGTGGGGGCCGGATGTTAAACTACCGGACTTACGTTGATCTAATGGATTTGCTCGATCGAATTCCATCAGCAACGGAAGAAGGAATGACGGCGGCCGAAGATACGCGTGATTTTGACGCGAAACACCGGACCTTCGATAAGGCACGCCTGCTTCAAGGCGGGAAGGGCATTATCAATGGGGGCCACCTGGGGCTGAACAATAAGGACCGGATGCTACTGAGTCGTCTGGTCCTCATGCCCGACTCTCAGGAAGAAAAACTAGATAATATTACAATTGCGGACTATTTTAAATCGTCGCAACATATTTTCACCACTAATTTCTGGTACATGTGGGAAACCACGTTTGCATTCCGGACGAAGAGTTCTGTCCAAGAACTCCGGCGTTACATGCACCAAATGATTTATGAATTCACTCAAATTGAACACCTAGTTGGCGTTAACCGGACCCGCTATAACCAGTATGAAAGTATCATGCTCCCCTTGATTAATTATCTCAAAGAACAAGGTTGCCAAATCATTTTAAACCGGCGGGTTACCGACTGGCACTTCAAAGAAACAGCCATGCAAGATGAAATTACCGTTACGGGCTTAGAAATGGAAAACACCTTAACTGGCGAAACCGAAAGTGTCACAGTTGACGATGCAACGGCTGTTTTCTTCACAAACGGATCAATCACGGATTCAGCCACAATGGGAGACTACAACACACCGGCAGCTGAAAACATGGACTACGGGGCAGCCGCTGGGTTGTGGAAAAAAGCCACCGCGCATTTCTATAACTTAGGTAACCCTGACAAATTCTTTGCGGATCGGGATGCAAGTGAATGGGTCAGCTTCACGCTAACCACTAAGAATCATCTTTTACTCAACGAAATCACGCGGATTACCACCCAAGTTCCCGGTAACGCACTGAACTCGTTTATTTCCACAACGCCGATTACCCCACTCGGACATAAGGACGTTAATATGTCGATTGTGGTCCATCACCAACCCCACTTCACGACTCAAAAACCAAATGAAACCGTCATCTGGGGTTACTTCCTCTATCCACGTCGGCGCGGGGAATTCGTCAATAAGCAGTATATTAAGATGACTGGGAAAGAAATGCTAACAGAGCTGATCGGCCAACTAGCAAAGGTGGATCCCGGCCCGGTTAATATTAACCACTACACGAAGGAAATCTTTGATAGCGTCATCAATAATATTCCAGTCTACATGCCATACGCCTCGGCTTTGTTTAATAACCGGGCCAAGGCAGATCGGCCAGAAGTGATCCCCACTCACTCCACCAACCTCGCCTTTACCGGCGAATTTGTTGAACAGCCCTACCAAATGGTTTTCACGGAACAAAGTGCGGTCCGTTCCGGAGAAATCGCGGCTTTCCACTTTGCGGGCGTGCCAATGGACAAACTCGTCAAAAACCCAAGATTCGACAAGGATCCAAAGGTCTTGGCAAGGGCAACGAAAAAAATGTTTATGTAAGTAACAGGATGCGTAGCAAGCACGACTATGGCTTGAGCATTAGTGAAATAAAGACAATTAATCCTGATCTTGGGATTGGTTGTCTTTATTTGGCTAAGCGCAGAGCCTTGTGCTTGCGGAGCTCAACTCAAACAGGATGCGCAGCACACGCGACTATGGCTTGAGCATTAGTGAAATAAAGACAATTAATCCTGATCTTGGGATTGGTTGTCTTTATTTGATTACATGACCGGTGAACATCACCTCTAACCTGTTCAAAACTCGCCACCGTCAGTCATTATCCACATGTGCAAAACTACATTTGTCATTGACACTGTGGATAACTCAAAATTATCCCCACAATTCACAACTTATCCACGTAAAAGGACCACTTATCCCCTGAATGCACAGCAGGTAAGTGATCCTTTCTTAATTATCCACAGTTAACTGACTGTAGAACCCTGTGATAATGATGTCGTTGGTAACTGTTGATGGTGCTTGATCGCATGCTTGAGGATAAATGGTGCCAATACCGTGGCTAAAACAATCACTAGAATCAAATCCGAATAATAGGCCCCCGATAGCAGGTGCGCATCAAACCCGATTTGAGCCGTAATCAGCGCCATTTCTCCTCGCGAAATCATGCCAGCCCCAACCAAATAGTCGCTCTGCAAACTAAAGCCACTTAAAGCAGCACCGAGACCGCAGCCAAGGAGCTTGGTCAGACATGCCAGAATCGTCATGATAATGACAAACCCAAGCGATTGCGACAAATGGGTCATCGTCATGTTGAGCCCGACACTCACAAAGAAGAGTGGAATAAAAATGGCGTATCCAATTGGTTCCACACTTTTATCCACTATTTCGCGCTTGGTGGTGTGGGCAATCGCAATGCCGGCAAAAAAGGCGCCCACAGCACCACTAAGACCAACATAATCTGCGACCGCAGCCATGCTGAAACAGATCACCATCGACATGACCGTCGGCGCCAAGGTTGTCAGTAACTTCTCACTGAGTCCCATTAAAATGGGCGCAAGCCATCTGACAAGTAAGTAAACTCCCGCGAAAAATAAGATCTGCTCCACAAAAATCAGGGCGAGGCTCGTGGATGCCCCCGTCGCCATTCCCGTTTGGTGCATCACACTAATCATGATGCTCAACAAGATCACGCCGATCACATCATCAGCCACCGCCGCACCTAAAATTGTGGCACCTTCTTTGGTATCTAAATAATGAAATTCCTTTAAAACAGCGACCGAAATGCTAACGGAAGTCGCTGAAAAAACAACCCCAATAAACAATGATTCTAGTAGTGAGAATCCCATGATGAAGCTTGCCATCCCCATGATGACGATCGGAAAAATCACACCGATTACCGCCACCACGAGAGCTGGCTTTAAATATCGTTTTAGCAGTCCCAAATCACTTTCTAATCCACCAATAAACATCAGCAAAATGACGCCAATATTTTGAAATTCATTCATCATCGTGTCCAACTGAACCCAATTAAGTAGGGCCGGTCCGACTATCATTCCAATCATAATCTGACCGATCACTCCTGGAATACCGATGCGATGACATAGATGTGCCGCTAGTTGTGTCAGTAGCAGTAATCCGGCTAATACTGCAATAAATGTCATGTTCCCGTCCCCTCCATCGGTTTATATCATACCATGAAAAATCGGCCAACGTGCTAGCAGCGCCCACACTCTGCAGCTCGTAGACCGATGCCCACTTTTCATATTCTATTTTTACTATGTGTTTAATCGCTTAGAAATACTTCATTTATTTTATGTGTTTGTCCTATGTGTTGTTTGTTATATGTGGTGACCCTATGTGTGTGTTGTGCTATGTGTCGATGGTTAGTTTGATTCTGGCATCATCTTATGTGAATGACTCGTTAATGCTTGGCAACCGTAGATGGCAAGCCCCAAAATAAATCCGATTAAAGCTGGTAATACCCAATCCATCCCGTAGCTCGCGAATGGTAGGTAATTATCAAGTTGCAACAAGGCCTTGGCCCACCCGCTGGTCGAAATGATCGCAGGTGCAGAAGCAATCCCGTCAAGGAATGCAGGAATCAAAGTTAAAATAGTTGTCATAATGTAAACAATCCGAGCCCGCTTAAACAGTGGTGAAAGGATTGATAAGGCAATCAGCGTAATCGCCAATGGATAAACAAACATCAGCATTGGTAAGGACCAAGCAATAATCTGATCCAGCCCGAGGTTGGCAATCAAAAATGAGAGTAAGCAGGTAAATGCGTTCCACTTAGCGTAGCTAATTTTAGGGAAGCGACTGTGTAAGGCTTCCGAGAAGGAGGTAGATAACCCAATCGAGGTTGTTAGACAGGTTAAGGTCGCCATAATTGCTAAAATAATCTGACCGGGGATCCCCATGAAGTGCATGGCAATTTGGCTAAACGCAATGCCGCCATCGGCCGACAGCTTAAAGTAGGTTAAGCTCGTTGCCCCAATGTAAATGAGAATCAGGTAGATCAATGCCTCAAGGCTAATACTGATTAAGCCAGATTTAGCGGTGGCCTTGGCAATTGCCGTCGGATTTGTCAACCCAAAGTGGCGAATAACAGTCACGATCGCGATCCCGAATAGCAACCCAGCAATGGCATCCATGGTATTGTATCCTTGCAAAAAGCCATTCAGAAATGAGGCGTGCTGATAAGCCGCAGTGGCAGTCTGACTACCAGCGTGACCCATTGGTTCAAAAAAGGCAAACCCGAAAATGATCGCCAATAAAATTAAAAATAACGGATTCAGTAACTTACCAATCGAGTTAACGATTTCGCCAGGTTTGCGTGCAAATGCCCAAGTAATGGTGAAAAAGATTAACGAGTAAATGAACAGGGCCCATGGTGTTTGGCTGGCGCTTAATTGCTGACCAAACGCGATTTGAAATGGTGTGGTGGCCGTCCGGGGCGTTGCGAATAATGGCCCTAGCGTGGCACAAAGTAAAATCATAAAAATCGTCGCATATTTCTTCCCGATCGGTTTTGCGAGGTCGTAAATTCCATTAGATCTCGTAATGCTAATCGCAATAACGGCTAGCAATGGTAGGAGAGTCCCCGTAATCAGAAACCCAATGGCAGCTGGTAGCCAATGGCTTCCGGCTAACTGTCCCAAATGAATCGGAAAAATCAGATTACCAGCACCGAAAAACATGCCAAACAACATTGATCCAATAAACAAATAATTACCCTTAGTTAACTTCTTTTTTTCCATGATATGATCTCCTTTGAATAAAAGCTGTGCTGTATCTATCTATTCAAAGAAACTGACTCGAATAATTCCTCCGTTACTACTCGCCCGATTACTTTGCATACCCAAGCCTTCTTTCGTTTAGTTAGTTAAAGATAAATAAAAAGCGCCCCTATTAAGCACTTGCTTAATAAGGACGCTACGCGTGTTACCACCTCATATTTGTATACTCCTCACGAAATATACCTCACCAGGTACGGCCACACTCGTGGCGATACCTTGGCACTATAATGGGTGCACCCATTGAACACTCGTTGCTCGCATTCAACTCTCGGAGATTACTTTCACACCGCTCAGGCTCCCCGTTCTCACCAAGCTAGGGGTCTCTTAAGTCCTGAGTAATACTACTCTTCTCTTCAACGTTCTAATCTATCTTTAATGTTGTAAATAGATTAACGCGCTTTTAGCACATTGTCAATAGGATTTTATCATTTTATTTTCAGAATCTAATTTTAAGCCAATTATTGGGCGCGTCCACTTGAGCCGTGACAGCCCATAGCTCCATATCAAAATCGTCCCAAATACCGCCACAAAACATAGTGGGACAATGACCAGATACACCCATGATGGCCATGCGGTTAGCCGTAAGAGTCCCGCCAATGCAGTCAGGAAAATACTTTGTGTGAGATAAATGCCAAATGTCAGTTGCCCGAGCCGATGAACGACCGGGATTGTAACCCAGGACCGTCGTAGCCCCCATTGACTCACACCCAACAAGGCCATAATGGTGACCACATCTAGCAGTACCACGAAGGGTTGGTGAATCGACTGTGCATCATGATTGGCAAATCCGAGAACGTTAATGTTAACCCAGTACAGGCCGATGGTGGCCACACTCAGCCCGACTGCTAACCAACTTAACGCCTTTAAATGGACTTTCAGCCAGTGACTGACCCGCTGATAGTGAACCGCCGTGACGGCTCCCATTACGAAGTAAAGCTGGTACATCAACGGATCAGTACCATAATGATGAAAAATGAGCCCCAAAACGGGGTGGGCGGCTGTTGTGGGATGCCCATATTTGATCACCGCAGTCAGCAGGAGTTGTAAGCCAAAACTAAACCCGATCAACCACTGATGATGATCCCGCGTTTTTTCGACAATCCATAATAAGATCGGAAAAATCAAGTAAAGTTGCGCAATCATAAACAGAAAATACATATAGAACTGGTTACCATGACCGATGGTGGTCAACCACCGTTGGACGTACCGAGTCCACGTCAATCGCTGATGAATGACAAGCAATCCCGCCAGCAAAACGGTATTCCACACTAGGTATGGAATACCGATGCGCACATATCGTCGGTACCAAAAGGTGACCCAATTAGGATGCCGGTCAAAATATTGCCAGGTCAGCACTAAGCCGGTTACAAAGACAAACCCCATTCGCGTAAAGTGCAACATAGTATGGGTTGAATTAAAAATCAGGTGACTGACTGATCCGGTTGCGGTGGCATTTGTCAGCGTTGTCTCAGTATGAGTTAGCACAACCCCAATGATTAGGAGTAGTCGGAGTAAATCTCCTTCGTATAAATATGGCCGCGCGTGTTTTACCCGTTCAGCCATCCCTACTTACCAGCGGATACACTCAGTAGTTCATCCTTTAATTTCGGCCGCAAAATTTTGCCAGTGGGGTTTCGTGGAAAATCGTCCACAAAGTAGACCTGAGTTGGTTGTTCGAACTTGGCTAAATTATAACCAGCATAATCTAGCAATTGTTGCCGCATATCGTCGCGGTCCCCACTGAGATCCTTAGGCTTAATGACGGCCGTCACAGCTTCTCCATACAGGTCATCTGGCATGCCGATAACGGCAATTTCTTCAATAAACGGTAACTGCGAGAGAATACTTTGAACTTCTGCGGGGGCTACTTTTTCACCACCGCGGTTAATCATATCCTTGCTACGGCCCTTGACGAATAGATAACCATCTTCATCGAGATAGCCGAGATCCCCCGTAAGAAACCACCCGTCTTGGAATGAGGCTGGTTGTGGATCCATGTACTCGGAAATCACATGGTCACCACGGACAACAATTTCACCAATCTGAGTATCGCTTGTTTCGTACTGTCCGTTAACTAGGATTGCGAGGTCGGTCCCGAATGCCTTACCGGCAGAGCCAATCTTTTGCGCGTCAAACGGATTGAGCGTACATTGACTGGATGTCTCGGTCATCCCGTAACCTTCAAGAATCTGCGTGTCAAATTGGTCTTGAAAGGCCATAAATTTGTTTTCTGGCAATGAGAATGACGAACTCCGCACGAAACGAAGATTGATTTGATCACGTAACTGAGAATAGATCAAGTTGGCTTTATCATTAATTAGCAGAATTGAAATAATGGTTGGCACAACCGAAACCCATGTGACGTGGTTATCACTCACCTGCTGCCAGAAACGACTGGCGCTAAACTTCTGTGCAATCACGATTTTGCCACCCGAAAGACGCGTTGACAGGGTTGAAATCACTTGGGCGTTAATATGAAACATCGGCATGATAATCATGGTTGTATCATCTTCAGTTAACCGGTGAGAATCAATATCGTGATGGGCGGCGTTATTCAAAATTTTGTGCGTGAGCCCTACCCGCTTGGGCTTTCCTGTGGTTCCCGATGTATTCAGAATTAAAGCCAAATCATCTTCGCTGGGTTCTGTAGGATTTTGAATCATTCGATCAGCCACTAATGACGTGTTGATAAAGACAGTCAAATTAGAATCCGTTTCAAGCCGGATAGCTGTTTTTTCAAGGACCGAATCGTTCACAATTTGATCGGCTAGTTCGTGCTTCACAATGACCACCGCATAGTCATGTTCATTGAATTCTGACTGTAACTGCGCAATGGGCGTCGTTGCAGCTACGGGATGTTCAATCATGCCCATTTCCCAGATTGCTTGGGTTAAAACAGGATACACGGCTGAATTATCAAGACACACGAGCGCCAAATCGCCCTTGGTCAGTTTTAAATTAATAAAGTGCTGTCTTAATCGGGTAACATCTGCGGAAACTTGTCGCCCGGTAAACCATTGGTCAGCCTTAAGGTCTTTAATAACGGTATCGTTTTGGTGCAGGATAAGTTGTTTAGTCAGTTGTTTTGTAAGTTCTGTCATAGTGAATGACTTCCTTTCTTTTTCGTCTCTGTGGCCGGCCAATTAAGATTCCAAATGGTGGGACCTTGTAGCAGAACCAAGCAATTAAAAATGAACCAATGGCCACAAATGCGTAGCCGACGGGCAATAATAGGACATAGCCCCAGGATGGTAAATGGGTTTGCGCCAATCCCAGTTTTAAAATCGTCAGTGGGATGGTTTGAACGAGGTAGACCCCAAATGAGACCTTGGCACCCATTCTAATAATCCAGTCGATTTTGGGACTCAGCCCATGTTGTCGATGGTATGCATAGCGTCGTCCAACCCAAAATACGGTCGAAATCATAACTAATGCATAGACCATCAGGTATGGCTGATGAACCTCTAGCGCCTTCGCTAGTGTCAGGTGCAAAACATTGATGTCAAAGAAGTAAAGACCGATCGTACCAAATGCTAACAAGACGGTGATTACCATAAGTGGCCGAGCATGATCTTTAATCCAGTCATCGAACTGGTGGTAATGAATAGCCACAAAGGAGCCAAAAATAAAGTACAGTTGATATGAAATAACGTTCATTCCATATGATCTGAAAAGATACCACCAGCCACTAGTATCCAAGTGGGGATACCCGTACTTGAACATGAGTAACATGAGAAGTTGAACAATGATGCTGCCAATTAAAATCCGACTGTGCATCTTAACCGTTTTAAACAGGCGGACAATGAGCGGATATAGCAGGTATAACTGGAACGTGACCAAGATATAGTACATGTAAAAACTATCACCGTACAAAATAGCGTGGCCCCAATTTTTAAAGTAGCTCCAACCGTTGAACGCGACACCATCGGCAATCATTCCCATCAGTAGGAAGAACCCGTTCCAAAAGATGTATGGAATTCCAGAACTCAGATATCGCTTCTTCCAGAACTGTGGCCAATTATTTTGCCGGTTGTAATAGTTTAATGTGAGTACAAGGCCGGTCATAAACATGAAACCCATTCGCGTAAAATGAAGCATCAAATGACTTGCGTTAAAGAAAAGTTGACTGGATGAACCTGCTACCGTCATACGCTCCAAGGCCGTAGTCGTGTGATTTAATAACACACCAAAAATAAAAATGATCCGCATCAAATCAACCTCGTATAGATAAGGTCTTTTCGCTTTAGTCGGCATTGCTGTTCACCTGCGTTTTCAAAAAATTCATTTTGCTCATCCTCTCTATTAGTGCTGCTTCATCCATGCAACAACTAGTGAAAGGGTTGCGACACTACTCAAAATCCAAATGCCTTTTTTCAATCTGCCTTTAGTTTTCATTTCATCGCATCCTTTTTTATTATTTTCAAGAGTTAAATTTACACTTCCGATTTGAACGCACCACGACCAAAATACGAAAAAATAAGCCAAAGTTATGAACATTTCTGTTATAACTTTGACTTATTTATGAGTTTTTTGAAGATCTTATGAACTTACAAGCAATAACTAATCTAACTCGGCGAAACCCAGACTCATCCTATCTCAATTCCGAGTTCCTAGTAATAGAGCCCATGTTCGTAATTCCATGATGAGAATACCTGACTCATGTTTTCCATAATTTTATCAACATCGAGACCCTTTCGAATCACAATTGGTGCAGGCTGAACACCAACACGGCCATTTTGCCGCGGAACGAGCTCGCCGCTCTCATCGACCATTGAAACCATCACCCCTTGTTCGTAACGAGTATCGACAGTTTTATCTGGTTGAATCGAAGCTACATAGTCATCTGCTTCGATGATGACATCTGCAGCCGCTTCAATGCGTTCACCGATTCCCGTTACGAGTCCGCGATTTCCCTTGCCAGAAGGATTAGCTGAACTAGCAAATGAGAATTTATGGTACTTGGTCCATAATTCATGGGCAATCTGTTCACTTGGTTTACCAAATTTGATAACAAAACAGCTTGTTTCGCGTTTATCCATCATCAAATCCTTTGTCCCATCGTTAGGAAGTTGTGCCTTAGCTTCTTCCTTCCATGGGAGAATGCATCCGAGCAAAATGTCTTGATCCCAGTGCTTTTGGTATAATGCTTCAATTTCGGGTGTCATTTGGGCCAGTTCTTTCACCTGCTCCATCGAACCACACAACACAACACCAGGTTTATTCCGTTTACGTTTTTTAGCCGCAAACTTTCGTTCCAATCCCTTAACGTCGGAAGTCATGATGATGTAGCCCACCTTGGTGGGACTGACAATCATTCCGCCGTTGCCCTTCAGTTTTTCGATTCCTTCTGCTTGTACCGCTCCCTGCCATTTTACTGTTTTAGCAGCTGCTGATGGCTTACTTGTCTGGTTATTTCGCACTTTTGCTATGTATTCTGATGCTTTAGTCATATCAATCTCTTCCTTTCATGTTTCTCTTTCTATGTCATCAAAATATAAAATTAAAATAATCTAATAATACATTTTTGTTATATTCTAGTATCGGCGTAATTGACCGATATGTCAATATCTAATTATGAGATTTTTTTCATTTAATTCTAATTATTATTTGAATTAAACGCACTAGCTCTGGGATATAGCTACTAAATAAACGCGCGGTTCGCAGTTTTAACGGCACAAAAAAAACCGCTAGTCTTCCGACTAACGGTTATCGTGCATGGCGACGTCCTACCCTCGCAGGGAGCGATCCCCCAACTACTCTCGGCGCTTAGAAGCTTGACTTCTGTGTTCGGCATGGGAACAGGTATATCCTTCTAGCCATCATCACCACACTCCATACGACATACTTC
>Ga0214925_100105_pt1 | contig 80330 bp, 65 predicted proteins | sample Stichaenrichment_FD_168299 | JGI IMG/M metagenome (GOLD analysis project Ga0214925, IMG submission 168299) | Xylose enriched microbial communities from anaerobic bioreactor in Madison, Wisconsin, United States - 63SRT | ecosystem: Engineered > Bioreactor > Anaerobic > Unclassified | place: USA... | reverse complement strand
AAATTGTGGTAGATGATTTTAAGTTAGAGATAGCGAGGCCTATGTGCCTCTTTTTTTATTTTAAACAAAAAATCTTACCGACGGGTGTGTGACTTGACACCCATCAGTAAGAAATATTATAGAGCCTCTATTTATCTGTTTACTGCTAATCCCCTGTATTTCCCTCTCTTACCTGCTGTTAGTTGCCTTATAGCCCATCTACTTAAGGCATTTCCTATAGCGCTGAAAGGAAGGAGAGAGACCAACAGGATACTTGCTTATCTCCTTTGGCCATACTAAAAGCCTGTCTCCAGCTGGAAACAGGCTTCTTTGATTCATTAATTTAAGTAAGATAAGGCTTAATCAGCTTTTTCCTGCTTCCACTTCAGGCCGATGCCGGTAAAGCCGCTGAGGATAGAGAAGACAGGTGACAGGAGGCTGAACATGGTGAAGGGGAGGAAGTCCAGGACTGGTACGCCTAAGGCTGAAGCCACAAAGGAACCAGCCACCCCCCAAGGGATCAAGTAGTTGATGACGCTGCCCCCGTCTTCCAGGGCCCGGCTGAGGGCCAGGGGGTCAAGGCCGATCCGCTTGTAAGCAGGCTTAAAGGCGTTGGCCGGCAGGATAACAGACAGGTATTGTTCACCGACGAAGAGGTTGATCCCAATCCCGGCCATGATTGTCGTCAAGATCAGCCGGCCCGGCTTCTTAAGGCGTTCAACCAGAGGCTTCATGGCGCTGTCGATAATGCCCAGGTGCATCAAGATTCCGCCCAGGGCCAGGGTCATGATGATCAAGGAAACAGTTCCCATCATGCTGGAGATCCCGCCCCGGGTCAAGAGGGCGTCAACGGTCTTGTTGCCGGAATTTGAAACGTAGCCGGATTCAATCAGCGTTGCCAGCTTTTGCATCTTGAAGCCTGGATTTTGGATAAAAATCATGGCAACGGACAAGAAGATGTTGACAAAAAGCGTTTGAATGGCTGGCACTTTTTTCCAGGCGCAGGCGAACATCAAGATGATCGGCAAGGCTGCCCAGAAGGAAACTGAGAAGTGCTGGCGGAGGCTGCTTTCTACGGCAGCGATGCCAGCTAAGGAAGTTGCCTTATTGCTCTGGCCCAGGAAGAAGAAAAAGAGCAAAGAGCCGATAAAGGCGGGAATGGTTGACCACATCATATTCTTGATATGGTCAAAGAGGTCAGCTTCAGCTACCGCGGAAGCCAGGTTGGTTGAGTCAGACAGGGGAGACATCTTGTCGCCAAAGACGGCGCCGGAAATGATGGCCCCAGCCGTCAAAGCCGGGTTGATGCCTAAAGTGCTACCCATCCCGAAGAGGGCGATCCCGACGGTGGACACGGTCGTAAAGCCGGACCCGATGGCCAGGCCGACCAAGGAGCAGACCAGGAAGACCGACGGAACGAAGAAGTGGCTGCTGATCATGTGAAAGCCCAGGACCATCAAGGACGGAATAATCCCGGCCTGGATCCAGACGGCAATCAAGGTCCCAATTAAAAGGAAGATAAAGATCGGGACAATGGCCGTGGAAATCCCTTGGCTGATCCCCTTCATGACTTCTTCCCATTCAAAGCCGCGGATCTGCAGCCAGAAAATGAGCAAGGCGATGACGGTCAAGACCGGGATCTGCGGGGACAGGCCAAAGCCGATGACGCCCCAGCCCAGCACGGCCAGCATCAAAATAAGAATAGTTACTGCTTCTTTAAAACTGATTTGTTTGTTCATGTGTTTGTTCCTTAGTTAAATCTGTATTTGCTTTTGCCAGTTTAAACCAAGGCTTGATATCGCTTCATATTTCTCCTTTCTGCAAACAAAAAGCCCCAGCCGAGTCGGTTGACTCAGGCTGGGGCGCTTATAGGCACGGTACCACCCAACTTTGCAGCATGCTACACTCGTTTTAGCCGTAACGGGGCTGGACCGGCCGAGCTGCTTGATCCTGTAATTCGCTGCTCCAGGCCTGTCCGGTTCGCATCAACCACCGGTTTTCTGAGCACTGAGCCTGGCCGCTACTTAAAGATCACTCGAATTTTCATGTTTCCTACTATAACATTATGATCTTTGTTAAGCAACACTTTTGCTAATTATTTTTTAAGAAAAAATGAAAGAGGATAGCCAAAAGCAATGAAAAATAACATTCCTTTTCAATTGCTTTGCAGATATCGTTGATTTTGGAGGAAGAAAGACAGAAAAAACGAGAAAGCAGAAAAAATAGTAGAAAAAAATCTACCAAAAGGGTTTGACGGACCCGGAAAAGTTTGCTAATATTAATATACATGACTTGGAGTAGTACTCAAGTGGCTGAAGAGGCGCCCTTGCTAAGGGTGTAGGTCGGGAAACTGGCGCCAGAGTTCGAATCTCTGCTACTCCGTTATAACAACCAATATATAAGACAAGCGACTGATTTGGCTGAATCAGCCGTTTTTTTTATTTAACAAGTATTTTTCTTTTCTTAATTAAAACTGGTGTTTTTCGAAAAAATGCAATTTTTTTGCCGCTTTTTTCGTTATTGTAATGTATTTTCAGTCATAGAGATAAAATTAACAAAAAAGTTGAAAAAGGTTTCAAGAAAGTGCTTCACGTAAGCGCTTTTTATTGTATAATAAGAACGTACCGAAGTTTTTGAGGAGGAAATATCATGGTAGGAATTGTTTTAGCTAGCCATGGCGGTTTCGCGGACGGTATTGCTGAATCCGCGCAAATGCTCTTTGGCCCACAAGACAATTTTGCCCATGTCATTCTGAAGCCTTCTGAAGGCCCAGATGATATTAAGGGTAAGATGAATGAGGCGATTGCTTCTTTTGCAGACCAGGAAGAAGTTTTGTTCCTGGTTGACCTGTGGGGTGGCACGCCTTTCAACCAGGCAAACGGTTTGCTCGACGGTCATGACAAGTGGGCTATCGTTTCCGGTTTGAACTTGCCAATGGTAGTTGAAGCCTTGACCCAAAGAATGATCAATGACAAGGCTACCGCGGAAGACATCGCGACTGCAATCATTAAGCCAGCCAAGGATGGTATTAAGACCAAGCCTGAAAGCTTAATGCCTGCAGAAGAAAAGGCAGCTGCACCTGCAGCCGCAGCTGGCGCTCCTAAGGAAGCAATCCCAGAAGGGACTGTTTTGGGCGACGGTCACATCAAGATCGTTGGTGCCAGAATTGACTCACGTTTGTTGCACGGTCAAGTTGCAACTGGTTGGATTCCATCACTTCACCCAGACCGGGTTATCGTGGTTTCTGACAAGGTTGCCAAGGACGACCTGCGCAAGAGCATGATCCGTGAAGCTGCTCCAGCTGGTACGGTAGCACACACCGTTCCGCTGCAGAAGATGAAGGAAATCTCTGAAGACCCGCGTTTTGGTACTACGCACGCCTTCTTGTTGTTTGAAAACCCAGAAGATGCTTTGCAAACGATCAAGAACGGCGTAGACATCAAGAGTTTGAACGTCGGCTCCATGTCATACAGCAAGGGCAAGGTTAACGCCAACACCGTTCTGTCCATGGACCAGACTGACGTCGACACTTTCCGTGAACTCGAAAAGATGGGCATCAAGTTTGACGTCCGCAAGGTTCCTTCAGACAATCCGGAAAACATGGATTCAATTCTGAAGAAGGCACAAAGCCTGCTCGATGAACAAAAGTAGTAGTGGGAAAAGGAGTTAAAAATGGACTTAAATGCTATTCAAGTCATCCTGGTGATTGTGGTAGCTTTCCTGGCCGGGATGGAAGGTATCCTGGATGAATGGGAATTCCACCAACCATTGGTTGCATGTACTTTAATCGGTTTAGTTACTGGCAATCTTACCTTGGGTATTATGCTCGGTGGTTCTTTGCAAATGATCGCTTTGGGTTGGGCCAACATCGGTGCCGCTGTCGCACCTGACGCCGCTTTGGCCGCTGTTGCCTCAGCCATCATTTTGATCAAGGGTGGTCAAGGTACCAAGGGTATCGGGACTGCCACTGGTTTGGCCATCACTTTGGCCGTTGCCGGTCTGTTCTTGACCATGTTGGTCCGGACTATTTCAACTGCCATCGTTCACATCATGGACAAGCACGCCGAAGAGGGTAACTGGCGCATGATCAACGTATGGCAATGGATCGCTGTCTGCTTGCAGGGTCTGCGTATTGCTATCCCAGCCGGCTTGCTTTTGGCTATTCCAACTGAAACTGTTAGAAGCGCACTGGCTGCTATGCCAGCCTGGCTGTCAGATGGTATGACCATCGGTGGTGGTATGGTTGTTGCCGTAGGTTACGCTATGGTTATCAACATGATGGCCAGCCGTGAAGTATGGCCATTCTTCGCCGTAGGTTTCGCTTTGGCCGGTGTTAAGGACTTGACTTTGATCGCCTTGGGTGCGATTGGTTTATCCCTGGCCTTGATGTACCTGGCTCTGGAAGAGAAGGTAAGCAAGGGCTCTGGCGATGCTGCCGCAGCTGGTACTGGTGACCCGCTGGGTGACATCATTGATGACTATTAGAAATCAAGCCAGAAAGGAGAGATAAATCATGACTGAAAAGAAAGTAACTTTATCAAAGCGTGATCGTTGGGACGTTATGTGGCATTCACAGTTCTTGCAGGGTTCATGGAACTACGAAAGAATGCAGAACGGTGGTTGGGCCTACAGTATGATCCCAGCTTTAAGAAAGCTGTACCCAAAGAAGGAAGACATGGCTGCTGCTTTGCAACGTCACCTGGTCTTCTTCAACACTCACCCTTACTTGGCCTCACCAATCATCGGTGTTACCCTGGCTTTGGAAGAAGACAAGGCTAATGGCGTTGAAGTTGACGACGAAGCTATCCAAGGTGTTAAGGTTGGTATGATGGGGCCTTTGGCCGGTGTCGGTGACCCAGTCTTCTGGTACACTGTCCGTCCAATCCTCGGTGCCCTAGGTGCCTCAATGGCCATCAACGGCAACATTATCGGGCCAATCCTCTTCTTCGTTCTTTGGAACCTGATCCGTATCGCCTTCTTGTGGTACACTCAAGAATTGGGTTACAAGGCTGGTGCCGCGATCAGCTCTGACCTTTCAGGTGGTTTGCTGAAGAAGGTTACCCGTGGGGCTGCCATGATGGGTATGTTCGTCCTGGGTGCCTTGATCGAACGTTGGGTAAGCATCACCTTTACTCTGAAGGTTTCAGAAGTGCCAATCCAAAAGGGTGGCTACATCGACTGGACCAAGCTGCCAAGCGGTGCTGCTGGTATCAAGGAAGCCTTGACCCAACAAGCTGCTGGTCTGTCCTTGACTAATACCAAGGTTACTACTCTGCAAGACAACTTGAACATGCTGGTTCCAGGTTTGGCAGGTCTGCTGCTTACCTTCCTCTGCATGTGGCTCTTGAAGAAGAAAGTTTCTCCAATCGTTATCATCTTGGGGATCTTCGTTGTTGGTATCCTCTTCCACGTATGGGGCTTGATGTAAAATTAACAAATGGCTCAATCTATGAATAAGACCGTTGATCTGGCTGTATCCGGAACCTGGTTCCGGGCCATGTCTACCTATGGCAAAGTCATGATCGGCGATGAAGCTTTTGAATTCTATAACGAGAAGAATGTTGAAGACTATATCCAGATTCCTTGGGATCAAGTAACTTATGTAGTCGCGGACGTTCACTTCAAAGGGAAGTACATTCCCCGCTTTGAGATCCGGACTAAGAAGGATGGGAAGTTCATCTTTATTACCAAGGATCCGAAGAAGACTCTGCGGGCGATCCGTAAGTATGTCCCGGCTGACCACATGCGGCAGGCTTTGGGAGTTTGGGATACGATCAAGCTCTTCTTTACTCGCAAAAAGAAATAGAATGGAAATAAGTCCGGACCAAGTCCGGGCTTATTTTTGTGCGGTAAATACTATAGTTGCTTGAGGTACTCTGTTGCACGGTCGACGACGATAAAGGAACCGTCGTTGATTGAATTAAGGTATTGCAAGAGCTTTTGAACTTTAGCTAGCATGTTTTCTTTCTTTTCTCTTGCCTGCTTTAAGTTGAATGTGACAGCTTCTTCTTGATCAAACTCATATAGGGCAGAAAACTCGGCTTGAATTTCTTCATTCATTCTTGCAAGCTTCTGGTCTGAGTCAACTACCTTGATGCCAGTGCAGAGTTCATTCCGCTTAGTATTGTACACGTCCTTCATGATAGGCCCGATCATAAAGTCCAAGTCAATAACTAGTTCTTTCATTGCTTTTGCCTTTCGTTTTTCAATTTATAGAAATAATACCACCACATAAAAAAGCTGACCTTGCGGTCAGCTTTTGTTGTATCTCATTAATTATTTTGCTGCTTCTTTTTTCTTGCTAAAGGCCTTGCTGAAACCGTAGAGGACAGCGAAGGTAATCAAGGCCGTGATCATTGGCACCCGGTAGCTCTCAAGGAAGAGGAGCAGGATAACCATGGCACCGAAGAAAGCCAAGAGCAGGTAGTCAAGGAATGGGGAAGCTGGCAGTTGGAATTCATGCAGCTGGTCCTTTGGCGTAACCTGCCGGTAGCGCAGGTGGGTCAAGGTCATGATGATCCAGATCAAAAGGAACATGCTGGTTGCCATTGATGAGATGAAGCTGAAGGCTTCGTCCCCCATAATCATGGTGATCAAAGGCGCGCAGATGATGATCAAGGCTGAGAAGACCAGACCTCTCATTGGCAATTGCCGGTGGTTGAGCTGGCCGAAGAACTTGCTCCACTTGCTTTCCCCGCCTAAAGTAACGGAGAAGAGCAGGCGGCCGGCACTGTAGAGGAAGCTGTTGGTTGCTGAAATAGCTGCCGTGATGACCACGAAGTTGATCAAGTTGCCGGCGCCCTTAAAGCCTGCCCCCATCAAAGCTTGGACGAATGGTGAGCTGGAAGTGGAAACCTTGTTCCATGGCAGGATCACCAAAATTCCGATAATCGCCAAAACGTAGAAGAGGATGATCCGCAGTGGCAATTCATTGATCGCGCTCCGGATGGTCTTGTGCGGGTCCTTGGCTTCAGCGGCCGTCAGCCCGATCAGTTCCACCCCGATGAAGGAGAAGATAACCATCTGGAAGCCTTGCAAGAAGCCGCCTGCCCCGTTGTTGAAAAAGCCGTCAGCGTACAGGTTGCTGAAGCTGGCCTGGCCGTACTTGGTTGAACCGGAGCTCAGCAGCATGAAGGCCGCGAAGATAACGAAGCCGACGATCATCAAAATCTTGATGATGGCGAAGGCAAACTCCAGGTTCCCGAAGAAGCGGGCAGAGATCAAGTTGATCAAGAGCAGGGCCGCGACTGAGAGCACCCCGGGCAGCCAGGTCGGCAAGTTGGGCAGCCAGGACTTGAAGTAGATGCCTAAGGCCGTCGTTTCCGCCATGGCCAGGATTAGCCAGCTGAGCCAGTAAAGATAGCCAGTCACCTTGCCGATGTTCTTGCCGAGATATTTTTCAATAAACTCGACATAGGTGTGCTTCTTTAAGTCAGATAAGATCAGTTCACCCAGGGCCCGCATCAAGATAAAGAGGAAGAGGCCGACGATGATATAAATCAAGATGACTGCCGGTCCTGCCTTCTGGATGCTGTTGCCGACCCCAAGAAAGAGGCCAGTCCCGATCGTTCCGCCTAGGGCAATCAGTTGAATGTGGGCATTGGTCAGTGTCCGTTTGTATGTACTTTGTGTTTTCTTTTCTTCCATAAGACCTCCATTGAGTTACATGAAATATTTTAACACAAGTTGAAGAAAAGTGAAATTAATTTAAGGAAATAGTCTGTAAGACAAAGGAATCTTAAGAAATAGGACAATTTGTCCTCTTGCAAAAATGACTGGGATTATCTACGATTAGGATAAAGAAGGAAAAATAAGCGATTTAAGTTAGGAGGAAAGCAAAATGTACGGCTTGATCAATCAACCAGCGGTCTTCATGACGGAAGACGACCTCAAATCCAGAAGCGATGAACTTTTATACGGCTGGGCTGTCAAGGCAACCGGGAAAAAGGAAGAGTTTTGGTACGTGACCAGTCATTACGGCTATGAAGGCTACGTGCCAAAGGCTGCGGTAACTCCAGTTAGCCTGGAAGAAGTCAAGGCGCGGGAGGTCAAACTCTGCCGGCGGCCAGTTATTGACGTCCTGGCTGAGCCCAAGGTTTCAGCCGACATTCTGCTGACGGTTTACAAGGGCAGCCTGCTTAACGTGACAGATGAGCTTGTGGACGGCTATTACAAGGTCAAGCTCTTGGACGGACGAAGCGGCTGGGTCTCCAAGACTGCCTTGGCAAAGCGGCTGGATGAAGACGACTTCTTGTGGTCAGCAGATCCGGAATACTTTTTGCTCCAAGCCAAGCCGGATGAAGAGAGCTTCAGAAAGCAGGTAACGGAGACCGCCAAGGAGTACTTGGGCTGCCAGTACCGGTGGGCGGGCAAGAGTCCCTTGGGGATCGACTGCTCGGGCCTGGTCTTCATGAGCTACATGCTAAACGGGGTCCTGCTCTGGCGGGATGCGGAAATCAAAGAAGCCTGGCCGGTGCATGAGATTGAGTTTGAAGACCTGCGGCCGGGGGACTTGATTTATTTCCCGGGACATATTGCCATGTACCTGGGCCACGGCAAGTACATCAACTCAACTGGCTATAAGGAGCACTTTGGGGTAGCCATCAGCAGCCTTCGTAAGGAAGACCTTGACTACCGGGCCGACCTCTTCCAGATGATCGAGAAGTGCGGCTCCCTGTTTTAAGAGGAATGAAGCATATAGTAAGAAGCCTTTCTGCCATGAAAGGCTTTTTTATGTGCAGATCTGCAATTTTTCAGACAAGAAAATATTTTTTGGCTAAAATATAAAGGAAATAGAAAAATGGGGAGAAATGTTAAGCATGAACAAATTCTTAGATAAAGCCAAATCGTTAGGGAGCTTTCTTGTCATTTTTTTGATTTTGGAATACCTGTTTTCGAAGTTGGCGTTAAACATCTATTTGTCAAATCTGCTGGCCGGAATTGCCAGCTCAATAATTTTCGATTGGATTGCACCAAAATTGGGGATTGAAAAGCATCATGCTGATCAAGTAAAGGAAAGATAAGATTAGCTAGTAACGGTAGATAATCGGGGATCCGTTTAATATTTTTGTGTATTTGTGTGGAGAGTAAGAATTATAGGCAAAAAAATAGTGGACCTTCCATCTGAGGAAGTTCCACTATTTTTCTTCGTCTTACTTGCTAAAGCCGTTAGGATGCTTTTGGTGCCAGTTCCAAGCGCTAGCGATGATGTCGTCGACATTTTCGTACTTCGGACTCCAGCCCAGCACCTTCCGGGCCTTGCTTGAGTCAGCAACGAGTGAGTCCGGGTCACCGCCGCGGCGTGGCCCGATAGTATAAGGAATGTCAACGCCGGTAACCTTGATAGCTGCCTTCAGGATTTCCAGGTTGGAGAAGCCGTTGGCCGTACCCAGGTTGAAGACGTCGCTTTGGTTAGTTTCCATCAAGTGCTTCAAAGCCAAGACGTGGGCGTCGATCAAGTCAACCACGTGCACGTAGTCGCGGACGTTAGTACCATCCTTGGTGTCGTAGTCGTCGCCAAAAATAGTAAAGTCACCGCCGCCAGCCAGGGCAGCCTTCATGATGTTAGGAATCAAGTGGGTTTCTGGGTGGTGGTCTTCACCAATTGACCCGTCCAGGGAAGCACCGGCCACGTTGAAGTAGCGCAGGGCGATGGACTTGATCCCGTTAGCCTTGTCAGCCCAGTGCATGATCTTTTCCATCATCATCTTGGTTTCCCCGTAAGGGTTGATTGGGTTGAGCGGAGTTTCTTCAGTGATTGGCAGCTTTTCAGGGATGCCGTAAGTCGCAGCGCTGGATGAGAAGACCAGGTACTTAACCCCGGTTTCTTCCATGGCTTCCAGCAGGCTGATCATGCCGGATACGTTGTTCTTGTAGTACTTCAGTGGCTTCTTGACTGATTCGCCGACCAAAGAGTAAGCAGCGAAGTGCATTACAGCTTCGATCTCTTCCTTCTTCAAGACGTCAGCGACTGCTTCCGTGTCCAAAAGGTCAACTTGGTAAAACTTGGCCTTTGGGTCAATGGCTTCCTTGTGGCCAGTGAACAGTGAGTCCAAAACGACAACGTCGTTGCCATCGGCAACCAGCCGTCTTACAGCATGGGAGCCGATGTAGCCGGCACCACCTACAACTAAAATTTTCATGTTTACTCCTTTTTTATACTTTTTTGCAAAACCTAACTGATACCTAGTATAACAGAAAATGCTTTCCCCGGCTGAAGCAATTAAAGGGCAATCGCCTTGTTGGCCTTGGCCAAAAGACTGGCCGGGATCGCCTGGTGCAGGTGCCAGACAAAGGAAACCGGCCGCTCGCCTGCACTTGAAACATAATCCGCGTTGCCTAAGAAAGTGTAAGCTGCTGTATAATTTCCCTGCTTTTTAAACTCTCTGACAAAAAGAGAAATTAGATTGCCCGTCTCACCCTGGTGGATATAGCGCTGGATCTTGGGACTGGCTGGCCGGTCCTGGCTCTGGCTCTGCCAGTGAAAAAGCTGGGCATTGATGGCATAGTCCTCATACATGGTTGACGGGGAGAAGTCTTTTTCACTTTTGTTCAGATTAATAAGGAAGATATCCGTCTTTTTATCAGCGAAGTACTTGACCCCCTCCCGGAATTCCGGGGACTGGTCCTGGTTGAAGTAGTCAAAGGCTGCCATGATCTGGTTGACATTGTAGTGGCAGTGGACTTCCAAGGGGCAGGTGAAGGGGTATTCGTTAGCTTCCGGCAAAACGGTCAACTGGCTCAGCCGGTAGCGGAGGACTTCCATTAATTCTTCTTTGACGAAGTCTTCCTTTAAAAAGTCCCTGATCCCTTCATGCAGGTCCTTAAAACCTAGTTGGGCCGGCTTTTTCTTGTAGAAGCTGTAGTAGAGCATCCCCAGCATCAAGCGTTCATTCTCATTACTTGCCTCTTTTGGCGTCTCCAGGTAAGCCAGCCAGTAGTCCAGGAGCCTTTTGGAATCGATGTGGAAAAAGCTGCTGAACTTCTGGTAGACCTGGTTTTCCACATCCCGGTCGTCAGAAATCAGTCCGGCCCACTTTTTCAAGCGGAAAAGTGACCGTGACCCGCTGGCGTGGTAGAAGTCATAAAGACTCATGTCATAGGCCTTGAGGAAGTTGGCCAAGGTCAGCTCCAGGCCCGTGTCTTCGCTAAAAGTCTTCACCCGCTGGGTAAGGGCTGTTTTATTAGCGGCGTTTTGCTTAAGGTTGGCCAGGATGTACTTTTTGGCAACAGGCTCAAGCTCCAGATAACAGGCTGCCGGCAGGTGCGGGAAGCTATCTCTGATTTCATATGGCAGGGCATGGCCTGGTCCGGTCAGGGCCTTGAACTTTGCCTCGTAGTTATAGTGGCGGTTGGCCTGGCCGATGAAGTCCAAGACTGTCAAGCAGTCCTTGCCCGGGCTGAGGCGGAGGCCCCGGCCCAGTTGCTGGAGGAAGATGGTCGGGCTCTGGGTTGGCCGCAGGAAGAGGATGGTGTTGACGGCTGGGATGTCGACACCTTCGTTATAGAGGTCAACGACAAAAATAAACTTGAGCTTGCCGGAGGTCAAATCTTCTTTCGCCTGCTGGCGGTCAGAATAACTGCTTTGGCCAGACAAAGCAGCCGAAGGGATGCCAGCCTGGTTGAAGGCGGCGGCCATGAACTCGGCGTGTTTGACGCTGACGCAGAAACCTAAGCCCTTGATGTCTTCCAAATTGTTGCTGTACTTGTCCAGGCTGCGCAAAATCAACTTGGCCCGGGCGTCGTTAGCCGTATAGACATTTTCCAGCTCGCTGACCTCGTATTGGCCCCGGCTCCATTTCATGCCGGAGTAGTCAATATTGTCGGTGACCCCGAAATACTGGAAGGGGCAGAGGAGCTGGCGGTCGATAGCCTCGCCTAAGAGCATTTCGGCGGCGATATTGCCGTCAAAGTACTGCAAGATATCCTGTCCGTCCATCCGGTCGGGGGTAGCGGTCAGGCCCAGAAGGATCTTGGGCTTAAAGTGGCTAAGTAGCTTTTGGTAGGACTTGGCGGCGGCATGGTGGAATTCGTCGATGATGATAAAGTCGTAGTAGTCGCTGGGCAAGAGGTCAGCCATTTTTTCTGAGTTAAAGGACTGGATGGAGACGAAAAGCTGGCTGACATCATCAGTCTTGTACTGGCCGACCAGTAATTGCCCGAAGTTGAAGTCGTTGAGGACCTCACGGAACTTTTGCAGACTCTGCTCCAGGATTTCCTGCCGGTGAGCGACGAAGAGCAGGCGCGCGTCGGGATGCTCTGCCAAGTAGCGCTTGAAGTCAAAGGCGGCGATGACGGTTTTCCCCACCCCGGTGGCGGCGACGAGGAGATTTTTATAATGGCCGTAAACTTCCCGCTCAGCCTGCAGCCGGTCCAGGATCTCCTGCTGGTAGTTGTAAGGACGGATGCTGCTTTCCAGGTGGAAGGTGTTTGCCTTATGCCGGTTCAGTTCTGTCTGCAGTTTCTTCCGGCAGTCTTCCTGATCCGGGTCAAAAGTTTCAAAAGAGGGGTCATTCCAGTAGCTTTCAAAGGAAACGGCAAATTTATTGACGATGTCAAAAGACTCCTGCTCAGTGACCTTGACATTCCATTCCAGGCCCGTGGTCAAGGCAGCGCTGGAGAGGTTGGAGGAACCGATGTAGGCGGTGGAGAAGCCAGTCTCCCTTTTAAAAAGGTAGGATTTGGCATGCAGACGGGCGTGGTCGGTCTCGTAGTTGATCTTGACTGTAGTGTTGGGCAGCTGGCTCAAGGTCAGGATAGCCTTGTAGTCAGTTGCCTGGGTATAGGTTGTCGCGATCACCCGCAGCTGGTGGCCGGCTTTTTGGCAAAAAGCTTCCAAATCTCCTAAAAGGGGGCGGATGGCAGACCACTTAATAAAGGAAACGAGCAAGTCGACTTGGTCGGAAGAGGCAATTTCCTTCTTGATTTCGCTGAGCATGCTGGGCTCATTTTTACTGCCGGTAAAAAGGGCATTTTCAACTATGGAAGTCTGGGGCCGGATGGGAGTAATCTTCTGCGACTGGGTCAGCTTGTGGTAGATGGAGGTCAGGACTTCGCCTTGTTCCAGGATCTTCAAGTCCTCGTAGTCGGCTTCGTTGGTATGCTGGGCGACCTGGTCGACAATGGAGTTGGCCAGGCGGATCTGGGCTACGAGTGCGGCCCGGTCTTCACCGGACTTGAAGCTGTCGCGGAGGTAGTGCAGGCCCGACCGGATGACCTGGGAGAGGTAGATGGTCAAGAGCTGGCGGGAATCATCGGCGTTTAGCTGTTCTAATCTGTAATCCCTGGTCTTTAGGTCAATTTTTTTCAGCTGGTCCAGGATTTCTTGGTTAAGGATTTGTTCATAAATACCGTCTTTCAGCATGCTTTTCCTGCTTTCTGAAGTGTTTTGCCTTAATTGTATCAGGTTCGGGGAAATTTGCTAAATTATGACTTTGTTACCATTCTCACAAAAAAGACTATAATATGCTTATAGCAGGATTTTGTTTTTACTATGGGGGAAAATTATGAAGAATTACATGTTGACTTTTTACATCATGTCATCCAACAATTTATAAGAAGGCAAAAGGAGCTGACTTCCAGTTAAGAAGCAGCTCCTTTCTTATTTAGTCGAATTGATCCAGTGAAAACCAGCCCCGATGAGCCAGATGGCGCCTCCTAAAATAAAGAGGACCCAGCTGGTTGACCAGCGGCCGGTCGCGATGCTGGCCAGTAGGTAGACAGCGATGATGATGGTCCAGTAGATGCTGTTGATCCTGCCCAGGCGCTTAGGGTCAGCATCTTTCTTGTTCGGCCGGTCCATCTCTTCGCCTGGTTCGATGGTCTGTCCTTCTTGCTTGTCGTCTTTCAGCAGGTAGTCAGCTGGCACGTCGTATAATACCGCTAGTTTGGCGATATATGATATGTCGGGCACGCTGTCGCCGTTTTCCCAGCTGGCCACCTTGGCTTGCGTGGTCATTAATTTTTCCGCTAATTCTTTTTGGCTTAAGCCATGCTTCTTGCGCAGGTCGCGCAGCTTGCTTGGAAGCATCATGTTTTTCCCCCTCATCAATCTCTCTTTGATAATATTATAGCCTTTAGCCTGCTTAAAAGCTCGCGGGGGAAAGAAAAAGTTCCCGCGTCAGCAGGAACTTGAAAATTTATTAATCTAATTCGTCAGCCAGGTCGGTCAGCTTGGCAAATTCCCGCTGAACCAGGAAGGAGACGCAGAGGGCCAGGCCGGCCATGATGATGAAGGCGGCCAAGGTCACGTAGTAGCTCTTCAAAACTTCGTGGGTGAAGGAGAGCAGGAGCGGGCCAACCATGCCGGCTGCTGCCCAGGCAGTCAAGATGGAGCCGTGGATGGCGCCGAGTTCTTTAGTGCCGAAGACGTCGCCCAAGTAAGCCGGGATAACTGAGAAGCCGGCCCCGTAGCAGGACATCAAAAGGCTGAGGGCTACAGCAAAGATGAATGGTGAGTGGGTGAAGATCAAGATCACGAACATAGCCATGTCAACGACAAAGATCAAGCTGTAGGTCAAAGGCCGACCGATGTAGTCGGACAAGGTTGCCCAGATCAAGCGGCCGAAACCGTTGAAGAGGCCGATGATGCCGACCATGACGGCGGCAGTAGCCGCGCTCATCCCAGTCAGTTCCTGGGCCATTGGTGAAGCGGCGGAGACCAGGGCGATCCCGCAGGTGATGCTGATAAAGAACATGAACCAGAGCAGGTAGAAGGTCTTGGTCTTCAGTGCCTGGTTGGCCGTCATTTGCAGGCCGCCAGTCAAGGAAACAGCTTCCTTGTCTTCACTCTTGAAGTTAGCCAAATCTTCTGCACTTGGCCGCTTAATGAACTGGGCAGAAACGATCATGACCAGGAAGTAGCCGGCCCCCAAGATATAGAAGGTATTGGACAAGCCAACGCTGGACATTAGGAATTGGGCGATTGGGCTGGTCAAAAGAGCGGCAAAGCCGAAGCCCATGATGGCCAGGCCAGTAGCCAAACCCCGTCTGTCCGGGAACCACTTGATGATGGTTGAGATCGGGGTGACGTAGCCGGCACCCAGGCCCAGGCCAGCGATGACGCCGTATGAAGCGTACAAGAGCCAGAGCTGCTGGTTTTGGACAGCCAGGCCAGTCAAGGCGATCCCGCTCCCGTAAAGGATGGCGGAAACAGTCCCGGTCAAGGTCGGGCCGAATTTTTCAACTAGGCGGCCCATAAAAGCCGCGGACATCCCCAGAAAGAAGATGGCCAAACTAAATGCAAATGCAACTGATGATTCGCTCCAGCCGGTCTGTGCTGCGATTGGCTTAGTGTAGACGCTCCAAGCGTATACTGAGCCGATCATCAGATGCAGCATGACCCCCGCCAAAGCAACAATGTAACGATTAGTCTTCATTGTTCAGATATTCTCCTTATAAATCTTTGGACTTTGAAAAAATACACGAACAATATTATTAAATAGGGCCAATATCATTCGATGTGTTAAGGATACCATATCAGTAATGTAAGGACAAGCTGAAATTTTCAAGATCTTGGGTTGTAACCGCTAACCATGCTACTAAATCTAGGGTGCGTTATTTGAAAAAGAGTTACCGGTAACATGATCGGAAAATGTGAAAGCGCTTAGGAAAACAGCTAAGATAGAAGGGTGAGAAAAAGAGGGCGAAGTCCCAAGGAGGAAAAAATGGCTAGCGATACCAAGATTGACTTGCGCAAGCAAATGATTTACAGCATTTTTGTCAGAAACTACTCGCCAGAGGGCAACTTTGAAGGGGTCCGGAAGGATTTAGACCGGATCAAGGACTTGGGGACGGACATCATCTGGCTTTTGCCAATCCAGCCATTAGGCAAGGAGAAGCGGAAGGGGAGCCTGGGTTCACCCTACGCGATTTCCGACTACCGGGCCATCAACCCGGAATACGGGACTATGGAGGACTTCAAGCGACTGTGTGACGATGTCCACGCCAAGGGGATGAAGATTATCATTGACTGCGTCTACAACCACACTTCACCAGACTCAGTCCTGGCTAAGGAGCACCCGGACTGGTTTTACCACAAGAAGGACGGCAGCTTCGGCAACAGGGTGGGCGACTGGAGCGACGTGATCGACTTAGACTACAGCCACAAGGACCTGTGGAAGTACCAGGCGGAGACTTTGGTCATGTGGGCCAAGTATGTGGACGGCTTCCGCTGCGACGTGGCCCCGATGGTGCCGGTGGACTTTTGGAAGTATGCCAGAGAAGAAGTGGCCAAGGTGCGGCCAGGGGCTATTTGGCTAGCTGAATCCGGGGCTCCGGACTTTATCCGCTTCTTAAGAAGCAAGGGGGCAGTCGGCGGGTCAGATTCTGAGCTCTACCAGGCTTTTGACATGACCTATGACTATGACATCTATCCAGATTTGCGGGCAGCACTGCTGGGGCAAAAGGATCTGACTGACTACCTGGCTGGCTTGAACCGGCAAGAAGGGATCTACCCGGAAAATTATGTCAAGGCTCACTTCTTGGAAAATCATGACGTGATCCGGGCCCACGGGATGATTGATGATCCGGCAGCTTTGCGGGCCATGACGGCCTTTGTCTACTTCATGAAGGGGGCCATGCTGGTCTACAATGGAGAAGAAAAGGGGGATGCCCACCACGTGACCCTGTTTGACAAGGACCCGGTTGACTGGAACGGCGACCTGGATTTGACGTACCTCATAAAGAAGATGCATGAGATCAAGCAGCTGCCGATCATGGCTGAGGGTAGCTATGAGGCTAAAGAGGTCAGAAATGGCGTCTTAGAAGCTGTCCACAGCTTGGGCGAGGGCGAAGAAGAAGAGCGGCTGATCGGCTTGTTTAATACAACCGGCAAGAAGCAGGCAATTCCGACCAAACTGCCAGAAGGGATCTACAAGAACCTTTATGATGGCAGCAGCGTCCAGGTTTACGAAGGAGTCATGCGGATCGGCGAGATTACCATTATTGAGAAATAAGGGCTGAGAAAGCGGTCTGAGGGAGACAGATTTTTTGCCGCCAATTGCAAGAATAAATTGAACACTTACCATAACATCTGGCAGATTTTGACTATCTACGCCGGTAAATGCGGTCAAGTTCGGTGTCAAAGTACTCTTCTGGAGTCTTGTAGTTTAAGATCTTCCGAGGAAGAGAGTTGCACCATACCTCGATCTTAGCAATATCTTCCACACTGTACTTATCCATACGGTCTCCCTTGGGGATATAGCGTCTGATAAGCCCATTGTGCCGTTCTACGCTGCCTTTATCACAGGATGTATAAGGGTGAGCGTAGTACACAAGAGTCTTGGAAACTTGCTCAAGATCGGATAGATCTGCGAACTCAGATCCGTTGTCGGTTGTGATAGACTTAAAGATTTGATTCCATTTGGATCCGTAGTACTCTCGAAGCTTATCAAATGCCTTCATAACGCTAGCTGAGGTCTTATCCTCAATCTTGATCATGAAGAACTGACGCGTCTTTCGTTCGCACAGAGTAAGCAACACATCATCGTCCTTAGTCTTGTGTCCAAGAACCAGATCGCATTCCCAGTGACCAAAGTCCTTACGGCTTTCGATTCTAGGACTACGTTCATCGATGCTTCGTCCCAGGATACGCTTGTTTACACGGGCACGACGAGTCTTAGTATTACGCTTGACCTTCTCTGGAAGATCACCGTTCTTGATGTCCATTAGGCCCAAGTCAACGTAGTTATACAGAGTTTTGGTTGATACGACCTGATCCTTCTGGAAGATTCCCTTGGCCAAAGCATAACCCACGCAAGCATCAAGAGACCAGCCTCGATTATGGAAGCAGTGGGAAACATAGTCGATGAACTTATGTCTGCGAAGAAACAAGCTCTTGCGGCCGCATTCTCTTCTATGTAGTTCGTAAGTACTTTGCCCTTCGACAGCTTTATACCGCTTCACATTGCCGGTATACAGGGATACTGTGCCTCTTTTGAGCTCATATCCGACCGTGCTTGGTGAGCAGTTAAGTTCTCTAGCTATAGCACGATTAGAGTAGCCCTTAGAGTGCAGCTCCTGGATTGTAGTCCGGTCGTTCAGCGTAAGGTGCTTGCCTTTTTGGTGCGGTTTAGTGTTAGAATAAGAATGATCCATTTTAACCTCTCTAGAAATTTTTGTGGTAATTTATATTCTACCAGATGGTTGAAATGGATTTTTTTGTGCTCTGATCCAGTGAAAACGATTTTTCTTACTGGATCGGAACAGTGTTCAGTTTAATTTTACAATCGGCGACAGATTTTTTGCGAAAATTGGCGAAAACTTTTTTGACAAAAGCAGATTGTTTGCTATAATAAAAGAGTTGAGAAATTGCCAATTTAGCTCAGTTGGTAGAGCATCTCCCTCGTAAAGAGAAGGTCGTTGGTTCGATTCCAATAATTGGCACTCAGAGTATCAAACAGATGTAAGAAAGTCTATCATCTAAGGCTGTAGAAGCTCGTGGTGATAGGCTTTTTTGCTATTCTGAACAAGTTTGAAAAAGTTGGAAATAAATAGAAACAGAAAGAAATTAACACACAGTAGACACACAGGGGTAAAATCAAAGAAAAAATCTGTGTCAGTTGCTTTGGCTAATAACCTTTCAAAGCTTGATTCTGCTTCTTTTGGCCACTTTGACCATCAAGCTGATTCCTCAGGACGTCTGGCAGGACTGCCTGGACAAGAGCCAGGGGATGTGGGACGGCGGCAAATCTAAAAAATGGGTACTACGCCTTGCCCATCATTGTTTTCTGGCTTTTGCTCCTCTTCTGGATCAGGAAAATGGTCTACCAAGGACTTAATAACTAAATGATTAACACAGCCACCGGCTCTTGCCGGTGGCTTTTCATTTCATCCTTCTACTGCCGCGTATACTTTGGATGTTCGCTTTTGGATGTACAAAATTAATTCTGAAACAGTATTGAAAGAATGTAATGATTTTAGAAAGAAGAAATACGATACAAATATATGAAAAAGAATCAGCTTTAAAATGACTAATATTCTTTATCCCCTAATATAGAAAGCGCTTTAAAGCGTTTTAGCAATCAAATGAAAGTAAAATAAGAGTATGGTATCATTTATTTGTAAAACTGCACACATTATAAGCTGAGCGAATTGTTCGATTTTTCTGGTAAAAAATAAGCGCAGACTTAGATGGAATCTGGTTTTTTGTGAAGAAAACGATTTTTTGAGAAATGTCATTTTTTATACTGAAAAAAACAAAAAATGGCTTATAATGTAAGTAGGCGAAAAACGCTTACAACGTTAACGCGGAAATTATTTGATGTCCTTATGAATAATTTGTGATGTTTTTATAGGAAGTGAGGTAAGAAATGGACGAGCTGGAGCAACATTTACAGAACTTTGCCGCTGGCAATGAATTTTATCTGCAGAATTATCTTGGCTGCCAAGCGGCTGGAAATGGCTATTCCTTTCGCGTCTGGGCGCCTAAAGCACAGCAAGTCTGGTTGGTCGGCGATTTCAACAATTGGGAGAAAGACTTGCCCATGCAGCAGAATGCTTATGGGATTTGGTCTATTGAAACTGACCGCGCCCAGCCTGGCCAGCTTTACAAATTCTTAGTCAAGCAGGCTGACGGGGAAGAAGTCATGAAATTTGACCCGATGGCCCTGGAATATGAGCACCGGCCAGGTAACGCTGCCGTGGTAAGCAACTTGCCGGAGAAGCGGTGGACTGACGGTGCCTGGTTCGGCTGGCACAAGCGGTCAAACCACTTTGCCCGCCCAATCAACATATATGAGGTACATGCCAGCTCCTGGAAGCAGCATGAAGATGGCAGCCTCTACACTTTGCGCGACTTGCAAAAGGAACTGATTCCCTACGTTAAGGAGCAAGGCTTTAACTATATTGAGTTCATGCCTTTGACTGCCCACCCGCTGGACGCCTCCTGGGGCTACCAGACGACCGGCTACTTTGCCTTGGAGAGGGCATATGGCGAGCCGCGGGATTTACAGGACTTCGTGGAAGCCTGCCACAAGGAAAACATCGGGGTCTTGGCTGACTGGGTCCCAGGCCACTTCTGCATCAACAGCGATGCCTTGGCTTACTACGACGGGACGCCTTGCTACGAATTTGAAGAAGGCTGGCGGGCCCAAAACAAGGGCTGGGGTGCCTTGAACTTTGACTTGGGCAAGCCGCAAGTGCAGTCCTTCTTGATCTCAAGCGCCCTCTTCTGGCTGGAATACTACCACCTGGACGGGCTCAGAGTCGACGCGGTGTCCAACATGCTTTACCGCGACTACGACCGGGGACCGGGCGAGTGGAAGCCTGACCAGTACGGTGGCAACCGCAATATCGAAGGGATTGAATTCCTCCACAAGTTCAACAAGACCATCAAGGGGATGCACCCGGAAAGAATCTTGATCGCGGAAGAAAGTTCCTCCCAAGTCAAGATTACCGGCCGGGTTGAAGACGGAGGCCTGGGCTTTGACTACAAGTGGAATATGGGCTGGATGAATGATGAGCTCCGCTTCTATTCCATGGACCCATACTTCCGCAAAGACAACTTTGACCTGTCCACTTTCTCATTCATGTACCGGATGAGTGAAAACTTCATCTTGCCTCTGTCTCACGACGAAGTCGTCCACGGCAAGCGCAGCTTGATGAACAAGATGTTTGGCGACCGGCCTGACCAGTTCGCCCAGTTGCGGAATTTGAATACCATGCTGATGACCTACCCGGGCAAGAAATTGCTCTTTATGGGCGGGGAATTCGGCCAGTACCTGGAATGGCGTTACCAAGAAGGCTTGGAGTGGTCTTCTTTAAGTGATGAGTTAAACGCCAAAATGCTCAAGTACAACCGGGAACTGAACCACTTTTACTTAAACGAACCGGCCTTGTGGCAATTGGAACAGGAAGACAAGTCAGTGAAAATCATCGACGCGGACAACCGCGACCAGTCCGCCCTTTCCTTCATCAGGCAAGGGAAGGTGCGGCATGATTTCCTGATCGTCCTGCTCAACTTCACGCCGGTTCAGCGTGACGGCTTTAAAGTCGGCGTGCCTTATCCGGGGACTTACAAGGAAGTCCTCAACAGCTCACGCAGTGAATTTGGCGGCGATTGGACCGCGAAACCACAGGAAATGGCTACCAAAGAGGAGAAATTCAAGGATTTCGACTACCAGATTTCGGTTGACCTGCCAGGCTTCAGTGCCATGATCATTAAGCCTGACCAGGTAACAATCAAGAGAAAGCGTTCGAAGAAACGTTGATGTAATGTGATAAAAGATTAAAGATAAAAGATAAGTAGGGAAGGATTTTTTACCATGAGTACAAAAATGCTAAGTTTAATTTTAGCCGGGGGCAAGGGGACCCGGCTGGGAAAACTGACCGCCAATCAAGCTAAGCCGGCCGTGCCATTCGGCGGCCGCTACCGGATCATCGATTTTCCGCTGAGCAACTGCGCCAACTCCGGCGTGCGCAATGTCGGCATCATTACCCAATACGAACCGCTGCGGCTGAACAACCACATCGGCAATGGCTCCAGCTGGGGTCTGGACGGCTTGAACTCCAGCGCCACTATTCTGCAGCCATACACGGACAACGGCGGCAGCAAGTGGTTTGAAGGGACCGCCCACGCCATCTACCAGAACATCGACTACATCGACAGCCAGGACCCGGAATATGTCTTGATCCTGTCCGGTGACCACATCTACAAGATGGACTACGCCGACATGCTGGAAGAACACGAAAAGAACCACGCTTCCTTGACTGTGGCCGTAATCGACGTGCCTTGGGAAGAAGCACCGCGTTTTGGGATCATGAACACCGACTCCAGCGGCCGGATCATCGAATTTGAAGAAAAGCCAGCTGAACCAAAGAGCAACCACGCTTCAATGGGGATCTACATCTTCAACTGGAAGCGGCTGCGGGAAGTATTGACCGCGGGCTTTGCTACGGCCGACGACATGGTCGACTTCGGCAAGAACGTCATCCCTTACTACCTGAAGAGTGACGAAAGAGTCTTTGCTTACCAGTTCTCCGGCTACTGGAAGGACGTCGGCACCATCGACTCCCTCTGGCAAGCCAACATGGAATTCCTGGACGGGTCAGACGGCCTGGCCCTGGACGACCGCAGCTGGCGGATCTACTCCAAGAACACCATCGACGCTCCGCAAATGATTACGGAAAACGCGGAAGTAACTGACTCCATGATCGTTGACGGCTGCTACATTGACGGGAAGATCAAGCACTCAATCATCTCAGCCAACGTTGACGTCCAACGCGGCAGCGAGATTGTTGACTCAATCATCATGCCGGGCGCCAAGATCGGCAAGAACGTCAAGATCACCAAGGCCATCGTCGGCGAAGGCGCCGTGATCGGCAGCGACTCTGTCGTTGGTGAAGAAAATGGGGAAATTGCCGTAGTCGGCAACAAGGAAAAGATTGGAGTGTTACCAAATGAAAACAAGTAAGATGTGTGCAATCTTCAGCAACCAGCACGAATACAGCCAGCTGAAGCCGCTGACCGACGAAAGAGCCCTGTCAACTCTGTACTTTGCCGGCAAGTACCGTTTGATGGACTTTGCCCTCTCCAGCATCGTCAACGCTGACATCAACCACGTTTACACCTTGATCAGCCAGGAAAAGGTCCGTTCATACCTGGACCACCTGGGCGGGGGCAAAGAATGGGGGCTGGACACGATCGGTTCCTACGAATACCTGGACTTCTACCAGAACTTGATGCGGCGGCGGTCAAGAGGGGAAAACTACTTTGACGACTTGATCCTCTTCCTTAAGACCTGCAAGATGCCATACACTGTTTTCATCGGCAACAAGATGGCTGCCAACTTTGACTTAAAGGCCATCCTGCACTTCCACCAATCAAATGGCAACCGGATCACCCCGGTTTTCAAGCGGGTGGAAAAGGACAACCTGGCTCCAGATGACCACATCTTTGTCTTGAGCGACAACAATGTCGTGACTGAACAAAGAGAAGCCATTGAACTGACTAGCGAGGGTCCTTTCAACCTTTCAGCCAACGTGTACGTGATGGACACTGACTGGCTGATCCACGAACTGGAAAAGGCCCAAAAGAGCGGGGCTTCCTACGATGTTTCAGAACGGCTGGCCGCTTTGGCCGTCAAGGAAAAGGCCAACGCCTACGAATACACTGGCTACCTGCGCAACATCCACGACATTCCTAGCTATTACCAAGCCAACCTGGACATGTTGGAAAAGGACAAGCGTGACTCCCTCCTTTACGGCAACCAGAAGATCATCACCCGGATCAGAAACGAAGTCGGCACTTACTACGACAAGGAATCTGACGTCAAGAACACCTTGATTTCCACTGGCTGCACGGTCAAGGGTGAAGTCAAGAACAGCATCGTTTCCAGAAGAGTAAACTTTGCCAAGGACTCTGTTGCTAAGAACGCCGTAATCATGGCCAACTGCAAGATCAAGAGCGGGGCTGACGTTGAATACGCCATCTTAGACAAGAATGTGGTGATCGAAAAGGGCGTGACCGTCAAGGGCAAGCCTGACAGCCCAGTGGTTATCAAGAAGGGCAGCGTCATCAGCAAGGACTTTGTACTGGATTAATCGGGAGGAAAAATCGTGAGAGTTTTATTTGTCGGGGCCGAATGCGCGCCCTTCTTCAAGACTGGCGGCTTAGGCGACGTTTTGGGCTCCCTGCCCAACCAGCTGGCTAAAGACGGCGATGAAGTCGGCGTGGCTTTGCCCCTTTACCAGGACATGCCCCAGGAATACCGGGAGAAGCTGGAATACCAAGGCAACTTCTACGTTCCAGTTGGCTGGCGGAACCAGTATTGCGGGATCTTCACCCTGGAAATGAACGGGGTCAAGTACTTCTTCATTGACAACGAATACTACTTCAAGCGGCCAGGTATCTACGGCTACTACGATGACGGCGAACGCTACGCCTTCTTCCAGCAAGCCGTGATCATGATGATGGAACGCTTTGACTTCGTACCAAACATCCTGCACTGCAATGACTACCACACTTCCTTCATCCCATTCCTGCTTCGGGAAAAGTGGGGCTTTGTCGATGCCTACCGCGGCATAAAGACTGTCTTGACCATCCACAACCTGGAATTCCAAGGCAAGTACGACGCCAAGACCCTGCCGAACTTCTTCGGCCTGGGCTATGAATGGTTTGACAACGGGACTGTCCGCTTCAACAACGACGTCAACTGGATGAAGACCGGGATCTTGTACGCCGACCGGGTAACCACGGTCAGCCCGTCCTACGCTGAAGAAATTCAGACGCCGGAATTTGGCCAGGGCCTGGACGAAATCCTCCGCTCAGTCAACTTCAAGCTGGTCGGGATCTTGAACGGGATTGACTTTGAAAAGTACAACCCGGCCACTGACCCGGTCATCAAGGTCCGCTACGACGTCAACCACTTGAAGCACAAGCGCCGCGACAAGACTGACCTGCAAAAGCAGGTTGGCCTGCCGGTAGCGCCAACTACCCCGGTTATCGGCATGGTCAGCCGCCTGACTGCCCAAAAGGGCTGCCAGCTGCTTTTGGAAGAACTGGACAACATTCTCCAGTTTGACCTGCAGGTAGTCATCCTGGGCAGCGGGGACCAGTACTATGAACATGCCTTAAGCGACATTGCCAGCCGCTACCCGGACAAGTTCAAGCTGATCCTGGCCTTTGACGTCAACCTGGCCCAGAAGATCTACGCTGGCGCTGACTCCTTCTTGATGCCATCCGCCTTTGAACCATGCGGTTTGTCACAACTGATCAGCCTGCGCTACGGGACCCTGCCAATCGTCCACCAAATCGGCGGTTTAGCAGACACGGTCTGGGTTTACGACAAAACCAAGAATGAAGGCACTGGCTTTGGCTTCCGCGAATTCAGCGGCTACCAAATGGTTGAAGCCATCAAGAAGATGCTGGAGCTCTACCATGAAAAGGAAAAGTGGGCCAAGGCACAAAGAACGGCCATGCGGTCTGACTTCTCCTGGAAGAACTCAGCAAGCAAGTACCAATGGATGTACGGTGAATTACTGGGATAGACGAAAATGATGAGGAAGATGAGCATGAAATCAAATAAAGTATCAGCAGTAAACAGCAATTTGCGGGAAATTACTCCGGAAGAATTCAAGGAAAGACTAGCCAGCAAGCTGGACCGGCACTTTGAAGAAAGCGTAGAGGAAGCTTCTAAGGAAGACATCTTTGCTGCTTTGGCTTCAATGGTCCGTGACGGCTACTCCAGCAAGTGGCGCAGAACCCGGATCGCGGAAAGCGCCAATGGCCACAAGCAGGCCTACTACTTCTCCATTGAATTCCTGCCAGGGACTTTGCTGAGAAGCAACCTGCTTAACCTGGGCTGGCTGGACACGGCAAAAGAAGCCCTGGCTGACTTAGGCATCGACCTGGATGAAATCGCTGCTGTTGAACCAGACATGGCGCTGGGGAACGGGGGGCTGGGCCGGCTGGCTGCCGCCTTTATGGACTCTTTAGCTTCAACTGGCTACGCCGGCAACGGTAACGGCTTGCGCTACAAGTACGGTCTCTTTAAGCAAAAGTTCGTCAACGGCTACCAAAAGGAATTGCCAAACGACTGGCTGAAGCAGGGGGACTACTGGGAAGTCCGCCGGGAAAGCAAGTCTGTCTTGGTTAAGTTTGGTGGCCGGGTCAACATGGTTGACGACAATGGCTGGCTGACTCCGCAATACGAAGGCGCTACTGTTGTCCGGGCCGTGCCTTACGATGTAGCCATGGTTGGCTACCACAACGGGGTGGCCAACACCCTCCGTTTGTGGGACGCGGAAATTGCCCCGGAAGACGAATTGAAGTACCCGTCAATTGCTGACCGGCGGAAGGTGGAAGACTTGACTTCCATCCTTTACCCGGATGACTCCAGCTATGATGGCCGCCTTTTGCGTTTGAAGCAGGAATACTTCTTTGTTTCCGCTGGTCTGCAAAGTATCTTGAACAATTTCATCAAGGACTACGGTGAAGAAAGCCTGGTAGATTTGCCGAAGTACGTTGCTGTTCACATCAACGACACTCACCCGGCCATGTGCGTGGCTGAAATGATGCGCCTTCTGGTTGACGGATACCGGATGGACTGGGACGAAGCCTGGGAAGTTACCAAGCAAGTCATGAGCTACACCAACCACACCATCATGGCTGAAGCCATGGAAAAGTGGGACGTGGGCATGTTCAGCCAGCTTTTGCCGCGGCTGTTTGACATCATCAAGGAAATCGACCGCCGCTACGTGGCTGGCCTGGAAGGCAAGGTTTCCGGTGACGTGATCGAAAGAACCAGAATCGTCAAGAACGGGCAAGTTCACATGGCCCACCTGGCCATCATCGGTTCCCACTCAGTCAACGGGGTTGCGGCTTTGCACACCCAGCTGCTAGAAACCGAAGTTCTGCGCGACTTCTACCAGCTCTACCCAGACCGCTTCAACAACAAGACCAACGGGATCACCCTGCGCCGCTGGATCCAAATCGCCAACCCGGACCTGGCCAAGCTCTTGGACAAGACCATCGGGACTGACTGGCGCTTTGACAGCAAGGAAATGCTGAAGTTTGAAAAGTTCTACCACGACACGGCTACCTTGACCAGCCTGCAAAAGATCAAGCTGGCCAACAAGGAAAAGCTGGCCAAGGTCATTAAGGACAAGACCGGCATCGTGGTTGACCCGGAAGCCATCTTCGACGTCCAGGTTAAGCGTCTGCACGCCTACAAGCGGCAAACCTTGAAGCTGCTCCATGTTCTGAAGCTCTACCAAGACCTCAAGGCCGGCATCGACCACCCGAAGCGGGTAGTCATCTTCGGGGCTATCGCCGCTCCAAGCTATGTCTTCGCCAAGCAGGTCATCAAGGTGATCAACTCCGTGGCTGACCTGGTTAACAATGACCCGGACATCAAGGGCAAGCTGAAGGTTGTCTTCCTGGAAAACTATAATGTTTCCCTGGCTGAACAAATCATTCCAGCCGCAGACCTCAGTGAACAAATCTCCACGACCACCAAGGAAGCCAGCGGGACCAGCAACATGAAGCTGATGGCCAACGGGGCCTTGACAGTTGCCACCATGGATGGGGCCAACATCGAAATCAAGGACGCGGTTGGCAGCGACAACATCTTTGCCTTCGGTTTGGACAAGGACGAAGTTTACAACTACTATGCAAACCACTCCTACCACCCGCGTGACCTTTACGAAAGCGACCCGGTCATGAAGAAGACGGTTGACGCCTTGATCGACGGGACGATTCCTGGCTGCATCAGCGAAGGCCGGGCCCTGTACGACGACTTCCTGAAGGACAACGAAGAATTCCTGGTTCTGGCCGACTTTGAAGCCTACTTGAAGGCCCAGAAGCTGGTTGAAAAGGTTTGGGCAAACAAGCGGCAATGGGCCCAGATGAGCCTGGTCAACATCGCTCACTCTGAACGCTTTGACGCTGACAAGACCATTGAACGTTACGCCAGTGAAATCTGGCACTTGGACAAGGTGGAAGTGGACGCTGGAAAAGCGTAAGAGTGACTGATGAGAGCTATATTTAATTCTTGGGACACTAAATACAAGCAGCCCTTTGGCGCCACGCAGGCCAATACCAGCGTCAAGTGGGCAGTTGAAGTCGATGAAGAGATCCAGGAGATTACCCTTTGGCTGACTAAAAACAATGAGTCGCCGGTGGCTTACCCCATGACTTTCAACGATGAAAGCAAGATGTATGAGACCAGCGTCAAGATCGGCAGCTCCGGGCTCTACTACTACTACTTCAACATCAAGCAAAACGACCAGTTTTACTTCCTGGAAAGAAGCCAGGACGGTTTTGGCGACGGGGAGATCACCCAGGACGGCCGGGACATCCGGACCTTCCAGCTGACTTGCTATGACCGGGCGGTCCCGCAGGCTCCCTGGTACACCCAGGGGGTGGTCTACCAGATCTTCCCGGACCGCTTCAACAACGGCAACCCGCATGGGGAGATCCAGGGCCGTAAGAAGGACAGTTTCATCTACGCGACCAAGGAAGACAGTCCTTACTATATTAAGGATGAGCATGGCGATATTGCCCGCTGGGACTTTTTTGGCGGCAACCTCGAAGGCATCCGGCAAAAGATTCCCTATTTAAAGGATTTGGGAGTGACGGCCATCTACTTGAACCCGATCTTCCAGGCTTCCAGCAACCACCGCTATGACACCCAGGACTTCATGAAGATCGACCCCATGCTGGGGACCGAGGAAGACTTCAAGAACCTGATCAAGTACCTGCACAAAAACAGGATTGCCTTGATCTTAGACGGGGTTTTCAACCATGTCGGGGCCGACAGCAAGTACTTCTTGAGCGCGGTCACGGACAAGACGGGCCCTTACTACTCTTGGTTCAACTTCATCAACTATCCGACCAAGTACCAGTCCTGGTGGGGGGTAACCACGCTTCCTGAAGTCAACAAGAACAATGCTGACTACCAGAACTTTATCTGCGGGCCCGACGGCGTTTTAGCCAAGTGGACCCGGATGCATGTCGACGGCTGGCGTTTGGATGTGGCAGACGAACTCCCAATGCCGCTCTTGCGGGAAATCCGCGAGCGCCTGCAGAATGAAGACTGCCATGTCCTAATCGGGGAAGTCTGGGAAGACGCCTCCCACAAGTTCGTCAACAGTGAATTCCGGACTTATATGGACGGGGACAACTTAACCGGGACCATGAACTATCCGGTCCGCAACTTTATCGTTTCGCTCTTGCAGGCCAATAACGAAACGGAAGAAGTGGCCGCCTTGAATGACCTGGAGAAGCTGGTTGAGAACTACCCTAAGGCCTTCCTGGAAAACTGCTTGAACAATATCGGCACCCACGACACGGCCAGAATCAAGACCGTCTTGGGGGGAGACGAGAAACTGGTGGCCCTGGCCTTTGGCCTCTTGTTCGCCGTACCTGGCGTTCCCTGCATCTATTACGGGGATGAAGCTGGCCTGGAAGGGGACAAGGACCCGGACAACCGCCGCTACTTCCCATGGGGCAAGGAAAGCGACTTTTTGGAAAAAGAAGTCAAGGAACTGGCTCACCGGCGGCGGGAAAACCGGGCACTAGTCGACGGGAAAGTCGGCTACGTCAAGATTGCTTATGGCATCAACGCCCTGGTCCGCTACAACCAAAGGGAACTGGTCATTTACTGCTACAACAAGACCGACCAGGATATGATCCTGGACGCGGGAGAATTTCAAACATATTGCCTGCCAGAGAAGATTGGAGAGCTGGTAAGTGATATACTGGATCAAGAAAGCATAGCTCAGAAAGCTTATCTGTTAAAAACATTTAAGCTGGACAGGAATGAAAAAGAATAAAAAGGAATATATAAATGGACGCAAAAGAAATTTTTGAACAATGGAAACAAGCTGCTCTGCCAGAAGACCTGGCTGAACAAATGGCTGAATTAGGCGGTGACGAAAAGTGGATCGAAGACGCTTTTGGCCAGGACATCAACTTCGGGACTGCCGGGATGCGGGGGCTCCTGGAACCAGGGACCAACCGGATCAACGTCTTCACGGTCGGCCGGGTAACTGAAGGTTTGGCTCGCTTGATCGACGAAAACGGCGAAGAAGCCAAGAAGCGGGGCGTGGTTATTTCCTTTGACTCACGCTACAACTCACGCGAACTGGCTACCCACGCTGCCCGCGTTTTGGGGGCTCACGGCATTCACGTCTACCTCTTTGACGACCTGCGTCCAACGCCGGAACTGTCCTTCGCTGTCCGCCACCTGCACACCTTTGCCGGGATCAACATCACTGCTTCCCACAACGCCAAGCAGTACAACGGCTACAAGGCTTACGGCGAAGACGGTGCCCAAATGGGTCCGGAAAACGCCGACCGCCTCTTTGCCTACGCGCAAAAGGTTGAAGACATCTTCAGCGTCAAGGCAGCTCCAGTCAAGAAGCTGCGCGCTGAAGGCACCTTGCAATTGATTGGCGAAGATGTCGACGAAGCCTACCTGGCCAAGCTGGAAACGGTCAACGTCAACAAGGACATGATCAAGGAAAACGCCGACAAGCTGAAGATTGTTTACACTCCTTTGCACGGGACGGGCAAGATGCTTTACGACCGCGCCTTCAGACGGGGCGGCTTCAGCAACGTTGTTCCAGTGCCAAGCCAGGCGATTGTGGACCCAGAATTCCCAACTTGCAAGAAGCCTAACCCGGAATTCCGTGACGTCTTCAACCCAGGCGTGGAACTGGCCAACGAAATCGGCGCTGACATGATCGTGGCTACCGACCCGGACGCTGACCGGATGGGGGCCTGCGTAAGAACTGACAAGGGCGACTTCCAAGTTTTGACTGGGAACCAAATCGCTACTTTGATGTCTTACTACCTCCTGCAAAATTTGAAGGACTCAGGCAAGCTGACTCCGGACTACGAAATCGTTACCTCAATCGTCTCCAGTGCCTTGCCATTCAAGATTGCCAAGGACTTCGGCATCAAGACCAAGTCAGTTCTGACTGGCTTCAAGTACATCGGTGAAGAAGTCGACCGGATGAACAAGGAAGGGGATGGCAAGTTCCTGATGGGCTTTGAAGAAAGCTACGGCTACCTCTTCCAAGCCTTCGCCCGCGACAAGGACGCCATGCAAGGGGCCTTGATGTTCGCCGAAGTTGCCAGCTACTACGCGTCTAAGGGCATGACTGTCTTTGACGGCCTGCAAGAAATCTGGAAGAAGTACGGTGTTGCCTACGAAATCACCCGGGCTATCGAAATGCCAGGGATCGGCGGGCAAAAGAAGATGGCTGAATTGATGAGCAAGCTGCGTAGCGAACACCTCAGCGAAATCAACGGGGCCAAGGTCTTGAAGATCGAAGACTACCAAGAACAAGTTACTGTCGAAAATGGCGAAGAAACTCCATTGACTGGCTTCCCGAAGTCAAACGTCTTGAAGTACTTCCTGGATGACGAAACTTGGGTAGCCCTGCGGCCATCTGGTACTGAACCAGTAATCAAGGCTTATGTCGGCGTTAACAAGGCTGACATCGCAACTGCTGAAAAGGCAGCTGAAAGCTACCAAGACGCTATCAGCGAATTGCTGAAGTAATTTTAAAACAACAAAGAAAGAAGCACCGCGAACGCGATGCTTCTTTTTTGTGCTTTTGTGCTTTTGTGCTGTTAAGAATTATAGACTCTTACTTGTCCCCGAAGGTGACGCCCATGAGGCGGGCGTTGCTTACGGTCTTGCCATTCGGGTCAACGTACTTGAGCTTGCCGGCCGTGTCTTCCAGGGCGATAGAGTCGACTTCGCCTTGCTTCAAGACAACCAGGCGGCCGAAGGACCGGTTCATGATGAGGCGGGCCCCTTCAATTCCGAAGCGGGTTGAGATTTGCCGGTCGTAGGCATCTGGCCGGCCGCCCCGTTGAGCGTGGCCGATGACCGCCGTTCTGATTTCAGCGTCTGGCAAAACTTCCTGCAATTGGGCAGCGATTTCGTTAACCACGCTGGCCCCGTTTCTAGCGGCAACCTTAGCCTTGTACTTCTTCTTGGACAGGGTGGCGTCTTCCTTGGAAATTGCCCCTTCAGCGGCGGCAATGACCGTGAAGCCCTTGCCAGCCTTTTGTCTTTCCTTGACCTTCTTGGCCACGACATTGATGTCGTAAGGAATTTCCGGCAAAAGAATGACTTCGCTGCCGGCAGCCAGGCCAGCAGCCAGGGTAATGTGGCCGACCTTGTGGCCCATGACTTCTACGATGAAGACCCGGGAGTGGCTTTGAGCAGTAGTGTGGATGTCATCCAGGTATCTGGTGGCAATGTCAATGGCGCTTTGGAAACCGAAGGTGTAGTCAGTTCCCCAAGTGTCATTGTCGATGGTCTTTGGCAGGCCGATCACGTTCAAGCCTTCTTGAGCCAGCATGTTGGCTGACTTAAGTGACCCGTTGCCGCCCAAAACCGCCAAAGCGTCCAGGTTGAGCTTCTTGTAGGTCTTCTTCATGGCGGCGACCTTGTCAAAGCCGTCAACGATGACCCGCATTTCCTTGAATGGCTGGCGGGAAGTGCCCAGAATCGTCCCGCCTTGGTTGATGATGCCGGAGAAGTCCCGCGGCTTCATCTTGACGTAGTCTTCATGCATCAAGCCGTAGTAGCCCCGCTTGAAACCGATGATTTCCACGTCATCGACACAGTTGTAAAGGGTCTTGGCTAACCCCCGCATGGTCGCGTTGAGCGCCTGGCAGTCGCCGCCGCTCGTCAAAATACCAACTCGTAAAGTCATGCTTAAATTCCTCCCCGTGCTAAACAGTTCTCTAAAATTTGGCTTAATTTAAATCTTAGTCATGTACCTGCCAAGATGCAAGCAGATTTTTTAATCTAATTGAAAAAATTCATGAATATCTTGTCAAATGGAAATTAGTAAAGAAAAAGCAGCCCAGGCAGGGCTGCTTCATGGTAGGTGTAGTAGTTTTTGATTAGTGAGCAGTTAAAGCAATCAAGTTGTCGCCGTGCTTTACATCGCTCGCGTCAACCCGGGCCACTTCATTGTATGAAGGGGTGTTGGTGATGACAACCATGACAGTGGTGTCGTAGCCGGCAGCCTTAACAGCATCCAGGTCAACTTCACCGATCTTTTCACCCTTTTCAATGTGCTGGCCTTGAGTGACCAGGGACTTGAAGTGCTGGCCGTTCAAGTTAACCGTGTCCAGACCGATGTGGATTAGGACTTCGGCACCGTCGTCAGACTTCAGCCCGTAAGCGTGGCCAGTCTTGTAAGCAACGGAAACAGTACCGGTAACTGGAGCGTAGACATTGCCGTCGCTAGGAACGATGGCTGCCCCGTTACCCATGAGCTTCTGGGAGAAGACTTCGTCATTTACGGCTGACAGGTCTTCAGAAACGCCGTCTACAGGTGCCAGAACTACTTCGTCTTCCAGACCAGCAGTCTTGGCAGCTTCAACTTGTTGTTCAGCTGGAACTTCAGTTGAAGCGCTAACGGCAGTTTCGCCTTCAACGCTGGCAACTTCTTCCTTCAAGTGGCCCTTGCCCCAGAAGAAAGTCAAGGCGAAGGCAATAGCGAAGGAAACGAGTTCACAGACAACGTACATTGGGATGGTCTTCGGGTAGATGGACAGGAAGCCCAGGAAACCGGCAGAACCAAGGGATGCGGCTTCAACGTGCAGGAGGCCTGCAAGGGCTGAAGCAACACCGGACCCGATCAGGGCGCAGAAGAATGGGAAGCGGTACTTCAAGTTAACCCCGAAGAGGGCTGGTTCGGTGATCCCCAGGAGGGCAGAAACACCGGCTGATGAAGACAGACCCTTCATCTTTTCGTTCTTAGTCAAGAACCAGATAGCGAAGGTTGCGGCACCTTGAGCAACGTTGGCCATGGAGGCAACAACGAAGATAAAGTCGCCCGCGCCCTTGCCAGCAGCGAAGGCAGCCAGCAATTGAGTTTCGATAGCCGGGAAGCTTTGGTGCAAACCGGTCATAACGATGGCTGAGTAGCAAAGACCGAACAGACCCATGCCGATAAAGCCAGCAGTGTCATACAGCCATACGAAGCCGTTGGTGATCCAGTCAGAAACGGTCTTCATCACTGGCCCGACGATGGTGAAGGTCAGGAAGCCAGTGATCATGATTGACAGAAGCGGGGTGAAGGTAAAGTCAACCGCGCTTGGCAGGACCTTGTGCAGCTTCTTTTCCAAGAAGGCTAAGATCCAGATGGCTGCCAGGACTGGAATAACTTGGTATTGGTAGTTGGTTTGCGCTACGTGCAAGCCGAAGATGTTCCAGTAGTGGTCTGCACCAGCCAGCTGCGGGGTGGTCATGATCAAGCCCATCGCAGCCCCGAGGAATTGGTTGGCCCCGAAGCGCTTAGCGGCGGAAATACCGACCAGAACCGGCAGGAACATGAATGGGGCAGCTGACATCAGTTGGATCATGTCAGACAGGCCCTTGATGGCCGGGTTGATTTGAACCAGGGACTTAGGCCCGAACAGGCCAGGGCTGGTGAAGAAGTTGTTCAAGGCCATCAGCAAACCACCCGCAACCAGGGCTGGGATGATTGGCACGAAGATGTCACTCAAAAGCTTGATGAAGGCCATGATAGGGTTGACCTTCTTGCCGCTGGCGGCGATCTTCTTCAAGTCGTCGGTAGAAACTTCGGACAGGCCGGTTTGCTTGATGAGTTCGCTGTAGACGTTGTCAACGTCACCAGGCCCGATGATGACTTGGTATTGGCCGTCAGTCTTGAAGGTACCCTTAACGTCAGGATCCTTGTCCAAGGCTGCTTGGTCGATCTTGGTATCGTCTTTTAAGACTAAACGCAGACGAGTTGCACAGTGGGCAGCGGCTACCAGGTTGTCTTCACCTACGGCAGCGATCACCCGCTTGGCAACTGCATTGTAATTCATTGCCACGAGAAACACTCTCCTTATCCTCTGAAAACGCTTTTTCTAATTCACTTAACATGATAACGGTTTCTGACAGATATGTCAATCGTTTGACAGAAAATATTTCGAAAAAAGTTCAGTTGACCAAAAAGAGCCTGTTAATCGTTTGACATGTTAGCGCTTCAACCATAAAATAGAAAGTGATAAAGTGCTGATTATTCAGATAGTTTTTGCATGGCAATAATCCAGCCAATTAAAGATAATTTACGTGAAGAAGCAATTAGTTGATTAAGCGGAGGTTGCTTAATATGGAATGGACAAGAGAAAAAAGATATCTTCCTTATGAGAAATGGGATGCCAAGACTTTGCTGAAGCTGCAAAGCCAGGCAGCCCGGTCAGATTACCAGCTGCACTACCACATCCGGCCAACTTCCGGTTTATTAAACGATCCTAACGGCTTTTCCTACTATAATGGCCGCTGGCAGGTCTTTTACCAGTCATACCCATTTGGGGCAGTGCATGGCTTGAAGTCCTGGGTCCACTTGACCAGTTCCGACCTGGTTCACTGGGAAAACCTGGGCGAAGCTGTTTACGCCGACACTCCGCTGGACAGCCACGGGGCCTATTCCGGCTCAGCCAGAGCAATTGGCGACAAGCTTTTTCTGATGTATACGGGCAATGTCCGTGACGAAAACTGGGTGCGCCTTTCTTATCAAGTTGGGGCCTGGATGGACGAAGAGGGAAAGGTGACCAAGCTGGGGACGCCTTTGATCAATGCGCCAGAGCATGTGACTGAACACTTCCGTGACCCGCAGATTTTGGAGCACGGGGGCAAGTACTACGCTATTCTGGGTGCCCAGGACAAGGAGACCAAGGCTGGTAAGATCAGCCTTTACAAGGCAGATGCTGTAACTGGTCCATGGCAGGATCTGGGCTATGTTGACCTGCCAGATATGGGCTATATGGTTGAATGCCCGAACCTGGTCTTCGTTGACGGCAAGCCAGTCTTCATCTTCTGCCCGCAAGGGTTGGACAAAAATGTGACTGACTACCAGAATGTTTACCCGAATATGTACTGGGTGGGGGAAAGTTTTGACTTTGAGACTGGTCACTTTGAGACCAAGCAGAAGGCCCCAATTAACCTGGACGGGGGCTTTGACGTCTACGCTACTCAGGCCTTCAATGCGCCAGACGGCCATGCCTATGCTATCAGCTGGGTGGGCCTGCCGGACATGACTTACCCAAGTGACGATGAAGGCTGGGCTAACTGCTTGAGCCAGGTTAAGCGCTTGTCATTAAAGCACGGCCGCTTGCTCCAAAAGCCGGTCAAGGCGATGAAGAGCTTGCGAGAGGCTGAAGAAGACTTCACCGGCGATTTGGCATTTGACGCCGGCGGGCAAAGTGAACTGAAGCTGACCATTAAGCAGGGGCAGAAGGGCAAGCTGGTCTTGGCCGCGGATAGTGAGGGTAAAAACGGCATCAAGCTCCGCTTCAATACTGGCAAGCATGCCCGCTTAACGGTTGACCGGGGCGAATGCGGCAAGGCTGTCAACCCTGACTACGGGACCAGCCGGACGGTGAAATTGCCAGCCGGGGAAGACCTGGACTTGCGGATCTTCATGGACCACTCCCTCTTTGAAATTTTTGTCAACGGCGGCGAAGAAGTCATTACAGGGAGATTTTTCACCCAAAATGGACAAACTTTTGTTAAGATGGATAGTGATGTTGACTACCAGGCCAAGACTTGGCGGTTAAAGGACATGTAATATAGCAGAAGAGGGGATGACGATGAGGCCAAAATTAACTGATGTAGCGGAAAAGGCTGGCTGCTCGCCGACGACTGTCTCGCGGGTGATCAACAACTATGGCTACATCAGCCAGAAGACCAGAGACCGGGTCTACGCGGCCATGCGGGAGCTGAACTACCAGCCCAACACCCTGGCCCGGTCTTTGCAGGGCAAGCAAACCAAGATGATTGGGGTGATCATGCCCAGCATCACTAATCCCTTCTTTGCGGAACTGGTCGCGGCAATTGAAGATAAGCTGGAAGTGGACGGCTACAAGATGCTGCTCTGCGATGCCGGCCAGGACAGCGAGAAAGAGCGGCGCTATCTGCGGATGCTGGAGGCTAACCAGGTCGACGGGATCATCGCGGGTTCGCACAACCTGGGCATTGAAGAATACCGGCGCTATGGCCTGCCGATCGTGTCTTTTGACCGGGATCTGTCCGACCAGGTGCCGATCGTGACCAGTGACAACTACCAGGGCGGCTGCCTGGCTACCCAGGCTTTGGTTGACGCGGGATGCGGGCATATCTACTTTGTCGGCAACCCGGTTAAAACTGGGCATCCGACCTCCCGCCGCTTTGACGGCTACGCGGACACGGTAGCCGCAGCGGGGCTGACGGTCCACACTGCCCGGTCAGCCTTTTACGAATTGCCAGCCGCCAAGGGCCGGGAACTCCGGGAGCTCTTGACCAGCGGCCGGAAGATCGACGGTGTCTTTTGCTCGGACGACTTGACGGCCATCCTGCTCTTAAAAGAAGCTAAGAAATTGGGGATTGGGGTGCCGGAGGACTTGAAAATCGTCGGCTTTGACGGAACCCAGCTGGTCCAGAACTATGTGCCGGAGCTAGCCACGGTCGTTCAGCCGGTTTCAGACCTGGCCGGAACCTTGGTCAAGCTGCTCTATGAACGGATCGCGGACCCGGAGAAGAAGCTGGCCCAAAACAGCTACCTGCTCCCGGTCAAGCTGCTCAGAAACCAGACTGTTTAAGCATCTCCTGTGGGGGATGCTTTTCCTTTGCGCTTATCGTTTTTCTGCCTGTTATTTTTTATAAAAGCGCTTATAATAAAATTAGGAAGCAATTTTTGGTAATAGAAAGCTAAGGTGACAAGCATGGAGAAGAAGAAGCGCGTTTGGCTGTTCATTCTGGCTTTTAGCCTGATCGGCCTCCTGGTCTATGGGGCTGAAATTGCCTATGCTTTTATGAAGGACCGCAACAAGAAGATGGAATACAGCTTCGATGAAGAAGAGGCGGAAGACCCGCAAGAAATGGAAGCTGACTACAAGAATCAAGAGTAAGAGAAATTGCGCCTGGCTTTGCCAGGTTTTTTCTTTTGGGCAAAAGTAGGCTAAAATGGTTAAGAGACAATAATAGTATTTAAGTTAGATTAAGCATTTCTGTTTGGAGGAAAAATGAGCAAGAACCGCTTGGAAGCGTTCAGCGATGGCGTTTTGGCCATCATCATCACCATCATGGTCCTGGAAATGAAGGCCCCGGAAGAGGCCAGCTTCCAGGCCCTAAAGCCTCTGGTCCCGCAGCTGGTCATCTACCTGCTCAGTTCCTTTTACATGGCCATCTACTGGGTCAACCACCACAATATCACCCACGCCCTGCCGTCGGTCAACCACAAGGTAATCTGGACCAACATGGCCTGGCTCTTTATGACATCCTTGATTCCCCTGGCCACGGCCTGGGTAGGCAAGCACCCCCTGGCTGGGCCGCCCTTGTTCTTATACGGCCTGGTTCTCTTTTTAAGCTCAGTCAGCTTCTTGCTTTTGCAGCATTTTGCCTGGCAGATTGCCTGCGACAGCCAGGACTTGCGGGTGAATATGGGGATCAAGGGCCGCTTGACCCTGGCCGCCAATCTGGGGATTGCCCTGTCAGCCTTTGCCTGGCCTATCTTGTCTTGGGTCTTCATGGCTTTGGTCATGCTGATGTGGTTCCTGCCGGACCAGCGGGCCAAGGAGTGGCGGGAAAAAATCAATAACAAGGAATAGCAAGAAGCAAATAAGAACAGAGAAAAAATCCACAAGCCTGGCTTGTGGATTTTTGTAATTATAAGGCTAATTCGAGCAGGTCGACCTTGGTGTCGCCGATGTCGTCGTAGTGAACTGTTTCCTGGCTGACAAAGCGCCAGCCGTTCTTTTCATATAGGCGGCGGGCAGGGACGTTGCCGTCCATGCTGTCTAAGCGGATGGCCTTGCAGCCGAGCTTTTTGGCCTGGTCCTTGATGAAGGTCAAAAGGGTAGAGGACAGGCCTTGCCGGCGGAAGGCAGGGTGGACGCCGTAGAGATGGAGGACGGCGATTTCGTTATCTTCAGCTGGAGTTGGCCAGGAAAACTTGCTATAGAGAGGGTCGTTGCCGACGGTCAAGATGCCGGCTGAGGCGATCTTGCCATCTTTGAGGCCAATAACAGTCCGCTTTTGGTCAATAGCTTCCTTGATATCTTTTTCAGCCGGGTGGATTCCCCAGTGCCAGTCAGCCCCAAACTGGTCTTCTTTTTGATGGGCACAGATGTCCTGGTAGAACTGGCAGAGAGCAGCTAAGTCAGCGCTGGTGGCCAGGCGGCAGTTTAATTCAGTCATGTGTTTTTCTCCTTAAATTGTTTTTTGTTTTTTTGATTATCACTCTGAGTAGATTTTAGCAAAAAAGACCCCAGGAGAAACAAAAAAGGAACTGGACAAACCAGTTCCTTTCGCTTAGTGCGGACGAGAAGACTTGAACTTCCACGACCAAAAGCGGTCACAAGATCCTTAGTCTTGCGCGTCTGCCAATTCCGCCACGCCCGCAAGCACATCTATTAGTATAGCAAAGGCAGGGAAAAGTGCAAGTGCTTTTTGCAAATAAAAATAATAAGTTTTTTGCCCTAAGCCCTTGCTTTTTCTTCTGGATCGGGTATACTAATATTCGTGCCTTGTAAAAAGGCCAAGCAAAATAAATGGCCCGTTGGTCAAGTGGTTAAGACACCGCCCTTTCACGGCGGTAACATGGGTTCAAATCCCGTACGGGTCATATGGAGGATTAGCTCAGCTGGGAGAGCATCTGCCTTACAAGCAGAGGGTCACAGGTTCGAGCCCTGTATCCTCCATTTTTTATTTTCAATTTCTTTTTATTCTTATTTCCAATTACACGGCAAAAGCAGCTCAGGAGTAAATCCTCAGCTGCTTTTTCGTTTATCTATTGATTTTTTATCTTCTTTCTAGATTATTTTAGCAAAAATCAGTCCAAATCCAGCTGCCGCTTGACTTCGTCAGCCATCTCATCAGCCGGGATGACGATTTCCCGGGAGCTGTGACCTAAGAAGGCCTCCATGGCCTTTGGAGCAGGGCCAGTTAGGTCAGTCAGTTCCTTAAGAGCTGGCAGGCCTTTTTCCTTAACATTTTGCCCGCTGATGGCGTGGTATACAGTTTCCGGGAATTTGTAAGGGCTGGCGGTAGAGAGGACGACAGTTGGCTTGTCATCTTCTGCCTTAAAGCGCTTGGCGGCTAAAGAAGCGACAGCCGTGTGCGGGTCGATGACATAGCCGCTTTCTGCGTAGACCCGCTTGATTTCGCCCTCAATTTCTTCCGGGGTAGCATAGTCAGCCCAGAAGCCAGACAATTTCTTTTGCATGTCTTCTGGCAATTGGTATTCGCCCTTAGTATTCAGCTGCTCCATCAAGTCCTTGACCGTGTCCGGGTCCTGGCAGAGGTCAAAGAGCAGGCGCTCCAGGTTGCTGGAAACCAGGATGTCCATGGACGGGGAGTTGGTCACGTAGAAGTCCCGCTTCTTGTCATACTTGCCCGTCTTGAAAAAGTCGGTTAAGACATTGTTCTTGTTGGAAGCGCAGATCAGGCGGCCGACTGGCAGGCCCAGTTTTTGGGCATAATAGCCGGCCAGAATGTCGCCGAAATTGCCAGTTGGCACGGAGAAGTTGACGGGATCGCCAAAGGCAATGGCTTCTTGGTCCAGCAGCTGCTTGTAGGCAGCGAAGTAGTAGACGACCTGGGGCAAAAGGCGGCCGACATTCATGGAGTTGGCGCTGGAGAAGGTCAAATCGTGGCCGGCCAGCAAATCATTCATGTCCGGGTCGTTAAAAATCTGCTTGACCCTGGTCTGGACCTGGTCAAAGTTGCCCTCAACCGCCACAGCCACGGTGTTGTCGCTGTTTTCGCTCAGCATCTGCTTGAGCTGGATCGGGGCCACCCCTTGGTAAGGGTAAAAGACGATAACCCGGGTCTTGGCTAAGGACTGGAAGCCCCGCATGGCGGCGGTCCCGGTGTCCCCGGAAGTCGCGGTTAAAATAACGATCCCTCGCTGGTCACCTGAGTTCTCCAAGGCTGTCTTCATCAAGCGGGGCAGGCACTGCAAAGCCACGTCCTTAAAGGCCAAGGTTGGCCCATGGAAGAGCTCCAGGTAGTAATTGCCGGCCTTCTTATCAGTCAGCGGAGCGATTCGGTCGTCATCCCATTGCTGGCCGTAGGCGCCTTTAACAATCTCTGCCAGCTGCTCTTTACTGTAGTCAGTCAAGAATAAAGCCAGGATTTTTTTGGCCACTTCCTGGTAAGGCAGGGCAAAAAGCTCCTTTAAATCAGCGGCTGGAAATGGAGCCGGGAATTCTTTGGGCACGAAAAGGCCGCCATCTGGGGCCAGGCCCTGGACGATTGCCTGGGCGGCGGTAACTTCCTGCCCCTGGCTGCGGGTACTGCGGTAAATCATAAATCCTCCCTAAAAGTCAGATGCGTGATCTGTAAACTAGTAACGATGGTTGAAAAAGATTTTTTCCTTTATGGCTAATTATAACGGGGAAATCATTTTTCTAAAAGGGAAAACATGATAAAATGATTAAAAAACTAGCGATTGCCAATTATTGAGGTGAAATAGCGTGAAAATCAAAGTTCCAGCATCCAGCGCCAACCTGGGCCCGGGTTTCGACTCCATCGGGGTGGCCATTTCTTTGTACCTAACCATTGAAGTAATCGGAGAGAGCGACCACTGGCAGGTAGACCATAACTTAGGGGACCTGCCGACCGGGAAAGACAATATGATCGTCCAGGCAGCTTTAAGCGTCAAGCCGGATTTAACCCCCCAGCAGCTGCGGGTGGAATCAGACATCCCCCTGGCTCATGGCCTGGGCTCTAGTTCCAGCGCTATCGTGGGCGGGATTGAACTGGCTGACCAATTGGGCCAGCTCAACCTGGCTCCCCATGAAAAAATCGAAATCGCGGCCCAACTGGAAGGGCACCCGGACAACGTGGCCCCGACTATCTTGGGCAGCCTGGTCGTTGGCTGCAAGGTTAATGGCCACTTTACTGCCGTTAAGGCGCCGGTGCCGCCTTTTGCCATGATTGCCTATATCCCGGCCTACAATTTAAAGACCAGCGATGCCCGGGCGGTTTTGCCTAAGGAATTATCCTTTAAAGACGCGGTCCAGGCCAGTGCCGTGGCCAACACGGCTGTAGCGGCCCTTTTTGCCCAGGACTATGAAAAGGCCGGGGAGTTGATGGAGGCTGACCTCTTCCATGAGCGCTACAGAAGTCAGTTGGTGCCGGAACTGGAGATCATCCGCAATGTCGGCCACCAGCATGGAGCGGTAGCGACCTATTTGTCTGGGGCCGGTCCAACGGTCATGAGCCTGGTTGACCCCCAGCACATCGGTGACTTTGTGGACGCGGTCAGAGAGGTGGGTTTAAAGGATGAAATCCGCCGCCTGGAAGTTGCCCCGCGGGGAGCTTTTTGGCAAAAATAAGGAAGAAAGACAAGGTTTTTAGTAGGGCTGGACAGGAGAAGTAAGTTTTTGAGCAAAAATCTTGCCAAAAGGCTTGCATTCCTGTTGCGTTTCTGTATAATAAATAAATGTCGGTTGACGAAAGTCAGCCGCAGCTCATTTGGGTCGTTAGCTCAGCTGGCAGAGCACCGGACTCTTAATCCGGGTGTCCAGGGTTCGATCCCCTGACGACCCATCGCGCTTCGGCGTTAATTAAATAAACCCACTTGGGTCGTTAGCTCAGCTGGCAGAGCACCGGACTCTTAATCCGGGTGTCCAGGGTTCGATCCCCTGACGACCCATCGCGCTTCGGCGCTAGTTAAATAAACCCATTTTGGGTCGTTAGCTCAGCTGGCAGAGCACCGGACTCTTAATCCGGGTGTCCAGGGTTCGATCCCCTGACGACCCATCGCGCTTCGGCGCTAATTAAATAAACCCATTTGGGTCGTTAGCTCAGCTGGCAGAGCACCGGACTCTTAATCCGGGTGTCCAGGGTTCGATCCCCTGACGACCCATCACGAGACATCATGCGTGTGCATGATGTCTTCTTTGCTTCTAGGCAAATATTTCAAGGCAGTTAAGGTTTGGTAAAATATTACAAATGTTACAAAAAGTGTCTTCCCTGTAATCTCTTCTTAACTGGACCGTTACTTTTTTGCTATGATTTTGAAATTTGACCCTGTTAACATATAATCTGTCAAATGACACAAGAGCAGCAAGAAGGAATTTGCCAAAGGAGAAGTAACTTGGCAGACGAGAGCTTGCGACAAACAAAGGAGAAATTTTTTTGAACATCAAATCTAACGTACTTAAATCAGTATTTGCTGCAGGCTTAGCTTTGACTGGCGTGGCAGCGATCAGCTTAGGCACGAACGGTCAAGCAGACGCGGCAACCATCGGTGACAGCGTAACGGTTGACTACATTGATGGACAATCAATTGCAACTTGGTCAAACTACTACACTGCTAGGGTTTCCGGTTCCGTTAAGGACGGCAGCTCATGGAAGGTAGTTAAGACCGCCCGCGACGCTTCAGGTGAAAAGTGGTACAAGATCGGCAAGCGCCAATGGATCATGGCCAAGTACACCACTGAAGCAGCAACTGCTTCAAACAGCGCTTACAACGCGAATACTACCAGCACTAACACTGCTAACAACACTAACAGTTCAACTGGCACTGGCTACACTACGAGCTACAGCTCATCAGCAAATAACTACGGCTACGGCTCAAACTATAACTACAGCTACAGCGCAAACACTGGCTCATCAAACACTTCCAGCTACAGCGCAAACACTTCTGCTTCAACTTCAACTGCTTCGGCAAGCACTTCCGGCTCAACTGCTTCTTCATCATCTGAAGAAGCAGCTAAGGCTTGGATCGCAGGCAAGGAAAGCGGTGGCTCATACACTGCCTCAAACGGTAACTACTACGGCAAGTACCAATTGAGCTTGAGCTACTTGAACGGTGACACTTCTGCCGCCAACCAAGAAAAGGTTGCCAACAGCTACGTTCAAAGCCGCTACGGTTCATGGACTGCAGCCAAGGCCTTCTGGCAAGCAAACGGCTGGTACTAATCAGCTGCTAGTTAAAGATGGTTCCTTTCGGGGAACCGTCTTTTTCTTTGCCTTTTTGCGGAGAAAAAAGCTGCTAAACAAGTTATAATAAAAGAGATAGGATAGAATTTGAATTGAGAAACAGAGGTTCAAAGATGAAGAAATTTTTCGTAAGCGCGGCAGCGGCCTTGGCAATCGGGACGGCTTTCGCGATTAGACAGGTGAAGCCAGTCGAAGCCAGCAGCCGCAAGGCAGCTTTTACCCTGCCTAAGGGCTATACTAAGGCCAACTTGAAGAAGGCCTACTGGTACTCCAACTTGTCTTCGAATCAGCAGAAGAAGTGGCTGAAAAACAAGAAGAACGCGGCTTGGCTGAAGAAGTGGCGGAAGGTTAATATCAAGGGGATGCAGGTCAACAAGTTTGACCAAAGCTCCTGGTCAGAGTCCAGCAAGGACGACAAGACCATTGTCAAATTGACCAATGGCCACTTGACGACCAGCCAGTCCAAGACTCTGGCCAAGTACTCCCTCCGCTTGATCAACCAGGCCCGGGCTAAAATGGGCCTGAAAAAGTGGAAATACAGCAAGGGGACCCAGAAGCTGGCTTTGGAAATTTCCAAGGAATACGTGGCAAACAAGAAGACTATCGCCACTGGCCACTATGTGCCAGGGATCGTCCGGGCCACTAACCGGGTCGGCTTGAAATTGCCGGGCAACTACAACTACGTTGAAGACATGGCCGGCTTTAAGGACGGCAGCCAGGTGACCATGACGGCTATGAAGAAGGACATCTACTTCGGCTTGAAGACCATGATGTTTGGCTATCGCTATGCTAACCAGAGCAAGGTCAAGCAGCTGGGCCAGTACACGGAATGGGAGCACGCCGGGGACTTGATGAACACCCAGGGCGGCAAGTATGACGGTGACTGGGATTACTACGGCTTTAACGTTTCCTACACTAATGGCACTTACTCCTTGCACTATATTGGGGTGCCATCTCACCTTAAGTGGGCCTACGGCGGCGCCTACTGGGGCAGCTTTAAGGCTTAGGGAAGAATAGACAAATAGAATAATGTGTAAAGGGGCTAAGCAAATAGCCTCTTTTTTGTGCTGTTTTATTGGAGTATAAACGTCAGTATTTTTTATAAAGATAAAATCCTTTAAGAAAGGGCAAAAAAAGCAGGTTGTCAAAATAAAATTAATTTGACAACCTGCTAAAGTTAAAAATGTTTTGTTTTAGCCGGGTTAGACTAAAGAAAATCAAGTTACCCTGAGTAATTACCTTTTCGGCTTTTTCTTACAGATTTTCGTCCTTGGTCAATTCGTAGATGGCTTCCGCGTAGATAGCGATGGACAGGATCAAGTCGTCCAGCATCATGAATTCGTTGGCCGCGTGCATAACCATTGGGCCGTTTTCCGGCTGGGCCCCAAAGGCAACCCCGCGTTCAAAGAGGCGGCCGTAAGTCCCGCCGCCGATAACGACTTCGTGGCCCGGCTTGCCAGTCTGCTTTTCGTAGACCTTGAGCAAAGTCTGCACCATTGGGTCGCTGCCTGGCACGTAGTGCGGTTCTTCAAAGCCGTTGTAAGTAACGTCCAGGATGCCGCTGAACTTGTCCATAACCTGCTTCATCATGGCGTCCGGGTCAGTCCCTTGCGGGTAGCGGACATTGTTCAAGAGGCCGGCCTTGCCGGCGTGTTCGTAGTCGAACATGGACGGGCTGCTGGCCAGATCGCCCATCAGATCATCGTGGTGGAAGATGCCCAGCTTCTTGCCGTAGAAGTCTTCGTGTTCCACTTCAGCCAGGAAGTGGAGGAAGTTCTTGTCCCGGCCGGCAAAAGCGTACTGGTCCAGGAAGAGGGCCAGGAAGGTTGCTGAGTTCTTGCCGACTTGCGGAGCTGAAGCGTGGGCCCCTTGGCCGATCAAGACGATATCGGCGCTTTCGCCATTAATTTCAAATGACCCGTCCAATTCATTGTCTGCCAAAAAGCTTTCGTAAGCCAATTTAACAGCTTCCAGGTCAGGCCCTGAGATAGTAGCCCGGGTAACCTGTGGAGTCACGTTAGTGGCAATCCCGGCCTTGAACTTGTCTAAAACATAGTCGCCCTTAGTATCATCGTTCTTGAAGCTGAATTCTAGGGTGAAGATCCCTTGTTCACCATTGATGATCGGGTATTCAGCGTCTGGTGAGAAGACGATGTCTGGAGTCGGTTCGTGCTTCAAGTAGTAGTCGATCCCGACCCAGTTGGTTTCTTCGTTGGTCCCTAAGACGAAGTCGATCTTCTTCTTTGGCTTAAAGCCGGCTTCCTTGAGCAAAAGCATCCCGTAGTAGGCAGCTAAGCTTGGCCCCTTGTCGTCAGCGCTGCCCCGGCCGAAGATCCGGCCTTCGTCATCGATTTCCATCTTGAAGGGGTCCCGGGTCCAGCCTTCACCAGCTGGTACTACGTCCATGTGGCCGATGATGCCCAGGCGCTTGTCACCTGCACCGAAGTTGACCCGGCCGGCGTAGTTGGCGAAGTTTTCCGTGTCAAAGCCGTCCCGCTTGGCAAAGCTGAGGAACTTGGTCATGGCGTCAACCGGGCCCTTGCCAACTGGGTATTCTTCCGTGGCGTTTTCCAGGTCTTCGGAAGAGTCAATGGCAATCAATTCCTCTAAGTCCTTTAAGATCGCGTCCTTTTTGGCTTCCGCTAGTTCTTTAAAGTTTAAGTCCATCTTTTTCTCCTAATGTTTATTTTTAATACCTGCTGTTTTTTGAAATTAGTTACAAAAAGTAACCACTTAAATAAAATTCTATCAATCTTCGCCAGCCCTGGCAAACAATTAGGCATGGACTTTGGCTGCGGTAAAAACGGGGCTGATTTTGGTTGATTTGGCTCTGGCTGCGGTAAAAACGGGGCTGATTTTGGTTGATTTGGCTATGGCTGCGGTAAAAACGGGACTGATTTATTGTTTAGATCCCCGTTTATTACTGAACCAAACGATTTTTTCGAAAAACGATCCCCGTTTATTACTGAATCAAACGATTTTTTCGAAAAACGATCCCCGTTTATTACTGAACCAAACGATTTTTTCGAAAAACGATCCCCGTTTATTACTGAACCAAGCGATTTTTTCGAAAAATGATCCCCGTTTATTACTGAACCAAACGATTTTTTCGAAAAACGATCCCCGTTTATTACTGAACCAAACGATTTTTTCAAAAAATGATCCCCGTTTATTACTGAACCAAACGATTTTTTCAAAAAATGATCCCCGCTTATTACTGAACCAAGCGATTTTTTCGAAAAATGATCCCCGTTTATTACTGAACCAAACGATTTTTGCATCAGTTAGGTACCTTTAGGGGATCATTTTGATAAAAATGTCAGTAGTTAGGTACTTTTAGGGGCTGATTTGCGATGTAGCTAGTTATTTTTGAAAAAATGTTCCCCGCAAAGTCTCCAACTGCCGCCTCCAGCCCAAGCAAAAAAGCTGCCTTCCGGCAGCTTTAGCGGCGGTATTTAGTTGCCGCGATATCAATCACTCTTTCAGTAAAGACCACTGGGATCGACTGGGGGTCGACCGGCAGACCCTGGGCCAGGTTCTTGCCCGGCAGGACGATGACCTTCTTAAAGTACTTCTTCAAAGGCGTGTCCGGGTTCATGGTGACCAGGTAGCTGTGCTTGAAGTGGGAAATCGACTTGGGCAAGGGCGATGAGCCAAAAAGCTTGGAAATCCCTGAGACTGAATAAAAGACCGCCGTGGAGTTCTCATCGCTTAGCGGAAAAAGGTGCTCGCCAGCCGCCAGGTTGTCCCCAAAGTAGGTCGACTTGCCCAGGTCCCGCATCCCCATGCTGAGCAGCCTGGCCGGCAGTTCAGAATAGTAGATCCCGAAAATAAAGTTGGTCGAGCTGGTTGCCAGGACTTCCGCCAATTCTTCCGCATCCTTTTCATTGCTCATCCAGACCCGGTTGATGGCGTCATGGTAGTCGTTCAGGTATTCACTGCTTGAAACCGCCGCTTCTTGGCTCTCCTGCTTCTTGATGTAGGTCAGCAGCTGGAACTTGAATTCCTTAAAGCCGGAATAGCCCATCTTCTGGCAGAAGCGCTGAACGGAAGCCAGGGAAGTTCCCGCTTCTTCAGCCAGGTGGTTGATGGTCAGCGACTCAACATTGGTCAAGTCGGAGGTCATTCTCTTCATGATTTTCCGGTCAGATTTGGAGAGCTCAGAAGTCTCAACCGTGAAAAAATTGGTAATGTCCATTTATATCCCTACTCTTGATAAATTTGCTTTAATTTTATCACAGTAATGATAAAAATGGCTAGTTATCCAAAAAGAATATACCTTATTTTCCGGTCAAGTCCTGGTAGGCCAGTTTCCCGACCGCGTTCTGGGCCAAAAGGATCTGCTCGCGCTCTTCCAGGCCCGTGTAGTGGCTCATGAAGCAGATGTCATAGTAGTTTTCCCCGGCAAAAATCCGGGCCGCGTCATGCTCCGTGTCTTCCAGTTCCCCGGTCTTGCTGTAAGAGCAGCCCTCGGGCAGGTCCTGGAGGAGCTTGTTAACGGACTCCTGGTAAAAGAGGGCCTTCTGGCAGACCTGGCCAAAAGGAGACGGGTCAGCTAAGAGCCGCTCTAAAAGCTCCAGGGCAGTTTCCGCGGAAATGTAGTTTTCCCGGTCAGTCACTTCCATCAAGTACCGGCCCAGGTGAAGATGGTCAAATTCTGCTTCAAACCAGGCAGCCATCTTGGCAAAGCCGATAAAATCGATCAAAAAGTTGGTGGCTGTGTTGTCCGAGTCCGACAGCATCAAGTCCAGAATGTCCCGCAGCTGCCAGTCCCTTTGGGCCAGGTGGCAGAGCATCCCGCCCTCAACGATCTTGTCTTCCGGGACATGGACTATCTGGCTTAAGTCCTGCGGGTGGGCCTGGTAGTAGCAGGCCACGGCCAGCTTGATCAGGCTGGCCGACTTGAATTCTTCCCCGGCTAAGGGGCTGGCGTAGAGGACACCAGTCTTGTCTTTGATCAAAAGGGCAGTTTTCCCTGGCAGGGGAGCCAGGATGTCAGCAATCTTTTTAAAATCCAGCATTTTATCTCACCACGATATTGTCGCCGACGCATTCGGCGTAACTGTTCAAATCCGGGTCCTGGTCGACCATGAAGATGGCATCCAGGTCGGCAAAGATCGTATTCGGGTTGGCCCGGTAGAAGGCGCAGGCTGCCGCCAAAGACTCAATTGACTCAATCATGCTGCCGACCATGGTTGGCACCCCCCGGCTTTCGGCTAAGTCGTTGATCTTCTGGGCTTCAGACAAGCCGCCCGTCTTCATCAGCTTGATGTTGATGTAGTCGCAGGCATTTTTGGCCAAAACTCTTTGGGCATCCTCGTAGCTTTCCACGGATTCATCCGCCATGATCGGGTAAGGGGAGTGGCGGGTCAAGTAAGCCATGGAATCCAGGTCCCAGGCCGGGACCGGCTGCTCGATAAAGTCGATCAAAAGGCCCTGCTTGTGCCAGTATTCAGCCGCCTGCATGGTTTGCCGGACATCCCAGGCCTGGTTCATGTCCAAGCGCAAATGAACCATGGGACCAGCCGCGTAGGCCAGGTCTTCGACTAACTTGATGTCCCGCTTTAAGTGGCCGGCCCCCAATTTCAGTTTAAGGGTCTTGAAGCCCTGGTCGACCATCTTCTGGGCGTCAGCGATCATCTGCTCAGCCTTGCCGATGCTGATGGTGTAGTCGGTCTCCACGCTGCCCCCTTTGCCGCCTAAGAGCTGGGAGAGGGTGAGGCCAAAAAGGTTGGCCCGGGTATTGTAAAGGGCGATTTCTACCGCGGCCTTGGCCGGGGCATTGTGGACGATGGAAGTCTTGACCGTGTTTAACAGTTCCTTCCAGTCGGTCAGGTTCTTGCCCAGGACGAGAGGCTTGATCGTTTCTTCAATAACGGCCCGGGCGCTGGACAAGCTGTCACCGGTTACTTTTTCATTAGGGGTGCAGGTGCCGACCCCAGTTACCCCGTTAGCCAGGCGGACCGTCACCCGGACGGCGTTGACGGCGTCGACCCGGTGCAGGGCCGTGACGAAGGGCTGCTTTAAAGGAATCTGCTTAATGTCGACCTGCAGGTCTGCAATTGCCAATTGTTCAGCCATTTTTTCCTCCTTGTTTATTTTTCTGTTTCTTTATTTTCCTTTTTTCTCTTTATATTTTTCCTGCTTGTCAAAAAGCAGTTCATAGGCCCGCCGCTCCGGATCGACTGAGTCGCTGGTCACCGTAATGATGCCCCGGTAGACAAAGCCCAATTTGTCAGCCAGGTGCTGGACGGCCTGGTTTTGCTTGCCCGTGTCCAGGCGGAAGCTCTTGATCCCGCTCTCTTGGCCAAAAGCAATTACTTTTTTCAGCAAAAGCTGGCTGAGCCCCTGTCCGCGGAAATCCTTCTTAATGGCGAAACGGTGCAGGGCCCAGTAGGGACCACTTCCCGCCCAAATCGGGACTTCATAGTTGGAGTCAAAGTCAGTCGCTGCCATATAAGCGGCAACCTGGCCATCTTTGACTAAAACCCAGCCCTGCTTGTTTTCCAGGTCTTCTTCAATGCTGGCCCGGTTAGGGTAGCCTTCCTGCCACTGGCTGGAATTTTGTGCTTTCAAAAGGACTTTGGCGTCCTTAATGATGGTGACAATGTCCTCTAGGTCCCGGCTTTCTGCCTTTCTGACTAATGTTTCTTCAGTCATCTTAAGCCTCGTTGATGTGGTCTCTTAAGTAGCTGTACTGCATGGCGTCTTCCAGCTTGCTGGTGTCCGCGCCTAAAACTTGCGCCAGGGCATAGGCAAAGGCCCAGGAAGTTGCCGGCCCCCGGCTGGTAACCAGCTTGTGGTCCTCATCGATGACAGCTGGAGTGTCCACGTAAGTGCTGGCCGGGTTTTCTTCAGCAACTTGTTCTTTAAAGTCCGGGTGGCTGGTCCACTTGGCTTCTTTTAAAAAGCCGTACTTGGACAAGGCGATCGGGGAGGCGCACATGGCGGCGTTCCACTTGCCGGCGGCGAAGCGCTGCTTCATCAGATCAGCCAGCTTCTCGCTCTCTCTTAAGTGCTTGGCGTTCGGGGCTCCGCCCGGGAAGGCGACTAAGTCGTAGTCAAGTAGGGATTCGTCCACTAACTTGTCGCAGGTAAAGCGGATGTCGTGTCCGCCGGTGATGGTCAGGTTGTCCAGCGCCACTATATCGCAAGGGATGCCCAGCCGGCGCAGGACGTCGACCTGGCTCAAGCCTTCGATTTCTTCACATCCGTCTGAAAAAACAATTGCTGCAGTTGGCATAGATTTGTTCTCCTTTTTTCTAATTTCTAAAAGATAGTTTTTTAGCTATTGCTTTTAATTTTTTGTTAATGATTGTCTACCCTCTATTGTACAAAATTGCGGCCAGCTTGTCGCTGAAAGCGGACTTTTTTAGGCAATTTGCAATCCTCCGCCCCAATCAGATAAAATGGATACGGCTTTTTAGCTTGGAAAAATAAGAACAGCGGTGTAAAAACAGAAAAGAGCAAACAATGCAGTTCATTTACCTCATTATCTTAGGCGTTCTGGCTGGGATTGTGGCGGCCGTGGCCAGCATGGCCTCCCTTGTTTCTTACCCGGGCCTCCTTCTCTTCGGCCTCAGCCCAGTCGCGGCCAACATGACTAATACGGCAGCTTTGGTGACCACGGGCTTTGGCTCCTTGTCTTCTTGCTTAAAGGAAATGCGGGGGCACTGGGGGGAGTTGTGGCGCTATGCCTTTTTCCAGCTGACTGGGGCTTTCATTGGTGGCTGGCTTTTGGTCCAGTTCCCTGGTAAAATCTTCCAAAAACTGGTTCCTTTCTTCGTTCTTTTTTCAGCTGCCCTTCTTTTGTACAGCGGCCGGCAAAAGCAGACAAAGCAGGCAACCAAGCTTGGAAGAATCGGGGCTTATTTTGGCTTGTTCGTGGCTGGAATCTATGCCGGCTACTTTGGCGCGGCGTCGGGCGTTTTGACCTTGATCTTTTTAACGGCTTTAAGTGATTCTTCTTTTGTCGTCATCAACGCCATTAAGAGTGTGATCGGTTCTTTAGCCAACCTGGTGGCTTTAGCCCTTTTCGCCTTTAAGGGCGGGGTCAACTGGCCGGTAGCTTTTCCTTTGGCCATCGGCCTCTTTATTGGTGGCTATTTCGGGCAAAAAATGATTAAATATCTAAAGCCTGCCTGGGTCAGATGGATCACGGCCTTCTTCTCGGTCCTTTTGGCCATCTACCTGGGCTGGCAAGCTTGGGGCTAACTACCCAAGCCTGGCAAAGTAAGATAGAATAGTTATTGATTGATTTAAGGAGGACATGCATGAAAACTGAAGTTTATCTGGTCAGACATGGGGAAACGCTTTTCAACCGCCTGAACAAGGTACAGGGTTGGTGCGACACCCCCTTGACCATCAAAGGAATCGACGACTTAAAGAAGACGGCTGACGCCCTGTCGCAGATTCATTTTGACAATATGTACTCGTCAGACCTAAAGCGGGCGATCGACACCGTCCACTTGATGAAGGATGCCAACCAGGTGTCTGAGATCGGTAAGATCAAAAAGCTGCCGGAATTCAGAGAAGTTTTTTACGGCTCTTTTGAAGGCGGCAGCATCGATGATATCTGGCTCAGCGTCTCTAAAGCCGCGGGCATTCCAGCAACCACTGATGTAAAGAAAATTATTGATACTATCGGCATCTACAAGTTCCGGGAAGTCACTAAAAAGGCTGACCCTCGCCATTTGGCCGAAAACACGGAAGAACTGGAAACCAGAATGCGCCGGGCCATCAAGGTCTTGAGAAAAGAGACTAGCAGCGAAGGCCGGGTTTTGCTGGTTTCCCATGGGGACTTTATTAAGACCCTGGGGATCAAGTACTGGAAGGAAAGCGACGGCCTGCATGATATCACCTTCCCGGACAACGGCAGCGTCAGCCGGGGGATTTTGGACGAAGAAGGCAATTTTGAAATTGTCGACTACAACTGCAAGGCTGAAGATTTATGAGCAAGGAGACAGACTAGAAGATGAAGTGGGATACGCACACTTTTACGATCGTTTTGCTGGTGATCGTGGGCCTGTGGGAATTTGCCCGGGGCTATAACGCCCAGCGGATGGGGAAAAAGGGCAGTTTACCCGCCCAGTCTTACTACCTGACGGGGGCCGGGATTCTGGCCGTGGCCATTTATTACGCGGTAAAGTTGTGGAGCTAATATGAACGTTCATTCCTGGTGGGTTCCTTATGCTGTCTTGCTTTTCGGCATTTGGGATTTAATTACCGGCATCACGCGCCTGCGACGGCAGAAGCAGGGCGTCAAGCAGAAGGGGCTGGGGGGCAAGGCTTTTGTCATCTTAGGCATCCTCTTCATCATTACTGGAATCTGGGCTTTTTGGCTCTAGAAGGCAAAAAATTATGGCAAAGTTGGCACTGCTGAGGCATGGGGAAAGCCAGGCCAATGCGGCAAACGTATATACGGGCTGGAATGACGTCCCCTTAACGGATAAGGGCCGGCGGCAGGCCTGGGCAGCGGGGGAGAAATTAAAAGAAGCCGGGGACTTTCACCCGACCTTGATTCATACCTCTTTATTGTCTAGGGCAATTGAAACGGCGAATATCGCGGCAGAAGCAGCAGGCTTTTTATACCTGCCAATTTCCAAGACCTGGCGGCTGAATGAACGCCACTACGGGGCCCTGCGGGGTCTGGACAAGGACGTGTCCAGGAAGATTTTCGGCAAAGAGCAGGTTTTAGAATGGCGGCGGGGCTTTGACGCAGTTCCGCCAGCACAAGGGTCACCAACTATTGACCGCCGCTATTGGGGGGTAGACCCTCAGCTTTTGCCAAGGGCGGAGAGCCTGCATCAGACCCAGCTCCGCCTTTTGCCTTACTATGAAGACGAGGTGGCCAGCCGCTTAATGGCTGGGGAAGACCAACTGATCGTCGCCCATGGCTCTAGCCTGCGGGCGCTGATCAAATATTTAGAAGACATCAACAATGTGGATATCCTCAAGCTAGAGGTGCCTAACGCCCAGGCCATCGTCTATGACTTTGACCAGAAGCTGAACATTGTGGATAAGATGATCACTAACTGACTGATAGAATTTAAACAGGCTTCGGCCTGTTTTTCTTTTGTCTATCTTCCTTGCTTTGAAAAAGTTAGCGGTTATTAAAAAACTTGACATCGCTTTTCTGAGTGTTACACTTGATCACAAGTTATTTGAAAACTTGTAAAAAGATTTTATAAACAGAAAGTGTAAAAAATGCCAGTAATGACAGCGCAAGAAGTGATGGATTTGATTCCTAATCGCTACCCGATCTGCTATATCGACCGGGTGGAGGAATTAGAAGCCGATAAGAGTATCAAGGCAGTGAAGAACGTGACGATCGATGAACCCTTTTTCCAGGGGCACTTCCCGGGAAATCCGGTGATGCCAGGGGTCTTGGTCATTGAAACTTTGGCCCAGGCAGCCTCAATTTTGATCTTGAAGTCGTCGGCTTTTTACAAGAAAACGGCCTATCTGGGGGCGATCCACCAGGCCAAGTTCAGAAGGATGGTCCGGCCGGGGGATGTTTTGGAAATAGAGGTAAAGATGCTCAAGGTCCGGGCGAAGACCGGGAGCGTGGCGGCGGTAGCTAAAGTAAACGGAGACCTGGTCTGCCAGACAGAGCTGGTCTTTATCGTGGGTGACCGGGACGGCAAGGACATGCAGGCGAAAAATTAGAAAAAGTAAAAATTTATGGAGACTTTTGCCAGATTGCTAAATGTCGGGGGCAATCTATGGTAAAATCTATTCTGATATATTTAAAATAGATTTTTTAAAATGGAGCTAAGTATGCGCAAATTATTTCTTTTGAGAGGCGCGCCCGGCTCTGGCAAGTCTTCATTTATCGCCCGGCACCACTTATTGCCGTACGCGATCAGCGGGGATGCGATCCGCCTGCTTTTGGCGGACTTGACCGTTTACTATGACCAGAAGACTGACGTTCTGCACCAGGTTATTCCGCGGCATGTCACGGAACAGACCAAGCGGATGAAGGACAACTTGGTTGAGCACAAGATGTCCTATGGGGAAACCGTCATCGTGGACGGGACCCACATTGTCGCCAGCGAGATCGATCACTACAAGAAGTGGTGCGAGAAGTACCATTACGAGTGCTATGTGGTCGATTTGATGCAGAATCAGACTCTGGAAGGTTTGTTGAAGAGAAACCAGATCCGGATGCAATACGACTGGGTGAAGCCGGAAGTCATCACGATGATGTACAATTCTTACAAGGCGCACCCGGAATTGCCCAAGTGGGTGAAGGGGATCAAGCCCAACCAGATGGAGCAGGCCCTGCAACAGAGAGAGAACAATCTGGACCATTATTCACATGTGATTGCCATACCTGACGAGGTGGCGGAAGAAGATTTTCCACATGTGCACATTTCCAACTTCTACTTCTCTTTCAACGACAAGTTCAGTGAAAAGTACGGGACTTACCGGAATGTGGTGACGATCGGCAAGACCAAGGAAGAGGTGGTCGACGAGTTCCGTCTGCCATACTTTGCCTTCAAGTTCCACCACAAGCATTTTTTGATTTCGGCTTACCCGATCAGAAACGAGATGCTGGACCCGGTCAAGAAGGTCAAGGGGACCTGGTCTTACACGACCGGCCTTTACAATGTGGCTGACTTTGTCAGAGAATTTCCGGAGAACGAGAAATCACACGTTCACCAGTTTAATTTGAGCAAGCTGGACCGGACCAGACTTTTGCACATTTGGTAAAAGACAGAAAGAAAAAGCTTTTCCTCAAGATTGCGGGGAAAAGCTTTTTTCATGGGTAAAATTACTGCCAGGTCAAGGGAATCTGCCCGTGGGTCATCCGGACAGGGGCAGGCAGGGTGAAATCTGCCGGTTCCAAGGTAACCTTGTCGATAACTTGTGGAATAACGGGTTCGTTGACCTCGACTCCGTCATAAGGAAAGTCAGTCACGGGCCGGGTTTGGACCTGGCCCAGGCGCTCGATTTCGTCAAAGCCGGAGACGACCTTGGCAAATACAGGGTAGGTCCCGGTCAGTCGGGGCTGGTCGGTCAAGGGAAAGAAGACTTCGCAGCCGGCCAGGCCCAATTCGTCGTAGCCACCCATGCAGGCAGTTCCGGCAGTGACGGGAACTGGCGTTAGATCGGGATGCAGGTCAAATTCATTGGGCAGGAGGTACTTGGCCTCTTTTTTGCCAAAGGCATTGTAGCTTAAGTCGACCCATTTGCCGGGCACGATCCGCTGGATCGCATGACCGTCATAGATATGGTGCTTGACGGCCCAGACGAAGCTGGCGCAGGTGTTCGGGGCGGCGTCTGGCAGAAGGTCTAAGACGATCTTGCCCCCGTTTTTCAGCCAAAAAATTGCTTGAGCCATATGTCCTCCTTACTTGAAGTAAGCCCGGGTGTAGTCGGCGGTACCGGTAGTGTTCCAGAGGACTCCGCGGAGGTTAGAGTTGACCAGGTGGTCTTCAACTTCGGTGCAGAGCGGGATGACCGGGTTGTCCTTACTTAGCTGCTTTTGGGCGTTCAAGAGGTTCTTGAAGTAGGCCTTTTGGGAAGTAGCGTTCTTGGACTTGGCCAGGCTGAGCTGCTTATTGAAGTTCTTGCTAGTGTACTTGCCGAAGTTGTGAGAGTTGTTCAGCTCCTGGGTTTCCAGTTCGCTCATTGGGTCAGCGTAGTCGTTGAGCCAGTAGCTCAGCTGGAGGTCAAAGTCGCCTTTAACGGCCAGGTTGTAGGCAGACAAGAACGGGAGAGACTTGACTTCAACTTTGACGCCGGAGAGCTTGCTTTCGATTTGTGATTGCAAAAATTCGGCCTGGTTCTTGTCAGTAGAAGTGTCGTAGCCGACCAAAGTCAAGCTTACGCTGGACTTGCCCAGTTCTTTTAGGCCTTCCTTCCAGAGCTTTTTAGCCTTGGCAACGTTGTAGGTTTCCTTTGGCTTAGCGACAGCAGCGAAGTCTTTATTGGTGCCAGGGTACTTGGCAGCACCTGGTGAAGAGTAGGTGTAGGAAGGCTTAGAGCCGTTGGCCATGACTTTTTCAGCCAGCTGCTTTCTGTTGATGACTAAGTAGAGGGCCTGGCGGAGCTTGTCATTGCTTAAGGCTCGGCCTTTAGCCTGGTTGGTGCGGATGAAGTAGTTGCCGGACCGGTCGACTTGCTTTAAGTGCTTGTCGTTTTGCAGGCCCTGGGCGGTAGTGCCGCTGATTAAGGCATCATCCAGGCTGCCCTGCTGGAAGAGCTGGTGGGCGGTGTTGGCTTCTTTGACGACTTGGTACTTGATCTTGGATAATTTAACTTCAGATTTAGCGTAGTAGTTAGGGTTCTTGACCAGCGTCCAGGTGTTTGAGCCGGCCTTCCAGCTGCCAAGTTTGAAGGCACCGTTTGAGGCAAAGGTCTTCATGCTGGTTCCGTACTTTTTGCCATATTTCTTGACCAGTTTGGTGTTTTGCGGCAAAAAGCTGGTCATGGTCAGCTTCTTGGTGAAGGTTGGGATCGGGTATTCCAGGTCAACGACCAGTTTATGCTTGCCCACGGCTTTGACACCTAAAGTTTCGGGCTTCTTTTTGCCATTTTGGATGGCGGTAGCATTCTTGATACCCTGGTAGATGTAGCTGTAGCCGGACAGGGCGGTTGGCGCCACGCCTTTTCTCCATGCGGTGACGAAGTCTTCAGCGGTCACGTCATCGCCGTTGGACCATTTGGCGGTCTTGAGGTAGAAGGTGTAGCGCTTGCCGCCATTGGACTTGACCGTCTTTTTGGCCAGGGCTGGAACAGGATTGTTGTTCTTGTCTGAGCGGAAGAGGCCATCGTCCATCTGGTTTAAGACGTCCCAGATCGGCACCGTGGTGCTGGCGGACTGGTCAAAAGTGGCGATCGTGTCGCTCTCCATCAAGTTGAGCGTGGTCTTGGCCGTGGATGTGGTAGATGATTTGCCGCAGGCACTGAGCAGGAGCCCAGCCGCTAAAGCTGTGGCAAGCGGTAGCTTTTTCCCCATGTTGATCTCCTCTGTTACACGATTTTAGTGGGTCGATACATTAAAATAACGTTAAGAATTTTATAATTATAATTTAACAGCTAGGGTGGGGATTGTCAATTGGAAAATGGTTATGAAATCAGATGAATAAGAAAAACGATGCATGTTGGACATCATTGTCTGTTAAAATTAACTTGTACTATTGTGTTTAAAATGTGGTAGCTATCTTTATCGATCTTAAAGACGGGGGGGGCTAAAAATGTCTGATAAATTGAAAAGCGTTGTTAGCGATTTCATGGCTAATCGTAAGTATAATTGGGAACAAGTAAGAGAAAACACCAGAGATCTGAAACTTATCTTAGAACTGAACATACAGCGGGAAGTTTCAGATGATGAAATTAACAGCCTAATTGATGAGATGGAGAATGAAGACCTTACGAGCAAGGAAAATGTCATCTCTTTATCAAGCAATTATGATAACGGACTCAAGGTTGACAATTACAAGTACTCCGCTTGGACTTTGTACGAGAAGCTGCTTGAAAGCAGAGGTTGGTCTAAGCAATCGATTGACAATACCCGCTCATCAGCTGAAGATATCTTGTGCAAGTTGCGCCGGGACAACAAAGATGCAGGTAAAGGCCTGGTTGTTGGTGAAATTCAGTCAGGGAAAACCGCAAATATGGCGGCTTTGATTGCGCAAGCAGCTGACAATGGCTTCAATTACTTTATTATTTTGAGCGGCGTAATTGATGCTCTGAGAAAGCAAACCGGCCAAAGAATGAGACAAGACCTTGCTTCTAATGGTGAGTCTAACCTCCACTGGAAGGTTGTTGATAATCCATCTCTGAAAAACAAAGACCTGTTAGTTGAGACTTTGGACTTTAGAGAAGAGTCACATGACCGCTTTATCACGGTTTGCTTGAAAAATTACAAGAGACTAGAGAACCTGTATAACTGGTTGTCAGCAAACAAGTCTCAACAGAAGAAAATGAAGGTTTTGCTGATTGACGATGAAGCGGATCAAGCAAGCATCAATACCAAAGATATTGATTCTGACGAGAGAACACAGATCAACCAAAGAATCTTGGATATTGTTAATGACCGTGATTTTGGCGCGATGAACTATATCGCGTATACTGCGACACCCTTTGCAAATGTTTTGAACGAAGCCGGGGAAGGTACTTTATATCCAAAGGACTTTATTGAACTCTTGACTCCTTCAGAAAACTATATTGGTGCTATGCAAATCTTTGGAACCGCGGTTCCGGAAAATAGCCCAGGTCTTCCAATCATTAATGAAATTCCAGAGAGGGATGCAAGATCCCTTAAAAATATTTCTAAGCAGCATTTTGATTTGGCACCAGGCAGCTTGCAAGATGCGATTAATTGGTTCTTGCTGGCAGTTGCCGCTATGCGCAGTTACGGCTACCAGAAACCAATTTCAATGATGATCCATACCAGCTTTAAAGTAGCTGACCACGCGCAAATGGCAAAAATCGTCGAAGGCTATTTGCTGGATTTGAAGGAAAATTATGAATCTCGTTTAGCAGATTTGGCGGAATTTTACGCGAAGATCCAAGAAGAATTGCCATTAAGACGATTTTTAGCGGTAATGGATAATTACACCCGCAAGGATGAAGTTAAGGACTATCCAGCTTGGAATGATGTTGAGCGGGAATTAAAAGAAATGTTCGCTTTGCCTAATGATGATTTCTTGACAAGCATTAAGTCAGATGAAAAAGGGATTTTCCATTACGGCAACGGCATTCATATGTGTATCGACAACAGCAAGTCCAAAAATTCTGATGATCATGCTACCCGCTTAATTTACCCAGATAAGGTTGACGAAACTAAGAAGGCGCCGGCCTTTATCGTGATCGGTGGTAACACTCTTTCTAGAGGCTTAACGATCGAAGGACTAGTATCGACCTATTTCTTAAGAAGTACCAATCAAGCAGATACGTTAATGCAGATGGCAAGATGGTTCGGTTACAGACAAGGCTACGAATTATTCCCGAGAGTATGGCTAGATGAAAATGCGCAAAAACGCTACCTCTTCTTAAGCCAAATGAACGAAAGCATGCGGGAAACCATGTCCGCGTATGCCACTAATGGTTTAACACCAATGCAGTATTTGCCGACAATTCAAGAATGCCCTGAGTATCAGCTTGTTACGATCACTTCAAGCAATAAGATGCAAGGCGCTGTCGCTAAGAATTTTAACTTTACTGGTGTTAGTCCTCAGACGACTGTATTTGACAACAATAAAGAAGTTTTGGAAGAAAACTTGCAAACAACTGCGGACTTTTTGTCCAGCTTGCCAAAGTACCAACTGACACGTAAAAACTATCTTTTATGGCAAGATGTTTCTACCGAAAAAGTTGTTGAATATTTAGAAGCATATAAGACTGTTGAACGGGACCGGCAGATAACCAGTGTTCCAAACGTGATCAAGTGGCTGAATCAACGACTTGAAAACTTTGACTATGTTCAATCAGATGATTCGGGAAACTGGGACAAGTGGAATGTTGTGTTGATCAATAACAATTCCGCCAAGAAACACTGGGATGTTGCAGGAGCAAAAGTAGGTAAGGTATCTCGTAGCAGAAAGAAGCTGTCTGTCGATACTGATGATGTAATTGACATTGGTGTCTTGAGAAGTCCAGAAGACCAGCTTAGCGATATTACTGATAAGGAACTGACTAGCGAAGAGAGAGACAGAGCTAAAAGTCCTGCTCAAATGCGGAAAATCAGAGGTGACCATAATTTAGGGAACACACCGCAATTACTGATTTACTGCATTGACAAAGATTCAACTACTACAAGAAAAGACCGTAAAGACTTAAATGCTGAGGCTGATATCATTGGCTTGAGCATAATGATCCCCGGCTATGTTGATCGTAAGCAAAACCGGGTAGATTCTATTCAAATCGACATCAGCCGCTTTATTGATCCAGATGAAATTGGCGGCGAAGTTAATGAAGAAGAATTTGAAGACGAGAACTAGAAAGCATAGGAAATGGGAATGAAAATTAAGATTGCCGCGGATGATTCACAAAGCATGGCCCAGTCAGGTGATTCAATCCTGCGCTCGCTGCAAAATACTGATCTGTCATACGCGGATGTTGTTGTCAGAGAGAGTCTGCAAAATTCGCTGGATGCAACTTTGCCAGATGCTAACAGCACGATTGTTAATTTCGATCTGAAAGAATTTGATAGTGAAGAATTAAGTGCCTACTTTGAGGGAATTCAAGATGAATTGCTGAAAAATCACGCCGGCCGGCAAAAGTACTTAGCGATTAGTGACAAGCATACTTACGGCTTGACGGGTGATTATCTTTCCAATGATTCTAAGGTGCTTGACAGCAGTAATTTTCAAAAGCTGGTCTTCAGTATTGGGAAAAATCAAGACCATGACGGTGCTGGCGGCAGCTGGGGCATGGGGAAAACCAGTTTCTTCAGAATTGGCGTGGGTATTGTTCTGTACTACACCAGAATTAAACTTGAGTCTGGTGAGTATGAAGAGAGACTGGTTGCTTCTTTAATTGAAGACCCTAAGAAAGAAGACAGATTGTTGAAAGCAAGCAGTCGTGGCATTGCTTGGTGGGGTCGGTATGAAGACGGCAATGACAAACTGTTGCCAATAACTGACCATGAAGAGATAAAAAATATCTTGCAGATTTTTGGATTGCAGAATTATCAAGACGATGATACCGGGACAGTTATTCTTATTCCATATTTAAGAGATGGCTTGGTAAGAGCGGATGAAAACGGATCTGAGCGACAAGTCCCATGGAACAGATCATTTGCTGATGCAATCCAAATGGCAGCCCAGCGGTGGTACGCTCCAAGAATTTGCAATCCAATTTATTCAGAAGTAACGGGAAATTCGGCCTTACTTTGCTATGTTAATGGAGAAAATATTTTCCCATTAGACTATACTTTCCAGATCATGCAGAACTTGTATAACGCGGCTGCAACTGGAAAAGCAGATAAAGGATCAAGAATCGTAATTAAGGAAATCCGCTTGGCAAAGAGGGCATTTTCTAAAAATGATGCTTTAGCAGGCCGGGTCGCATTTGTGCAGCCTACAGATGAAGAGCTTGGCATTGCAGGCCAAAACCGCTTTGCTCCATATTCATACATTACTTCTGAATTAGCTGATGAAGCTAGTCCTAAACGTATCTTGGCTTATACCAGAAAGCCGGGGATGATCATCCGCTATGACATTGATGGCAAGTGGACATACGGCGTGAAATGTGATGGCAATTTGCTGGCCTTCTTCGTGCCAAAGTCCGACCAAAAGATGACCCGCCCCTTGCAAGAGCAAGGTTACGACAACTTGGAACAGTACCTTCGCAATTCCGAAAAGGCTGACCACGCGGAATGGTTTGATGTTGCCAACAAATCTGTGGTAAAAAGAATTACTGCTAAAACGGCTGAAGCGATTAGAGATTCACTTAGAAACAAGAACGAAGATACCAACGTTCATATGTCTGACCGCTTAGCCAGAAGATTTGGTTCATTGGTGCCAAAGGCCCGCGGAGAAGCAGCCAGCGTTCCAAGAAAAAACAGCAGTGGTAAGAAGAAAGAGAAGACGGTTCACATCAAAGTTGATGACACTCAACAAGTTGGTACAGATAAATTCCAGCTTAGCTTTAGCGGATACGTGAGAAACAAGGCCAAAATTTCTTTAGGCGTGCTGACGCAAGAGGGCCGGTTAACTGCTGAAAATTGGGCTAAGAGTTTCGATAAACTTGATTTTCCTGTAACAGTAGTTGGCTTTAGCCCTGTTGAATTTGAAGGAATTGAATGGGAGCTACAAGATGGTAATATCTTGCTTGATGCTGAGACAGCAGGGTCTTTTTCTGGAAAAATGACAGTTAAGCTGGCCAGCTTTGATTACCGGATCAATATCGCGATCAAACAGATCAAGTAAGGGGGGAAAAAATGGCAAATACCGAAATCAACTTTTATAAACAGATAAATGATAAGGTTACCGAAGAAGCCGGGATTAAGTACGAACTGCCTAGTTTCAGTTTTCTTTCCGATGATGGTGAATTAGTAGAAATGCTGGACACTGATGAAACTGGTGACAATATCGTTGTCCAAGATGATTCATGGACTCCTCAAGAGAACAACTTGATCTATGAACAGCGATTTCATATTGAACATCCTGGTGAGTTATTTGGCAGGGATAAAGTAACTGACTCCGCGAATAAATTAGGTATTGCTGTTCACGTTTATTCCAGAAGCTCATTCTTTCAAGAAACCATTGCTTGTGATGGCGACATTTATGATACTGACGAAGAAATTACCATAGCTTTTAAGCATGTATTCCCAAAGGCCAGCCTGCGCGGGAAAATTGCCTTGGAGTTCTTCTTTTATCTCAAAGATTTTCAAAAACGCAATCCATTGCAAGCAAGTTTTGTGGGGACTAATTTAAGCCAGTCTCATATTTACCGTGTTGTTTTGCATGTTGACGGGGATGCGCCATTATTCCCAATCACGCAAAGAGACGTTCCAGGTGGCCCATTATGGACTGTTAAGAAGTTGTGGACTGACCCATCTGTTGAGATGTTTGATCTTTCTACAGTTCAGATTGAATTGAATTCTGCTCACCCACTTATTGAACAAGTTGATGCTGGGAAGACCAGACTGGCAGTAGAAACCTTGTCCAATATCATTATTGAGTCAATGGGAATGATTATCGCGCAAACACTTGCTGATATGAAAGAGCAAGAACTCAGTTTTGATGACGAATGCGCTGAAGGTTCAATTGCCTCGGTTGTTGAGCAGTGGATTACCTTGCATGATGTTGATACAACGAATATCATGACGATTATGTCGAGCTTGAAGAACAGTGACTTGAAGGATTACGTTGCAACCGCTGGAGATGAAGAAGATGGCGATTAATTGGAATATAAATTACGGTATTACTTCAGCTGCTGAAGATTTTCAAAAATTGCAAGTTGAAGCTGAAGACATCATGCCTATCAACTTGAGTGATGACTGGCTGGAATTGAGAGAGAAGCTGATTAGCGCAAGAGATGAGGTATTCGAAAAGTATGGCTTTGATTTTGCCAAAAAATTGGAATACTCGTTTGACGTTCTGTATGGACTAAAAGTCTATCAAATTTTGAATAAAAAGATTGGCTTTAACCTGAGGCAAGCTGGTGATGACAATATTTGGCGCTTCTTGTCAGTGCGGGTAATTCCGGATATTGTCCACTCAAGATTCGGTTTAAATGAAGATCACTTCTTTAGATTGAACCGCCGGATTTGGCTGAAAACAATTTGGTGGTATATTCATCTTGGCTGGACAGGTGATGAAGAAGGTACTTGGGATCTTTTAAAGCAAAATACCACGGATACCATCTTGCAATTAGTTGAACGTCCAGGCTTGGGCTACTATTCAGCGGTTGACCATGAGATCCTGGTTCAGTATAAAGAATACCGGGATGCTAAAGTAGCTAATGCCACCGATATTTTCAGAGAAGTTTTGAAATTGAATGTGGCCAAGCTGCCAACTACATCCCCTGAGCTGATCGAAGGCGGTGTGCCAGTTTACGTTAAGTCATTGTTTGAGGCTGTTATTTAATTGAGGAGCAAAAGATGCTGATCAATCAAGATCTTTACAATCAGATCATTAGAAAGAACGCCAATAAGTTCTCTAATTTAAGGGTTATAACTGGCTATTCTTCAGCTAAATTTTTAGCAGATCTCCATCGAGAGTTTCCTAAGTTAAAGATGACGGTTTATATCGGGATGGCCGAAGATGGTGGTGTTAATAAAGATGATCACCAGGGATATTGTGACTTGTCCAAGGATCCAAATTTGGAAGTATACTATCACGTAGAGAAGCCGGGTGATCATCGCAAGATTATCGATTTTTCCAATCAAGATGGTGAGCATGCTTCTTATATCGGTTCCGCTAACTTCAGTTCCAATGGCCTAACTTCACAAACGGAGATTATGACTGAAGTGACGGATGATCTGGATGACTTGTTTTTGTCAGCAAAAGAGCAGTGCTTGCTTTGTACAGACAGCCAGGTTACTAAATACGTTACTTTGACAGATTCATCATCTACTGATAAGAAGAAGTCAGTAAATGATGAAGAAATCGATTACGACTCAGAGATCTTTTTAAAAAAGAGTGATACACAAAAATATGATGGCAGCGTTTCTGTATCCTTGCTTTTCGATAAATATGATTATGACCATACAGGAATTAATGCGGCAAAGCCTTACGTAACAATCCCGCAGCCAATCGCTTGCGTTATTCCCGAAAATAAGATCTTTTCTCTGACAATTGGAAATAAATGTTATCATGGCATGCGGCAAGATGATTATGGCCGTAAAATCGTGTTAACCGATGGTGATTGGTTTGAAATTACGGCAAAATACTTAAAGCTGAATAGTAAGCCAGTCAAAAGAAAAGAATTGGAAAACAAACGATGCACAAATCTCTTGTTCATTCCAAAGGCGGAGGATATGTATGAGGTTAGGTTCATAGAAGAGGATGAGGAGGTGTAAGCCATTATTAAATTAATCGAAACGTTTAGTGGCATTGGCGCGCAAGCACAGGCACTAGACAACATTAACGCGGATTATTCCGTTGTAGCCACCGCTGACTGGGAAGTAGGGGCGATTTACGCTTACGATATTTTGCATAATGGCAAGCAAGACCTGTCTAAATACCGCCACCATACAAAGGAATCTTTGATTGATATTTTGTCGCGATTTAATTTGTCTAGTGACGGGAAGCATCCCCTCAGCCAAAATGGCTTGAAGATTATGCCAACATGGCAGCTTAAGACATTGCTAGCGGCGATTGTCAGATCTAACAATTTTATTGATATCACCTCTGTTCATGCTAAAAACCTTCCTGAAGGAAATGTATTAACTTACTCTTTTCCTTGCCAGGACTTATCAATTGCCAGGCATTGGCATCACAATACTGGCGGGATCGACAGGGATGCCAATAACCGGAGTTCCCTGCTTTGGCAAATAGAGCGGCTTTTGAAAGAATATGTCGTAATCGATAAGGAGTTGCCGCAGTTTTTACTGATGGAAAATGTCAGTGCGATCCTGTCTAAAAAGAACATCGGCAATTTTGAAGAGTGGTGCGGCGTACTGGAAGATTTAGGTTACATAAATCAAGTGTACACGCTTGATTCAAGAAACTTTGGAGTACCGCAATCCAGAACCAGAACTTACATGCTGAGCGTAAGGGCAACTACCGAGGCACAAAGGGAAAGGGTAAAGAACTTTTTTAAAGACAATAATTTAGAAAAGGTCGAGCGTGCTCCAGAAGAAATTAATCCGATTGGCGATTACTTGAGACTGGATTATTCTGTAGAAAAGTATCGGAGAGAAGCGATTGAAAGTACGCCGAACTTTACCGACTCCAGACAGAAAATCTATCGAAACAGCAAGATCTTAGCTGTGGGCAGCCAGCCGCAAAACCAAATGGTTGCAAGTACAGTTACTACCAAGCAAGACCGGGATCCTAATTCGGGGATTGTGGATTATGGTAATAAACCGTTAACCGCGGTAAATACCCACTATCGCAACTTGACTCCAAGAGAGTGCTTCTTGCTAATGGGCTTTAAAGAAGCGGATTATGATACTCTGATGGAAAATAACCTTGAATTCAGAGAAGGCAGCAGACTGCTAAACAATTCTGAGCTGATAAAGCTAGCAGGAAACAGCATTGTTGTTCCTGTTCTGGAAGCAATCTTTAAGCAGGTTGAAGAACTACAGACAATGATTTAAAGATAGAGCAAAAAGACAAAGTTTAACGACTTTGCCTTTTTAATTTGCAAACATATGTGCTATTCTGGAGGAGATGTGGTAAGATAGATTCACATATGAAGAAAAAAATTCTACTTTTGTAGAACTATGGAGGACAAAATGGCTTTTTCTTACCGAAAACTGTGGGTCGTTGCCGCAAAGCACGGTTTAAACAAGACTCAGCTTAGAGACCAAGCAGGAATCAGCAATGGCTGCCTGGCCAAGCTAAGCAAGAATCAGCCTGTAAGCATGGAGACCATGGGCAAGATCTGTGAAAGTCTTGATTGCAATATAGGTGATATTGTCGACTACGTAAAAGGAGACGAGTAATTTTATGGAGAGAACTTCAGAAAAGAGCAATGGCTTGACGGTGGCCAGTTTGTTTTCAGGCATTGGCGGGCTGGACTTGGGTTTCATGTACTCAGGCTACAATCTTGTATGGGCCAATGATTTTGAGAAGAACGCGGTTGATGTTTACAAGGAAAACGTCGATGAGCGGATCGTCTTAGGCGACATTACTGAGATCTATGAGCAAGTACCGGAAACCGATGTGCTGATTGGTGGATTTCCTTGTCAGCCATTTAGCATGATGGGGAAGCAGAAGGGCTTTGATGACGAAAGAGGGACTCTGTTCTTTACTATTCAGCGGATAATTGAACTGCATGAGCAGCAACCCAAAATCCTGGTTCTGGAGAACGTTAAGAACTTGCTTACCCACGATCATGGCCGGACTTTCAAGAAGATGAAGTCGATTCTTGAAGACCTAGGCTATATTGTTCATGCCAAGGTTTTGAACACCAGTGACTATGGCCTCCCGCAAAACAGACGGCGGGTATTTGTTGTGGCCTTTTTGAAGGATGAGTTTGGGGATGCCGCCTATGATTACGCTTATCCAGAACCAGTAAAGCTGAACAAGACGGTTTATGACTTGCTTGACGAAGACGTGGATAAGAAGTATTTCCTGTCCTACAAGATCTTGCCGACAATTATTGCTAATGGCAGTGGCAACTATCACTCCAAGTCTGAAATTGGCTTGGAAGTAGCCAGACCTTTGACGGCAACGATGCACAAGATGCACCGGGCAAACCAGGATAACTACTACGAAGACTTTGACAACAGAGCAAAGTTCACTGATACCCCGGAAAGACCAATTTCTTCGGTAAGACGGCTTACCCCTAACGAATGCCGCAAGCTCCAAGGCTTTCCCAGTGACTGGAAATACGTTACTTCAGACACCCAGGCTTACAAGCAGTTTGGCAATGCAGTCTCAGTGAACGTGTCTTACGCGGTGGCCCAGTCAATCAACGAGTTTTTGAGGAAAATAAACTATCATGGATGATAACGTTAAGTATTTAAGCAGCAACATCTTCAATCTTGAGATTTTTACTAAAAAAGAAGTTGTTGCTATGATCGAGAACCTGGTTAAGACGATCGATCTGCTTATGCCGGCAGCTGAGCCAGAGGCTAGCGATGAACATGTTTCCGAAATGCTGAACAGCTTTGGATTGACTGATTCCACGCGGGACCTTAAGCAATTGAAGGCTTTAACAGGCAAAACTTTGTATGAGCAACTGCTTGAGAGTATGAAGAAGGTCTCAAGAGTGGATGTTTTTGCTAACCGGTATTTAAGAAAATACTCTAAGGAATACAGGGAAATCGAATCAACTGATTTGGCTCAACTGGCTAAGCCGACACTAGTCGACCTTTTCTGTGGATCAGGCGGTCTTTCATTAGGTTTGGCACAAAGCGGCTTTAGGGTGATTTTTGCCAATGATATTGAAAAGGCAGCCCTGCAAACTTATAGCTTCAACCACCCGGAAATTCCTGGTGACCAGATAACCATGGGCGGGATAGAAAATATCTCATCTCACATCAAGGATTATGTGAATGAAGAGGTGGATATGGTTGCCGGCGGACCGCCATGCCAAGGTTTTTCGGAAGCCAACCGGCAGCGCTTGATCGATGATCCAAGAAACAAGCTCTACAAGTATTACGTAGAATCAGTTACAGCATTGCAGCCTAAAGTTTTCGTCATGGAAAACGTAAAGGGGATGCTGAAGGTTGCCGGTCAAGTTCTGGAAGACTTTAACAATTCAGCTTCTCACTACGATATTTACTACAAGGTTTTGAATGCTCGGAATTTTGGCGTTCCACAAAATAGAGAGCGGCTGATTTACATTGGTATCAGAAAAGACATTGCTGACCGTTACAAAACCAGTGCTGAAGAAGTGATGAATCAGATCTTGAACAAGTCCGGCAAGCAAGGCGACCGGCCGTTAAGTGAAGCATTGGCTGGCTTAAGGCCGCTAGAGGCGTCAAGAGTAAAGAACAATCCACAGCTGGAAAATGAAAAGATCGGCTATCTTATCGATAAAGAAGAACCAGTTTACAGTAGCAAGTACCTGCAACTGATCAATCCAGATGGACAGGAAAGTCTCATCTTTAACCACAAGTCACGCTACAACAATGACCGTGACATTGAAATCTATGGAAGAATGGAGCCTGGTGACCGCTCGGACAGTCCAAAGATTGCTGATATCATGCCGTATACTTCCAGAAAAGATATCTTTAAAGACAAGTATTTCAAGTTGATCCCTGGTGTGCCGTGCAAAACGATAACCGCCCATATGAAGTTTGATTGCAATATGTATATCCATCCCAGCCAGGCCAGAGGGCTGACCCCAAGAGAAGCGGCAAGAATCCAGTCATATCCTGATGACTTCTTTTTCCAAGGATCATTCACTAAAACCTACCAGCAGATCGGCAACAGCGTTCCGCCGCTATTGGCGAGAGCGATTGGCCAAGAATTAATCAAGTTTACCAAGTAACGAGGAAAAAATGAGCAGTTCAGATAAAGTAAGAGACTTTGAAGAGTATTTTCAACAGGTGGCTGCTAAAGTAAAAGACATTTCTGGTCTAAACTTATCCAGTGACAAGTACGACGCCGTTTTTACGAAGAGCCTGCGTACGACAAATTTGCTGAATAAGCAAGGCAGCACTAGTAAGCAGTCACATATCGCGATAACTGGGAAATCACGGGATATTTTCCCATACATCAACATCGCGTCATACACTGACGTTGATGGTGACAATGCGTTTAAGTCCTTTTATGTCTTGAAAGTAAAAATGACTTTCTACCTCAGCAACTTTGAGTACGCGAAAGCTCCATCAGTGGATATCTTTGCTGGGAAATCATCTGTAGATGCAGGTGTCTCAGTTAAATTGAGCCGGCCAAACAATGGTCCGCAAATAGAACTGGGCAACACTACTCAGTCTGATGAAAACTCCAGAGTTTTTAGGGAGCTTTTTGACGAAGGGGACGTGTTGGTGCTCTTAAAGAGAAAAGAACAGCTTCATTATGACGCCTTCATTTTGCGCAAAGATGATGTTGGTGACCTGCCGATCGATTGCATTGGCATGCTGAAAGGCAAGACAGTTACGACACCGGTTGATGAAGACAGTTTTGAATTTCCCAGCCAAACTGGCCAAGATATTCCTAAGGCAGTAACCGGTGGTAAAAACGTGATCTTCTATGGTGCGCCAGGGACGGGGAAATCATATGGTATCAAATACTTTATTAGGGAAAACGGCCTGCCGGATTATGATCCAAAAGTTGGCAATCCCCTGGTTTTCCGTGTCACTCTGCACCCAGAATACGACTACTCTGATCTTGTTGGCCAACTGAGGCCAAGCGTCAAGGAAAATGACAGAGTTACTTATGAGCTTGCTCCAGGTGTCTTTACCAGCGCTTTGAAGAAGGCGGTTGAGAATCCTGACAAACATGTCTTTTTGATTATGGAAGAAATGAGCCGGTCGAACGTGGCAGCGGTATTCGGAGATTTGTTCCAGCTGCTTGACCGTGACTCAACTGGACGTAGCCAATATAGCATTAATAACGAATTGCTGGCTAACAAAGTCTTTGGAATTGGGCCAGACCAGGCCAACGATTTTCCAGTCTTTCTGCCATCCAATCTGACGATAATCGGGACAGTTAACACTAATGACCAAAACGTCTTTGTCATGGATACGGCCTTTAAGCGCCGTTTCCTCTGGAAGTACGTTTCTACTAATATCGATCTTGCGCACTTTACCAACAACGCCAAGATTGAAATCGCAACTGACTACTCGATTGACTGGGCTGTTTTTTACCAAAGCTTGAACCACTTTATTGTGGCTGATTTAGGGCTGGCAGAAGACAAGCAGATTGGGCCATACTTTATCAATTTCCAAGATGAGGGCAAGGTCGATGAAAATGGCCAGCCGGTATTGGTAGACAGGAAGCAGGCAACTGAGTTGGTCAGAGACAAACTGTTACAGTATCTTTGGGAAGATGTTGCTAAGGTTGCGCAAAATACCTTTGTCGACAAGAAGCTTTTTGATGATCAAAAGATTTCTTGCTTTGCTGACCTTTATGACAAATTTGGCCATGAGCAGGTTTTCTCTAAAGAGTTTGTTGACGAATTAGGAATCAAAGCTGCCAAGGTAAAGAAGGAAGCCGATTTTGAACACGCTGAAAATTGATGTCGTTAAAGACGGCCAGCCTCTTTCAGCTAAATTGTGTCAGTACTATGGTCTGGATGGCCGGGATTTTAAAATTAGCTATGACGCGGCTGCGGGCAGAAATTTGGCTTTTGCCAATTTTGTCGGAATCGTTAGAAAAGGCGATAGACTTTTGGCATCCCTGCCAAAGCATTACGCGGATGTTGAGCAGTTTTCTGACTTGAGCTACCGGGATAAGGTTGGAGAAATCAAGCTGATAATGAGCTCAGTCTTGGAATACAATCTGAGTTCGGAATACCGGACTTATGCCAAAAGTGAGGACCTTGAAAGCAATTTTTCCTTGTCATCGTTTTACCGGATCTATGACTACTACCAGACATATGGCCTTTATCATGAAGACAATCAGCGGATTACCAAGGGATACAAGGGAAATATCTCTTGGAAGAAGACAATCAAGAAGTCGCATAAACTGATTGGCGGGGGGAATTTGATTTTCACCCCGTTCTATGTCAAAAAACACCAGAACAACGAAAATCTAATCACTCAAGCGATGGTCTTTGCTATCAATTATACGGTGCAACTGTTTGGTGATTTTTTGGATCTGCCAAGTAATTCTAAGATTGCCAGCCGCGGAATCGACAACGTATTTTTGGCAAACGCTGACAAGATTATCGGCCAGTTGAACGTGTTGCAGTCGCACATTTTTAAAGATGCTGACAAAGCTTTAGTGATGAACTTGATTATTTTCTTAAGAGAGGCAAATACAGGCTCATTTGAGACGAAGTACATCAAGCAGTATGATTATGCTAACCTGTGGGAAAAGGCGGTTGAAAAGTACTTAAACGGGCATTTCGCGAGAATTAATCAAGATGGTCATCAACTGCTATTTGGAACTGAACATAGTAGTGACGAAGGGATGCGGTTTGCCAAATTATCCGATAATGGATACAACCTGGCGCATCCTGGTTGGCGACTGGAACCGGACCATTATTGGCTGGATGGAAGTACTGGTACTCAATATATTTTTGACTCAAAATATTATACTAAGCTGACAGACTTGAATCACAAACAGCTGGTTTATCACTTTTTGTTTAGAAAACGGGCTGCGAGAACGGTGGATGCCTTGATCATGCCAGAAGAAGGGGAGACACGAACGGAGAAATACGTGGACCTTAATAATGACTGGCTGCCAGAAGCAGATCAAGACATTGCTATATTACTGACGCATTTGAATGCCAGAGACGTGATTCAATGTTTTGTTCAACACTAAATTCCCATACACACCAAAAAAACGAGTTGCGCGATGCAACTCGTTTTTCGTATCTATTCAATTCTCTTAGAAGTCGAAAGCCAAAGCGCCCATTGGGTCCCATGGCAGAAGTTCGATTGGGTTTTCCTTGCCTTCATCGTAAGCCTGCTTAACGTCTTCTGGCAGGAAGACCTTGTTCAAAACAGCCTGGTAAACGAATTGGTCGAACCATTCGTCGCTCATGACGAAGTAGCCCTTGAAGCCTGGCTTGTCGCCCCATGAGTTTTCGATCTTCCACTTAGTTGGCTTGTCGTCAACCAGGTCAACGGCAGTGATGACCATAGCGTGGTTCATCATGCTTTCGCCGGAGTCCAGGCGGTCAGCCTTGCTCATTGAGAAGTCGTAGTCAAAAAGCTGGTCTCTTTGGTAGATCTTAGTGTCCAAAAGCCCGGCTTCCCGGTCACCGCCCTTGGAAACGTCTGAACCAAACCAAACAACTTCGCCTTGCTTCAATTGGTTGACAATCAGTTCCTTGAACTTGGACAGTTCCAGGTTGAGGTGGCGGACTTGCCGGCCGCCAACCACGTTGCCCAGGTATTCAACTGAGAAGACCTTGTTGTATGGCTTGTCAGCAGTAGGCCCGTTGATGACTGAGATGTAGTTTTCCAGGTCCCAGCCAACGTACTTCTTGAAGAAGTCTTGCGGAGTGATGTCCTTGTCGATGTGGTAGTTGCCGTCATCGTCAGTGTATTCAAAGTTGAAGCTCTTTGGCGGCAAGCCCAAGGAAGTAGCCAGCATGCGGAAGATAGCGTCCAAAAGTTCAGCCTTGTGTGCTTCTACTTCTTCTTCGCTCTTGCCTTCATTGACCAAAGCCCGCAGTTCCAAGCCGCCCTTGCGGAGCATGGTGTTCAAAGTGTCGTCCAAAGCGCGGGAGTTTTCTGAGTTAGCCGTTTCCGGGTAAACCTTCTTTGGCACGATCCCGTACTTTTCAATCAAGCCGCAGAGCATGTCCCATTGCCCGCCGTCTGATTGCGGAGTGGCAAAGAGGAAGGAGACCTTCCGGTCACCCAGTGGCTTGTCAGCTGAGCCGATCACGTTTTCAAAGAAGAAGTTTGACTTTTCAAACTTGTCCCAGAAGAAGGTGTAGCTCTGTGACAATTCAAAGCCCTTCAGCTTGAATTCCTTTTGGATTGAGTGACGCATGGTGTTCAAAGCACTGAACATCCAGCAGCGGCCTGACTGCTTTTGGTTGGTAACTGAACCAGTGTCGATTTCCACTGAGAAGGTCGGGTCCAGGTCAACCTTGCTTTGGGTGCTTTGGCTGGCCTTGAAGATCCCGTTGGTTTGGGCAGCGTTGGCAGCTACCCCGTAAGCTGGGTGCTTGCTCAAGTTGCTGGTGAAGTTTTCGATCGTGTCAAAGCTGATTTCTTTTGACATCCTATTGCCTCCTGTTTCTCTTTTTTCTTTTAAAAAACTGTCTAAGTCCATTTTAGCCCATAAAAACAGGTCCGTCTATCAAAGCGGCTTAATTCGCTGGTCTCCCGGCCCAAATGTTCGTCAATTCCTGGTGCTTTTGGCAATAAGCGATCACTTGCGGGTCCAAAGGCCAAACTTTTAAGCCCGTCTCCTGGCAAAGCTTTTCCACTTGCGCCATCACTTGGTCTAGAGTTCCTTCTGGTGCCCCCGGCGCGATAAAAAGCTGGTTCATGGCCCAAACCGGCCCGCTCTTTCTCTCAATCAAGAGGAGGGGACTTTTGGCAACCAACTGGCCGTCAGCCTTGATTTCAATGACTTTTTCTCTTTCTTCTGGCATTATTTTTCCTTTCAAAGCGGCAAATATTTTGCGGTCCTTGCCTTTTCCTTTGCTGTCTTAACTAGTGTAAAATAGATGTTTAGATAATTAAAGGAGCAAAAAACAATGAACAGAGTAAGAGGCTTTGAAGTAGTTAAGAAGTATGAAGGACAAGGCTTGACCCTGCCTCGCCGGCAGACTTTGGCCAGCGCCGGCTACGACATCGAAGCAGCCCGCGACATCACCATCCCCAGCATCTGGAGCCTGAACTTCGTCAGGATCTTCCGCTTGATCAGAAACGGCCACGACTTGATCGAAAGCGACTTTTTACAGGCTGAAGAAGTCTTGAAGCCCATCTTAGTTCCAACTGGCATCAAGGCCTACATGCCAGAAGACGAAGTCCTGATCCTGGCTAACCGGTCCTCCAACACCTTCAAGCGCAACCTGTCCTTGCCAAACGGGATTGGCGTCATCGACAGCGACTACTACAACAACCCCAACAATGAAGGGGAGATCTTTGTCCAAGTCTTGAACTACGGCGTCCGTCCTCTCAAGATCAAAAAGGGTGAACGGATCGCCCAGGGCATCTTCATCAAGTACCTCAAAACTGATGACGACCAGCCAATCGAAAGCCAGCGCTTAAGCGGCTTTGGCTCAACCGGCAAGAAGGGCGGCAAGTAATGGCCAGAGCTAGAACCCAGTACAAGTGCCGGTCTTGCGGCTACATCTCCGCTTCTTACCTGGGCCGGTGCCCTAACTGCGGGGCCTGGAACCAGTTTGAAAAAGAAAGCCAGGAGGTCCGCCAGACTTCTTCTAAAGCGACCCCCAGCCGCTTGATGGCCAGCGTTGGTGCTAAAGAAGCCGTCAAAATGTCCTCCGTCAAGGCGGAAAAAGAAGAGCGGGTCTTAACCAAGTCCTCTGAACTCAACCGGGTCTTAGGCGGCGGGATCGTGCCTGGTTCCTTAGTCCTAATCGGCGGGGACCCCGGCATCGGCAAGTCTACCTTAATGTTGCAGATCATGAGCGAACTGGCCGAAAAATACAAGGTCCTCTACGTCTCCGGGGAAGAATCAGCCAGCCAGATCAAGCTGCGGGCTGACCGCTTAGGCCTGGGCCAAAGCCCCATGCTCCTGTACCCGGAAAGCAACATGGAACATATCCGCGACCAGATCAATGATGTTAAGCCTGATTTTGTCGTCATCGACTCCATCCAGACCATGAACGAACCCAGCCTGGACTCCATGGTGGGCTCAGCTTCCCAGGTCCGGGAAGTTACCGCCGAATTGATGAAGATCGCCAAGCTGGACCAGGTCACTGTCTTTGTCATCGGCCACGTGACCAAGGAAGGGTCCATCGCCGGGCCGAAAATCCTGGAGCACATGGTCGACACCGTCCTTTACTTTGAAGGCGACGAGCACCATGCCTACCGGATCCTGCACTCAGTCAAGAACCGTTTTGGGGCGGCCAATGAAATCGGCATGTTCGAAATGAAGACTGAAGGCCTGGCCGAAGTGACAAATCCTTCTGCTGTCTTCTTAGATGAACGCCTGCCCGACTCAACCGGGTCAGCCGTGGTCGTTTCTTTAGAAGGGACCCGGCCGATCTTAGGCGAAATCCAGGCCCTGGTCACCCCAACCGCCTTTGGCTACGCCAAGCGGACGACTTCTGGGCTTGACTACAACCGGGTCTCCCTGCTTTTAGCCGTTTTGGAAAAAAGAGGGAACCTGATGCTGCAGAACCAGGACGCCTATTTATCAGCCACTGGCGGCATTCGCTTAAACGAACCGGCTATTGATCTGGCCATCGCCATGGCTATTGCCTCCAGTTATTATGACAAGGAAATCTCCGCGACCGACTGCTTTGTCGGGGAAATTGGCCTGACCGGGGAAGTCCGCCGGGTCAACCAGATCCAGGCCCGGGTCAAGGAAGCCGGCAAGGTTGGCTTCAAGCGGATTTTTATCCCGAAATACAATATGAGCTCGGCCTTGCAGGATTTGGGGATTGAAGTAATCCCGGTCTCCAGCGTCCGCCAGGCCCTCCACTACCTTTTCTCATAGAGAAAAACTATGTAATCCTTTCATTCAATTTGCACTTTTTTCTTGCTAAAAAGCTGGCAAGAACTACAATGTAGTATATCGGTTGAAAGCAGATGGAAAGGAAAAATATTAATGACAGTTCCAGTATTTTATTCAATCAGTGACGACTTCACCCCATACGCGGCTGTCTCACTGCACTCTTTAGTCAAGCATGCTGACCCAAAGCGTGATTACACGGTAACTTTTTTGCACCAGGGCTTAAGCCAAGAGCATGAAAAGGCCCTGGCCGCTTATAACAGAGACAATGTCCACATCAAGTTCTACGAGATGTCTGATGAACTCCTCAAGCCAATCCAGGACCGGAAGGAAAACTACCTGCGGGGGGACTTCTTTGCCATGTCCATTTTCTACCGGCTCTTTATCCCGGACCTCTTCCCGGAATACGACAAGGTAGTCTACATCGACAGCGACACGGTCTTAAATGACGACATCGCCAAGCTTTATGACCATGACTTAGGCAATAACCTCCTGGGTGCCTGCACCGACTCTTCCATCCAGTTCGTGGAAAAGATGCTCCGCTACATTAAGGAAGTTTTGACTTTGGATCCGAAGAAGTACATCAATTCAGGGATGCTGGTCATGAATGCCAAGGCCTTCAGGGAGGAAAACTTCGTTGACAAGTTCTTCAGCCTCTTGGGCCGTTACCACTTTGACTGCATCGCCCCGGACCAGGACTACCTAAATGAAATCTGCTCCGGCCGGATCAAGTACCTGGACGGCCGCTGGGACGCCATGCCAAATGAAAATACCGCGGCTTTGGACAATCCAGGCCTCATCCACTACAACCTCTTCTTTAAGCCTTGGCACTTCAGCGGGATCCAGTATGAAGACTACTTCTGGACCAACGCCGAAGAGACCATCTTTGCGGCTGAACTGAAGGCAGAACTGGCCAAGACGACCGATGAAGAAAGGGACACCGAATACCACAAGCTGGACCACATGCTGGGCAAGCTGGATACGACCCTGCAGGATCCCCACAACTGGGCCCGGGTTAAGGAAAATGAACAAGTAACTTTATAATTCACAAGAAAAGCTTTCCAAAATTCGTTTTTGGAAGGCTTTTTTAGTCGATTTGGACAAATTTTTTCAGAAAAATCAGCTAAAAAACGAGACATTTATAAACAAAGCCGCTACAATTAAATAGTTGAGAAAGAATAATAAAAGACTTATGACGTCCAGGCGAGGGAAACAAACATGATTAGGCAGAAAATTCAGCTTGCTTTTCAGCAATTTCAAAGCACGATTTTAAAGGATGGCCGCCCAGAGCCAGACCAAGTAATTGCTTTGCTTGATCTCGTCAAGGGCGAACTAGGCTTGTCCATGGTCTACGTTTGCGAAAATACGGCGGTCGGCAGTCAGTTTATATATCAATATTGTTCTCATGGCGCATCTTTTTCTGCTATGCACCACAACCTGCTCATCGCGGAAGGGGTGGAGAGAGACCAACTCTATGGGCGTTTGAAGCAGGATAATCCGGTGACCTTGGAAGGTGAAGGCTTTAACAAGAACTATGCTTTGGCAATTGGCAACCTGGCCTACAGCTACTTTACCGGGGAAATCTGCGAGGGCTTTGTCAGTTTTCAAAAGGAAAAGCAAGCAGAGGGCTGGAGTGAGGATGAAAAAGAGACCTTAACTTCTTTGGGCAACCTTTTTTGGCCCTTGATCAGCGGTGACCATATCAGTTCCCTGGCCCGGATTATGCATGCTGGTCCTGGCGGCATGTCCATGATCTGGATCTACCCCAAGGTTAAGACGGTTATCTTCTCCCAAGACCTCCGGACCCGCTTGGGCCTTAGCAATTACTACCGGGCCAAGTCGATCGAGGATTTTTGCCAGAATTTTGTGGCCTACCTTGACCAAGACAAGGTAGTCGCCGCTTACCAAAAGGCCCTGCAGGGGGAGGCGGCAGAAAGCAGCTGCCATGCCTTCCAGCGGCCAGACAAGCTGCACCTGACCTTTTTTCCCAACCGCTATGACTTTGCTGGTGAAGTTGAGCAGATCATCATTTTAGTCAGAAAGGCAGCGACTGTTTCTAAAGAGCACCGGGAGCGGGGCAAACGGCTGGAAGCCTACCGGGAATTCCAGATGATCTACAGCCGGGACAATTGTTCTGAATTTTTCATCGACTTAACCCAAAACCAGGCGACTGTCTTCAAGGCACCTTTGACTTGGCAGCCAGTTTTGGAGAACAGGGAAGACTATGACCAGCTCTTGCAATATTTTGCCAGCGAACTGGTCTTGCCCAACAGCCAGCAGCGGTTCGTAAATGCTTTAAGCCGCGAGAACCTGCGCAGGCAATTGGCTCAGCAGACCAGCTTTTTCATTACGGCTCATGTCCGGATTGGAGACCAGCAGCGGCTCCTGGAATTTGAAGTAATTGAGGGGCATTCCGGCATCCGCCGGGTACCAGAGAGTGCCATCATAGTCGTCAAAGACGTGACTGACAAGCGGGTTTCCCGTTATGACTCTTTGACTGGCCTGCTCAACATGCACAACTTTCTTTTGGAAGTCGGGCAGAAGTGGCAAACTGGCGGCCAGCTCTTGGTCATGAATGTGGAGAACTTCAAGTTCTACAACATGCGTCATGGCTTAGACCAGGGGGACCACTGCTTAATCGAAATCGCTGAGCTCTTAAAAGAGCTCTATCCTAATGCTTTATTAGCCCGCTTTAATGCGGACAATTTCTATGTTTATGATCCAGAACCAGGTGACTGGGAGCTGCGGATCATCCGCCTGCACACCCGATTAAAGCGCCTGCCTTTAGCCAGCCAGCTCCGGGTGCGGGTCGGAGTCTACCAGTATGATGAGAAAGTCAGTCCTTCTTTAGCCTGTTACCGGGCCAAGCTGGCCTGCGACCAAGCAAAGAAGCAGCCTGAGCAGAGCTGGTGCTTATACACTTCGGCCATGCAGGAAAAGGAAGAATTAAAGCAGTACTTGATCGACCACCTGGATGAAGCTATTGAAAAGCACTACCTGCAGGTTTACTACCAACCAGTCATCCGGACTTTGACCGGCCGCCTCTGCGGGGCGGAAGCCTTGATCCGCTGGATTGATCCGGTCAATGGCTTCTTGTCACCGGGCGACTTTATTCCCCTCTTTGAAGAGATGAACTTGTCCTACAAGGTTGACCGTTACGTCGTCCAAGAAGTTACCCAGGGCCTGCGCGGGCGTATCGACAAGGGAGAAAAGATCGTACCAGTTTCCATCAACTTGTCCCGGGCAGACTTCCAGATGATGGATCCTTTGACCAAATTAAACCAGGCCATGCGGAAAAACGGCTTGCGCCGGTCCCTGGTCCACGTGGAAATCACTGAAAGTGCCTTATCTAAGGATGTTGCCGGCTTGAAGCGGGCCATTCACAACTTCCGCCAGGCCGGTTATGAAGTCTGGATGGATGACTTTGGCAGCGGCTATTCTTCCTTAAACTATCTCAAGAATTTTGAATTCGATGAGATCAAGCTGGATATGATCTTCATGAAGGATTTTGACGAAGCTTCAAAGAAGATCCTAACCGCCTGCGTGAAGATGGCCAAGGACCTGGGTATCCATACTTTGGCTGAAGGGGTTGAAACTAAGCAGCAGTTGGACTTCTTGCAGTCGATTGGCTGCGAGCGGATCCAGGGCTATTACTACAGCAAGCCCTTGCCAGCCGGCGAGTTTGCCAAGCTGGTGACTGAAAAGGGGATCGAAATTGAGAACTGGCAGCAGAGCAAGTTCTACCAGCATGTTGGCCTGGTGGACCTGGTCAGCGACAAGCCAACCTGCCTGGTCTTAGACGATGGCAGCCATTTCCGCCAGCTTTATGTCAACGAAGAATTTCAGAAAGAAGTCAAGCGGGCACCGGCAGCTTTTAAGCAGATCGTTAATGAATGGAACAAGCCGGAATCGGAAATTGCCAAGCAGCTGCACGCCTTTGCCAAAAAGGTTGACCAAGGTGAGGCAAGCAACTTTGACTTTAAGCAAACCGGGCAATATCTCCGCCTTAGTGTCCAGCAAATCGCCAGACACGAAAATTACCAGATGCTCCTGATCAACGCCAGCGACATCACCGTGCAATACCTAAAATAAGCAAGAAGCAGTTATTTGGCTGCTTCTTTTTTTACTTTCAACCCGGAAAAAAGTTGAAAAAACAAAAATTTTCAAAAAACTTTTTATGCATTTAACCTAGAAAAGAGATAAAATCCGAACAATTTTTCCGAAAAAGCAATTTTCCCAAAAGTGCACGAGGATTTTGAAAAACAAAAAGGAAAACAGCCTTTACAACACCTCCTGGCGTTTGGCAGAAAAGACAATTAAAAGGCAAAAGTTGACGAAAAAGAAAAAACAAGGTAAAGTATTAAATGTCTTCAAGGCAAGCAAGAAGCGCTTTCGTAAAGAAAGGCAATTGAAGACAAAACAAAAATATCAGAAAGCTGTTGACAAGAAGTCAACAAGCGAGTAAGATATAAAACGTTGCGTCAGTCGACGCAAGTTGGTACTTTGAAAACTGAACAAAGTTTCGCAGTGTGCGGGTCAAACAATGTTTGATCCAAACAAATAAGCGAAGTCAATTCGC